>OIFE01000091.1_pt1 | contig 106465 bp, 80 predicted proteins | sample 1581921 | NCBI WGS metagenome assembly OIFE01 (sample SAMN04414075, study PRJEB24778) | human gut metagenome | material: faecal | host: Homo sapiens | reverse complement strand
ATAACATCTTCTGATGGTCAGGATGGTTGGGAAAAAGTAAAAGAAGAGCTACCGGATATTGTTTTAAGTGATGTGATGATACCCAGAATGTCTGGAACGGAATTATGCAAATTGATAAAAAATGACATCGATACTTGCCATATTCCTGTCGTATTGATAACCGCCAGGACAGCAATAGAGTATAATATGGAAGGACTACGTTTAGGGGCCGATGACTATGTCACCAAGCCTTTTAATATTAATTTGTTGGTATCTCGTTGTAACAACTTGGTAAACAGCCGTATTATTCTTCAAGAAAAATTTAGTAAGCAACCTCAAACTGCGCTGAAAATGCTGGCAACCAATGCTATGGATAAAAATATACTGGACAAGGCCGTGAAAATTATAGAAAAATACATAGATAATCCCGAATTTAATATTAATATTTTTGCACGAGAAATGGGAATTGCTCGTACTAATTTATTTGCCAAAATAAAAGCTATAACGGGGCAGACACCCAATGAATTCATCTCTACAATTCGCCTGAAAAAAGCAGCAATTTTATTAAAGAACAACCCTGAACTGAACATATCCGAAATCTCTGATATGGTAGGCTTCAACTCATCTCGCTATTTCAGCAAATGTTTCAAAGCCCAATATCATATCAATCCCATATCTTATCGAAAAGGAATATCTGGGGAAGAAGAAGATAACAATGAATCAATGTCTGAAAACGTGTATTGATTAACCGATATGAATAAAAAAAGTACTATTTCTGTACGATTTTTATCTCCATTTTATCGTATAGTTACCATCTTTGTGTGACAAAATCTCGTATATGCTATGAAATGTAACTTATTTAAACACGGAACCGGCCTTCTATTGGCATCTTTATTTTCTTTAACAACTTCTGCTCAATTAGTACAGCATGAGCGGTTGCTCTCTTTCGAAGCCCCAGAAGTGCCGTCTTTTATCAGTAGTGAAAAATCCGAACTAAGCATCACCCCGGAGCATTATAAAGACGGAACTCAAGCTTTAAACTGGAAATTCAAACCGGGGGGCATATTATCTATTCAGAAGGATTTGCAATTTGAGCCCAAAGACCCGACAGGAAAAGATACTTATTTATCTGGATTTGTCGTTTGGATATATAATAAAAAGGCAACAGATAAATTGCTAAACTTTGAATTCCTGAAGGACGGAAAAATCTGTTCACACTTCCCTATGGGATTAAATTTTACCGGTTGGCGTGCTGCGTGGGTATGTTACGAACGAGACATGCAAGGAACTCCGGAAATCGGGATGAATGAAATACGTATCGTTGCCCCTGACGAAGCAGGAGAGCTTTGTATTGACCATTTATTGACTGCAGCAAAAATGGACCATCGTTATCAGACTGCAGACATACAAGTGCCGTTTGTCAACGCTGCAACAACCAGCCATTGGTTAGTTGTATATAAAAATTCAAAAATCCGTCCGGACATTGCTTTAGAAGCAACGGTAACCCCTCAACAGAAAAAAGAAATCGCTTTATTAGAATCCCGCCTGCGTGAGATAATCTATCAACCCTCCCAACTGACTGATAAAACCATGCAAAGTATTCGTAAAGCCTATGCAAGATATGGCATTACTTACAACAATAAAGGAGAAGTAAAAGGCATGCCTTTGTTTTTCGGACGTGCCGTCGAAGCATATGAACGGATTGTACCAAACTATAATCCCAATATATTCAATGACAATCACATGGAGTTGAAAGAATATTTCAACTTAATGAACAAAATTGCAATCGCATACAACAACGCTACAGAAGAAAAGGACAAACTTGAATTGAAAAAAATGTTTTTGGCAATGTATGACCATGTAACAGACCAAGGAGTCGCTTATGGCAGTTGCTTAGGAAATTTTACTCATTATGGGTATAGTTTTCGAGGATATTATACATCTTACTTTTTAATGAAAGATGTACTCCGTGACGCAGGCAAACTGGATGATGCAGAAAAAGGTATGCGCTGGTATTCTATTGCCAACGAAGTATTTATCAAGCCAAATATATGGGGGCTGGATATGGACTCGTTCAATACCACCACCACCGGACGCATTGCCAGTATTTTAATGATGGAAGATTCTCCCGAAAAAGTACAGTATTTAAAAGCTTTTTCCCGCTGGATCAATAATGGCTGCCTCCCTGCCGACGGGCTGCTCGGTTCATTCAAACCGGATGGAGGGGCATTTCATCACTGTAACAATTATCCGGCCTATGCAGTAGGTGGCCTGGATGGTGCTACAAACATGATTTACCTATTAAGCCGCACAAGCTTTGCCGTCTCTGAGTTAGGTCACAATACAGTAAAGAATGTCTTGTTGGCCATGCGTTTCTATTGTAACAAATTAGACTTCCCATGGTCTATGTCCGGCCGTCATCCTGACGGAAAAGGGAAACTAGTCCCGATGCATTATGCCATGATGGCATTAGCCGGAACTCCAGACAAATCCCAAACGATAGATAAAGAGATGGGCAATGCCTATTTGCGATTAGTAACAAACGTAAAAGAGCATGAAACCGATAACCCAGAATATATACCCTTTGTCCCCAGCAGCCGGGAACAAGCGATGAAAGAAAAGTTACAAGCAGAAAACTGCATTGCCGAAGGTAACCCGCAAGGCAATTGGAACTTAGGATATGGCTGTACCAACATTCAGCGTCGTGATAACTGGTCGGCAGTCGCACGAGGTCATTCCCGTTACTTTTGGGCTTCTGAACATTATCGGGGTGTAAATATCTATGGTCGTTATTTGGCACATGGTTCCCTGCAACTACTAACAGCGCGTAATAAGTACGATGACGTATCGTCTAAAACAAGCGGTTGGGTAGAAGAAGGTTTTGATTGGGGGCGTATTCCGGGAGCAACAGCCATCCATTTGCCTATTGAGCAATTGAAAGCCGTTGTTTTGAACGTCGATAAGTATTCAGGATATGAAGAAATGCTTTATTCTGATGAAGCCTTTGCCGGAGGCATTACGCAAGAAAAAAAGAATGGTGCTTTCGGAATGAAACTCCATGAACACGACAAATATAACGGTTCACTTCGAGCACGTAAATCTTATCATTTTTTTGATAATAAAATTATCTGTTTAGGAAGTGATATCGAAAATATCAACAATGATTATGACACAGAAACTACGGTATTTCAATTAGCTTTGCTCAACAAACAAGACAAATCCTATTGGAATAATCCCATTATCGGAAAAAATTACTGGATCGATCATATAAACACAGGATACTATATTCCGGCTATAAAAGGTTATGACACAGCTATATTGGAGACACATTATAATCAGCATTCTATGTCCAACGAAGGGAAACCAACAACCGGAGATTGGATATCCCTGACCATCAATCACGGCAAAGCTCCACAAGGGCGTGCTTACCAATACGTTATATTGCCACAAATAAGCAAAGAAACGATGGAGCTGTTCATTAAAAAGCCGACTTATAAAGTTCTCCAGCAAAATAGTAAGGCTCATATCGTACAAGATCTGAATACAAATACAACTTCGTATATCTTATTCGAAACGCCCGAAGTATTACCGGAAGGCCTGATTCAACACGTAGATACAACCTGCCTGGTGATGATACATGAATTAGACAAAAAAGAGGCAATCTTAACTGTATCCAATCCAGACTTAGCACTCTACCGTGGAGCATCTGATGAAAAACTGGATGCACAAGGCAAACGGATCGAGAGAAGCATTTATTCCCGGCCATGGATATCAAACAAAAGTCAGGAAATTCCGGTTCGCGTAACGTTAAAAGGCAGATGGAATATAAGTGAGAATCCGGCATGTAAGGTTATTTCTTGTAACAAGAAAGCCACTACATTGGAATTTACATGTAAGGATGCGGCAAGTTTTGAAGTGAAATTGACAAAATAATCCATCCACAGTCATCTTATCTTACCCCAATAGTACAAAAAAGTCCAGCCTGATTACAAGAAATCGGTTGGACTTTTTTTTATTTCTTTTGCACTATCTACTTAATAAGGAATCCTATCTGATAAAATCCGCTCCTTATACCAAGGGTCATCTATCCCTTTCAATAAATTACCCATCTCTTGATATAATTGCTTTACAATTTCGGGATGTTCTTCCAATGACAAATTATGCATTTGATAAGGATCATTTACATCATCAAATAATAAGCTTCTGACCAGCTTCTTACTATCACGATCTATATAAAGAGCCATAGTATATTGTGCAGTTTTGATACCTCTCGATGAAGGGAAATAAGAGACAACCTTTCCTTCGCTATCTTTTTCTCCATCCAAATTTTGAATATACAAAGCTGATACAGGACGTTCGATATCTGCATTTTCATCAAAAAACAGTGGAGCGAAGTTACGTCCTTGTACCTCTTCGGGAATGGAATCTGACAGACCGCATAAACCCAGTAACGTAGGCATAATATCTGGAGAAGAAAGCATCAGATTATCTACTCGAGGAACGAGTTTATCCGGATAACGTACAAGAAAAGGTACATTCATAGATTCGGAATAAGGAGAATTCTTTGGATCATTCGTCCCTTGGCTACATAATGTTTCACCATGGTCTGACGCAAAAACAACAATGGTATTCTTGTCCAATCCAAGGTCTTTCAGAGCCGCCAGTATCTGGCCAAAAGCTCTGTCAACCCCAGACACAGAAGCAAAGTAGTAACGGGCACAAATAGCCTTCTCCATCTTGGTATCAGCGTTCGGGCGAACCAGAAGACTGTCTAATGGTACATCTTTGTATAGATTGAAGTCTTCTTCCATGCAATCATCCAACGAACGGTAAGGGCTATGTGGGGGATTCATACCTACCATAATAAAAAAAGGTTTCTTCGTATCGCGAACATTCCCTTCATTCTTTAAATAAGATACAACTTTCTCAGCCTCATGCAATGGAGACCACATCTTTGGTTCATGACGTACTCCGTCCGTATCCCAATAATGCGGATTTTTATGTTCATCAAACGTCCCGTAAGAATACCAATAATTAAAACCATGTCTTCGTTCCTCCGGTGTATAAGCATCCCACACAGGATTCTGTTCTTCTACATATTGGCCTGGACGTTCTGGATCATTCGGTGTAGGAAAATCGACATGAAGCTTACCGAAATAAGCACATTCATACCCAGACTTGCGAAAAACGTCTCCGATACATTCAGCATCTTCTCTCAAAGAACTAATCGGACGATTAGAATTGCAGTTTAAAGGGACACCGCTCTTATTTGCATACATTCCTGTAAGTAACATTCCTCGATGGGGACTACTAAGCGGGCAATTACTTTGTGCAGAAGTCAGTACGACCGATTCTCGTGCAAATTGGTCCAACACAGGAGTATGCACCGGATCTCCTCTGAAGTTTACTTTATCCCGAAATCCTTCCTGGCTCCAAAAACCCATGGCCTGATTTCTATACTGATCAGGAAATACATAAATAATATTAGGATAAGTCATTTTCTCTGTCTGGGAAATACTACATCCAGACAGAGAAAATAACCCTACTCCTCCTAATAACAAATTCACTGAACTTTTCATATTTTCTCACTTCTTTTCCAGTTCTCTTTTTCGTATCAACCCTTCCAAAAAGTAATAATCAGCATAATTCAACGGTACATCAATTTCACTTCCATGAGGTATACTACCCACCGAATGCATCAAGATAAAGTTCCCATTTGTCCCAACTTCAGCACGATAAGCCGGAGAACCTAAACTATACATAATCTTATCGGCAACTTCCTTATAATTCTTTTCCGGGACATAAGTGCTCAATTCATACAAAGCGGAAGCTGTACAAGCGGCAGCAGAAGCATCACGAGGCTCATTCGGGATATTGGGAGCATCATAATCCCAATAAGGCACCAAATCTTCCGGAAGGTTTTTATTACCAAAAATAAAATCATAAATCTTCTGGGCATGTTCCAGATATCTCTTGTCTTTTGTATAACGATAGCACATTGTATAACCATACAATGCCCAAGCTTGTCCCCTCGCCCATGAAGACTCATCTGCATATCCCTGGGCTGTCTGTTTACTCCGTACTGCTCCAGTCTCCGGATCATAATCCACCACATGGTAACAGCTGTTATCTTCTCTAAAATGATTAGCCATCGTTACATCAGCATGGCTCACAGCTATATTATAAAACGTAGAATCCCCAGACAAAAGGCTCGCTTCAAACATCAATTCAAGATTCATCATGTTATCAATAATTACTGGGCATGCCCATCCTCTTTGGCTCTGCCATCCACGGTCAGCATCCCATGATTGAATAACACCAGCTCCCGGACGGAAACGAGTAGAAAGCGAACGCGCTGTTTCCACAACTACATCCTTATATTCAGGTATATTTGCTATACGCAACCCATTCAAATAACTGCATCCTATCATAAATCCCACATCATGATGCCATTTCAAGTATTTGACCGAGTCTAATGCTTCTGTATATTTCCGAGCTAAAGGTAGCCATTTGGCATCTCCAGTCAATTTGTATGTATACCAAATATTACCGGGGAAAAATCCACTGCACCAATCATCAATAGGAATATACTTGATGTTCCCATTTTCATCGATAGTTCTCGGATTGAGAATCTTACCAGACTTTTCGATAATGTCAGTCTGAAGTGTTTCTTGAGCCACGGCATTAGCAATATTATCTTCGATGAAATCGACTTGACGTTCCTTGGAAGACGAACATCCTATTGCCGCAAACAACGATAAACTTAAAAGACAAAGAATATTTTTCATAATTTAAAAAGTTAAAATAAAATAGATGTGATTTTTGACATAAAAATAATTCTTATCTATCTATAAATAAGGCAAAATAATACAGAAATAATCCAAAATTGGAGATAATCAAAAACAAATTGAGGCACCTACAAGAAATGGATGTTTTTAGCCAATTTCCGAACGATTTTACACAATAATATTTTCGCAAAATAGGACATTTGTAGCGATACTTTTTTACATTAACTTTTAGATTACATATTATGAAAAAGAGATTACTTCTTATGTCATTACTTGTGACATCATTGGGTGCCTCTGCTCAATTCAACTGGCTATCAAACGGTGATTTTGAAGCAAGTGATAAAACTTTAGAAAGATTTACCAGCGCAGCAACACCGGCCAAAGGGGACTGGGCCATTTATGGTCAAAATGGCACCGATGCTTTTACCGGGGTATTGAAACATGAAGACGATACTTACAAAAATGTAGCAGAAATTACCGGTTCCGGTTCCGTAAGTTGGTATAAAGCCTATCTGATGCAGAACGTCCAATATCCGTTGAAAGCGGAAAAATTCCAATTGGTTTTCGATGCTAAAAACGTCAGTGGCAATACAAATATTTCAGCATGGATTTATTTGGGAGGAGGTAATACATATGCATTGAAAACAGATTTCGACGACAAAGGTGGGACATCCACTGCTTCCGGTGCTCGTTATGATTTTACCGGAACATCTGAATGGCAGACTTTCACTGCAGATTTTGACTTTACATACCAATGTAATAATATAAATGCACCAAAATCGGTAGCTGATTGGGCCAAAACAGCAACTACAACTTCAGATTTAGCAGACGCACGTGTAGTCTTCGGGACAAATGCAAAGACAGGAGCTTTTCTAATCGATAACGTACGGCTAATCCCTGTAAATCCCGAAACAACACCCGATGGTGAAGATCCGGACCCAGAACCAGACCCAACTCCGACAGTTCCCGAAGATCCTGAATTCCCGGCTTACGTAGAAGTAACAGATGAAGGAGACTTCTTAAAGGATGGGGACTTTGAACTTGATGTGGATGAAATCCAAAACTGGAGAACTCTGGACAAAGGTAAATTTTTAGGAGATATCGGCCATTGGTATTTCTATAACGAGGATAAAGATGGTGTCGACCCATATGCTTCAAGTGCAAAAATCCAAGATTCAGGAGATTCGCATGGTAAAGTGGCCGCTTTGGTAAACAAATCGCCTATTAGTAGCTGGTGGGGACACAACCTGATACAACGTATAGGTGTAAAACTACAACCTATGACTTATCGACTGAGTTTCTATGTCCGTTCCAATAGCGGTGCAAAAGGAAAGCTAAACATCGCCCTGAAAGAAAAAGATGCAGAAAAATGCACAGGCTATGCTTTACTGGATGGATTTGTTCCGGCAGATCATCCCAAATCAAGCGGAACGACGCCCGACTTCACAGCAACAACAGATTGGCAATTGATGGAATATGTCTTTGATCTCTCCAAAATGGCAACAACCATCTGGAGCCCGACATCTGGAACCACTACTGAAGAAGAAGCAAACGAAAGTATCGCCAATTACATTCAGGAAGTTACCAATGAAGAACTATGGAAAAATGCTTATCTCATAATGTGGAATGAAACTGCAAATTCTACGTTAGAAATAGACAACGTCATTTTTGAGCCGATAGACACATATACCGAAATTCAAAACCCCGGTTTCGAATCAAATACGCTACTCCCGATTATGGTAGCCGCAGAACCTGCACCTGGAGCACGCAGTGGCCAATGGGTCGTTGTCAATAAACGTGGCGGAGAAATGAATCTCTCTATTGACGAAGAAGATGCTTTCGAAGGCAAACGGTCTATGAAATTGGAAACCGTTAAAGCTGCAAGTTATCCAAGAATGGACCAATACATGGCCATGGATATCTATGAAGTACCCGAAGGAAATTATACATTTGATTTTGCAGCCAAAGCCTCTCAAGAAGGTGCTCCTATTCGTGTAGACGTATATGTTTACACCGACTCCGAAACATTTATGGCGGTAACAGGTGAAAACGGAGATGTATATGAACCCGATACTAACACTGGCCATGGGTTGAAAGTATTCAACGCAACCACAGAATGGACAGAGTATAGTCAACCGGTAAAAATCGAAGAAAATATGTTGGTACGTTTAATTATCCGCCCCAATATCAAAGGAACAAACAATACCGGTTTACCTGACGATTATACACTCCCGGTATCACATTGGTTCGACAATTTCGCACTCAACGAAGCTGTACCTTCAAGTATAGAAGCAAATACTGTCAACAACAATGTACGGGTATATGCTCTGAATGGTTCTATTCAAATTAGCACTTCAGAAAATACAAATGTCAATATCTATAACATGAATGGTGCATTGGTAGACCAACTTAACAACATAAATGGAACTATGGCACGTACAGTGGCCCCGGGATTCTATACTGTGAAAGCAGTTTCTCCTAACCATGTACAAACATTTAAAGTTCTGGTAAAATAATGACAACGTTAGAAAGAAAATAAAACTGGAAAGAAAAAGAGGGGGGCAATCATAGTCCTCCCCTTCTTTCTCCATAAATTTCTTGTCTGAACCTTTATAATATAAATACTTACACTCGTTTAAGGAGAACATTCCGATACACCGAAAACAATCAATTTCATAATATTACTTACTTAAACACATGTATATGAAAAAGTTTTTTACAATTGCCAGTGCTCTATTCTTGGCAACAAGCCTTTCGGCAAAGGTTGTCTATGTTGCTACAGACGGCAACAATAGCAACGACGGCTCTACATGGGACAATGCAGTTGCAGATATTCAGAAAGCTTATACTTTAGCTAATGCCGGTGACGAAATTTGGATAGCCGGAGGAACATACACTATGACAGATGGTTCTGCTCTTTTAGTAGACATGAAAGACCAGGTAAATGTATACGGTAGTTTCCAAAAAGGAGATGCCAGTATAGATGCTCGTGTTCGCCCAGATGCTGTAAATAAACCTTATGAGTTTGACAATCCTACAATTTTCACGACTGAAGGAGTAACACTGTCTCAACGTCCTTTCGGTCGCTCAAATACAACAGACGAATGGGTGGGGGCCATTCTTGACGGCTTGTCTTTCTCTGATATGGCAACAAGTAATGGTAAACTGCTTTTCTTACAAACAGGTGTAACCATGCAAAATTGTATTGTCAAAAATTGTGGCGGTACTGAAATTATTGTTTATTTCGAAGGTAATGGTTTGATGAAAGACTGTCTGGTAGAAGGTTGTTACTCACTTGGAAGTGACAAAACTAAATTTTATGCTGTCCGTCTTTGCGCCTCAGCGGCTTTCAAAAAAATAAACAACATAGAAAACGTTACATTTAAAAATAATAAAGACGGTTCTTCTTTGCACCTATATAACTACGCAGAAGGAAATGGCCGTAGCTACGTAAAAAATTGTACATTCGATGGAAATACCAACTATTGCTTGGCATTCAAAAATGACGGAGCCAGTACTCCTGTATTAGTAGATCACTGTTTGTTCGAAAACAACAAGTGTGCAACAGCAGCTAATACAGTAGGAGAAGGTGTCGTATTTACCGGTAATTCTGCCAGTGCTGTCGCTATCACCAACTGCATCATCCGTAACAATGAAAATACGGCTGCAGCTACTGCCGATAGTAAAAATGCCATTATCGCACTGAATGGCGGTTCTATGAAACTGGTAAACTGTTTGATTCATAATAATAAATCTAATCGCCTGAATATCTATGTTGCCGGACACATGATCAATAATACCGTTGTAAACAATATTGGTTCTGTAGGTGCAGCAACAAAGAGTATGGGCGATTATATTAACAATATCTTCGTTAATAATACACCGACAGAAGGTAATACTGTATTCACAGCTGATTCTGAATCAAACATAGAATTTATATATAATGGTATTGCAGAAACCGATGTAACCATAGCTAACGATAATGCATATGCAGACTACTATATTTCCGGAATAGACGCTTCATCTTTTGTAAATCCGACCTCTACTGCAGGATTGGTTACAAACGAAGAAGCCGTCAATGCTGATTTCTCTTTGAATGTTTCATCCCCAGCTATAAATGCCGGTCTTTGGAATTATGACGGTTACGATGCCTATCCAGAACTATATGTAGGTTATATCGACGGTACGGAAATTCATGACGAAGCAGTTGCTGCATATCAGAAAGATTTAGCTGGAAATGTACGCGTAGAAGATGGGAAAATCAGCTTAGGAGCTTATCAAGGAGCAAAAACAACTTCTGATATCGAAAATGCCGTACTTGACAATCATTCAGCTATTGTATACGGAATAGTCGGGGCTATTATTGTCGAAACAGAAGAAATGACAAACGCCTTTGTATATGATATGACAGGTTCACTCATCAAAACCGTAACCATCAATGCAGGAAGCAATACAATTCCGGTAGCAGGAAATGGATTATACTTGATCAAAGTGGGCAATGCTGCCTATAAGACAATCGTTAAATAATTAGATATTAATAAAAGGGTGCACATCAAAACGATGTATGCCCTTTTATTATTTTTATAAATATCTTAAAATATAAATTATGAAAAATACTTTTTTGTGGATTCACCGGTTGCTTAGCCTGTTTATCATTATTTGTTTCTGTACGTTACCAATATATGCACAGAATCAACAAATAACAGGTAGAGTCTTGGATAAAGGGAATGAGCCCATCATCGGAGCATCCGTTTTAGTAAAAGGAACAACAAATGGAACAATTACCGATTTAGATGGAAATTTCAGACTAAGCAATGTGGCCAAAGACGCAACCATCCAAATTTCTTATATTGGCTATAAAACACAGGAATTTAAATTGGACGGAAAAACACATTTTCCCATTATCTTGGATGAAGATACTCAAACATTGGATGAAGTTGTAGTAGTAGGTTATGGAGTACAGCGTAAGTCTGACTTAACTGGTGCCGTTGCTTCCGTAAAGGCTGCAGATGCATTGAAAGGAACCCCTGTATCTGATATCACCAATGCCCTACAAGGTCGTCTTGCCGGTGTAAGTATTATGTCCTCTTCCGGTCAACCCGGCTCCAGTGCAACCATCCGCGTTCGTGGTTCCAACTCATTAGCCTCGGAAAGTGGTCCGCTAATCGTTATCGACGGTTTGATGGGCGGTTCCCTTTCATCTTTAAATCCTTCAGACATAGCTTCTGTCGAAGTCCTGAAAGACGCTTCCGCCACAGCTATTTATGGATCAAAAGGTTCCGCTGGTGTTATTTTGATTACTACTAAAAATCCGGAAAGCGGAAAAGTCAATGTAGAATATAATGGCTATATCAATTTCAAAACTCCATATGAGCTACCGGAAATGATGTCTGCCGGTCAGTTTGCCGAGTTAGCAAATGATTATGTTAATGAAATTAACGCATCGACAGGTTCTTCCATGTCCGAATTTTATACACCGGAACAAATCCAGGAATTCTATCAAAATGGCGGATATGACTATATAGATAAAGTTTTCCGAAATATGTCTATAGAACATACTCACGAACTTTCAATTTCTGGAGGAAGTGAGAAAACGAAATTTCTATTTTCAGGGAGCTATAATGACAATCAGGGAATTGTTAATAATTCTTGGGGAAAACGTTTCAATTACCGGTTGAAAGTAGATACTGATATTCGTAAATGGTTGAAAGTCGGTTTGAATTTCTGGGGTGACTACCAAAAAAGTTCCTCCATTCGTTTTTCTCAATACAACAACCTGCTCATTGGCGCATTAACTTATCCGAATACTTTATCTCCAACAGACGAAAACGGAGACTATCGGACAAATAATTTGATCAGTCCTCAATATAATCCCTCTATCTTTGTGGATACTCCTCAAAATGATGGATATATTTATACATCTCGGTTACAAGGATATGTAGATGTGAAATTGGCCAAAGGACTGAATTTCCGTATGACACAAGGTTTCACATTCTATAATCGAAACACCCAAAACTTGTATGGAACGGGCAGTTATGAGTACTATCAGTCATATGGGCAACAAACATCAGCAGATGCACGTAGTTACCACAATTATAGCTGGATAAACACGAATATTCTGTCTTATATACGGGAATTCAACGAAGATCATCGTATCAATGCAACAGCCGTATTAGAACAACAATATGCAAATAATTATTACTTGAGAGGATTTGGCCGTGACTTGATTTCTGAGAAATTGGGTTATGACGCTCTGGGTATGTCATCACTTCATACAGTCGAATCGGAAAGAGACATTACGACTATGCTTTCTTACTTATTACGTGCCAACTACGTATTCAAGAATCGTTATATGGTAACAGCATCTTGGCGTCGCGACGGTTCTTCCGCTTTGGCAAAAGACAATCGTTGGGAAAATTTCTGGGCTATGGCTTTAGCTTGGGATATCAAGCAAGAAAAATTCATGCAACAAGTTGATTTCATGGATCAGTTCAAACTACGTTTCGGATACGGAGAAAATGGTAACCAAACAATGCCTTCCGGTCAAGATTATCTAGCTTGGACACAAATCACGGCAGAAAAAGATAAAGACGGGAATTTGAGCTTCGTCACAGAACGGTTGGCCAACCGTGATGTAAGATGGGAAAGAACCAGCCAATTTAACTACGGTCTGGATTTAGGCTTTTTCAATAATCGGTTGACTGCATCAATAGATTATTATACAAAAGAAACCAAAGATGTATTGCTATATGTAAATATGCCTATCTATACCGGATTTACTAGTCGATATGCGAATGCCGGTACAGTAACGAACAAAGGTTTTGAAATAACTTTAGGTGCAGATCCCGTAGTAACTAAAAACTTCCGGTGGAATACATCTGTTACATTGTCAAGAAACATAGGTAAAGTAAAAGAATTAGCAGACGGAAACAGTTATGCCGACTTATCCGGTAACTATGAAAACAAATATTTCAGAAACATAGTTGGCGAGAAAATAGCAACAATGTGGGGATATAGAAATGAAGGCGTATGGACTTCGGAAGAAGTAAATGCAGGCTTGGCTCCGGTAGGAACAGAGGCTGGTTCTTATAAATACAAAGATAAAGATAATAATGGGGTAATCGACGAAAATGACCGTGAAATTATCGGAAACGGACAGCCGAGTTTCCAATGGAGCTGGAATAATGCGTTGAGCTATAAAGGTTTCGATTTTAGCTTATTCGTAATTGGAGTGCACGGTTTCGACATTTACAATTATACCCGCGAAGCACGCCTTTCTACAAATGGATCAATTGTATTAAGCCCAACACCGGAATGGGAAAACCGATGGACTCCGGAAAATGATAAAAATACAGGAGTTGCAGGTTTTATTGGCAATAGAAATGCCTTAACTCCCTCTTCTCAATATGTAGAAAATGGAAGTTTTGTAAAAGTCAAAAGTATTACATTAGGTTATACTTTCCCAGAAAAGTGGATGAAGAAAGCCACCATCAACCGATTGAGAGTTTACGTATCTCTGCAAAATCCATTTTTATTCACAGGATACTCCGGTATGGACCCGGAAGTTACTTTACAAAAGTCATTGACTTCCGGTATCGACTGGGGATATTATCCCAATGGTCGTAATTATTTAGTTGGTTTAAATCTCTCATTCTAATCTATATGAAAATAATGAAGAAACAAATATTAATTGCATCCTGCTCAGTAAGCATGTTGCTATGCGGATGTGTAGACCTAATGCAGGAACCCAGAAGTTTCCTAACTCCGGAAACCATGGTTTATGACCAAAAGACAATCGAAATTATGGCCAATGGTTTATATAACGATTTATGGTTCGAGAACTATGCTTATAATTGCCGCTCACAAATATTAGGAGTAGGAGCCGATGATATAGTAACCGGAACTATGACAAAACGTTATACATTTGTTGACCAGCTAAATGTTACTAACGCACAGCATGATGCCGATGTAGAATTAATGTGGCAAAACATGTATGCTGTAATCCGTTCGGCTAATTCGATGTTGAGAGACGTGGTCAAGTCTGAAGATGTCTCCGATGAAGTAAAAAATCCATACTTGGGTGAAGCTCATTTTATGCGAGCTTTCGCTTATTTCAATTTAGTACGCTACTTTGGTCCGGTACCGGCAATCTTAGATCCAGATTGTAACGAAGATATGTATGGCAATGCTTCAGGTTCAATCATACGAGCAAGTGTAGCAGATATTTATGATAAAATTATTGTTCCCGATTTGATTGCTGCCGAAACAATGCTCCCTGAAAGGGCTCGTACCAACGATAATTCACGTGCCAGCCGGGCAGCTGCAAAAGCTTGCTTGACAGATGTATATCTGACTATGGCGGGTTGGCCTCTAAAACGTGGACACGATTATTATGTTTTGGCTCGGGATAAAGCCAAAGAAGTAATTGACCATACAGATACAAAAACTTATACATTAGTACAACCCTACGAAAATTTATGGAAAGAGGCAAACAAATCTGATGATACAGAACACATCTTTGCCTTGAATCATGATTCGAATAATGGAACGGCAAGTAACTATGGCCGTTCATACTACGCAACAGAAGAAAGTTCGTCTGCATGGAGTGACTATTTAGCAGACTCCTGCTTCTATGAACGTTATCCAAACGATACACGAAAAAGCTTCAACTTCATTGCAAATTTTAAAGTCGAAGGTACACCTCGTCCTTTAAATTATAAACGGACTTCTATGCGTTCACCGGCAATTAATAAATATAGAGACTATACTCCGCTGGATGCAAATGGGAAAGTGATTATGACTGCTCAGACAAACGGCATTACGCCCATTTACCGATATGCCGATATATTGTTGATGTATGCCGAAGCCCAAAATAAAGCAGACGGCAGTCCCAACGCATTAGCCTATCAATGTCTGAATGACATTCGTAAGCGTGCTGCAAATGGCGGAACTTATACAGAAGCAGCCAATTTATCTCCGGAAGATTTTGACAAAGCAGTTTTCGATGAACGTGGATGGGAATTTTTTGCTGAATTCAAGCGCTGGTTCCATCTGGTACGTACTGAAAAAGTATTAGAAGCCAACATGTACAACCCTCGCGTGAAAGCAGCTATCGAAAAAAACGGTATTGCAGCTAAAAGCAAAGAGGCATACTACTGGATGCCACTTCCTATACAAGAAGTCCAATCGTGTGGTTTTGAACAAAATCCCCGCTAACTACTTTTAACACAAACTCAGTAAAAGGGTATTCCGGAAGTTGTGCAATCTGTTTTAGTAAATGACAATCCGTTTTGTAAGCAGTAACTCACTACCTCAGGTATACCCTTTTTAATTCTATTAAAGAAAAAGCATATGAAAAAATTAGTATTGACAGGAATGTTATTGTTAGGAGGATGGATAACAGCCTCTTCACAACACTCCTTTACATTTGAAGATGAGGCCGTTCCCTCCCAATGGGTAGCAGAACAAGGTACACTCTCTCTAAGTACCGAACATATGACAGAAGGTACACAATCTCTATGTTGGGAAGTCCCTGCAGGACAAAAAGCGTCAATGCTTATCAACTTTACATCCTTCAGAACGTCAGTAAGCTATGCTTCCATATTTGACATTTACAGTCTACAAGCTACAGAATCTCCTCTAACTGTGGAATTTTTAAACGGAAACAAAGAAGTACAACATACAGCTAACGTTACTATCAATTTTAAAGGATGGAGAGAATTTAATAGAGCTTACGGATACGATTTTAAATCAAAGGTAGCAAAAACTCTTGCTTACGTCCGTTTCACATTGGATAATACAACACAGCCTTCCCCACAAAAACTCTTTTTCGATGACGTAAACTTCAAAGGCTCGACCGACAACAGCCGTCAAGCCATGGACTTAATGGCAAAAGATGTAGAATATATACAAAATGGCCACAAAGACCTGCTACAGACTTATGCTTTTGAGCCGGATATCGAACTGACAACTCCGACGCAAGAAGAACTGAATGATATTGCTTCTATTAAAGGAAAATATCCTTACACACCTACCCCAGCCGAGACTCCACGAGTTTTAAGAGATGTAAGAAATTATGTTGGAACACTTAATATCGTTAGAAACACTGACGGCTCAGTCAAAGGAAATCCGATTATCACGAGTTCTACAGATTTAACAACGACTAAACAACGTGATTTATTGATTCAACTAAATGCCCTAGCTGCTTCTTCGACAGATGGAGACTCTGAATTATTCCGCGACTTTCTGGACTTAGTCATAGACCAAGGTATAATGTACCAATACCCTCAATTACCTTCAAATAATTATAGCGTAGTTCGTGAATATCCTCAATTACTGTTAAATCTCCTTCCCAAATCTACAGAAGAACAGCAGACTGAGATATTAAAAATGGTTCGCTGGATATCTGAAGCCGGATGGGCTTATGCCGACACAGATTATCTATCTACAGAATTCAGCTCGGATATCATGTACAATTATTTATCTCATTTCTTATCATACGCAGCCTACCAACCAGATACAAAAATTGCTGTTCGTGAACTAAAAGCAATGTCTCGGTTTATGGAGCGGATAGTAGCACCTGTATCCGGAGGATATGACACGGTAAAACCGGATGGTGTAGGATTCCATCATGGTACACATTATAATAACTATATGTATGCATATAACGGATGGACCGATGCCGTCTACAATTTGAAAGGTACAGCATTCCGTATATCAGAAACAGCATACAATTATATGAAGAAAGCTGTTTTGGCTTGTTATATAATGAGTAATCGTTCCAATACTGGCTCCAATTATTATGCAAATAGTTTGAGTGGACGTCATCCATTAGATGGAGGCCATGTGAATCAATTCTCTAAAGCTTATTTAGAAAAGTTCATTGAAATCGGGACAGACATTTTCGGGACAGAAGATACAGAATTGACTTCAGCATACAACTACTTCTTACTGAGCAATAAATACAATGCACCTGAAGCTGATTATACAGGTTTTTACCAGTTCAATTATAGTCCAATCGGAGTTTATCGAGGTAGCGATTGGGTTGTAACCATGCGTGCCCCAACAACAAGGATGTGGGGAGCTGAGATTTATAGTGGTACCAGTCGATTTAGCCGTTATCAATCACACGGAACAATGGAAGTTGTTTATAGTGGTGCATTGACAAACTCCGGATTACCTCTCTCTCCTACTGGTTACGATTGGAATGTTGCCCCTGGAGGAACAACCGTACATTATACTTCATGGAGAGAAATGATGCCTAAACAAAATACGACCCAACGGTTTGACCAATTTACAGCCACTAAAGATTTTGCAGGAGCATTAGCATGGGGGAACTATGGTATGTTTGCCTGTGATTTCGACCAAGTAGACACCTGGGGAGGACAATGCTTCACTCCTACTAACTTGGTATTCAAAAAATCGGTATATGCCTTTGACGGCATGTTGATTAGCCTGGGTTCCAACATTAGTTCTTCCGGGTCATATGGAGACGACCGTGTCACGGCAACTAATCTTTTCCAAGAAGTCGGCTCTGACATGGGCAATTTGAATATAAACGGTACAATGATGAGCTCAGGTGATACTGATAAAGAACTTCCGTCCGAAACAGATACTTGGATAGTAACTCCTAAAGGCACAGGATATTTTATTCCTAAAGGAAATGATAATATTGTTGTAAAATATGGAGAACAAGAAGGTCCGAATGAGGATGGTTCCGATGTAGATTCTCCGGCAACGGCAATTGCGACGAAAGCATACATCAACCATGGAGTGAAACCTACAGATAAGAACTATACATTCGTAATGGTTCCTCAAACGACAGCAGAAAAAATGCAAAACCTGGCTTCAGAACTGGCAAATGATGGGGGAGAACGTTATGCAATCTTATCCCAAACAGATAAATTCCATGCATTGACTTACAAACCCGCCGGAATCACAGCCTATGCTTTCTTCGAAGCAGTAGACGACACAAAACTAAGTGTAGTGAAAGCTGTAGGGTCTGAGATGTTATTGATGCAACGTCCTCAATCTGATGGTTCTCTCCACCTGGCTGTATGTAATCCCAATTTACGCCCTCAATCCAAAAGTACGGCTCTTGGAGACTGGTTGCCTGGTACTACCGAAACAAGTATTACATTAGAAGGAGAATGGTATACAGATATGGAAGCAGAAGGTTTTAAAATCAATGCTCCAGAAAACGGACAGACTGTAATCGAACTGACATTGAATCACGGATTACCCATTTATATACAAGTCGGGCCAGAAGGATACACCTCTTCCATCGACTCTGAAGAAATCGAAGGAGATTGGTTAAGAGCATTTCGATCAGGAGAAGAAATGGTCGTAGAACTGACAAAACCGAGTTCAAATGCTACATTCGTCGAACTTTATTCCATTGACGGAACAAAAACCAAAAGCGAAATTCTGAACCCAGGAATACAAAAAGGGAGTATAAAGTTGCAGCAAGGTAATGCCGTACAAATATTACGCGTTCGCAATGGAGATAAAGTAAAGGTTCTCAAATGTATTCACTAACCATACAAAATAGAAATAAAGATAAAGTTTGATTCATTATCATTATCTTTATTTCTATTTTGAATAATATATCAAAAACTATAATATCATATGAAAAATCGAATCATCACTATTCTTTTATTATTTTGCTGTTTATTAGTAACAACTCCAATTTCTGCAAAAAAATGGCGTGCTAAGCATACTGTGTTGATTGCATTGGATGGTTGGGGAGCATACAGCGTATCAAAAGGAAACATCCCTCATATAAAAAACTTAATGGAGCAAGGTTCTTATACTTTGCATAAACGCTGTGTTTTTCCTTCCGCCAGTGCTATCAACTGGGCATCCATGTTTATGGGTGTAGGAACAGAGCTTCACGGATACACTAAATGGGGTTCTAAAACGCCTGAAATTCCATCTCGCGTTGTAAACGAACACAATATATCTCCTACCATTTTTTCCATTATGCGTGAACAGTATCCAGATGCAGAAATTGGTGTATTACACGAATGGGAAGGAATAAAATATTTAGTGGATACTTTGGCATTAAGCCATCGCGGCCAAGCACCCTCTTATGATGATTATCCAGAAGCCCTATGCGAAATGGCAGAAACGTATATCAAAGACAAAAAACCAGCATTAGTAGCTGTATGTTTCGACCAATTAGACCATGTTGGACACAAATCCGGTCATGATACCCAAGAATACTATAATTGTCTCCATACTTTGGACGGATATATCGGTCGTATTATTCAAGCAATCAAAGATGCTGGAATCTGGGACGACACGATTATCATGTTAACGGCAGACCATGGAGGTATCAACAAAGGCCATGGAGGTATTACACTGGAAGAAGTAGAAATACCGTTTATCATTGCAGGAAAAAATATCAAACAAAGTGGAGAATTTCAGGAAAGCATGATGCAATTCGACACAGCAGCAACCATTGCTTATGTATTCCGTTTAGAACAGCCTCAAGTTTGGACAGGTCGTCCAATGAAGCAAGTTTTCAAGAAATAAGTTACCTATTTCATTTTTCCATATTTCACTTTTTTGTAGTACCTTTGGTTATAATAAACATAAAAATTTATCGACATGCCTACTATTTTTAGTCGTATTGTAGCCGGAGAAATTCCTTGCTATAAAGTGGCCGAAAACGACCGTTTTTTTGCTTTTTTGGATATCAATCCAATAACCCAAGGTCATACATTAGTTATACCTAAAAAAGAAGGGGATTATATTTTTGCCATGGATGACAAAGAATTAAGCGACTTCTCCTTATTTGCCAAAAAAGTAGCAAAGGCTATAGAAAAAGCCATACCTTGCAAACGTGTAGGAATGGCTGTTATCGGATTAGAAGTGCCACATACACATATTCACTTAATTCCTATTAATAAGGAATCCGATATGTTCTTTACTAATCCAAAACTTAAATTATCTCCTGAAGAAATGAACGACATTGCTGTTCGTATATCTTCGAAATTTGAATAATAATTTCTTATAAAAATAGCCGGAGTTTATTCCGGCTATTTTTATCTTCTGTATAAAGTATTGAAACATAAAAATTGGGATGAAGAAAACTATTTTTCAATCCTATTCCCAACAATAAAGACTGGTATCTTAGGCTTTAAAGCAATTTAGAACGCATATATCTAACAGGGTACCACGCTGATAAAAATCCCAAAAGAGAAACAATACCCATTACAGCAATGACATCAACCCACATCAATTCCACAGGATAAGCGTCTACTACAAATGCTCCAGTCCCCTCTCCCAATCGTAATAACCCGAAATGCTGCTGTAATAAACATAAAGTAATACCTAATACAAGGCCAATAACTGCACCTATCGCTGAAATCAAACAACCTTCGGTAAGGAATATCTTGGATATAAGTCTATCATCTGCACCCATACTTTGTAAGGTAAGGATATTTTCTTTCTTATCGATAATCAACATTGACAATGAGCCTATGACATTAAATGTAGCAATCATTAAAATAAAAGCCAATATCAAAAAAGTCATCCATTTCTCAATCTGCATCATTCGAAAAGAATCTTCTTGCTGCATCATACGGTCTTTTACTGTATAGCTATCTCCTAAAACTTCTTTCAAATGAGATATCATTCCTGATATATCCGCCCCCGGTTTCAATTTTATTTCTATTGCTGAGACCTCGGTTGTATAATCCAAAATTTTCCGAGCAAAATCAAGAGGGACAATAACCATCTGGTCATCATACTCCTGCTGATTGACACTGAAAACCGCTGCAACAAAAAGATTTCCCTCATTAAACGACGCTGCAGGGTTGACCATATTGACTCGAACATTTCGCTTAGGAGTATAAAATTGTAATGGATGTACAAAGCGAGCTCCTGCTTCCAACTGATTAGCTATACCAACTCCTATCGTAGCATAACCTACAATAGAATCACGAAGCATAAAATTTCCATCCAATAGAATCTTGTCTATTTCTGTCAATTGTCCGAAATTGTCAGATACCCCTTTCATTAATGCAGGCATTTGTTTATCTCTATACACTAACAGAACATTCTCTTCAAGTACTGGAGACCACACCTCAATATTCTCCCATTTAGAAATATCCGTAAACAGAGTATCTGAAATATCAAACGTTTTTCCCTTTATCGGTTCAATTTTTATATCCGGGTCAAGAGTCGAATATAAAGATGCTATCAATTCCTGAAAGCCGTTATATACTGATAAAGTACAAATCAAAGCCATTGTAGTGAGAGCAACACCACAAACCGATACCATAGAAATAATATTAATTGCACTATGTGATTTTTTAGAAAAGAGATAACGCCATGCAATTGTAGATGATAGCCCCATTTTTCTACTGGTTTCTTGTTTTCTCTACTTTTTCAACAACATATCAATATTTTCGATATAGTCAAGAGAATCATCCAAAAAGAAAGACAACTCTGGAGTTTTACGTAACTGGAACCTTATCCTCTGAGCCAATTCATATCGTATATTTCTGGCATTCAATCGTATAGAATCTAATATTTCCTGTGCTTTTTCTGAAGGGAATATACTCAGATACACTTTTGCCACACTTAAATCCGGGCTCACACGAACTACACTAACCGATATCAATACACCATGAGTCTTCCGGGTTTCATTTAAGAATATATCACTTAAATCTTTCTGTAATAAGCGACTTATTTTACTTTGTCTGGTCGTTTCCATAATAACAATTTTAAATTTTTCAAGATTTGATATTCCATTAAAACAGGAACAAAAACCTATCTATAAAAAAAGGGTATAAATTTCACGAAGTTCAATATACGAACTTTCTATGAATTTACCCTATTTTTTATCTTATTTTATTTTTTCCAAATCAGAGTTAACCCATCTCGTAAAGGCAGAATAACTTTTTCGACCCTATTGTCTGCAGCAATCATTTCATTAAAACGAAGTATACCGACTGTCTGTGCATCTCTCGACTGAGGTTCGGTAACAACCTTACCGTCCCATAAAGTATTGTCGGCCAAAATAAAACCTCCCGAACGTACCTTATCAAATACCAAATCATAATATTCGACATAATGCCGCTTATCTGCATCAATAAAAACCAGGTCGAACACACGATCAATACTCGGGACAATATGCATGGCATCGCCTATATAGAAACGAATACGCTCCTTATATTCTGACTGTTCAAAATAAGAACGTGTGAAGTCCTCTATTTCATCATCTATCTCAATCGTATGAATTTCCCCATCAGGAACAATCCCTTCTGCCATACACAAAGCTGAATATCCTGTAAAAGTACCTAACTCAAGAACATACCTCGGCTTTATCATCCGACAGAGCATCTTAAGTATACGCCCCTGCAAATGTCCCGACAACATACGAGGTCTTAATAATTTTACATGGGTTTCCCGATTGAGCCGGCTCAATAACTCCCCTTCTTCGTCACTATGCCTGAGAATATAGTCCTCAATACGATCATCCATATCAACGATCCGATTCCTCTAAATTAGGCAATACATAGTGATGATAATCATCTAACACTCGGTCCACCTGATTTATTTCAAGGAATGTAGAACCTCCGCCTTCTCCGAAAGCTCCTCCTACATAAGCAATTAAATCATCTCGCGTAAGCCATCCCCGCCCAATCAACAAATTCAGCCCATTATAAAGATATTCACGCGATGTTTTAGTCTCAGCCTGATACATTGGGAAAACACCATAGGAGAGTGCCAACTCTCTCATTGTCCGTTCCTTATAACATACGGCCAAAACTGGATATTTGCCTCTATATGCTGCGACATAACGAGCCGTGCGTCCGGTATAACTATCTGTAATGATAGCTTTAGTTCCTAACTTCACTGAAGATTTTACTGCTTGTTTTGCCAAAAATGAAGTAACATCCATCGCTGATTCAGGTGTAACTACACGAATATCATTATCGGAAAGTTTTGTTTTCTCCGCTTCCTCTGCAACTTTCGACATAGTAGCAATAGCCTCTACAGGATATTTTCCATAAGCCGTTTCCCCACTGAGCATTAAAGCATCGGTACGATAATATATCGCATTAGCGATATCTGTAACCTCTGCCCGAGTCGGTCGAGGATTTTTTATCATAGAATGCAACATCTGAGTCGCCACAATAACCGGTTTTTTAGCCTGAACGCATTTCTTTATCAAAATACGCTGTATACCCGGTATCTTTTCTTGCGGAACTTCAATGCCCAAATCTCCACGAGCAATCATTACTCCATAAGCGACCTCAAGAATCTCATCAATATTATCAACACCTTCTTGATTCTCTATCTTCGCAATAATTTTTATTTCACTGTTATGGGCATCCAATATTTCTTGTATATCAAGAACATCTTGCTTATTACGTACAAAAGAATGTGCAATAAAATCAATATTGTGTTCTACAGCGAAAAGAATATTTCGTTTATCCTTTTCCGTCAAGGATGGTAAATTGATTCGTACACCCGGTACATTAACACTCTTTCTTGACCCCAGCTCCCCTTCATTTTGTGCTTCACACAATAAGTAATCAGGATGCTTTTCCAAGACAGCAAACTCAATTTCTCCATCATCGATAAGAATACGGCTTTGCGTCGTCAAATCCTGGACAAAATTGGGATATGAAATACCTATACATTCTTTAGTAGTAGGAATATTCGGATCCCCAACCATTTTTACCCGATCCCCAGTCACAAAATTCACTCTCCCATCATCCTCTATTGTAGTCGTGCGCATCTCAGGGCCTTTAGTATCCATCAGAATAGCTATCGTATTTGACACGGCTCTTACATTTGTAATGATTTTATTGAACCCGTCAGCATTTAAATGCGCAGAATTCATACGTACTACATTCATTCCATTATCGAACAATGCTTTGACGAATTCTACATCGCACCTCAAATCCGAAACTGTAGCAACAATTTTAGTGTGTTTAGACATATACTTATTTATTATGTTACTTTCTATTATAATTTATTTACCAAAGCTTCAACAGCCAAACGATATGAGTCAAGGCCAAAACCTATTACCGAACCTTTACAAGCTGCCGCAATCATTGATACATGACGATACGATTCCCGATTATGAATATTAGAAATATGTACTTCGACAACCGGAGCAGGAATTGCACGTATAGCATCGGACAAGGCAATTGATGTATGCGTATAAGCTCCTGCATTCAAAATAATACCATCTATGTCAAAACCATATTTATGTATTTGATCTATAAGCTCACCTTCAATATTCGACTGGAAATAATGAATAATATGATCCGGATAATGCTTTCTTAACAATTCAAGATAATCTTCAAACGAACTCTCCCCATAAACGCTCTTTTCTCGTTTTCCCAATAAGTTTAGGTTAGGGCCATTAATAATTAAAATATTCATAATTAATCATCCTTATTTATATCTTTGTAATGGCAATTGTTCTGTTTGAGCACTTTCAACAGCCCAATATCCGATTATACAAAGATGATGCAAAAGTAGATAAAAAAATTGAATATATAATCAGCTATATTATGATACTTAACGAAGAAGGAATAATAAAAAAATATACTTCTTATCTGAAAATAGAAAAAGGGTTATCTGCAAATACTGTTCACGCTTATCTCGACGATTTGAAAAAGCTGATTTCCTATATAGATAGCTGTGACATAAAAATAGAAATATTTGAATCTATAGATTTGCACAAATTCATCCACAAATTGCAACAAGATAAAGTTCAGCCTCGCACTCAAGCCCGTATCATATCGGGAATCAAATCTTTTTACGAATTTCTTTTACTTGAAAATTATATAACACATAACCCGACAGAATTAATTGAAGGTCCTAAAACCGGATTAAAATTACCCGAAGTCCTCACCGTTAAAGAAATTGATTTACTATCATCATCTTTCGATTTATCTCAACCCGAAGGACAACGCAATAAAGCTATTATTGAAGTAATGTACGGATCGGGGCTTCGAGTATCTGAATTGATAAATTTAAAACTCTCACAAATATATCCCAAAGAAGAATTCATTATTATTGAAGGTAAAGGGGACAAACAACGCTTGGTCCCAATTTCCCAAACCGCTCTCCACGAAATAAACTTATATTTGCAAGACCGAAACAAGCTTGATGTAAAAAAAGGAGATGAAGACATTCTTTTCCTAAACCGTCGAGGTGGCCGACTCACCCGTGTAATGATTTTTTATATTATACGCAACCAATGCAAAAAATGTGGTATTTCTAAAAAAATAAGTCCTCATACTTTACGACATTCATTCGCAACACACTTATTGGAAGGTGGAGCCAATTTAAGAGCAATACAACAAATGTTAGGACATGAAAGTATTACTACCACCGAAATATATACCCACATGGATAACGAATTTTTACGAAGTGAAATTCTCACACATCATCCCAGAAATATCCACAAATAAATTTATAATAATAAAAACCCAAATTGAAAGATTATAAAAAATTTGCTGATAGGTTTTATTCAAAAAGCAACATTTATTTACAAAAATATATATATAATATCCATATCAAGGGGATTTTCTCTTTCATTTTTGTTTTTTTAAACTATTCGATGATTTAATTTTAAGACAATATATCAAAGCCTATTATACTTTTAACTATATTTGTAACGGTATTTTTTATGTATTGTTGTAAACAAATGATAATATTTTATAGACAATAAAAACAGAAATATAGAGAACTTACTATTTTTGCAATTATAAAAGTATAAGTGTAACCAAATAAACAATTAGTTATGAACAAAAAACTTTATTTACCCTTATTGTTAGCTGTATTGGTAGCCTTTGTAGGGTGTAAAAAAATGGGAGGACTTAAAGCCGAGTACTTTACTGTAACCCCGAATCCACTTGAAGTTGTTGGTGGAGAAGTTCCAGCGACTATTACCGGCCAGTTCCCGGAAAAGTATTTTAACAAAAAAGCAACTGTAGTCGTTACTCCATATTTGGTATATGAAGGTGGAGAAACTGCAGGAACTCCGTACACCTATCAAGGTGAAAAAGTTGTTGGAAATGACCAAACTATTTCTTACAAATTGGGTGGAAATATTACAATGAAAACTTCATTTAAATATATTCCCGCTATGAGAAAATCAGATTTATATCTGGCATTTAAAGTTTCTCAAGGCAAAAAATCATATGACTTGCCTCGCGTTAAAGTTGCAGAAGGTGTTCTTTCCACAGCAGAAATATGTGACCCGAATTCCTTGACTCCAGCTCTCGCTGCAGATAAGTTCCAACGTATCATTAAAGAAAATTATCAAGCTGACATTTTATTCTTGATACAACAAGCTAACCTTCGTTCTGAAGAGCTGAAAAAAGCAGAAGTTCAAGACTTTCAGTCAAACTTGAAAGATGCAGCTGCCGCTCCTAATAAAAAAATCACAAACGTAAATATTTCGTCTTATGCTTCTCCTGATGGAGGTGTAAAATTAAATACTACTTTGGCTGAAAATCGTGAAAATGCGACAGTAAAATACATGAAAGGTCAAATGAAGAATAACAATGTAGAAGCTGACATGACAGCTGAATTTACTGCTCAAGATTGGGAAGGTTTCCAAGAATTAGTATCTAAATCCAACATTCAGGATAAAGACCTTATTCTTCGTGTATTATCTATGTACAAAGATCCAGAACAAAGAGAACAAGAAATCAAAAATATGTCTTCTACATTCCAGATCTTGGCTGAAGAAATCTTACCCAAACTTCGTTATTCCAGAATCTCTGCAGCAATCGATGTTATTGGTAAATCTGACGAAGAAATCAGCAAATTGGCTGCTTCAGATCCTAAATCTCTTACTGTAGATGAACTTCTCTATGCTGCTACTTTGACCAAAAATCCGTCAGAAAAAGCCGCAATCTACAAAAAAGCTACAGAAATCTACCCGAACGATTATCGTGGATTCAATAACTTAGGTATGGTCAACTTCGAACAAGGAGATCTTAATGGTGCAGAAAACAATTTCAAGAAAGCTGCAAAAGTAAACCCGAACTCTCCTGAAGTACAAATGAACTTAGGTTTGATCGACCTTACAAAAGATGAACTCAACAGTGCAGAACAAGCATTTGGCAAATCAGCAGGCGTCAATGAATTGAACGATGCTCTCGGTGTTCTCTACATGCAAAAAGGTGATTACACCAAAGCTGTACGCGCATTTGGTGATTCCAAAACCAACAATGCTGCGTTGGCACAAATCTTAACAAAAGATTACAATAAAGCTAAAAATACGTTGTCTGCCGTTAGTGAACCTAATGCAACTACATATTATTTGATGGCTGTTGTCGGAGCTCGTACCAATAATCAAAAAGCTGTTACTGACAACTTGAAAAAAGCTGTTAGCTTAGACAGCAACATGGCACAACAAGCTGCAACTGACCTTGAATTTGCAAAATATGATATTTCTTCTATCAAATAATAATAGAAAATAGACTTACAGAAAAGGGCCCTTCATTGAAGGGCCCTTTTCTGTTTACCCCAACAATTTGATACCGATTCCATTGCATAAGCAGTATAAATATTATATCTTTACATCATATATTTTCATTAAAAATCGGCATTATGCAGGAACGCCATTTAAACAGAAAAAAATACTTTGAAGAACTAAGTATAACCAGCCAAAAATATTACATCCCATACTTAACACAACATTTCGAATTAACCCCAGAATGCTCGATTCTCGAAATCGGATGTGGTGATGGAGGTAACCTTCTTCCTTTTGCACAATACGGATGCAAAGTCACTGGAATAGACATCTCAATAAACCGAATAAAACAAGCTCAAGATTTCTTTTTAGAAGCAGGACTTAAGGCTCAATTAATAGCATCTGACATTTTTAAAATAGATGATTTTGGAAAACTGTTCGATATCATCATTATGCATGACGTCATAGAGCATATCGCCGATAAAGAAAGATTACTAAAACAACTAAAAATCTATGTGAAAGATAATGGTATCATCTTTATCGGATTCCCTGCATGGCAAATGCCTTTTGGGGGGCACCAGCAAACTTGCAGAAACAAAATAATTTCACATCTTCCGTTTATCCATCTTTTGCCCAATCCAATATACAAAACTTTGTTAAAAGCTGGAAACGAAATCCCCGAAAAAGTAGAAGAGCTCCTTGATATAAAGTCTTGTCAGATTACCGTCGAACATTTCAGAAAACTATCTAAAAAAACCGGATACGATATACAAAAAGAAACACTCTACTTTATAAATCCTCATTACGAGGTCAAATTTGGCTTAAAACCCAGAAAGCTATCCCCAATACTTTCACACATACCCTATATCAGGAATTATTTTACAACTTCGGCATTCTTCTTATTGAAGAAACATATCTAATTATAGCTCAACATAGTAACAGATATTCATTTTTATATAGATACCCCAAAATCATCTCACATTTTTTCGTAGATTTGCAAACAAAATATTGATTACGACATGACAGAAGAATTGTTTTCACAGCTGCCTTATAAAGTAGCAGATATTACATTAGCCGATTTCGGACGTAAAGAAATAGAATTAGCAGAGAAAGAAATGCCAGGATTAATGGCCCTCAGAGAAAAATATAAAAAAGATAAACCGTTAAAAGGTGCCCGAATCATGGGTTCCCTGCACATGACTATCCAAACTGCAGTATTAATAGAAACTTTAGTCGAGTTAGGAGCAGAAGTACAGTGGGTTAGTTGTAACATATATTCCACACAAGATCATGCAGCAGCGGCAATTGCGGCAACTGGAGTTCGGGTCTTTGCATGGAAAGGGGAAACTCTCGAAGACTATTGGTGGTGTACACTCCAGGCATTACGATTTCCAAACGGAAAAGGACCGAATCTAATTGTCGATGACGGAGGAGATGCAACTTTAATGTTACATATGGGATATCGGGCAGAAAAGGACCCCTCTACATTAGATTACACACCGGAAACCCAAGATGAAATCGCACTGATAAAAATATTAAAAGCAACCTTAAATACCGACAACAAATTATGGACTCAAATACTCCCCGAAATAAAAGGTGTCTCTGAAGAAACGACAACTGGAGTACATCGATTATATCAAATGATGGAAGAAGGTAAATTATTGTTCCCGGCTTTTAATGTAAACGATTCTGTAACTAAATCGAAATTTGATAACCACTACGGATGTAGAGAATCTTTAGCAGACGGTATAAAACGAGCTACGGATATTATGATTGCCGGAAAAGTCGTCGTTGTATGCGGATACGGTGACGTAGGTAAAGGATGTGCCCAATCAATGCGTTCCTACGGGGCCCGAGTCTTAGTTACAGAAATTGATCCGATTTGTGCATTACAAGCTGCAATGGAAGGATATGAAGTAACAACAGTTGAAGACGCTTTGGCGGAGGGTGATATTTATGTTACCACTACAGGAAATTGCGATATAATACGTATCGAGCATCTATCAAAAATGAAAGATAATGCAATTGTATGCAATATAGGTCATTTTGACAATGAAATTCAAGTAGACAAATTAAAAAATTATCCGGGAATTCAATGCCGAAACATAAAGCCTCAAGTAGATCAGTATTTCTTCCCAGAAGGACACTCAATCATTTTATTGGCAGACGGGCGACTTGTAAACTTAGGTTGTGCTACAGGACACCCCTCTTTTGTTATGAGTAATTCATTTACAAATCAAACTCTTGCACAGATTGAATTATTCAAAAATAGTTATAAAATCGGGGTATACCGTTTACCTAAGATATTGGATGAAGAAGTTGCTCGTCTACACTTAAGTAAACTTGGTGTCAAACTAACAGAACTGAGCGAAAAACAGGCGGCCTATATCGGTGTTCCTAAAAACGGACCATTTAAGCCCGAACATTATCGCTATTAATTTAATAAAAGCTTTATGAATAAACAGTTGATGAAAAAAGCTCTTCCCTACATTGGGTCAGTGCTATTCATGATTTTATTGTCATATATATATTTTACTCCCGATATTTTCGAGAATAAAGTCTTATTTCAGGGAGATATGCAACAAGGCATTGCCATCGGTCAAGAAGGTATTGCATTTAAAGAAAAAACCGGAGAAACAACTCGATGGACTAACTCTATTTTTTCTGGAATGCCTAATTTCCAAATTTCTCCCAGTTATGACAATAATACTTGGATAAACCAGATTACAAACGCCTATCATCTATGGATAAAAACTCCAGCATCATTAGTTTTCATTATGATGTTAGGATTTTTCATTCTATTGATAACTTTACATATTAAATGGCCTCTGGCTCTCATAGGTGCAATTGCTTATGCCTTTTCATCCTATTTTTTTATAATCATAGCAGCCGGTCATATCTGGAAATTCATCACTCTAGCCTATATCCCCCCGACAATAGCTGGTATTTTATTGGCTTATAGAGGGAAATATTTAGCGGGAGCAGCATTAGCAGCATTCTTTGCTATGCTACAAATTGTTTCGAACCACATCCAAATGACCTATTATTTCCTATTTGTAATTGCTGCCATCGTCATCGCTTGCTTTGTAGATGCTTATAAGCAAAAACAGCTTTCTCGTTTTTTCAAAGCAACAGGGACCTTGATAATCGCAGGATTATTAGCCGTAGGAGCCAATCTGCCCAATTTGTATCATACATATGAATACTCTAAAGAAACCATGAGAGGTCAGGCCGGATTGGAACAAAAAAAGCAAAGTGCAGAAGGAGAAAAAGAAGCAAAGTCTGGTCTTTCTACGGAATACATCACACAATGGAGTTATGGTATAGGGGAAACGTGGACATTGCTTATCCCGGATACTAAAGGTGGAGCCTCGGGCTATATAGGAAACAACAAAAAAGCTTTAGAAAACGTTTCACCCAATATGCGTGAATATGTCGCTCAAATGAATCAATATTGGGGTGACCAGCCTGGAACATCAGGTCCAGTCTACGCAGGAGCCCTCATTATGTTTCTTTTCATTTTAGGCTGTTTCATAGTTAAAGGGTCATTAAAATGGGCACTATTAGCAGTAACGTTTTTGTCTATCATCCTATCATGGGGGAAAAACTTTCTTCCCGTAACACAGTGGTTTATAGATTATTTTCCGATGTATAACAAATTCCGTACAGTGTCAAGTATTCTTGTCATTGCAGAGTTCTGTATACCATTATTAGCAATACTTGCATTGAAAGAACTAATCACAAAGCCAAAACTATTATTAGAACAGCGGACATATACAATCGTTGCTTTTATTCTGACAGGAGGAATGGCATTATTATTTGCACTGTTCCCATCCCTGTTCTTTAATTTTACAAGCGGATATGAAAAAGACTTTCTTGCAAAAAATATGGAATATGGCGAAATATTTGCTAATATGGAGATTGCCCGAAAAGCAATTTTTGTTTCCGACGCTTGGCGAAGTTTCATTATCATAATCTTGGGTATAGGATTCCTATGGCTTTATTCAATAGGAAAAGTTGGAAAATCGACCTTAATTGTTGCTATAGGTATTATTGTTTTAGGAGACATGTATAACGTCAATAAACGATACCTTAGCACTAAAAACTTCGTCCCTGAGAGAACAATTAAAGAGCCATTCCCAATGACTGCTGCTGACCGCCAAATACTGGCAGACCCCGACCCTCATTACAGGGTATATAATCTGACCTCTGATCCCTTTAACGATGCATCGACATCTTACCACCATAAATCTATCGGAGGATACCACGCTGCAAAACTAAGAAGATATGATGACCTTATAAAATATCAATTAGTCAATAATAATCAGCATGTAATCAATATGCTGAATGCAAAATACTTTATTGTCCCGGGAGATAATAATGGACAACCGCAAGCCATCCCCAATCATAATGCCATGGGTAATGCGTGGTTTGTTTCCAATATAAAATGGGTAAATAATTCCCATGAAGAAATGGATGCATTGACCGAATTTAATGAGAGAACAACGGCAATAGCTGACCAGTCATATAAAAATCTTTTCGGTCAATATATTTCTTCCTATACTCAAGGAGATACCATATTCTTAACCTCATATAAACCGAATGAACTACATTATAAAGCTAAGACTTCAAAAGGTGGCAGTGCTGTGTTCTCTGAAGTTTTTTTCCCTTGGGGTTGGAATATTACTATTGACGGGGAAAAAGCTGAAATGGCAAGGGTCAATTATGTTTTAAGAGGATTAGATATTCCTGCAGGGGAGCATGAAATTATATTCAGATTTGAACCTCAATCAATAACCATTACGACTTACATAGCATATGCATGTATTATAGCCATTTTCATTTTACTTTTGAGTACAGCAATAATACAAATAAAGAAAGGAAAAAATTCTGAAATAAAGACCGAATAAAAGATTTATCTCTCAATTTTTCATAAACGGGTTATCAAGTATATGTTTCAGACTGAATAATCCGTTTATTTTCTCTTTCATCGAACTAATTATATAGGATATTATAGCAAAAATCCGAATATTTTGGTTATATTTGTTTATAATATCTAAAATCAATAAAACATGGATATACATTTAATGACATACTATTAATCCGTTTATTGGGAACTTCTGCATATCGGCACTTTCAGAATTTTCATTTTAATTCTGCCGCCGCTTAACGAAAAGGTTCGTATCTTTGCAAGATAAAAAGAGACCCTTTTATAATAAGTGTCTTTTTACAAGCAGATATTTGTGCTTCTTATGAAAATTCTGGCTGTATTTTTAACTGGAGAAGCATAAAGAAAGTTCTGCACAACCCTTTTACTAACAGTAAATAAATCATTTGTTCTATTTGGACAAATAAGATTTTTATATAAAAAAGTAAATCGGGGGTGTAGAACTGACTTTATCTCCGGTTGGGTCTTAGCCAGAGCCTTCATAAGATAAAGCTCAGTTTCTATACCCCTTTTCTACACGTAAGATTCCAAAAATTACAATCGAATCATTATTTTATAATAAAGTTCCTTCTTTGAAGCGAATTTAGATTATTATACATCTAAATACATATATTATCATCTTCCCGATCATAACCAAGCCTTATGAACACATATTCGTATGATGAAATATCTGCTCTGATAAAAGCTCTCATCGAAATATCTGGGAGCCACACGGGAAATGATTATACAGAACGGCTTATAAAAGAAATTTGTAACCAATGCAATATTTTTCCTAATATCCTGGATATCCTTGATATCGATGTAGTCTCTACCTTTAAACAACTGACAGAAAAGCAAAAAGCAGAATTTAGTTGCTATATTCTCAACTCACTTCGGAATAGCTTAAAAGAAAATAATATTACAGAAGATATTCAAGCCCTCATAAAAATTTATATAAAAGCTTTGTCAACAAAATAAACATCCTTCCAATTATGCATTCAACTTATATTCCCGAGGCGTCATTCCTGTGTATTTTTTAAAAAACTTGCCAAAAAAAGAAGCATTCGGAAAATGAAAATAATCTGCAACCTGCTGCATAGACATGGGAGAAGATCGTAAAACTGATTTTATCTTCAACAATAAAATATGATGTATCCATTCTGCAGCGCTATATCCTGTTAAAGATTTAATATTGGATGATAAATATTTAGAAGTAAGGCTTAACTTTTGCGCATAAAATTCAAGAGCTCTTTCTTCCCGACAATTCAATTCGACCAAACGAAGAAACTCTTTTAACTGTTCCTCTTTTTTAAGACGTTCTTTCTTACCCGAAATATTATGTTCCTGTTGCTCATAAACAGCACATATTTCATACATAGCAATCAATAATATCTCCCTCATAATTTCTTTATGATACGGATGGTCAGTTCTTTCCATCTTATCAGAAAATATTTGCAATGATTGTTGTATTGTATTTAGCTCTTCCGAAGGAATGGGAATTACCGGATTATTTTTATTATACAAAAAATATGTAATAGAAATATGTGTATCAAGATTTGAAATAAAATAAGAGCCTATTACAGCAATATATCCAATGAATTCCAGAGAAGATCCCTTATATTCAAATCGATTTCCGGAAAAGAATGTACACAAAGTACCTTTATCCATATGTATAGGGCTAGAGTCTATCTCTATATATAAATCTCCGTCAAAACAAACGATAGCAACACCTCCCGTTTCTTCTTGCAAAGATGCAAAAATAGACGATATATCTGCACTATTTCCAGTTACCATATAGCACTTCGACTGGAAGTCCTTTTCATCGAAAATTTGTCTGCCAAAGTTTTTAGAAACACTATCCTTCGTGTTTTTCATATATCATTTTTTTAACGAATATAAATTCTCAAGAATCACAATGCACTTTACAATGCTTGTTCGATTATTCCTCCTCCAAGTAAACGATCCCCCTTATAAAAAGCAGCAGCTTGTCCCGGAGCAATCGAATGTTCCGGCACACAAAAAAATACTTTTACTTGATTCTTTGATAGCCACTCTACCCTACACGATACAGACTGTTTACGATAACGAATACGGCATATCACCTCCTGATTATCGAAATCTTCTCTCGATACGATATTTACAGCCTTCAATAACATCGTATTACAATATAAGCCTGATAATGGAGACAATCTTATTCTATTTTTTCCCGGAATAATCGCCTGCACATACATCGGAACTTGCAAATTAATGCCAAGGCCTCGACGCTGTCCGATCGTATAGAAAGGATACCCTTCATGTTTCCCAAGTACATGGCCCGATACATCTTCATAAAATCCCACATTGAAGCTACTTTTGGGTACACGGTTTCGAAGAAACGAACGATAATCTCCAGGACAAAAACAAACACCCAAACTATCTTTTTTATCCGCCATCTTTAGTAATCCTTGCTGACGTACGAACTCCCGAACCTGACTTTTAGTAAATCTACCCAAAGGGAAAAGTGCTCGCTTCAGCAAATCCGGTCCTAATCCCCATAAGAAAAAAGACTGATCTTTGTCTTTATCCAACCCAGTATATATATAATTGGAATTATTATATAATTTGTTCCTCACATAATGCCCCGTAGCAATATACAATATGCCTTTCTCATCTGCAATACGTGCCAAAAGTGGCCATTTGAAAGAATTATTACAAACAATACATGGAACAGGAGTACGGCCAACCATATATTCATTTATAAAATAAGATATTATTTTCTCTTCGAATTCCCGCCTTACATCAAAAATTTGATGCTTTATCCCAAGAATATGAGCCGTATCCCGAGCATCGTCAAGATAGCTTGTATCACCTTCAGGCTCATAAAAACGAAATGTAACACCTATCACTTCATAACCTTCATGTTGCAAGAAAAGGGCTGCTGCAGAACTATCTGTTCCACCACTCATCCCCAATACAACTTTTTCCTTTGATTTCATCCTATTTCTTGAAATAAGCAAAGATAAAAATATTTTGCAAAAAAGTTTTATCTTTGTAAGCTTCTATTAAAAACGATAAAATATGAAAAAATATATAAACACTATATTATTCGATGCAGATGATACACTTTGGGAAAATGAAATATTTTTTAGACAAACAGAACAAGAATTCTGCCTATTACTCGAAAAATTCGGATCCAAAGAGGTTATCTTAAAAACATTACTTAAATCAGAAATAGGAACTTTGCCTATTTATGGTTTCGGCATAAAAGGATTCATGTTAAGCATGATAGATACAGCTCTTCAATTGGGTGGAGAGAATCTGAAAAGTAACATCATATCAAGAATAATGGAATTGGGGAAAGAGCAATTAAGACGTCCTGTAAAAGTCTATGAAGGTGTCGAAGATGTACTCAATTCTTTACAATATTCATATCGTCTCATTCTGGCAACCAAAGGCGACCCTACAGACCAAAAAAGAAAAATCGAAGCATCTGGATTAAAACCTTATTTTTCTCACATAGAAATAATGCCTGATAAGACAACTCGAAACTACGAAGAGCTATTAAAAAATATCGACTGCTGTCCAAACGAAATCATAATGGTAGGTAATTCTGTAAAATCTGACATTCTACCTATACTACAATTAGGAGGAAGAGGCATTTATATCCCTTGCCATACAACATGGATACACGAAACGGCCGAATGCCCCCAAGAGAGCCCATATTTTAAACAAATACAAAATTTCACTCAAATACCGGAGATACTGCAAACGATGACCGAACTCAATCATAAATCAGCATAGAGAGACTCTTTTCATCAAAAATATCATTGGCCACAGCCAAAATATCCGATGTTGTAACCATCTCCAAACGGTGATAAATCTCATCCATCGAATCGTAACGATTGCAATGCAAAAAAGTTTTACCCAATCCCAAAGCCAAGCTTTCCCGATTATCTGTACCTACACCAATTTGCCCCATAAGCTGCTTTTTGGCCATTGATAGTTGCATTGAAGTAAGACTCTTATCTCTGAATTTTTTCAATTCTTTCTGGATTAACTGGATACATTTATCTGTATTTTTATGATCTGTCCCAAAATAAATTACAAATACTCCTGTATCTGTATAAGATGTCAATGAAGATTCTACAGTATAAACATACCCAGTTCTTTCTCGCAATGAGATGTTCAATCGACTATTCATTCCAGGACCACCTAAAATATTATTAAGTAAATATAAAGCCGTACGCCGTTTATCATATATCGTATAAGCTCTGTTACCTATAAGAACATGCGTCTGGAATGTATCCAATTGCTTTCTTTGACAAAAAGGTATATAATCATCGGGAGAAAACCTCCTATTAAAACTCGTTCGTCCAGGTACACACTTCCAATTTTTAGAGACCAAAGATATAATTTTTTTAAAAGGCGTACTTCCCATCGAAAAGAAAACCATATTCTCCGGACAATAAAATCGGTCAAGAAAATTCCGACCAGAAAAAGAATTGAAATTTAATAAATCTTCTTTATCACCCAATATATTATGACCAAGCGGATGATTCTCAAATAATAAATTTTCAAAATCATCATAAATCAACTCTGAAGGATTGTCTCGGTAAGAATTAATTTCATCAAGTATAACTTCAACCTCCTTCTCTATTTCTGATTGTGGGAAGCAAGAATTCATTACCAAATCTGAAAGTAACTCTATAGCTCTACCCAAATGTTCTTCTAAGAAAACCGAGTAGATGAGAGTCTCCTCCTTTGCCGTATAAGCATTCAACTCTCCTCCAACATTTTCCATTCTATTCAGAATATGTAACGACCGTCGATGAGACGTGCCTTTAAATATCATATGCTCGACAAAATGAGCCAAACCAAATTCATGATTTGATTCATCACGTGTACCGGCATTTACAGCAAAACCGCAATAGGATACCGGAGATAATAATGGCAAATGAACAATACGTAGTCCATTCTCAAGAGTATGCGATTGATAATACATTACAAACCAATTAAAGCTTAAAAGTAATCATTTATAATGAGCAGAACTATAAGTTCAATAAAAAAATACCAACTTTATGGGATTGTTTATTTCCCAACTTCTATCTTTCTTTGTACTCTTCTTAAAAACAAGAAGAAAAATACATTCATAAAACTTTAGATTAATAAAAAATTATAACAAAATGAAGCAAAATAACAGTCATTTATAATAAAACTATTGGATTTTATATTATTTAGTTTTACTTTTGTCCTTTAATCTATCAAAGGAGATACTAAAAACAATTAATCACATTCATTTAATTGCACATATAACAAATATATACGAAAGTTTTTTATTTTAATTATATACTTATAAAATATAATCTTTGGAGCACTTAAAAATTTATATTAAAACAAGAATAATAATAAATGGATGCAACTTTGAATAAAATTTATAAATACATCTTTTTGGTTGTTTCAGTTCTATTCACTTATTTCCTCTTTACAACAACAGCTTCTGCCCAATCTCCTAAAGCAGAAAATAAGCCGGTTTTATATAAATTATCCGGAAAAATAATTAGCTCTGAAAACAATGAACCATTAGAAATGGCCAATATAACTATATCTACAAGTTTATGGGCTACTTCTGATACAAAAGGAAATTTTTCGATACCTCAAATAAAAGCTGGAACTTATGAATATGAGGTGTCTTATCTCGGTTTTGAAAAACAAAAAGGTAAAATTACGGTACAAGGCAATGTCGATAACTTTATCATAAAGCTAAAACCTCTTGGATTAGGATTAAAAGAAGTCGTTGTAACAGCTCAAGAACAAAAAATGGGATCTGCCTCTAAAATAGAGCAAACAGCGATACAACATATACAGCCCAAAAGCGTTGTCGACCTTTTACAACTGTTACCTGGAAATGTAACTCAAAATCCGGATATTAATTCTGTCGCACAAGCAAATATACGAGAAATATCGAGTGATGCAAATAATGCTTTGGGTACTGCAATCATCATGGACGGTGCGCCTGTATCAAACGATGCCAACATGCAAGCATTCTCGACCGCAACTTCAGGGGCCAATTCATCGCAAAAAATGAATTCTATGAATGACCAGACTACCAGCGGTCGGGGTACCGACTTACGTTCCATCTCTCCGGACAATATAGAATCTGTTGAAGTAATTCGAGGCATTCCCTCTGCAGAATATGGAAATCTCACTTCCGGTGTTGTAGTCATCAAAACAAAATCAGGAGCGACACCTCTTGAAGTAAAAGCCAAAGTCGACCCTTCATCAAAAATGTTTTATGCAGGGAAAGGATTCAATCTGAAAAACAAAGGGGGAGCAATAAACATAGCCGCCGACTATTCCCAATCATACTCTGATATTCGCAAAAAATATACCGGTTATGATCGCATTACAGGGAACTTAGGATATTCCAATGTATTTATGTCACAATCTCACCCTCTAAGTCTGAACTTAAAGCTATCTTATTTCCGTAATTTATATAGTGAAAAACAAGACCCGCAACTTCTTTCTGAAGAAAGAATAAAAAACAATAACGAAGGTTGGCGATTCAACGCGGAAGGAAACTGGAGACTCAACCAAAGCTGGATATCCAATCTTTCTTACAGTTTCATGGCCCAATACAGCCATCAATCCGACTTTTCAAAAATGCTTTCCGGGTCATCGGTTATGCCCTACTCCTCTTCATATGTATCTGGAGAATTTGTCGTCCCGTTCCTTCCCAGTGGATATTACAGTGAATATACACTTGACGGTAAACCAATCGATATTTTCGGGCAATTAAAAGCAAACAAAATATTCCAATTCTCTTCTGAAACCTATACCAATATAAAATTGGGCATAGAATGGAGAACAAACGGTAATAAAGGAAACGGATTAACATACAAAGACGGGTTGCCTCCATCAACTGGGAGCGGACAAGCTACTCGTCCCCGATCGTTCAAATCGATTCCGATGATGAACAATCTATCCATATTCTTAGAAGATAAGGCCGTATTGCGAATGAAATCAACATTATTAACTCTCCAAGCCGGTGTAAGAACTTCGACTTTGTTCGTCGACGAAAATCAAGCCAAGAGAGGAAATATCACCACAATAGAACCTCGTATAAATATCGATTATCAAATATTGAATCGAAGGAATAATAAAATATTCAATGACCTAAGTATTGTTGGAGGATTTGGTATATCATCCAAAGCACCTACCATGCTATATCTGTACCCTAATCCTACTTATTTCGATGACATTTGCTTCAATAGTTACAGTAGTGACCCGGCCAAGCAACTGGCTGTAATGAATACGTTAGCTATTGAAAACACAGCAAATGCAAATTTAAAACCGGCAACCAGCAAAAAATTTGAAATCGGACTAGCCGGGAAAATAAAAAAAATAAGTGGAAATATTACTTTCTTTTATGAAAAACATTCTAATGAATTTTCATTCAACAGTGTACCCCTTACCTCAGAATACACTAAATATAAAGTGCCCACCGGAACAACCCCATCATATCGAAATGGAGCTGTCTACTATACCGATGCAACTGGTGGTACTTTCCCAGCCGGAGCAGAATTAGATACCATGATTTATACTTATGGTACTCCTTCCAATTCCGGCAAAACAATAAAAAAAGGAGTAGAATACAGTCTCAACCTTGGACAAATCAGAGCATTGAAAACAAGTATCGTCGTCGATGGAGCATGGTTTTATATAAAAAGGACTTCGGAACAAGCTTATTATTCTTATGCCGGAGGCACTCTGAACGGAAAACGATATCCATTTCTCGCTTTGATGCCTGCGGGTAGTGGAAATATAAGCCAAAGAATCAATACCAATTTCAGATTTATCACACACATACCCTCTCTGAAAATGGTTTTTTCAACTACTGCACAAGTGGTATGGTACCAAAGCGACCAACGAATATATAAAGATAGTAATGGAAATGACGTTTTCTATCAGCGAACTGTAAAAAACGGGAATGAAGACATCACTAAATATTTTATTGACCCTATCGGCTTCTATGACAAAAAATTGGACTTCATTTCTTGGCAACCAGAATTCAGGGACAATTCCGACTATGAGCGTATGATGTCCATTTTTGCCAATAGATATTATTATGACAAAGAGGTGTATCCTCCGACAATTATGTTGAATTTCAGACTAACTAAAGAATTCGGAAAATTCATGGAATTATCATTCATGGCAAACAATTTCCTGAAACTTACAAAAACCTATAAAACAGAAGTTTTCGGAGGATATAAAGACTTAATCACACCGTTATACTTCGGAGCAGAAATAAAAATAAAAATTTAATTATTCACTAAAATAAATGTTATGAAAAAAATCTTATTTTACATTTTACCATTACTCGCCATACTGGCTGTAGTATCTTGTAGTGATGACGATGAAAAAGTCGCAAAAAATGCGACACTGAGCATAACCCTGAAGTTCCCCGAAGGCTATACTTCTGCAGACCTTAGCGAGACATCTGTAAAAGTAACAAATACTCAAACTTCGCAGACTTATGACGCGACAAAAGGAGACAACGATAAATACAGTGTCGTAGTACCTTCGGGAGAATACCAAATTTCCATATCCGGACAACTTCCAGGCCATATAAGCTTAAATGGATTGACTAATGTATCTGTATATGCAGATACCGAAGCTACTGTTACATTAAGTAAAGGGAATTTTAGTGGTCTTATTTTTAAAGAAATATACTACTCTAAAGTAAAGAAAAACGGAAAAACACCATATAATGATGAATTTTACGAATTATATAATAATTCAGACGAAGTTGTTTATCTTGACAATGTTATTTTTGGTGTATTAGAAGGGACTCAAGGAATATTACCATCAGGTTGGATGGAAAACGGGGAATTAATGAAGATATGTGCATTGACCAGCTATATAACTGCTTTCCCCGGAAATGGAACAGACCACCCTCTACAACCTGGTAAAAGTGTTGTTATCGCAACTAAAGCTATGAACCATAAAGATGACCCTAATGGTTGCCCTGAATCACCTGTAAATTTAGAAAATGCTGACTGGGAAATATATGTAGGCGATTATAATCAAAAAGATGTAGATAATCCGGATGTTCCGAATATGAACATTATCAAACAAATAGGCTCTGTCTTAGTAGATTTCCAAGTTCCTTATACAGGAAATGCGATTATCATTGCCCGTTTACCACAAGGTACAGACTTAAACGCTTTTGCCAATGATGAATCAAACTTAATGACAAACCCGGCTTCAACAGCAGCAACCAAATATTTAATTATTCCTCAAGAATATGTTCTGGACGGAGTAGATATCGTAAATACAAACGCCAGCAAACGGGTAAAACGTTTACGTCCTGAGATTGACGCAGGTACTATCCATAATACAACAGACTATTGCGGACTGAGTATCAGACGTAAAGTTCATGAAATAAAAGACGGACGTGTCATTTACCAAGATACGAACAACTCTGAAAATGACTTTTTAATTGACCAAGTACCTACTCCGGGTATTCACCCAACAAGCGTAGACAATTAAAACAATGTTTATTAAAACCATATATGTTCCTTAAACATAAAATATTGACATTATTTGGTATTGCTTTGTTTCCGGTAGCATTATCGGCATCTGATGATGCCGATAATAACCGGCAACGGCAATATAAAGATATTCTATATTTAGAAAACATCCGATATGGAATAGATAATCCCACTTCTGTATCATATTCCCCTCTCAACCATACCGCAGACATCAAAATAGGTTATAACTATAAAAAAGGCGATTTCGTCAACATAGATAAATCTCCTAAAGAAAAAACTCTATTTATAGATATGTCTGGTACTAAAAAATTAAAAAAAACAGCTTTTGAAGGAGGCATCGGATACCAAAATACCATCGAATATGACCGTAGATGGAACAGTACCCTATATATTGCCTCTGATAATCCGTTTATTTTAGCAGACTCGGTACGTAGTAAATATAATGTTGAGAAATTTATATTGAATGGTGGATTTTCTTGGGATGCTCTCTCCTTTATGAAGTTCGGTATCAAAGCTCACTATGAAGTCGGTAGTTCAGCTGACCAAACCGACCCTCGTCCTGACACAAAAGGTATGCGCTTCAATATTACTCCGGGTTTAGATTTTAAGTTATCAGAAAAATTAAGTATAGGGGTTTCTTTAGGTGGCCGATTATTGAATGAAGAAATTAAATACACAAATGTTGTTGGAACTACCAATTACAATTTCTTCCTGATGAATGGCCTTGGCTGCTTCTATCTTCAAAACGGAACTTCATATCAACGCCGCTACAAAGGAAGTGGTTGGTATGGCAACCTCCAACTTATATGGAACAATCGTTCTTTTCTAAGCAATATTGTAAGTTTAGGAATAGATAAAAATTCTGAAAAAGCCGAAGATGGAGGAACACAACGCTTATTTATCGGAGGAAAATACAACCGTACCCAGTACAATATATATGACAGATTTTCCATTCTACATGAAAATAGTGCGCACAATATAACGATTTCTGCATCCATCCATCAAATTGACGGAATATGGTATGACCAAAAAAGTGTAACTAACGACAATGGCCAAACATATTGGGAGATTGTAAACAGCTCTATTAAACATAAAGAAGATCGGTTAGAAGGAACTCTAAAGTATAGATTCGATTTATTACGACATTCCGTCCCGACTTTAACAGTAAATACAGGAATAAATTTTGTACAATCAAAAACTACTAATTATCCTGACATATACTTACAAAAATATAATAACCTGACTATCAACGCAGATATATCAAAACATTTTTCTATTAAAAAAAGCCTTTTGACTATAACTTTTTCCGGAAATTACAAGTTCAATTTATCGTCATCTCTTTATTCCGATGGCATAACTTTAGCCGAACAATATACAATCCCTATGTTTGATTATTTAACAGCTAATCATTATGGAATTTACGGAAAAATCGAAAGTAAAATTCCATTGAACATACAAAAACTACAATCATATATAGGTATTTACTTACAAGGCTCGACCCAGCAGTATACCGGGAAAAGCATCCATTACTCAAATACATCTTATAATCAAATAGAAGGAGGGATACAATTTCTCTTTTAGAAACCGTAACTATAAAAAATCAAATAATGAACAAGTCACGTATTATCCTATTATGCATATTATCGGTTCTGACTTTTATGAACATATCGGCCAAGAATCGAGGTTTTGCTATTTTTATTGATCCCATCAGTTATAAAAAAGTTCGTCCGGAAATAGAACAATATGCCCAGTCTATAGAAAAACAAGGACTAAAAACTTTTATAATCGAAGACAAATGGGGCATACCAGATTCCATCAGAGCATGTATACTTCAATTATATACACAAAAAAATTATCCTATCGAAGGTGCAGTATTCATTGGTGATATACCCATCCCCATGATAAGAGATGCGCAGCATATGACAACAGCATTTAAAGTAAATCAAAACCTCAAAAATTTTGAGCGTACAGCAGTTCCCTCTGACAGATTCTACGATGACTTGAATCTCAAATTCACATTCATTCAGCAAGACAAAAAGAAACCAAATTTATTCTATTATTCTCTAAATGCAGACTCTCCCCAACGTTTGGAACCAGTAATATACTCTGGAAGAATAAAGCCAGGAGATACACCAACAACATCAAAATACGAAAGATTGAAAGCATATCTTCAAAAAGTTGTCAGATTAAAAGAAGAACAAAATAAGGTTGATCAATTACTTTATTTTAGTGGTCAGGGATATAATTCTGAATCTCAATTGGCCCGTATTGATGAAAAAGAATCTTACTACGAATATTTCCCTTGGTTGAAACAACAGCGCAATGGCATACAGCATATAGACCATTTACGCGATAATTTTATCAAATATCGCATGATGGCAGAAATACAACGTAATGATTTGGACATAGCAATTTTGCACCACCACGGAGCTCCGGGTAAAGAGTATCTTAATAGATACCCTGTACCACGTAATGCAAAAGACAACCTCGAATCAGCAAAAATATTTTTCCGATCAAAAATCCGTTCTGCCGTAGACCGCAAAACACCTGCTGATACTGCTATTGCATACTATGTAAAAGAATATGACGTCCCCAAAGACTGGTTCGATGACATATTTACTAAAGCCTCTATCGACAGTGATTCCATCAGAGATTATCAACTCGACCTTCATATCGAAGATTTCGATACATATAAGCCAAATGCAAGAATTGTACTATTAGATGCATGTTTCAATGGTGCGTTTAACAATGATCGCTACATAGCAGGAGAATACATCTTCAACTCAGGAAATACCGTAGTTGCAATTGCCAATAGCGTAAATGTGTTACAAGATAAATGGACAGACCGTAATCTTGGACTTTTAGGATTAGGAATGCGTATAGGAAATATGACGAAATACAATCCATATCTCGAATCCCATACTATTGGAGATCCGACTTATTCATTTTCATCTTATGACGCATCTATCAATATCAATAAAGTACTGGCCGAAAGAAATATCGGATATTGGAAAAAACAGTTAAAAAGCCAGTATCCAGCCATGCAATTAATGGCAATACAACAAATTGCTCAAAATGGTAATTGTTCTGATTTTCTTCTGAGTACATTCAAGACCAACCCCAATTATATTGTACGTTTAGGATGTATGATGGAATTATCTCGTTATGACGATGACAATTTTGTTTCTTGCTTGGAATTGGCAACTGAAGATAGTTACGAGCTGATACAACGTTTGGGATGTATATTGGTAGGCAAGAATGGAGATCCTCGCTTGATTCCAGCAGTTATTCGTTCTTTGATAAGAAACAACAACGGAAAACGTGTTGAATTCCAACTCAAATCGGCAATGGGAATGTTCGAAACCGAACCATTACTTGCCGAGTTCGAAAAACAATTTGCAGAATGTTCTATATATTTGAATAAAGCAGAGAAAAAAACATACTTCGAAAACTTCATCCGTTATGCAGCTGGACGATGGGATGAAAATGTACAAGTACTTTCAAATCGGGATTCTAAACCTAAAGACGTTCTGTTCTGTATACGCTCTATCAGGAATAACCCCATTCATGCAGAACTACCATTCCTTATCGATTTTTTCCAAAATTGTAATAATGAAGAATATCAACTTTTATTAGCTGAAGTATTTGGCTGGTTCGAATTATCATATAAATCACCCGAACTTCTTCAAGAACTTTTAAAAATAAGCCAAGACAATAAATACTCGGAAAAAGTCAGAAATGAAGCTTTGAAGTCAGTAAACAGACTTACCCACCGAAAACACGAATAAAAAAATAAACACTTTACAGATGGTACAAATGTATCATCTGTAATTTTTTATAAATAATTTTATACATTTTCCTTTTTAAAGAGAAAAATATATCTTCGTCCTCCAAAAAAACAATATTAATGATAAAAAATATCGGCGTTTTTTGTGCTTCTGGGAATCAAATAAACCATCAATATTTTGATGAAGCAGCCGTCTTAGGAGATTGGATAGGGAAAACCGGTCGTACATTAGTTTACGGTGGAGCAAATGTTGGACTAATGGAAGAAACAGCTCAACATGTCAAAAAACATGAAGGAAAAATTATCGGAATAATCACTTACAAAATCTGTACACTCGGGAAAAAGAGCTCTCTACCTGATCAGCAGATTGTCGTAAACGATTTGAACGAACGGAAACAAAAGATGATCGACTTAGCGGATATTTTTATCGCACTTCCGGGAGGATTCGGTACTCTGGATGAAATATTTACCGTAATTGCCTCTGCTCAACTGGAATATCATCAAAAACATGTTATATTTTGTAATACAAACGGGTTTTATAACAACCTTCTCAATCAAATTGAAATATTTTACAAGCAGCGTTTTGCCTCTGAAAAGTATCTTAATAATTATACAGTAGCAAAAAACATAAGCGAATGTATCACTATTATTGAAAATATAGAATCAAAACAATAACGAACAATGTCATCTAAAGAAAATATCCGATCTATTTTGCAAAGAGAAGCTGATGCAATTTTAAATATCCCAATCACTGACGAATTCGATAAAGCTGTTGCCTTAATCGTTGATAAAGTACATTTGAAAAAAGGAAAATTAGTGACGAGTGGCATGGGCAAAGCAGGCCAAATCGCCATGAACATTGCAACCACATTCTGTTCGACAGGAATTCCCGCCGTATTCTTACATCCCAGTGAAGCTCAACACGGAGATTTAGGAGTCCTTCAAGAAAATGATATTATGCTCGTAATCTCCAATTCTGGAAAGACTAGAGAAATACTGGAATTGTTAACATTAGCCACACGGTTGAGACCAGATATCCAATTTATCGTCATCACAGGAAATAAAGACAGCGAGTTAGCCCAAAAAGCTAATGTATGTCTTTTTACAGGAGGCCCGGAAGAAGTATGTCCTTTGAAACTGACACCAACAACATCCACAACCATGATGACTGTCATCGGAGATATTCTTGTCGTAAGTACAATGGAGGCGACAGGGTTTGACTGTAAGCAATATGCATTGCGCCACCATGGCGGATATCTGGGACAACTATCCCGACAACAAAGTCTCGATAAAGAATAAATAAAAGAATATGCGTAAAGTAATTGGTATAGGAGAAACGATACTTGACATTATCTTCAAAAACAACCAGCCGACAAAAGCATTGCCCGGAGGCTCTGTATTCAATGCTATGATATCTTTAGGGCGTCTGCATACTCCGGTCTGTTTCATCACAGAATTAGGCCAAGACAGAGTTGGAGAAATGATTCAAAATTTTATGCACGAGAATAATGTAACAACTGAATATGTAGATATATTCTGTGATGGCAAATCTCCTGTTTCCCTCGCATTTCTCAAAGAAGATAACAGGACTGAATATATGTTCTATAATCAGTATCCGGAAAGCCGACTCAATGTTGTATGGCCACGAATTGATGCCGATGACATTCTTATTTTAGGTTCATATTATTCGATAAATCCATCTTTGCGTTCAAGAATAGCGGAGTTTCTCGAATACGCCCAAACCCGCAAGGCTATTATCTATTATGATCCTAACTTCAGAAAACCACATGCTCACGAAGCAATGAAAGTCATGCCGGCTGTTCTCGAAAACCTTGAATATGCAGACTTGGTAAAAGGTTCCGATGAAGATTTTGAAAATCTTTTCCATATTACCGATGGGAACAAAATCTATAAAGACAAAATAAAATTTTATTGCCCAAACTTCATTTATACCCGAGGAGAAGGAGGAGTTGAACTATTTACCCAAAGCGAACATGTCCATTATGATGTACCGCATATCACACCCATAAGTACAATAGGAGCCGGTGACAGCTTCAATGCCGGTATCATTTTCGGACTATTAAAAAACAACATTACCAGAGAACAACTTTACGAGCTACCTCAAAACGAATGGGATACAATCATAAAAAATGGTATAGATTTTGCTACGGATGTCTGCTTGTCTTATGACAATTACATTTCCTCAACATTTGCAAAAAAATATATTCTAAACGATTAATATTTCGCAAAATATAAGAGATAATGGTCCTATATATTTAAAATAATACAACACAATATCGCATTATACCTCATGATATATATATTTGTAATAAATATTATTCATCGAGAGACTTTATGCTGAAATACACTTATTCACTATTACTATTTATTTTATCAGTTTCCTGTTCTTCATCACGACCCGAAATTGAAGTAGCTTGTGAAGCTGTCGATAATTTTGAATATTTAATCAAATGGGATGTATACCCGATGGTCCAAGGGACCGTAAAAATATATAACTCCTCTGATCCTGAAAATTTTGATACAAAGAAGGAACCCATAGCTGAATCCCCTATCTCAGATCAAGCAGCTCGAGTTAAAATAAACCCAAATCTGCACCGTCAATATTTTTTAGTACGTTTTGATGATAAATATGACATGGTTACCGCAACACGAGCTCCTCAATTAAATTACATACAAAATTTTCGGGATATAGGCGGATATAGAAACAATCATCAAAAATATATTCGCTGGGGCATGATATACCGAGCAGGTAGCTTAGATTCTATGGATTATTTAAGTACAAAACGTCTTAATTTAATGGGCATTCGAACACTTATAGACTTCAGAAATCTCGAAAATTTTAGAACCCCTCCAGGAACCCTACACTTAGAGAATGTTATAAATTTACCTCTTTCCTTGCCTTGTGAAACTCCCTTATGCGACAAAATAAAAAACAACGAATTACTCCGTGGTGATGCCATTATATTTATGCAAGACCTCAACCTAGAACTGTCCGAAAAGGCAAAAAGTACTTATAAATCGATGTTCAATCAACTTATTGTCGAAGATAATTATCCCATCATTATCAGTGGTGATTTAGGCAAAGATTATGTAGGTTTTGCTATTGCACTTATTATGGTAGCCTTAGATATGCCTAAAGATGTCATTTTATACGACTACCTACTGTCCAATACCTATTTAAATAAAAGAAACGTCAGCTTAGACTGCCACAAATATCCAGTACATGTACAAGAAGCCATAACTACCTTACTGTCGGCAGACGAACGTTATTTATCATGCGGTTTAGAAAAAATTATCAGAGATTATGGTAGTGTTACAAAATATCTCGAAAAAGAGCTTGGAGTGACACAGGAAAAACGTAATAAACTACGCCAGATATTACTTCAAAGTAAATAAACAGGCATAACAGTACATACTATTCAGCTATAAATTAAACAAATTCAGTTAAAATATTGCACTGGATAATAAGGATGCGAATATTTATACTTACCTTTGCCGGCACAAAAAATATCTTTAGATACATTATAGACGATTTATTCCCCTACACACAATTATTACTTTAAGGCGGAAAGGTTCTTTGCTATAACTCTAAAGTTATAACAAGCAATTATTATTAAATGAAAACATTCGAAGAATTAGGAATTTGCCCGGTGATTCTAAAAGCAATAACCGAGATGGGTTATGAGAATCCAATGCCAGTACAAGAAGAAGTAATCCCCCATTTATTGAGCGAAAATACAGATATGGTAGCATTGGCTCAGACTGGTACTGGAAAAACGGCAGCATTTGGGTTACCTGTTATCCAAAAAATAAATATAAAAACCAATCAACCTCAGGCTCTTATTCTAAGCCCGACTCGAGAATTATGCCTTCAGATAGCCAGTGATCTGACTGATTACTCAAAATATATCGATGGATTAAAAATTCTTCCTGTATATGGAGGTTCTAGCATCGAAAGCCAAATCAGGACTTTAAAAAAAGGAGTACATATAGTCGTAGCTACTCCCGGACGGCTTCTTGATTTGATGAATAGAAAAATGGTAAAACTGGAAAATGTCAATACCGTAATTATGGATGAAGCCGATGAAATGCTTAACATGGGTTTCTCCGATAGTATCAATGCGATATTGGCAGAAGTACCGGAGAACCGAAGCATGCTCCTCTTTTCTGCCACTATGCCTGCCGAAATTGCCCGCATATCAAAAAAATATATGCACAATCCGAAAGAAATAGTTATCGGGAGCAAAAACGAAGGCGCAAAAAATGTGAAACATGTTTATTACATGGTACATGCCAAAGACAAATATTTGGCTTTAAAAAGAATTGCAGACTATTATCCCAGTATATATGGTATTATATTTTGCCGTACACGACGTGAAACTCAAGAAATAGCAGACCAGCTAATACAAGATGGATATAATGCCGATTCTTTACATGGAGAATTATCCCAAGCACAAAGGGATGCTGTCATGCAAAAATTCAGAATAAAAAATTTACAATTACTTGTAGCCACTGACGTTGCTGCCCGAGGTCTTGATGTAGATAACTTGACACATGTTATCAATTACGGATTGCCTGAAGATATAGAAACATACACACATCGCAGTGGCCGTACCGGCCGAGCAGGGAAAACTGGTACTTCAATAGCAATCATTCATGTCAAAGAAAAAGGCCGGATGAAAGAAATTGAACGTATAATCGGGAAAAAATTCGAAAAAGGGTATATCCCCACCGGCAAACAAATATGCGAAAAACAACTTTTCAACTTAGTCGATAGGATCGAAAAAGTCAAAGTAAATGAGGATGAAATCGCCTCATATCTGTCTCCCATATTCCGTAAATTGGAATGGCTCAGTAATGAAGATTTGATAAAACGGGTAGTTTCCCTTGAATTCAATCGTCTGCTTGACTATTACGCTGATGCCCAAGAGTTAGACATTCCTGATGAAAGGAGTCGTACCAAAGATAGCAATAGCAATGAAAAGAAACGTAGTAGACGTGCTGAGCCAGGTTTCACCCGGATGTTCATCAACATAGGGAAAACCGACGGTCTATATCCTAATACTCTTATTGACCTCATCAATAGTAATGTACAAGGGCGTGTAACCATTGGGAAAATAGACCTTATGACGAACTTTTCATTTTTTGAAATAGAAGAAAAAGAGGCTCGAAATGTTATAAACGGATTAAAAAATATTGATTTCTTCGGTCGGCGCATATCTGTAGAAGAGGCTTCTAATTCAGGATCTCCCAGAGAATCAAAACGAAAAAATAACGACAGTGCATACCGAGATCGAAAGAATAACCGGCAAGGTAGCAGTGGCCGTCGTAGAAAATACCAAGAATCTTCGTCAAAACGTAGAAGATAAATATAATCTCTATTAAAAAAAGGTCCCATAGCAAATTTTATGGGACCTTTAATATTACCATCAAAAATAATGTATTTGTAGTTGCACAGCTCATATTATTATGTAATTTTGCGTCACATGATATAGAACTTTCATGAAAATGAATACTACTAAACTTTTATCTCATATTTTCAATGCCAGGCAAAAAGAAATTGCCTTATATGGCAAATACGGTTCAAACATCCAAACCGACCAGCTCAAAAAACTTCTAAAAGCAGCAAAAAACACGGAATTGGGACAAAAATTACATTTCTCCAATATTTCCAACTACAGCCAATACTCAGAACAGGTACCCCTAATAACATACGAGGAACTAAAACCTTATGTAAAACGATTACAAAAAGGTGAGACGAATCTTATCTGGCCATCCAAAATACGATGGTTTGCAAAGTCTTCCGGAACAACAAACGATAAAAGTAAATTTATTCCTGTCAGTTATGAAGCTATGCAGGAATGTCATTATCGCGGAGGGAAAGATTGCGTTGCTCTTTATCTACAAATGAATCCCGAAAGTCGTTTTTTTTCCGGAAAAGGTTTGATTTTAGGAGGTAGTCACAATGTAAGTCCGTTATCAGCTCACTGTTACTGTGGCGATTTATCTGCCGTTCTTATACAAAATATCAGTCCTCTTATCAACATGATTCGTGTCCCGAGTAAGAAGATTGCATTGATGTCGGAATGGGAATCTAAGCTTGAAGCGATCTGTCAGTCGACCATGCATTCTCACGTAACCAATCTTTCAGGTGTACCTTCATGGTTTCTTGTTTTGATAAAGTTAATGTTAAAAAAAAGCGGAAAAACATATTTGACTGAAATCTGGCCCGACCTTGAAGTATTTTTTCATGGAGGTATTAGTTTCGATCCCTATCGTACTCAATATGAAGAACTGATACCATCTGCCAAAATGCATTATGTAGAAACATATAACGCATCTGAAGGATTCTTCGCTGTACAAAACGAATCTACTCCGGGGATGTTATTAATGCTCGATCTTGGTATCTTCTACGAATTTATCCCTCTCGAAGAAGTCAACAATGAGCACCCTCGTACTTTACCCATTTGGGATGTTGAAAAAGGGAAAAATTATGCTTTAGTCATCACCACAAACAGTGGACTATGGAGATATCAAACGGGGGATACGGTAAAAATAGTATCGACATCTCCTGTAAAAATTATTATTTCAGGACGCACAAAACATTTCATAAATGCATTTGGAGAAGAACTTATGGTCGACAATGCAGAAAAAGGCTTAGCTAAAGCCTGCTCCGAAACTGGAGCAGTAGTCTCAAACTATACAGCAGCACCCGTATATATGTCTGAAAAAAATAGAGGACGCCACCAATGGCTCATCGAATTCGAAAAAATGCCTCCTTCTTTAGACAATTTCGCAAATACCCTAGATTGTGCATTACAAGCTCTTAATTCGGATTACGAAGCTAAAAGATATAAAGGCATAGCTTTGGACCGATTAGAAGTCATCGTGGCCAGAAAAGGGCTCTTTCACGATTGGTTAAAAGAGAAAGGCAAACTTGGGGGCCAACATAAAGTCCCCAGATTATCCAACCAAAGAGAAAATATAGAAGAAATGTTATCTATGAACCATGAGTAAATGATTATCATATCAATAAATTTAACGAACTATTATTCAAATATCTTCTATTTTCCTGTCTTATAGAGGGAATTTCTTTTATGGAAAAAGAGATGACTTAACGACCTTTAATATATAAATAATATGAATAAGCTTTCTAAATTTTCTCTTCTCGCACTTTTTATTAGCCTGTCATTACCTATATACAGTAAAGGTCCTAAATACATATTCTTCTTTATCGGAGATGGTATGGGATTTGGGCATGTCGAAGCAACCCGACTATTTCTGGACGAAACAAAATCTTCAGAGAATCTTCTCTTTTTGGACTTCCCGATTGTCACCCATGCTGTAACTCAATCTGCTGACCACCGAATTACCGATTCCGCAGCTGCAGCAACCGCTTTAGCAACAGGAAGCAAAACGGCCAATTATACTGTAGGAATGGATTCTTCAAGAACATATGCGCTTACACCTATAAGCAAACAATTAAAAAAAACAGGACGGCAAATCGGGATTATTACTACTGCGACAATTGACCATGCAACTCCTGCCGGCTTCTACGCGACCCAACCAGATAGAAATTTATACTATCAAATCGGGAAACAAGCAGCAGAGAGTGGATTTGATTTTTTCGGAGGAGCTTCATTACTGAAGCCTGTAAACAATAACAACCCTCAGGATATTGATTTATATACTTATTTCAGAAAAATGGGATATACCATATGTAACGACTTTAAAAACTACGATAAATCTGCAAAAAATGGAAAAACAGTCCTATTATATGACACTCTGGGAACAAAACATATTCCTTACGAAATAGACAGAAAATCTGGGACTTTATCTTTAAAAGGACTTACTCAAACATGTATAAACCGTTTCATGAATAACCCCAAACAAGGATTTTTCATGATGATAGAAGGGGGTACTATCGACTGGGCTGCACACTCTAACGATGCAGCAACTATGATACAAGAAACCATAGGCTTCAATGAAAGTATAAAAGTTGCGTATGATTTTTATTTAAAATATCCCAAAGAAACACTTATCATCGTTACTGCTGACCATGAAACGGGAGGTATCGGTTTAGGAATAAAAGATAGTAATTTACCGATTTCCCTTTTACAAAAACAAAAAGTTTCAGAAGAAAACCTATCAAGCATATTATATCAACTAAAGGAAAAAAAATCATCCCCCTCTTGGGAAGACGCCAAAGAGATACTAAAAAAGAATCTGGGTCTATGGGAGTATATTCCGGTAAGCTATAGTGAAGAAGCAGAGCTAATGAGAATATTTGATGCTTCTTTTATCTCAAAAAGAGCAAAAGACATTACAAATCTATACAGTACAGTTGGCCCTTTGACAAATGCTGTAATTTCTCTCATCAATCAGAAAGCCCATATCGGGTGGACATCTAATAATCATACAGGAGCCGTTGTTCCAGTATATGTAATCGGAGCCGGACAAGGACAATTTTCAGGACGACTCGACAATACGGACATCCCGAATACCATACGAAAAATTACGGGAATAAAATAAAAAAATTAATTATTTTTCTACTCGTATGCGAGCATCGACAGCAATAATTCCTTGAGATGTTGCCAATAGAGGATTGATATCCATCTCCTTTATTTCCGTTGCAAAACGAAGTAATGTGGATAACCGTACTATAATTTCAGCGAACTGAACCTCATCAATAGGAGCTTCCCCCCTTACTCCACGAAACATTTTGTACGCTCTCAAAGAGCGTATCATCGAAAATGCCTCGTTATGGCTCAAAGGAGCTAAACCAGAAGCTATATCTCGTAACACTTCCACAAATATTCCACCTAAGCCACAAAGTATTATATGACCGAAACGAGGCTCATATTTAGCCCCCACAAACAACTCTTTCCCCTGCAACATAGGTTGTATCATAACCGCTGATACATCGGGGAGCTTCATCATACGTTCAAATTCAAAAGCAAGATGTTTCTTTGATTGTATATTTACAGCCACCCCACCGATATCTGATTTATGAATAGGACCTACTACTTTGGCAACAACTGGATATCCAATCTCCTCTGCTCTACGCAACAATACCTTTTTGTTACTCGATACTTCCTCTCTAACAATTTGTATTCCTGCAGCTGCCAAAAGTTGCTGAACATAATGATGGGAAAGATACCCTTCTTCTGTAATTTCATCAATAATTCTCCGAATTCTCGGGACATCAACTCCATAAAGTTCTATACCTTCATTCGTCGGTTTAGATGCATTACATACACGTGTTACGGCCGTAGCGAGTTCTACCTCATCTGAAAAATTCACATGTCCTTTATTCAAAAAATATTCTACTTCCTTACCGGCAGTTACAACTGACGGCAATACTGGAAATATCGGTTTGGAGCATTCTTCCATCTTCCGATGAAGAACATCATAGGCATCATATACTTTGACTAAACCCGGGCTTCCAAATATAACAGCAATCGCATCAATCTCAGGACATTCTTTTTCACAAAAATCAATAGCTTTTTCCAGATGCTCCGGAGTTCCGGTTGCCAATATATCTATCGGATTGGCAACAGACGCACCTGGATACAGTTCAGATTTCAGCATCAGAGTCTTCTCCCCTTTTATTTCAGGTACATGCAAACCACCCTTCGACAAAGCATCAGTCAGCATTACTGCAGGTCCTCCTGCATGGGTTACAATAGCAAAATTTCGACCATAAATCTCTTTCAGCGTAAAAACACAAGAAACCGTTGTCAAATCTTCTCTACTGAAACAACGCACTATTCCTGCTTTCCTGAAAAGTGCTTCGACAGCCAAATCCGAACTGGCCATAGCACCAGTGTGCGACGATGCTGCCCGGCTTCCAGACTCGGAAGAACCCGATTTGACAGCCGCAATTTTACACCCTTTCCTAATCAATGATGAAGCATGCAGCAGTAAACGATCCGGATCTTTTATGTTTTCTATATAAAGCATTTTTATTCGGGGCGACGTTTCCGGCTCAAACGTTCTATCAAGATACTCAAGAACATCCTCTACCCCAATCTGAGGAGCATTGCCAACTGACCATACAGAATTAAAACGTAGTCCCTTCCCGATAGCAGACTCAAGGATATATACCGCAGTAGCGCCAGAACTTGAAACCAAGTCAACACCCTTCGCATTTAAATCTGGAATCGGCAAGGTAAAGACACTACGATGATTACGATTCATCAAACCAATACAATTAGGACCTATCAGAGAAGCCCCATAATAATTTACTGTATCTAATATTTGCCGTTCCAACTTTTCTCCTTCCGGAGTCTCTTCAGCAAAACCCGCAGAAATGATGATAAAAGCTTTCGTACTTTTTTCTGAGGCAAGCAATTTTACAGCTGCAGGACATGCAACTGCAGGAATTGCCAATATTGCCAGTTCAACAGAAGGCAGCATATCAACAGAAGCAAAACAAGGAACGCCCTGTACCTCCGTTTCTTTAGGATTGACAGCATAAATATCACCTTTAAAATTACCCTCCAGCAAGTTTCTTATAATTTTTCCACCTGGTTTTTGCACATTATTTGAACCTCCGACAATAACAATACTTTGAGGGTCGACTAATTCTCTATTTATCATTCAAATACATTTTATACATTTATCAAACAAAACTCGCTAACAATCTTTTACCAAAGATAGTGATTTTAATTCCAGGCAGATATCCTTTGCAACAAAAATAGTATATTTGCATTTTAATTTGAAATAAATCACAAATCACAATAAATAAAATATTGTATGGAAAAGAAATTTAAACGGACCCTCGTAACAACAGCATTACCTTATGCAAACGGACCTGTACATATAGGGCACCTTGCCGGAGTATATGTCCCTGCCGATATATATACTCGATATCTCCGATTAAAAGGTGAAGACGTGATAATGATAGGTGGTTCGGACGAACATGGCGTACCTATCACATTAAAGGCAAAAGCTGAAGGAGTCTCTCCACAGGTAATCGTTGACCGTTATCACAATATCATAAAAAAATCTTTCGAGGAATTCGGCATTTCTTTTGACATATATTCTCGTACCTCATCCAAGACACATCACAAAACAGCTTCAGACTTTTTTAGGAAATTATATGAAAAAGGCGAATTTATCGAAAAAACGTCCGAGCAGTATTATGACGAAGAAGCTCAACAATTTTTAGCAGACCGATATATTATAGGGACATGCCCCCATTGCCATAACGAAAGAGCATATGGCGATCAATGTGAAGCATGCGGAACTTCCTTAAATGCAACAGACCTAATAAATCCAAAGTCTGCAATTAGTGGAAGCACTCCCGTTATGCGTGAAACCAAACACTGGTATCTACCTTTAGATAAGCACGAAGCCTTTCTCAAAAAATGGATTCTGGAAGATCACAAAGAATGGAAATCAAACGTATATGGACAATGCAAATCATGGCTCGACATGGGATTACAACCTCGAGCTGTTAGCCGGGACCTCGACTGGGGAGTCCCTGTTCCAGTAGTAGGGGCCGAAGGAAAAGTATTATACGTATGGTTCGACGCTCCTATTGGTTATATTTCGAATACCAAAGAATTATTGCCCGACAAATGGGAACTATACTGGAAAGATAAAAATACAAAATTGGTTCATTTCATCGGAAAAGACAATATTGTATTTCATTGTATTGTATTCCCCGCCATGCTAAAGGCTGAAGGTAGCTATATCCTTCCAGACAACGTACCGGCCAATGAGTTCCTCAATCTGGAAGGGGATAAAATATCGACATCACGTAATTGGGCGGTATGGCTACATGAATATTTACAAGACTTTCCGGGAAAACAAGACGTATTACGTTACGTACTTACAGCCAATGCTCCAGAAACAAAGGATAACGATTTTACATGGAAAGACTTTCAAGCTCGTAATAACAATGAGCTAGTCGCTGTATTAGGGAATTTTGTAAATAGAGCACTTGTCTTAACTCACAAATATTTCGATGGAAAAGTCCCTGTATGTGGAGATTTGACCGAATATGATAAACAAACTTTGTCCGAATTTACCGGAGTAAAAGCCGAAATGGAATCATATTTAGAGCACTACCGATTTAGAGATGCACTGAAAGAAGCTATGAACCTGGCTCGTATTGGGAACAAATATTTAGCCGATACAGAACCTTGGAAACTGGCAAAAACAGACATGAACCGAGTGGCAACAATATTAAATTTAGCATTGCAAATCTCTGCAAACCTGGCCATTGCTTTTGAACCCTTTTTGCCTTTCTCTGCGAAAAAACTTCGCAACATGTTAAATATGCAAATCGTCGATTGGAATGTATTAGGACGCACAGACATATTGCCCGAAGGATTACAATTAAATCCGGCAGAACTACTCTTTGAGAAAATAGAAGATAGTACGATTGAAGCCCAAGTACAAAAACTGTTAGATACAAAAAAGGCAAACGAACTCAAAAATCATAAAGCGGCTCCAGTTCGTGAAAATATCTCATTTGAAGATTTCTCAAAATTAGACATTCGGGTTGGCAGGGTTCTCGAATGTATAAAAGTTCCTAAAGCAGATAAACTGCTGCAATTTAAGATAGATGATGGCTTAGGAGGACGAACAATTGTATCAGGAATAGCAAAACATTATGCCCCCGAAGACTTAGTCGGTAAAAATGTATGCTTTATAGCTAATTTAGCTCCGAGAAAGCTCAAAGGAATAGAATCACAAGGTATGATTCTTTCTGCTGAAGATGCAGACGGGCGATTAATTGTTATTGAGCCTGCAGACGAAGTACGTCCTGGTTCAGAAGTAAAATAAACGTATGGAAAAATGATAGAAGACCTGGAAAAGACTACTCGGAATGCAATTATATGGAATGCATTGGATAAAGTCTCAAACCAGGTTATCTCTATTGTGATAGGAATAATACTGGCCCGCATTCTGAATTCGTCCGATTATGGTTTGATAGGAATGCTGGCCATTTTTGTTGCTATTGCCAACTCCTGCATCGACAGCGGCTTTTCGTCAGCTCTCGTTAGAAAACAAAATCCAACAGAAGCAGATTATAATACAGTCTTTTATTGCAACTTATTGATATCATTCATAATTTACATCCTCTTATTTTTAGGAGCTCCCAATATAGCCTCTTTTTTCGATCAACCCATCCTTATTCCACTCTCCCGAAGCCTTTTTTGCATATTCTTAATAAACGCTTTAGGACTTATCCAAACAGCCCATCTTGTAAAAGAAATACAATTCAGAAAAGTAACAATTATCAATTTCTTATCACTCTTTATATCGGGTCTGACAGCTCTTTATTATGCACTCCACAACTATGGTGCTTGGGCCCTTGTCGCCCAAATGCTGTCGCAATCCGTATCCAAAACAATTTTATTATGGATTATCGGGAAATGGCATCCAAAAGCAATTTTTTCGATTAAATCGTTTCGTGAACTCTTTGCATTTGGATCCAATATTTTACTGGCCAATATCTTAAATTCAATATTCCTAAATATTTATTCTGCGTTTATCGGCCGACTTTATGGAAAAACTTCTTTGGGATTTTACACCCAAGCTGCCAAATGGGCCGATATGGGAATCTCTACATTATACGGAACCATACAAAACGCGACCTATACAGTATTCAGTGCTATACAAAACGAGAAAGAAAGATTGGTCAAAGCATATCGAGATACAATGAAATTAACGGCATTTATAACATTTCCGTCATTACTCTGTTTCATATTAATAAGTAAACCATTTGTACTAATATTTTTATCGGAAAAGTGGACCGAATCAATTATTTATCTGCAATTATTATGTGCTGCGGGTATTTTTACCGTATTTACGACTATTAATGGAAACTATATAAAAATTTCAGGACATTCTCATCTTGTTTTACGCCTCGAGGTAATAAAAATAGGGCTAATATTCATAGCAATCTTCTTAACTTGGCACATGGGAATGTTACATATGGTTATAAGCTTAGTAATAGTAAGAATAATAGTATATATCCTCAGCATCATCATTATTGGGGAAAAAGTAGACTATCCTTGGTATACGCAACTAAAAGATATCTTCCCATATCTATCCGTCGGGGTTATATTATTCTTAACCAGTCTATCTTTTACAATATTTATTTCTAATATTTATTTCTTAGGAATAATTCAAATAGGATTCTTTTTCACATCTTACTATTCTATTTTTCGATACATGGATAGGCATTATTTGCTATTCAATTGACATATTTATTTTCCAGAAGACATATATTCATCCATAAGAACATTTATATTATGCTCATTCAAGTTAGGAAGACAGCTCTCTTTAAAAAAATCCATATAGCCTTCAGACATCAAATCAAGTGAAAATTTAAACGAAAATTTTCGGATGTAATCACGGTCCCAATACCGGCTAAAAGCCTCTGAAATCGCATAAGAAACAGCTTCATCGGTACGTTCTTTTATCAAGACTGTACATTTATCATCATAAATATCATAAGCAGCATCAATATCCGAAAAACAAATCGCAGGAAGGCCAAACCGATACCCCTCAATCAGAGACAATCCAAAACCTTCTTCTTTGCTAAGTAAACATGTACACCAAGACTCATTCATTAAAGAAAAAACTTCTTTATGAGGCAATGAACCTGTAAAGTGACAAAACTTATCCACACCTAAAAGTAAAGCCTGATTTTGTAACTTTCCGTGCAAATTATCATTTCCAACAAAGAAAACATGAAAATATTCTTCCATTTGTCCCTGAAGCAAAGCTATAGCCCGAATCAGCTGCTCCTGATTTTTATTTTGATTGATGTTCCCAACACAAACAATTTGTCTTTTTCTTATCACATCTAAATACGTCGTCTGCACTAAAGGAATCGCATTCAAAATCACTTTCAATGTCGGATATCGTTTCCCACCGAACTCTTCAATAATTTTTTTTTGTATTCCAGAACTGACAACAGAAACCCCCACTTGACCCTCCAACAGCAATTGAAGTATCTTAAACTCAAATGCCTTTGCAAAAGACGATAAATTGATAGATTCATTCAAAGAATTTAAGCCATGTAATGTAATTACAAATGAAACATTTCGCCTAACTGCAGCTATAATAAAAGGTAACGTATTTATAGTCAGACCATGTATATGTATATAATCAGGTGTAAGCCGTTTAATAATTTTCTCATTATAGCCGATACTAAAATAATATTTAAAAATATTATAGCGAGCCCATATAGACTCTTCTTTAGCCATTATTGCATATTTAAAACCACGAAATATATCTTTCCACTTCGAGGAAAATAACAAAGCATATAACCTCCGTGACAATAAGCAATACCCCAAACGTTTAGACGATGCACCGAAAAAACTGGAATTATTAACATATACCTCATTTCCAGACTTATACAGAGCTTCTGAAATAGATGAAACCATAAGTCCCAAACCTGTATTTGGAGAATGAGGAAAATCTGGATGGCAAAGTGTTGGCGTAGATACTAAAATTCTCATCACATTTCTTTTGACTGGTAAATATACATATAAACTACATACCTATTATATTTTCTAAAAAAGATTGAGTCAAATATTTAAAATATATTGTTATTTTGCGTCTTAAATGAAAGACGAACCACAAAATACAAACATCGACTTAAAGGCAAAAACTGCCAATACCTTGATGTGGAATACAATAGACCGTATATCTACTCAAATCTTATATGCAGTTACTGGTATAGTTTTAGCTCAAGTTCTCATGCCTGAAGATTTCGGCCTCATCGGGGCTATAACTATTTTTACAGCATTTGCCAATCTATTTATTGACAGTGGATTTTCATCGGCTCTTATTCAGAAAAAAAATGTTACACAGACCGATTTCAGCACTATTTTCTTTTTCAACATTGGAATCAGTGTAATATTATATATTCTTTTATGGTTTACAGCTCCTCTTATTGCTGATATTTTTCATGACAAAAGGCTTATAACACTCTCCCGAGTTATGTTCCTGAATTTCATAATACTGGCTTTTGGAATGGTACAAAGCACAAAGTTGATGAAAAAAATGGATGTAAAAATAATTGCCATTTCAAATTCCATCGGGCTATTTCTCTCCGGAGCCTTAGCTCTAATAATGGCACTAAACGGATACGGAGCATGGGCAATGGTAGCTCAAGCACTTGTACTTTCATCGGTAAAATCAGCAATTTTATGGAAATTCAACTCATGGAGGCCCAGCTGGACTTTTAGCAAAAAATCTTTATCAGAAATATTCCAAATAGGTTCAGGTGTCATGATGACATCCTTGTTCAACACGATATTTCTTAATATCTATTCTTTTATCATCGGCTCTTTTTACAATCTAAAACAGCTCGGATTCTACACACAAGCGGATAAATGGAGTAAAATGGGAATCACAGCTCTAGGGCAAATTTTGGGCTCTTCCTTTCTACCGATTCTCGCCGATATGCAAGATAATCGAGAGCGGCTGCACCGGGCAATAAGTAAAATGAACAAACTTACCTCTTTTATCATTTTTCCTATATATGCAGGTCTCATCATCGTTGCAGAACCTCTATTCAGAACATTATTCGGAAACAAATGGGATGCATCTATTCTACTCTTTCAACTCCTTATATTCAGAGGGATTTTTACTACACTGACAGTATTCCTTAATAACTGCATTTTAGGGATTGGAAAAGTAAAAATTATGTTATACTTAGAAATAGTAAAAGATATATTGTCTCTGATAGCCATCTTCGTTACACTAAAAATGGGTGTTACAATTCTCGTTTTAGGACAAGTTTTTGTCTCTATTTTACATTATCTACTTATGGCTTATATCAGCGGAAAAGTCGTTGGATACGGAATAAAAAAACAAGTAAAAGATATGATACCATATTGTGCAATTACTATAATAATTTCAATACCGTTAGTGTTACTACCCATAATCATCGATAAGGAATGGTTACTACTCATACTCCAAACACTAACAGGTGTTTTGCTATACTACGCCATCAATAAGAGTTTGAACTCTCACATTCTACAAGACATTTTGGAATACGCAAAAAGTAGAATAAACAAAAATAAGCAATGATTATTACATTTCTATATGTCGAGCCAAATCTTGTGCTCGTTTATAATCCTCTGGTTTTCCTATATCTATCCAATTTCCTGTTATTGGAAAACGAACAACCCTTTTCCTTTTCTTTATCAATAAATCGATAAAATCAGTAGCATTATAAAATGTATTTCGAGGCATAAGTTCCAATAACCTTTTTTTTATCAAATATATACCTGCATTTGCATAATAATTATATGTCGGCTTTTCCTCAAGAGCCAATACTCTTTCCGCTTCAGTTTTAAAAATAGCATAAGGGACTGATACCAGATAAGGTACAGCAGCCACTGATAAATCAGCGTTTTTATCTATATGGTGCAAATAAAAATCTTCATAATCAATATTAGTAAATAAGTCAGAATTCATCAGTAAAATCGTATCATTATAAAATGAATCGATTAACGTAAGAGAGCCCATAGTACCCCAAAATTGGGGTTCTCGTACGCAATTTACCTGTACATCATTTACAAGTTTAGAAAAATGCGCTTCAATCTGTTCTGCTAAATAATTTACCGTTACCGATATACGGTCTATCCCATAAGAGATAAGACGTTCAACATTATAATCGATGATACATTTATCTCCTACTTTCAACAATGGTTTTGGTGTTTTTTCAGTCAGTGGACGTAATCTTTCGCCTTTCCCTCCTGCCATTAAAACAGCATCTACCGGTAATACAGAACGTAATTCTCGCAAATTATAAACACCGGTTATACGATGTTCGTCATCCAGACAGGGAACTAAAGCTATTTGCAGCTTCTTTAATTCCCTAATTGCCCTGACATCTATGCCACTGCTTTTTACATATCGAAAATGGGCAAACATGACAGAAGAAACAGGGTCATTTAATTGCGCTCCTGATATTAAACTCCTACGGATATCCCCATCTGTTAAAGTCCCGACCATTCGGTCATTTTCATCGACAATAAATAAAGTCAAAGTATTGCTCGGTAGTCGATTCAAAACTTTCAAGGCCTCAAGAATTGAAACATAATCTCGTATTACAAAACGTTCTGTATTTCCCATAACTCAAAAAGTTACAATATTTTCTTGTAGCATCATCTCTGCTACCATCCAATCAAAAGGAGTATCTAAGTCTATAGAATACTTATCATCCATAACATATTTACGTCTACGGGGAAACTCTCCCAAACTCATCTTTCGAAGAGATGCTATATTGATAACATATATAGCGCCATTGTATTCCCAAGCTTGAGGGGCATCCTGCCGACGAATCAATTTCCCGTTCCCTTTGGACAAATGCAGAAAATGATCACCATCTTCTTCATAACAATTATAATAAGGATTAGAAACGGCCTCTTTTACAGACACAACCATATCTATATCAGGTGTATATAAAGCTAATGCTTCCTTCACAAACTTTTCTTTTCTAAAAGGAGAAGTCGGCTGCAACAAAACCAAAACATCATAATGTCTACCTAAAGATTCATAATAACTAAGCGCGTGTAACAAAACTTCATAAGTTCCCACCTGATCACCAGACAACTCTTTCGGCCGTCTGAACGGAACAGCTAAACCATAATTTTCCACAACACGCACAATCTCCTCATCATCAGTGGATACACAAATATGTTCGTCAGACGTTAATTGACGAGCCAATTCAATAGAATATCCGATTAGAGGTTTTCCTCCTAATAATTTTATATTTTTATGGGGAATACCTTTACTTCCTCCTCTCGCAGGAATAACATATAATATATTCATCCCTTTATCCTTCATTTATCCGTACAAATCTTAACATCATAAAAATGCTTCTTAATAATATTTTCTAAAGGATAATTTTTTATTATCTTCCAAATATTCTCCGTAGTATCCGACTTCTCATATGGATTTTTAGTATTTTTAGCAGAAGCTTTCACTGTATTCGTGGCAATCATACTCAATCCTGCTGCAATAGCCTCGTAAGAAGCCTCACAATGTAGTACAGATGATGCAGCAAGGCGACCTTTTTGTCGGGCACCTATATCTAACGTCGGTATCCCAAAAGATGGAACCTCGACAATACCACTTGAAGAATTTCCAATTACCCCATCAACATATTGCAATGCAGACAAATATCGAAGATATCCTAAAGATGTGAAAGCTACCGATCTATCAGAATGACAGTTTACATATTCATCAATCATCGATGCGATAATACGACCATTAGAATCTGAATTCGGTTTCGTAAAAATAATATGTGCATCCGTTTCGTCCAAAGCTCTTAGTAGTGCGGAAAACTGTTCTCGAGCAGTCATATATTCAAGAGTAACCGGATGATACGTGACCATATAAGTTTTCTTTGAGATTTTAAATCCTATGCTCCTTTCTAAATCTTCTCTACTCAGAAGTTGTAAGTGACGAATATTATCCAATCCTATAGACCCAACATTAAATACTCGTTCTGGCTCTTCACCTAGCTGAATCACTCGATTACGGTACTCTTCTGTCGTTGTGAAATGAAGATGGCTCATTTTGGTAATAGAATGACGAATTGCATCATCATAAACTCCCTCCGTAACATCTCCACCAGAAATATGTGCAACAGGAATTTGAAAAAATAACGCTGTAGATGCAGCACCTAACATCTCATAACGATCACCCAAAATTACGATCAAATCGGGAGATAAATCTTGTATGGCATCTGCAAATCCTATAATTCCCAATCCCAAAGACTTTGCAATAGATGATGATGTATCAGCCGACAAAAGCATTTCTACCTTCTTATTGATAATAAATCCGTCATTTTCAATTTCTCGAAAGGTCAAACCGAACTCTGGAGATAAATGCATATTAGTAGCTATTATTTGTAAATCCAAATCCGGATCTTCCTGTATCATTTTCATTAGGTGGCTCAACAATCCATATTCAGCTCTTGTCCCCGTAATTACACAAATTTTTCGCATAACCTACAATTCTAATAGTTCATCCTCTTTAAAATCACGAGGGGCAATTTTCCCAATTACTTCATACCAACGCATCGGAGAAATTCCATTTCCCGGACGTTTCACTGTCATATTATCTTCAGAGAAAACCTCTCCAGCTTTTATATCCCTGGCTGCAATCAAACTTTTACGAGCAACAACACTGTTCTTTGCTTCAGAATTAGAAACTCTTTTTACCGGACTCCCCAAACACAATTCAATATTTCGGATAGACTCTATCATTTTCTTCAGTTCTTCCGGCTCTAACGAAGCTTTATGATCAGGTCCGGGAAGATTTCTATCCAAAGTAAAATGCTTTTCTATTACGACTGCCCCCAAAGCTACTGCAGCTAACGAAACTTCTATACCTTTGGTATGGTCCGAATACCCTGTCTTCACACCAAAACAGTCGGATAATGTCTGCATTGCTCGAAGATTTACATCAACATAGGGAGTAGGATACTCAGTATTACAATGCAAAAGAGTAATCTGCTCCAAACCCAACCCCTCTTTCGTCAACACACTGAGTGCTGCCTCGATGTCTCCCAAGCCGGACATTCCGGTTGACATAATTACTGGACGTCCCAAACGTGCAATTTTTTGCAAATATGGTAAATTGGTAATTTCTCCAGACGGAATCTTATAATAATCCATATCCAATCCTTCCAACACATCTATAGATTCTAAATCAAATGGTGTAGAAAGAAATTTTATTCCTATTTCATCACAAAAATCCTTAAGTGGCTTATAATCTGTCAAAGGCAAATGAATCGCCCGGCACATATCAAGCTGCGACTCTTCTTTTTTTGTCGTACCTAACTGGTATTCCGCTTTGGGCGCATATCGGGAAATAACCCTCTCGGGACGAGCAGTCTGAAATTTTACATAATCAGCTCCGGCATCTTTAGCTGCAATAATTAATTTTCTTGCTAAATCATAATTCCCATTATGATTCACACCTGCTTCAGCTATAATAACAACCTTTCCCATGATATCACTTTTTTCTATTCTTCAAGTCTTTTATTATCTCCTGCCAATTATCCTTAAATTGTAAAGCCCTGTCATCAATCCACACATCCCCTATAGGCTTTCCCATAATCAACTGATGATATTTCACTTTATGTTCCTTTAACCATGCTGTAGTCATCTCAAACTCCATCCATGTACGGGCAGAGTATATTATAATAGTATGTCCTTCGTCATACAAAGCGTTTATTGACTCTACCGCATGAAGTTTAGGTACAGCCAAACAGCGGCTATACGTACGCTCTTCGGTACATATAGTACCGTCCATATCAATGATTATCTGCATAGAATATAACTTCTTTAAAATATCGCGTCATAAATGTATTTTCTTTCCAGCTAACAATAGGTTCGACCGGATACTTAAGATATTCATCTAACAACGTAGAAAGAATATTAGCTCCGGCTTCGATGCTTGCAATTACCCCTCCACCCAAACGGGGATTAATTTCCATAATATATGTTTTATCGGTTGCCACATCTCGTATAAACTGTATAGTTACCGGGCCTATAAATTGCCCCGTTTGTAAAACCTTCCGAGATAAAGTTATACAAACATCATCCTTTATTGTTCGGGTATTTATAACCTCTCCTCCGGCAACTTCGAGCCTAATTCTCGGAACTATCGATACAATATCCCGACTTTCTGATACATAACAATCCACAGTAAATTCTATTCCGTCCTGGATGTAGGTTTGTATTACATAACTGTCTAAATTTGAAATATTTCGTAAATCATCTCGGGAATAAACTATTTTTATACCTTTAGATGCAGAACCAGTTCGAGGTTTAAGAATCGCGGGAAATTCGATATTCTCTATTGAAAAACACTGTGGTACAGGAATATCGTATTTTTTAAACCAATCTACAGAAAGCTGTTTATCGAACATAACTTTACATATGTCTTCTCGGCAAACAGGGATAAAAACATCCGAGCAAATACTCCTTAATCGGCTCGCAATTTCCACGGCAGGATCGACAAATGGTAAAACAATATGAATATCCTTTTCTCGAATGACAGATAGAAGATCTGGAATAATGTTTTCATCCTTCCACCGTAAACCAAGAATAACTGTTCCAACAGAAGCTATAGGAACAAATTCATCCAACTCATACGAATAAACTTCGACGTCAAGACCTTTTCTCCTTGCCGTATCTATCAGATGTTCAGCTAAAGATACCCGTTTAGCACCACCTAAAAATAAGACATTTAGCTTATCATTCATAACCTGACACTACTTGGAATATTCACCACTCGTTTCTCAAAATACAGACAGTTGCTCAAATCTCCACACTGCTCTTTTTCAAACATAGGCAACTTATTCATCAATCGCCAAATAGGACGAGTCATAACTCCATTAGAATTACTATATTCAAGAAAATCATCACGTTCCTTTTCATTATCCAATAAAATGGCATTTAGCCAATAGTTTGAACGACAATGTTCTGGTTCAACAAAAAAAGAAATACCTTTTTTACTAAAATAACCTTGATAAATTTCGGCTAATTGGCGTTTTTTCTCTAAAAATAAAGGCAATGTTTCCATCTGAGCACATCCCAAAGCTGCATTAATATTAGGCATACGATAATTATATCCTATATGGTCATGCACAAACTCCCATGAGTGAGGAAGTTTAGACTGCGTAGATAGATGTTTTGCATAACTCCCCAGCTCCTCATCTTGGAAAAGTAACATACCCCCGCCTCCGGTTGTTATAGTCTTATTACCATTAAAACTCAAAACGCCAATCTTTCCAAATAAACCGGTATGTTTTCCCCTATAAAAAGAACCTATACTCTCTGCCGCATCTTCGACCAATTCAAGAGAATAACGCAGACAAATATCAGCTATAGCATCAATTTTACATGGATGCCCGAAAGTATGCATAGGCACACAAGCTTTAATCCGTCTGCCTGTACTCTTATTATACAATGCATCACCCCTCATTTCTGCATTATCGAGAATCCACTCTTCTAATTTTTCCGGAGACAATCCCATTGTCTCCCTATCTACATCAATAAAAACCGGATGTGCCCCGCAATAACTAATTGCATTACATGTCGCAATAAAAGTCAACGGTTGAGTCAAAACTTCATCATTCTGTTCAACTCCAACTAAAAGTAAGGCTAAATGAATAGCATTAGTACCATTTACACATACAACAGCACGCTTAGCCCCCGTATAAACAGCAACCACATCTTCGAATTTATCGACATATTTACCAACACTCGAAACAAATGTAGAATCGATACAATCATTCAAATATTCCTTTTCATTACCGATAAAACACGGAGCATGTAAAGGCACAAACTCTTGATTGGGAAATAACCTTTTTATAAAACTAATCGTCTCTTTATACATTGTAAATATTTGCTTTATATCGGTTTAGATTATTCTTATCCATAAACCACTTCACTGTTTCCTCCAATCCCCTTCGTATAGGATATTCAGGTTTAAAATCTGTCAAGCTCTTTATCTTTGAATTATCTCCCCATAAACGAAATACTTCGGAACCTTTAGGCCTGATACGTTGCTCATCTTCCACAAAACAAACTTTTACACCCATTATTTCCGATATCAAATTCAAAGTATCTCTCATCGATATCTCATAATTACTGCATACATTGACTTCCTGCCCTATCGCTGCCTCACATTGTGAAAGCTGGATAAATCCCCGACAAGTATCCTTTACATAATTAAAATCACGCGTAGGACTAAGGTCTCCTAATTTTATTTCTTTAGCACCATTGGCAATCTGAGTAATAATGGTCGGAATTATAGCTCTGGCTGACTGGCGAGGACCATACGTATTAAATGGTCGGACTATTACAACCGGAAGTTCAAAAGCATTGTAAAAGCTCATGGCCAAAGCATCTGCCCCTATTTTAGTTGCTGAATAAGGAGACTGAGGCTGTTTAGGGTGGTTCTCATCAATAGGAACATACTTGGCCGTCCCGTATACTTCACTGGTAGAAGTAACCAATACACGCTTCACGCCTCTCTCTTTAGCTGCTTGGCACACATTCAGTGTTCCTTTTATATTGGTATCAACATAACTATCAGGAGCAACATAAGAATACGGAATTGCAATGAGTGCAGCCAAATGAAAAACAATATCAATCCCCTGCATAATATGTTTGCAAAAATACGGATCTCGTATATCTCCACATACAACCTCAAGACCAGGATGAGTAATACCTTCAAGCCATCCCCAATTATTAAAAGAATTATAATAAGACAGTGCTCTTACCTGAAAACCTCGGTCTAAAAGCATCTCTGTAAGATGAGAACCAATAAAACCGTCAGCCCCTGTGACTAATACTTTTTCCATTTTTTCCAATTTTTATCAGGGTATTACCCCAATGTTCAAAAAATTCGACCAGGGTCATTTTGCTTTGGGATCATTCTCTCAAAAGCATCAATAAAAGAACCTGGAGTAATATTTATAATTTTACATCCTATACGCTCAGCATAATCCCGAATGACAAAATATGACCGAAAAGCTACATACATACTATATAGAACTTCATGCAAATGAATATTAGCATATTCAGCATCCACCTGTTTATTATGTTGTTCACTATCCTTATAAAAATGTGGTTGACGAGTAATTACTCGATTATTGTCATCCACCGACAATTGTGGAAGCCAAGAATGGTCAGCTCCGGCTAAATATATTTTTTTAAAGCCTAATCGAAAAGCCAACATGATAGAAGGTATAAGGACATTCCTGGGCCGAGGACATCCCCACCCCTTACGAAAAGCATATCTGGAAAACCATTTGTAACCCTCCACTGGTGTAATATTATATTGGACAATATGTATATGAGGATTCGTACTCAAAATTTCTTGCCACCATTTTCTTTTAAACGCAAAAACCGGAACAAATAGATATATTTCCCAAGTAACTGACTCAGACAAAGCACAATATAAATCAACAGATTTTTCTTTTGACGCATCAAAAAAATAGGGATCCGCTATAACATATAATCCAGGACACAATTGTTTGAACAAATCAGTTGAACCTGCAAAATTTACAGCCAATAATGTCTTATCTCTTAAAAATGCAGAAGAGCTCGCTACAGTCGTATTCAGAGATGGACCGTTTCCCAAAATTACAATTTCTCCTAAAGAATCAAATTCTGTAGGCATAGGAGTCTTATTTTTCGAATAAATGACAATCTTCAAGATACTCAACAACGTTTGAACGCCATCATTTATCCATTTTTGCATTTTATCTAACAAAGGATTCATATATCTCTATCAATTTTAGAGCTCTCTTTCACACAGAAATAATAACAGCCTTTATCAGCTACCAATTTCCCGAGAACGCTTTCTGCAAATGTAACTATTTTTTTTAAATCACTTCTATCACAAGGGTATGAAAAGAAAAGTTCATTTTCCAAAGTAGAAAATAATGAGAGAAAAATCGTACCTTCGTATTCAAATCGTGATTCTGTTTTATGAAAGTTTTGCTTATCAATACATCTGAAAATACCGGTGGAGCGGCTATTGCTTGTAGTCGTCTGATGTCGGCCCTCAAAAACAACGGGGTAAATGTAAAACTACTTGTAAAAAAGAAAATTTCGAATAATCCCGATATTATTGGTGTCGAACAAAATACAATACAACGATATCTTGGACTTTTCAAATTTGTATGGGAACGTTTTATCATTTTTATTAATAATCATTTTTCAAAAAAAAATCTTTTCTCAGTATCGATTGCAAATACTGGATTTAATTTGGTTTTACGTAAAGAAGTTCGAGAGGCTGATATCATCCATCTTCATTGGATAAATCAAGGATTTTTGTCTTTATCCGATATAAAAAAACTAACGACTTTAGGTAAGCCAATCATATGGACACTGCATGACCTATGGCCCATAACTGCCATATGCCATCATCCGGGAACATGTAATAAATATACCTCCCTATGTCAAAATTGTCCTCAACTGCAAAAGCCTGCACCACATGATCTTTCTTATCGTATATGGAAGAAAAAAAATTTCTTCGCACAATCGTATATTACGTTCGTCAGTGTAAGTCAATGGCTATGCGATAAAGCTCGACAAAGCAATATCTCAAAAACATCATTGAACTTGGTAATCCCCAACACAATAGACACTCAAATATTTTATCAGCAAGATAGGAATAAAATAAGGGCAAAATTGTCCATTTCTAAAGATAATTTCGTTATTTTGTTTGGAGCAGCAAAACTAAATGACCCGATAAAAGGATTCGATTTACTTTGCCACGCCATATCTTTATTCCCAATAGAACAAATAAAAAAGCTACATCTACTTATGTTTGGAGGAATAAAGAACGATGAGAACTTTCTCAACACTATTCCGTGTAAATACACTTATATGGGGAAATTATCAGATATTTCAATGATAGCTTCACTATACTCTGCTGCAGACGTTACTGTTGTCTCCTCTCATTATGAAACATTTGGGCAAACGTTAATAGAATCTATGGCCTGTGGTACCACGGTTGTCTCCTTTGATCAAGGAGGACAAACAGATATAATAGACCACTTAGATAATGGTTATCTCGCCAAATATCCATCAGTCGAGGACTTGAGCAAAGGCATATTATGGGCATATGAGCAAAAAGACAATCCTTCTCTACAAGACAAATGTATCGAAAAAGTTAAAAAAAACTATACAGAAGACATTATAGCAACACATTATAACCACCTTTATCAAAAGTTACTGTCAACAAAACAAAAACAATGATACAACCCTTATTTTCAATCGTAACAATTACATGGAACGCTCATAAAACTATAGAAGTCACACTTAACAGCGTAGCCGACCAAACATACAAAAACTACGAATACATTGTAATAGATGGTGCATCAGATGATGGTACAATCGATATTCTCGATAAAAACAGGCATCAGATAAATATCTTAATAAGTGAGTCAGATAACGGACTTTATGATGCAATGAATAAAGGTTTGAATGTTGCAACCGGTGAATATGTTATATTCTTGAATGCTGGAGATACATTTTATAATAACAAAACTCTAGAGAACATATATCATTCGATAGGCTACTCTCGTCCCGATATAATTTATGGAGAAACCGCTTTGGTTGACCTAAACCGAAATTTTATCGGGATGAGACGATTAAAGGCTCCCGAACAGCTATCATGGAAAAGCTTCCGTATGGGAATGCTTGTCTGTCACCAAGCATTTATCGCCAAACGCAGCATTGCCCCAAATTACGATTTGGCTTATCGTTTTTCCTCTGATTTTGACTGGTGTATAAAATGTATGAAATCTGCCCAAACGTTATTTAACACCCACCAAACATTGATAAACTATCTGAATGAAGGGGCGACGACAAAAAACAGGAAAGCCTCCCTCCAAGAACGATATAACATTATGGTTAAATATTACGGAAAAACTACAGTCAAAATATTACATATATGGTTTGCTATACGTTTTTTATTCGCCAAAATATTCAAGAAAAATGCATAAACATATCAAAAAACAGGTATCTTAATCCAACTTTCCGGCACAATACCGACAGCATCTGTATGGTTGAACCATTTGTTTGGCGTTAAAACGATTTTGCTTTTATTCGGATTTAGCCATGCAGCCCACCAACTAAATGAGCTATTTGCTATAATATGGTGACGGCAACAACTCATAAGATACATATCTTGCCAACTATCTTCTCCCTGATTCCAGTCTATGATACATCTGTTTTCTAACTGCAAATTTTCTTCCATCCAATTTACATCATCAGAAAATAAATAAAAACATATATTACTACCCAAACGCTGACGGATAAAATCTATTGCCTTATGATAATAGTCCAGAGAACAAATACCTCCATGCATAGCCTTGGCCTCCGGGAGATTTTCATAATCTCCCCGCCGAACATGAATACTCACCGATAATTCTCGATTCATTTTAGAAGCAATAGCTTTTGTCTTTTCAGATAAAATATTTATATTAAATTGAAATGCTTCACGAATCATTGGTTCAATATCCACAAAATAGCCCTCATTCTGCCAATAACCGCGATAATAACGATATGGACGCAATCCACAATAAACAGGTTCATCAAATTCACACTCAGAATGCTCATACAAAGACTTTACAAAATGTTTTGCAAAACTCCTTTTTTGCAGATTACGATGCAATCCGTTCGAGATAGGACAAAGAGAAAGATTGAACACCTTTTCAAGTTCCAGTCCATAATGCCTATCATAAGTTTTCATAGCTTCTATATCGACATATAGCCTATCCCAGATATGACTTTTATTTTTTAAATAAAGGAAAAAAGCATATTGAAACATCTGATTTCCCAAGCCTCCTATTATCTCTACAATACGCACCATTATGAGCTTTTTTAAAGCAAAAATAATACAATTAATTTATTATATCTATATTTGCATTTAAACTCGCAATATATATGCTACATTCCATAGACCTTTCCGTAATTATACCCGTCTATAATGTTGAAAAATATCTACCGCATTGTTTAGAATCCGTATTAATACAAGCAGATAACAACATAGAGGTAATTGCTATAAACGATGGTAGTATCGATAAGTCACCAGAAATATTAGATCAATATGCAACCCAATATCCTTCTCTCAAAATAATAAATCAGCCCAATCAAGGAGTATCAGCTGCACGACAAAAAGGTATAACTGTAGCTCACGGTAAATATATTCTTTTTTTGGATGCCGATGATTTTCTTGAAGCCTCATCATTAAATATTCTATACAAAAAAGCTATTGAAGCAGACGCTGATATGGTTCTTATGGATTATTATACCTATAATCCTGATGATCAAAAAAAAACATATATCCAACAAACCTCAATCCACCAATATAGCCAAGCATCTTTGCTAAAACAAATGTTTTGTGCAGAAAGGGCATGGGCAGTATGGTCATATATTGCTAAAAAAGAATTGCATGAAACTATAAAATATAATTTGGTATCGGACTTATCTATAGGAGAAGATGCTGTATATACCACACAAATTGTTCTCGCTGCACACAAGATAACCTCGATAAATAAGCCTCTTATCAACTATGTTTCCCGACCCGACTCTGTCACTCAACAAAAAAATATTTCTGACCGACAATTTAGCAGTTATCTAAAATTTCCACAACGCATATACGATTTGCTCTACCCTAGCTATTTATATCCGGAATTAAAGGAAAGTATTGCCTATGTATTTTTACGTGCATGTTATGAAACGTTTTACTTTCATCATTTCAAAAATGCCGCTACAATAGCTCGACTTGCATACCGGCAACAACAAGTCATCAAATCAGAAAAACTATTAAATAACTTTGGGAAATGGTTTTATAAGGCAATACGATATTATCATATACACCCTTTTTTAGGAAACTTATATATAAAAAAATGTTTGAAAAGAGGAAAAATATAATGCATTTCCAATAATCAAGCTATATATATTTATTTTTTCATGAAATAGGAACGCTCCTCTGGTGAAAATTTCTCAATAGAATAACGCAACATCGTACGGGGCATAATATGCGCACGCTGTTCTAAATAATCGATCAATATCTTTTTATTTCTTTTACCTACTTCTCGCAACATCCATCCGACAGCCTTACGAATAAGGTCTTGTTCGTGCTGCAACAATATATCAGCAATCTCCAATGTATCTCTAAACTGTCCTTCCCGTATATACAACCATGTTGAGACAATAGCAATCCTCTGTTCCCAAAAATTATCACTTTTAGCCAGACTATATAATATACTCCGGTCTTTATCTATCAAATAACGTCCAACAATTTGGTAAGCTGTCAAGTCCACTAAATCCCAATTATTTATCGCATAAGTATGTAATAAATAAGAATCAAATATGGCTTTTTTTGTTTGATTATCAGATTGTTCAAAAAGCGCAACCATCAGCAAAAGCCCCAACATCCGGCACTCATGTATAGACTCATCTAATAACACTTCAGCCTCCGACAAAGAGACTTCCTTCCTATATCGTTTTGCAATTGACCGTATAATTGGGACAGGAACTCCGATGAAACAATCTCCTTCCCCATAAGCCCCTTTACTTGTTTTAAAAAATCGACTTAAAACTTTTGATTTTTCATCATCCGAGAAAGATAAAAGTATTTCTTTTATTTGCTGTGCATTCATTGATTTTCTACTTCAAATTTACTTTTGCAACAGGACCATTCCCTTCAAAAAAATTGATAATATTTCGGGACACATAAGCTGCCATCTCATGTCGAACATCAATAGTTTGTGTTCCTGTATGCGGATTCATTACTACATTATCCATTTCTAATAATTCTGGAGAAGGATAATCTCCAAATTCAAAAACATCTAAACCTGCACCCCAGATTTTTTTACCTTTCAATGCTTCAATCAAAGCCTTCTCATCAACAAGAGGCCCTCTTGCAGTATTAATCAATACAGCCTGACTCTTCATTAACCCCAGCTCTCTCTCCCCTATCAAATGATAAGTTTCTTTACTAAACGGAGCATTTACCGATACGATATCAGACCTCATCAATAATTCATCTAAAGATAAAAAGGTAGCATTATATAAATTCTCGATAGCAGGTTCCAAACGACGACGATTATGGTACATCACCTTCATACCTGACGATAAAGCTCGTCTGGCCAAAGCCTGTCCAATACGTCCCATACCGATAATACCTATGGTTTTCCCATATAAAGAAAGGCCTAAATTTCCCAATAGCTCAACTTTCACTGCACCCGGTATACGCAAGCGACGATCTAATTCTGATATTCTACGACAAACCGAAAGTATCAACCCCATCGCTTGGTCAGCCGTAGGTTCTGTAACCGGATCTGGAGTATTCGTTACTTGAATCCCTTTCTTCGTCGCATAAGAAATATCTATATTATCATACCCCACTGCATAATTTGATATAATCTTCAATTTAGGAGCAGCATCTATCAATTGTTTATCAACAGGAAAATTAAACATAGACTGTAAAGCATCATATTCCGAAATCATATCCAAAACTTCATCATACGAAAAACTCTCTTTCCCTTCCGGAGGAAAAGTAACGTCATACTTTTTTATCAGTTCAGAATAACCCGGGCGAAACATATTATAGGTTACCAGCACTTTCTTTCTTATACCAACCATCGAATTTATATTTAGACAAAACAAAATTAATAAAAATATACTTTATCTTATACATTCAATTTTAAATACTCAATCCCATACTAAATGAAGCATCACTCGACAAATCGTAAAAATAAAAATTAGCACAAGAAAATATTATTTAACAGAATAGCTTTTATTTTTTCGGGTAGATATTCAAATAAAAATTTTTATCAAAATCTCACATTGTCATTTTGAAAATAACATATTATAAATCAAATATTTACCATGCATTTTACAATACAAAATCATCATCTTAAAAAATTATACATCTTATAAAAAGAAAGAATAAGGCACTAAAAAAATGGGAATCAGACAAATTTGCATAATTTTGTCATCAACCCCTAATATTAGCATACAATGATTTTAAATTACATTTGGATCGCCTTCTTCCTGATTGCATTTGGTATAGCAATTATCCAGTCCCTATTTTTTGGAAATCTCCAAATATGGTCAGATATCATGAATTCATCTTTTTCTTCAGCCAAAACTGCATTCGAAATCTCATTAGGATTAACCGGAGTTTTATCATTATGGTTAGGATTAATGAAGATTGGAGAACAGGGAGGAGTAATAGCATTTTTTTCACGTCTAATAAGCCCGTTATTTGGAAAACTCTTCCCAAATATTCCCAAAGGACACCCAGCTTTTGGGTCTATTTTTATGAACGTATCAGCCAATATGCTTGGTCTCGACAATGCAGCAACACCCTTAGGGCTCAAAGCAATGAAAGAGTTACAAGAACTGAACCCACAAAAGGATACTGCCAGTAACCCGATGATAATGTTTCTTGTACTTAATACGACAGGACTTACACTCGTTCCTTTAGGAGTTATGGTATATAGGGCCCAAATGGGAGCAGCAAACCCGTCTGACATATTCCTACCAATCTTAATTGCAACCTATTTCTCAACAATGGCAGGATTAATTGCAGTCTGCTTAAAACAAAAAATTAACCTATTTGACAAAGTCATACTTTCATCTATTTTAGGATTAACAATTATAATAGGAGGTATAATCTGCTTTTTCATAGGATTACCGCAAGAAAAAGTTTCTTTATATTCAAGCTTCGGTGCAAATTTTATTCTTTTTTGTATTATTATCGGATTTATTATCGCAGGAATACACAAACGAATAAATATATATGACGCATTTATCGAAGGAGCAAAAGAAGGTTTTAAAACAGCCGTTACTATAATTCCATATCTGGTAGCGATGTTAGTTGCTATCGCTATTTTCAGAGCCTCAGGAGCAATGGATTATATTATTTCAGGATTGTCCTCTGTCATCAATGCTTGCGGCATTGATTCAGGCTTTGTCGGAGCTCTTCCCACCGCACTAATGAAACCCCTAAGTGGAAGTGGAGCCAGAGGTATGATGGTGGACGCCATGGCGACTTACGGGGCAGATTCTTTCGTTGCTCGAGTTGCCTCCACAATACAAGGCTCCACCGATACAACTTTCTATATTCTTGCTGTTTACTTTGGAAGTGTAGGTATTCGAAATACACGATACTCTGCAGGCTATGGACTATTTGCCGATTTCGTAGGTATTGTTGCTGCAATATGCACAGCATATATTTTTTTCAAATAACCTATTATAATTTGCACTTTATAATTGAGTAAAGAAGTATTAGAGTATTTGCTTTCTATCCCTGTCTTTTCACTAAAAGATTATTATCTTTGTAGTCATAGAATTATATCTAAAAAATTATAATTATATGGCGATAAGCTACTATGCCGAAGAAGTTAGTTTCCCTGCTATAAAAAAGAGAGAAACAAGTGAATGGATACGTCGTGTTGCAGAAAAACATGGTAAAAAATGCGGAGATATAGCTTACATTTTTTGCTCGGATGAAAAAATTCTTGCTGTAAATCGAGAATATCTTCAACACGATTATTATACAGATATCATTACGTTTGACTACACACAAGGGAATCGTATCAGTGGAGACATTTTTATAAGCATAGATACAGTTTCCAGCAATGCTGAAGAATATCACACTTCTTTAGATGAGGAAATTCATCGAATAATAATACATGGTATCCTCCATTTATGTGGAATAAATGATAAAGGAGAAGGTGAACGAGAGGTGATGACCGCTCATGAGAATGACGCATTAAAAATGAGATTTCCAAGTTTGTGAAATTAAATAGTTAATACAGAAAAGAGTTATTATATGAAATTCAATTATGATGTGATAGTAGTAGGTGCAGGACACGCTGGTTGCGAAGCTGCATGTTCTGCAGCAAATCTCGGTTCAGAGACACTTCTCATCACAATGGATATGAACAAAATAGCCCAAATGAGTTGCAATCCTGCTATTGGAGGTATAGCAAAAGGGCAAATTGTAAGAGAGATTGATGCTTTAGGAGGATTTACCGGTATTGTCACTGACCAAACAGCGATACAATTCCGAATGCTAAACCGCTCGAAAGGTCCTGCAATGTGGAGTCCTCGAGCACAAAGTGACCGGGCCAAATTTATTGAGACTTGGCGTAGAATAATCGAAAATACCGAACATCTTTCCATCTGGCAAGATACTGTAAACAAACTTATCATAAAAGAACATACTATTACTGGAGTGATAACTGGCATGGGTGTAACTTTCACAGCTCGATCAGTAGTCATTACATCCGGAACATTTATGAATGGTCTAATGCATATCGGTAAAACACAACTCCCCGGTGGAAGAATTTCCGAACCTGCATCATACGGAATATCCGAACAATTAAAAGAAGAAGGTATTATTGTTGGACGAATGAAAACCGGGACTCCTGTACGCATAGATGGACGAAGTATCGACTTCAATCTCTTGACAGAACAAACCGGAGAAAACGATTTTCATAAATTCTCATACCTTAATTTTGAACCTAGAAAATTAAAACAACAAAGTTGCTGGATTACATATACCAATGAAGAAGTACACAAAATATTGAAAGAGGGCCTGCCGGATTCTCCCCTTTTCAACGGACAAATAAAAAGTATAGGTCCTCGCTATTGCCCAAGTATAGAAACAAAAATAGTCACGTTCCCAGATAAAACTGAACATCAATTATTTTTAGAACCAGAAGGAGAGACAACCCATGAATTTTATTTAAATGGTTTTTCTTCTTCTCTGCCTCTCAACGTACAGTTGAATGCTCTACAAAAAATACCAGCGTTCCGAAATATCCAAATATATAGACCCGGATATGCAATCGAATATGATTACTTTGATCCGACACAACTAAAACACACTTTAGAAACTAAAGCAATAAACGGATTATTTTTTGCCGGACAAGTAAACGGAACTACAGGATATGAAGAAGCCGCTGGACAAGGTCTCATTGCCGGAATAAATGCTCACTTAAAATGCCATGGAAATAATGAATTTATTTTAGGAAGAAACGAAGCATATATCGGAGTTCTTATCGATGATTTAGTAACAAAAGGTGTCGATGAGCCATATCGTATGTTTACCTCACGAGCTGAATATAGAATACTATTGCGCCAAGATGACGCAGATATGCGACTAACCGAGAAATCATTCAAAATAGGATTAGCCTCTAAAGAGAGATACAGGCAATTAATCGAGAAAAAAGAACATCGAGATCGTATTATCAACTTTTCTCGCAACTACTCGGTAAAAGCTCAGTATATAAATAGCCAGTTAGAACAAATGGGAACATCTCCCTTAAAACAAGGAGTAAAACTAATAGACCTAATACTTAGGCCTCAACTGACAGTAAAATCTGTAGCCTCTATTATTCCCGCTTTACAAGATCAATTAGATAAAATTCCTAATAGACAAGAAGAGATTATCGAAGCTGCCGAGATTTTAATGAAATACGAAGGTTATATAGAGCGAGAACAAATGATTGCCGATAAAATCAGTCGACTTGAAAATATACGAATCAAAGACAAATTTGATTATAATTCCATAAAACAAATATCAATAGAAGCAAGACAAAAATTGGCACGAATAAATCCGGATACTATTGCACAAGCATCAAGAATTCCCGGCATATCACCAAGTGACATCAATATTCTTTTGATACTGTTAGGACGATAATGTTTCACGTGGAACAACAAAAAGAAAGACTTTAGATAATCCACTTAAAACACAGATAAACAAACAAATATACAGCTATGTCAATAGAAAAAATTAAAAACAAAGTTCGCAGTGTACACGACTTCCCCCAAAAAGGCATCGTATTTAGAGATTTAACAACCGTATTTAAAGACCCAGAGTGCTTACATGAACTCAGCATCTTATTGACGGATTTATACAAAGGCAAAAACATAACCAAAATTGTAGGGATAGAATCAAGGGGATTTATAATGGGACCTATCTTAGCCAATAATTTAGGAGCAGGATTTGTTCCAATGCGAAAACCCGGCAAACTACCTGCAGACACATGGAGCGAAAGCTATGACAAAGAATATGGAAAAGATACAATAGAAATACACAAAGATGCATTAGACTCAAACGACATAATTGTTTTACACGACGATTTATTAGCTACTGGAGGAACAATGCTCGCTGCATATAATTTAGTAAAACGATTCAATCCAAAAAAAATATATGTAAATTTCATTATAGAATTAGAATTTCTAAAAGGAAGGAATGTCTTTCCATCTGAAATTGAAATTGAAGCTCTCATCAAATACTAAGCGTCTTGACCGAAAAAAAAGAACATATTAAAAACATTCTTGCCCTCCTACCCGACACGCCTGGGGTATACCAATACTTCGATAAAGAGGGTAAAATAATTTATGTTGGGAAAGCTAAAAATTTAAAAAGACGAGACAGTTCTTATTTTAACAAAACTCATGACTCTATCAAAACGAATGTTTTAGTAAAAAATATTTGTGATATAAAATATATCGTAGTAAAAAGTGAAGAAGATGCATTACATTTAGAAAACAGCCTCATCAAAGAATACAAACCTCGATACAACGTATTGCTCAAAGATGATAAAACGTATCCTTGGATCACTATCAAAAATGAGCACTTCCCCCGCATATTCTTAACTCGGAAAATCATAAAAGACGGCTCTAAATATTATGGGCCCTATGCCAATGTACACATTGCCAAAACAGTGCTCGAATTAATCAGAGATTTATATCCCATACGGACTTGCCATTTAGCCCTTACTCCCGAAAATATAAAGAAAAAAAAATTCAAAGTATGCCTCCAGTATCATATCAAAAACTGCAAAGGCCCGTGTGAAAATTATGAAAATGAAACCGAATATATGGAATATATTTCTCAAATACGACAAATCCTAAATGGCAATACCCAACAATTATGCGACCACTTAGTCGCCGAAATGCAAAAACTATCTTCTGAACTAAAATTTGAGGAGGCACAATCGGTCAAAGAAAAATATTTACTTATCGAAAAATATAGGGCCAAATCAGTCATAGTAAGTACGACCATTCATAATACAGATGTTTTCTCTTACGATGAAGACGGGAATTCTGCATTTGTAAATTATCTACACATCCGTAACGGATCCATCGTACAAAGCTTTACAATAGAATTCAAAAAACGTTTAAACGAAGCAAAAGAAGATATTTTAGCATTAGGAATAGCTGAGCTCCGTACACGATTCAAAAGCTTATCTAAAGAAATTATTGTGCCTTTTCTACCTGATTTGAAATTTGAAAATGCCGAATTTATCGTTCCACAAAGAGGAGATAAACGTAAATTACTTGAAATATCCGAACAAAACGTAAAACAGTACAAAATCGACAAATTGAAACAATCAGAAAAAATGAATCCGGAGCAAAAAAGCACACGCCTGATGAAAGAAATACAGAAAGAACTTGGTCTACAAAAGCTCCCATTACAAATAGAATGTTTCGATAACTCAAATATACAAGGTTCTGATGCAGTCGCTGCCTGTGTTGTATTCAAAAAGGCCAAACCATCGAAAAAAGACTACCGAAAATACATTATAAAAACAGTAAATGGTCCTGATGATTATGCTTCAATGCAAGAAGTTGTAAGAAGACGTTATCAACGTGCAATAGATGAAGGAACTACGCTACCTGATTTGATAATCACCGACGGAGGCAAAGGTCAAATGGAAGTAGTGAGAAAAGTTGTTGAAGATGAACTCCATCTGAACATACCGATCGCAGGTTTAGCAAAAGATAATAGACACCGGACATCGGAATTACTATTCGGGTTCCCTCCCCTTGTAATAGGGCTTAAACAACAAACCCCACTCTTTCATCTTATGGAACAAATACAGAATGAAGTACATCGGTTCGCTATAAGCTTCCATAGAGATAAACGTAGCAAATCTCAAGTTACCTCAGAATTGGATACTATCAAAGGAATAGGACCTCAGACCAAAAACCTATTGCTCACTCATTATAAAAGCGTAAAACGCATACGAGAAGCTTCATTAAACGAACTTACAGAACTTATAGGAAGTTCTAAAGCCAACACTCTTATAAATGCATTACAAAAAAAGAAAGAATAAATACTTTAGTTTTATAAAATAAAAGTGTATCTTCGTCTATAATGAATTAATATGAGAACTTTAATACAAAGAGTACAACATGCGTCTGTCAGCATCGACGGCAAACTAAAATCATCCATAAAAAAAGGTCTCCTTATATTAGTTGGAGTGGAAGACGCAGACTCATTAGATGATGCTTTGTGGTTAGCAAAAAAGATAATAAACCTACGAATATTTGATGATAAAAATGGCATCATGAATTTATCTGTACGAGATATAGATGGAGAAATCTTAGTTGTCAGCCAATTCACGCTACATGCCTCAACCAAAAAAGGCAATAGACCTTCATACATAAAAGCATCAAAGCCTGACCATGCCATACCCATGTATGAAGGATTTTGCCAATATATATCCCAGGAAATCAACCACGATATTAAAACAGGGGAATTCGGAGCCGATATGAAAGTAGAATTGCTTAATGATGGCCCGGTCACAATTTGGATAGACTCTAAAAATAAAGAATAAAATGACAATACAAGAAGCACAAGAAACTGTTGATAAGTGGATTAAGGAGTATGGTGTTCGTTATTTTAGTGAATTAACCAATATGGCGATTCTTACTGAAGAAGTTGGTGAAGTAGCCAGAATAATAGCCAGAAAATATGGAGATCAATCCTTTAAAAATAAGGAGACAGACATGGATTTGGGAGATGAAATGGCCGATGTTTTATGGGTCCTTCTATGCCTCGCCAATCAAACTGGTATAAATTTGACTGATGCCTTACAAAAAAATTTAGAAAAGAAATCCCAAAGAGATAAAGACCGACATATCAATAACCCTAAACTTCATTAAAATGGACAAATACAACGAGACCCTTAAAGGATACGCTACTGAGCTGAACGACGAAACAGTAAAGCTAAATGTAGAAAAAATCTTACGTGACAACCTGGAAAAAAATAGCCGAAGCGAGATATATCAGCTCTTATTCAGCTGTATCGATTTGACTACATTAAAAACAACCGATTCCAATATTTCGGTAGCAGCATTTACCAAAAGGGTAAATGATTTCGAAAATGAACATCCAGACATGAAAAATGTAGCAGCAATATGTGTTTACCCCAATTTTACTTCTACCGTAAGAATGAACTTGGAAGTATCAGAAGTAAATATAGCTGCCGTATCTGCAGGATTTCCCTCCTCTCAAACGTTTACTGAAGTAAAAGTGGCTGAAACATCCATGGCCGTCGCTGACGGAGCCGACGAAATAGATATCGTCATAAATGTTGGTGAATTTTTAGCTGGCGAATATCAAGAAATGTGCGATGAGATAGAAGAAATAAAGTCTGCTTGTCGTAATGCCCATTTAAAAGTAATTCTTGAGACCGGGGCATTAAAAACTGCATCTAACATAAAAAAAGCATCCATTCTATCTATGTATTCAGGAGCAGATTTTATCAAAACCTCAACAGGGAAATTAGAGCCTGCTGCGACACTAGAGGCTGCATACGTCATGTGCCAAGCCATTAAAGAATATCATGACAAAACTGGTCGCATGGTAGGGTTCAAGCCTGCAGGAGGAATAGTAACGACAGAAGATGCTGTAAAATATTATTGTATTGTTTCAGAGATATTAGGTCCGGAGTGGCTCAATAAACAATTTTTCCGGATTGGAGCCAGCCGTTTAGCAAATAATTTACTGAGTTCTATCGCTGGAAAAGAGATGAAGTTTTTCTAAAACCTAAAATATAGCCCTATGGAAAAGAACTTTTCCATAGGGCTATATTTTCTAATCTTCTTCCTTCTTCAAGTCTTATTTTTTTCTCTCAATCGTATAATCGAGAATCGATTTTAAAGATGCAGTTATCGGTGTATCTCCAAAACTTGATAAAACTTCATATCCTTCACTCCTAAGACGCTCCATAACATTCTCGGCATATTGTATACCCCCATTGCCCCGAGCGAACATAATCAAGGAATTTACCTCATCTGCAGATAATACATTCTTTTTAAGGAGCTCACTCATAAAGGCAGCCTCATCCTTATTGCCATGCTGCAGTGCATAAAGTAAAGGTAAAGTTACTTTCCCTTCACGTATATCATTACCCGTAGGTTTGCCAATAGAAGTATCCTCATAATAATCAAATATATCATCTTTTATTTGAAAACAAAGGCCCAATTTCTCCCCAAAAGTCATCAACTTGCAAGTCTCTTCCAACGGAGCAGAAACAGACAGTGCCCCCATCTGCATACAAGAGACAAACAACGATGCCGTTTTTTGCCGAATTACATCAAAATAAGCTTGCTCATCAATTAAATGATGTTCAACATTAGATATTTGGTCAATCTCCCCTCTCGCCAATTCTCTACCTAAAGTACCCAAAGTATCAACTATTGAAATCATACCCGTTTTCACGGCACACTTCAAAGCACAAGATACAAAATAATCTCCGACCAACACAGCAATACGATTATCCCATACCCCATTTACAGTTTTTCGTCCTCTGCGTTGTAACGATTCGTCAACTACATCATCATGGATAAGACTGGCATTATGTAACAATTCTATACCCGCAGCTGCATTGATTGTCGACTCATTTATACTTCCACATAAACTGGCAGAAAGCATTACCAATAAAGGCCTTATCTGCTTTCCTTTCACACCCAAATAATAGTCCACAACCGAATTCATCAAATCACTATCGGTCTGTAAAGCAGCCCTAATTGTCATATTAAGGCTCTCCAGTTCTTTCTGAATTGGTTGCTGTATTGTCGAAAGCTTATCCATATTACATTAATGATGTGCAAAAATAGTAATAAAACAAAAGAATCTGCATATTTATTGTAAATTTACCCGAAATATCAGATAAAAATCCTATATTTAACTTGAAAGAAATAAAATACATTCATTATTCGTCAGAACAAATGCAAGAAAAAAAATTATTCCTTTTAGATGCGTATGCTCTTATTTACAGGTCATATTACGCATTTATCAAAAATCCGAGAATCAATTCGAAAGGATTAAATACATCGGCAATCTTCGGTTTCGTAAATACCCTTGAAGACGTTTTGAAAAAAGAACATCCGACACATATCGCTGTAGGGTTTGATCCCGCAGGGCCAACCTTCCGCCATAAAGCTTACGAGCAATATAAAGCCCAAAGAGAAGCTACACCCGAAGATATTCGAAAAGCCATTCCTATTATAAAAGATATAATAAAAGCCTATAACATTCCTATTATCGAAGTAGCAGGATATGAAGCTGACGATGTAATAGGCTCTATGGCCCAACTTGCCGAAAAAGCCGGATATGACACATACATGATGACTCCCGACAAAGATTATGGGCAATTAGTCTCAGACCATATTTTTATCTACAAACCTAAATATGGAAGTAATGGCTTTGAAATAAGAGGAATAGAAGAAATCAAACAAAAGTTCGGAATCGAACAGCCCAAACAAGTTATTGATATTTTGGGATTGATGGGAGACACTTCAGATAATATACCCGGATGTCCTGGAATTGGAGAAAAAACTGCAACTAAATTGATACAAGAATTTGGAAGCATAGAAGAATTACTAAACAATACAGATAAACTTAAAGGTGCTCTCCGTAAAAAAGTAGAAGAAAATATTGAACAAATAAAATTTTCAAAATTCCTGGCCACTATAAAAACGGACGTTCCTTTGACCTTTGACGAAGAAGAACTCTGCCGTTGTCCAGTAGATGCCGACAAACTTCGCGAAATCTTCGATGAGCTTGAATTCAAAAATTTAGCAGAAAGAGTATTGGGTGAAACTATTAACAAAGCAACTATTACAAATGCACCCATTCAAGGCTCCCTCTTTGACGTATTTACAGACAACTTCCAAGATGAAAAAAAATATTCAATTCTCAGCGAGTTAAAATCGACCCCACACTATTATTATTTAATTGATAATGAGAACAAAATGCAAGATTTAGCCCAAAAATTAAATCTCGCTGATTCGTTTGCATTTGATACAGAAACAACAGGTATCGAACCGATGAGAGTAGAATTAGTCGGTTTGTCTTTTTCTCTGCAAGAAAATGAAGCATATTACATACCTATTCCCCCAAACAAAGAAGAAGCAAAACGCATTGTTAATATCTTCAAAGAAGCATTAGAAAATGTAAATTCTTTAAAAATCGGCCAAAATATTAAATACGACTATATCGTATTGAAGAATTATGACATCACTGTTAAAGGTCAATTTTTCGATACGATGATTGCCCATTACCTTTTACAACCAGAGCAAAGACATAACATGGACTACTTGGCTGAAGTATACTTACACTACAAAACTATTCCGATAGAGGAGCTTATAGGTCCTAAAGGAAAAGGACAACTATCCATGAGAGATGTTCCTCTTGAAAAAATTTGTGAATATGCAGCTGAAGATGCAGACATTACTTTAAAACTAAAAAATGTACTGGAAAAAGAACTCCACAAAGAAAACCTGGAAAATCTATTTTATACCATAGAAATGCCTTTAGTCAGAGTATTAAGTGAAATGGAAATTACCGGAGTAAATGTTGATACTGAAGTTCTTTCCCAATACTCTCTCCTACTCTCAAATAAAATTGATATCCTCGAAAAAGAGATTTACGAAATGGCTGGTACCGAATTTAATGTCAGCTCAGCCAAACAAGTCGGAGAAATTTTATTTGACAAGCTCAAAATAGATGAAAAAGCAAAGAAAACAAAGACAGGTCAATATTCCACAACAGAAGAAGTGCTTGAAAAACTACGTTCAAAACATCCCATTGTCGGTAAAATTCTGGAACAGAGAGGTATCCGCAAGCTTCTTAGTACATATATCAACGCATTACCTGAACTTATAAACCCCACAACAGGGAAAATACATACTTCATTTAATCAGACAGTCACAGCAACTGGCCGATTAAGCTCCAGTAATCCCAATCTTCAAAATATACCCATACGAGATGACGAAGGAAAAGAAATACGACGAGCATTTATCCCCGACAAAAATTGTGTGTTCTTTTCTGCTGATTATTCTCAAATAGAACTCCGAATAATGGCAGATTTAAGCGGAGACCAAAACATGATAGATGCATTCTGCTCCGGAGAAGATATACATGCTATCACCGCCTCCAAAATCTATAAAATACCTATTTCGGAAATTAGTAAGGATATGCGAAGAAAAGCAAAAACAGCTAATTTTGGCATTATTTATGGAATATCAGTTTTCGGATTGTCCGATAGACTAAATATTCCCAGAAGTGAAGCAAAAGAACTTATCAATGGATACTTCGAAACTTACCCTCATATAAAAGAATACATGAACAAAAGTATTGATATAGCTCGTGAAAAAGGATACGTCGAAACGATAAGCGGACGCAAAAGAATGTTACCCGATATCAATTCAAAAAATGCGATAGTTAGAGGATATGCCGAAAGAAATGCAATCAATGCTCCAATACAAGGAAGTGCCGCCGATATCATAAAAATAGCAATGGTACGTATATATAATAGATTTGAGCAAGAAGGCCTTCGCTCTAAAATGATTTTGCAAGTCCATGATGAGCTTAACTTTAATGTATATATCGATGAGATAGAAAAAGTTTGTAAGATTGTTAAGGAAGAAATGGAAAATGCTTATAAATTAAAAGTCCCTCTAATTGCAGATTCTGGAATCGGTAAAAATTGGTTAGAGGCCCACTAAAAAAGACAAAAACAGCCTATTCAATGAATAGGCTGTTTTTGTCTTTTTTAGCAACATGAAATTATTTTATCAATGTGTCAGGATTGATATTGTCTTTTTCTATATCCTTAAAATATTTATAAGTCTGCACCTTCAGTTCTGCTGTAGCAGCTTCATCACAAACTATGATACTATACTTATGCATTTGTAATGCACTGATGGTCCACATTTGGGAAATACCACCTTCTACCCCATGTTGAAGAGCACGAGCCTTATTATGACCATTTACAATAATCAAAACACTTTTTGCATCCATAACCGTACCTACACCAACTGTTAAAGCCGTTTTAGGGACAAGGTTCACATCATTATTAAAAAAACGAGAATTTGCAATAATCGTATCTTGCGTCAAAGTCTTAACGCGTGTCCGAGACGTCAAAGATGATCCCGGTTCATTAAACGCAATATGTCCGTCAGGACCAATTCCTCCCAAAAACAAATCAATACCTCCTACTGATTTGATTTTTTCCTCATAACGCTCACATTCTTTTACCGGATCCTCAGCATTTCCATTCAAAATATTTACATTATCCGGATTAATATCGATATGATTAAAAAAGTTGTTCCACATAAAAGAATGATAACTTTCCGGATGATTCTTTGGCAAACCTATATATTCATCCATATTAAAAGTAACTACATTCTTAAAAGATACTACTCCTTTTTTATTAAGCTCAATCAAATTCTTATACATCTTTAAAGGTGAGGACCCTGTTGGAAGTCCCAAAACAAAAGGCTTTCCAGCAGTCGGATTGAACTCATTGATGCGTGCAGCTACATAATTAGCGGCCCATCGAGATACGTTCTCATAATCGGGCTGAATAATTAATCTCATAATCGTATAGTTTTAATGTGTTCCATCGATATCATGGTATATCACTCTCATGTACTTTTAGAAAGATACACCATCTCATTATTCGTCAAAAGTAAACATTTTATATGGATTACACATAATTTTAACAGATAAAATACATAAAGGCAGAGTTTCAAAATTTTGGTACTTTTATAATACAAAAACAAGGTAAAATACCTATTATTTACTATGCTGAAATTTGTTCAAAAACACAAAAAAGATGTACCTTTGCTATTCACCTTAAAAATACACACATTTATGAAAGCTAATTTAAGTTCTCAAATCAAGCTTGACCGCACACCAAAACGATATTATCGACCGGCCAATGCTTTTGAACGGACTGCCCTTACCCGTTTTGAGAAAATTCAGACCGAAATTTATGAAAGTACAGAAGAGGGGTCATCTCAAATTGCCAAAGAAGTATCTGACCTGATTCGTAACCGTAAAAAAGAGGGACGTTTTTGTGTAATGGCTTTAGGTTCTGGACCGGGAACTCATTCTGTGTATAAAGAGTTAGTTCGCTTGCACAGAGACGAGAAATTAAGTTTTTCTAACGTCATAGTATTTAATATCAGCGAATTTTATCCTTTAGACGAAACAGCTCCCGGTACAACTCGTATATTACAGGAAACTCTACTCAATCAAGTAGATATAGACCCAACCAACGTATTTACTCCCCGAGGAACTACTGAAAAAGAAGGTGTATTCGAATTCTGTAAAGAGTATGAAAAAAGCATTGAAAATTATGGAGGTTTAGATCTTGCTCTTCTTGAAATCGGTCCATTAGGAAATCTCGGATTCAATGAACCCGGTTCTCAAGCAAACTCTTCTACCCGTCTTATGCTTATCGGAAGCGAGTCTCGCCACAATGCTTCCGGGATGTTCTCTTCGACAGAAAGCGTACCTGGTAGTGCTATCACGATGGGTATCTCTACTATATTAGGAGCTAAAAAACTAATTCTTATGGCTTGGGGTGAAAATAAAGCTGCCATAATAAAAGGTGCTATTGAAGGAAATGTCACCGATGCTTTACCCGCAAGTTACCTGCAACTTCATAAAGACGCTAAAGTTGTACTGGATTTATCAGCTGCAGAAAATCTAACTCGAATAAGTACTCCTTGGCTGGTAACTTCTTGTGAATGGAATGACAAACTAATCCGCCGTGCTATTGTCTGGTTATGTAAAATTACTGGAAAACCCATTTTAAAACTTACGAACAAAGACTACAATGACAACGGTCTTAGTGAGTTATTGGCTCTTTACGGATCGGCATACAACGTCAACATCAAAATATTCAATGACCTTCAACATACAATTACCGGATGGCCCGGAGGAAAACCTAATGCTGATGACACCTTCCGTCCCGAAAGAGCAAAACCTTATCCCAAAAAAGTAATTGTATTCAGCCCTCACCCTGACGATGATGTCATATCTATGGGAGGAACATTAAAACGCCTCGTTGACCAACATCATGATGTACATGTCGCATATGAAACTTCTGGCAATATAGCTGTAGGAGACGAAGATATGATGCGTTATGTCATGCTTATGCAAAGTATCGCCAAGGAATTTCAATTCGAGACTCCTGAAGCAATGGCTAAACTCGAAGAAATCACCGAATTTGTAAAGCAAAAAAAAGATGGAGATATAGACTTAAAATTAATACGTTATCTAAAAGGTCAAATTCGTCAAGGCGAAGCCCGCACAGCATGTAATTATATTGGGGTCAAACCGGAAAATGTACACTTTTTACAACTGCCATTCTACGAAACAGGAACTATAAAAAAAGGAGAATTATCTGAAGCAGACCGAGACATTGTAAAAAATTTATTATTGGAAGTAAAACCCGATCAAATTTTTGTTGCCGGAGACTTGGCAGACCCTCATGGTACCCACCGAGTTTGTTTGGATGCTGTATTAGCAGCCATAGATGATGTTAAAAATGACAAGTGGATGAAAAATTGCCGGGTATGGATGTACCGAGGTGCATGGGCTGAATGGGAAATCGACCACATAGAAATGGCAGTACCTATCAGTCCTGAAGAACTTCGTCAGAAAAGGAACTCTATTCTGAAACATCAATCTCAAATGGAAAATGCTCCATTTTTAGGCGATGATGAACGCTTATTCTGGCAACGTTCTGAAGATCGGAACCGGGCTACAGCCAATCTATATACGCAATTAGGTTTGGCGTCATACGAAGCTATAGAAGCCTTTGTAGAATATCACCCACAATAAAGTAATGTAATATCTCGAATTATTAATAACAAATCTGATTTATATAAGTGTTTTCTGTACATCAAAAACAGAAAACACTTTTTTATAGTCGGACTTCAGAAAAAACATCCCATTAACAATATTACAAATACCTGATTCGAACTCTTTTTACCCGAAAGCAACATAACCAAGCTGGATTTAAACATAAAAACAAAAAAAGCTTGTATCTCTACAAGCCTTTTTGCTCTTCAGGTAGGACTTGAACCTACGACCCTCTGATTAACAGTCAGATGCTCTAACCGACTGAGCTACTGAAGAAGTTCACATTTCCTTAAAAATGCAGTGCAAAAGTAATGTGTTATTTCCAATTATGCAATATATTTGCAAAAAATTTTTCGGAGATAAAAAACTTGTCATAGATTAAGCAATATAAATATCAATCTTAAAAGACAAGTTTTCGGATATTTATGTGCTGTTAAAAATAATTTTAATGAAAATTTTAGGACTAGGAAATGCCCTGACAGATGTATTAGCAACGTTACAATCTGATGAATGTATAAATGAAATGGGGTTGCTTAAAGGTGGTATGCAACTTATAGATGAAGACAAATTGCTAAAAATTATGTCTACATTTGAAGACTTCGACACGGTTTTAGCTTCGGGTGGATCCGCAGCCAATGCCATTTCCGGACTGACTCGTATGGGTATATCTGCAGGGTTCATTGGAAAAATAGGACAAGATAGCTATGGGCACTTCTACAAAGAAGACATGGAAAACAATGGGGTTGTCACCTATTTGCAAGAAAGCAACATAGCATCAGGGTGTGCCATGACTATGATTACTCCAGACGGAGAACGTACATTTGGTACCTACTTAGGCGCAGCAGCAACACTTTCTGCCGAAGATTTACATCCAGATATGTTTTACGGGTATGATATGCTGCACATCGAAGGCTATCTTGTACAAGATCCTAAACTTATACGAAAAGCCGTAAAGTTGGCACAAAATGCCAGACTCAAAATTTCTCTCGATATGGCAAGCTATAATATCGTAAACGCTAATTTAGAATTTTTCAAAGAGCTAATACAAGAATATGTTGATATAGCTTTTGCTAATGAAGAAGAAGCACTTGCATATACAGGAGAAGAGCCACAAAAGGCAGTAAGCATATTGGCTAAAGATTGTGAAATAGCTATTGTAAAATGTGGCTCGCAAGGCTCTATTATACAAAAAGGAAACGAAATTTTTAACGTTAAAGCAACTCCAGCCAAATGTATCGATTCTACAGGAGCTGGTGATTTATATGCTGCAGGATTCATATACGCTTTATCCCAACATTATTCATTAGATACCGCCGGAGAAATAGGTTCTATTTTATCCGGTAATGTCATTGAAGTAATCGGAACAAAAATGGATGATGCTCGCTGGGAAAATATAAAAAAAGAGGTGAATATCCTGGTACAAAAGAAAGAACAGTGTAATGTTTTCGAATCTTAAAACCCTTTTTTGACTACAAAAACAATTAAATTCATTTTTTTTAGTGAAAAATAAGGGAGAAAAAGGTATTCTTTCATTTTTGACTTTTAACTTTACACGTTAACAAAAAGAATAGTTCAAATACGAAACATTTAGAATATGAAAAAAGCACATTTATTCTATAAAACTACAATATCAATTGTAATTGCTTTTCTTATCATTATGGCTGCTTCCTCAGCGGGGCCTGATAAACGCAACTTTGAAATTTCCAAAAATCTCGAAATATTCAATGCCCTTTATAAAGAATTGAATATGTTCTATGTAGATACTATCAACTCCGAAAAAACAATATCAAGAGGTATCAACTCAATGTTAAGCAGTCTCGACCCTTATACAAATTATATACCGGAATCTGAACAAGAAGATTTTCGATTTATCACTACGGGAGAATACGGTGGTATCGGGTCTCTTATCGTTACTCGAGACAGTGCGACTTATATTTCAGAACCATATGAAGGCATGCCTGCACAACTGGCCGGATTGAAAGCCGGAGACAAACTTATAAAAATAGATGGTAAGTCATTAGAAGGTCTCTCTTCATCTCAAGTCAGCGAACGGTTAAAAGGTGTGGCCAACACAGTAGTAAAAGTTACAGTAGAACGCCCAGGAACTAAAGAACCTATAACCAAAGAAATCGTTAGAAAAAAAATAGTTATGAATGCAGTTCCTTACCATGGAGTAGTAAGTGACAGCATAGGATATATATATCTTACAAGCTTTACCGATAAAGCAGCAAGTGAAGTAAAAAGTGCATTATTAGACTTAAAAAAGAACCATAATATAAAAGGCTTAATTCTCGATTTACGAGGCAATGGTGGAGGGATTTTAGATGAAGCAGTACAAATTGTAAATTATTTTGTTCCCAAAGGTAAAGAAGTCCTTTCTACTCGAGGTAAAATAAAACAATGGGACCGCACTTATAAAACGACCCAAGAACCCATTGATACAACAATACCTTTAGCTGTATTGGTCAATAGTGGCTCTGCTTCTGCATCCGAGATTGTGGCTGGTGCATTACAAGACCTCGATAGAGCTGTTATCATCGGTGAACGCACTTACGGGAAAGGCTTAGTACAATCTACCCGGTCCTTACCTTATAACGGAACATTAAAAGTGACAACTGCAAAATATTATATCCCCAGTGGACGACTTATACAAGCCATAGATTACTCTCACCGGAATCCGGACGGAAGTGTAGGCCGAATTCCCGATAGTCTTACTACGGCTTTTAAAACAGCCAATGGGCGTATTGTTCGTGATGGTGGAGGTATCAATCCAGATATTAAGACCAGAAATGATAGCATAGAAAATAAAAAAGGAAATATTGCATTCTATTTATTAAACGATATGTTATTTTTCGATTTTGCTACAGATTATGCCTTAAAACACCCTTCAATAGCTCCTGTAAAAGACTTCAAATTAACTGACCAGGATTTCGAAGATTTCAAGGCCTTTGTTAAATCCAAAAATTTCACATACGACAAGCAAAGCGAAAAAATATTAAAGAACCTGAAAGAAGTTGCTAAATTTGAAGGATACCTCGATGATGCAACCGAAGAATTTAACGCTTTAGAAAAAAAACTGAACCATAATCTGGATAAAGATTTAAATATCTCTCGCTCAGACATAGAAGAACTACTTTCATTAGAAATTGTAAAACGCTACTATTATCAAAAAGGAGAAATAATACAATCATTAAAAACCGACGACGATTCCAAAAAAGCAATAGAAATACTGAGTAACCAGACCAAATATAAAAACATACTAAATCCTGTTGCCAAAGAAACCATATCAAAAAAGAAATAAAAATTCTAACTGTGGAAACTTTTAACCATCCATTACGGCTTTTCCAATTTTGTCCTAAATGCGGCTCTGGACATTTTATTGAAAATAATAAACAGTCCAAGCGGTGTGAGGCCTGTGGTTTTGTTCTTTATTTCAATCCTAAAGGAGCTGTTGTAGGTATTATCACAAATGAGAAAGGAGATATTTTGGTCTGTCGAAGAGCCAAAGAACCAGCCAAAGGTATGCTTGACCTCCCGGGTGGTTTTATGGATTCATTTGAAACAGCAGAAGAGGCTGTCGCCAGAGAAATAAAAGAAGAAACCGGACTTTCCGTAACAAACGCTCAATACTTATTCTCATTGCCTAATACTTATCTATATTCGGGATTTGAAGTCCATACAATTGATTTGTTTTTTTTATGTCAAGTAACGTCGCTCCAGCTCCTTGTACCCCAAGATGATGTCGAATCTTGCCAGTTTATGCCTAAAGAACAGATACATCCTGAAAATTTTGGTCTTGCTTCAATCCAAAAAGGAATAAAAATTCTTCTAAATCGACAAATAATATAAGAATTTAATTCGTTTTCGGGGCATCGGTATTATCTACGTCAATAGCTTTATTTTCCTTTGTAATACTATTCAGCATTATATCAGGATCTTTTCCGGCAGAAATATAGGCCTGAGCCCAATAATCTCTTCCAGACGCATTTTGAAACACATGTAATCCGAAACGGGGCATGATAGAGACAAAATGTTCCATAATTTCAGACTGTATCGATTCATAACTCTCCCATACCTTATCAGCCGAAAAACAATATACCTCAAGCGGAATGCCATTTGCATCAGGAGCAAGTGTTCGCACCATAAGTGTCAAATTCTTATTTACAAATGGATGTTGCTCTAAATAAAGAGTCATATATGCCCTGAATACCCCCAAATTTGTCTCAATCGTACCGTTTACCAAACCTGCAGAATTTTCTGTATTCTGCACCTTTCCTTCAGCTTGTTGCTCTTGCTTTTTATTTATATAATCTGTCAATAAAGGTATCTTTTTCCATTCTTCCAACATATCAGGAGTACAAAAACGTATCCCATTCATATCGATGGTATACGAACGCATGATGCGTCTTCCTCCTGAATCGGCCATTCCTCTCCAATTTTGCAACGAACCGGAAATCAATGTATAAGGAGGAATTGTCAATGTAGTATTATCAAAATTCTGTACTTTCACTGTATTCAACGTAATATCCATCACTACTCCATTTACCTGAGTTCCAGGAACAACAATCCAGTCGCCCTTTCTTATCATATCATTTTGAGCCAATTGCACTCCTGCAACAAAACCTAAAATACTATCTTTAAACACCAACATAAGAACAGCTGCGAAAGCTCCCAATCCGGTAATCAAGTTCATTGGTGATTTATTGATTAACAATGAAACAATAACAATGGTTGCTAAACCTGCAATTATACCTTTTGTAATTTGTAGCAATCCCTTCAACGGACGATTTCGCATTGCATCACTTCGCGAGAGAATATGCCAAATTGTTGTTAGGAACATATTTATATATATCACAAAAACGATTATCAAATATATCCAGCAAAACCGTGTAATCACTGACAACAAATGAGGCGACTCTTCAAACGCAAATGGCAATAAAGAAATAATCATCAATGGAGGAATAAGAGAAGCAGACCTTGAAAAAATTTTTCTTTCCACCAATATACGTAAAATGTCACTTTTACTTTTAGAAAGCAAACGAAGAAAGATGTAATGGATAATAATGCGAGATATCCACCCAATCATAAACGATATGCCGATTATTAATACGACATAAATCATTTCTTCCCATTCATCCAAGTGGAAACGAGAAACTCCAAATTCTGTCAATATTTGTTTAATAAAATCTATCAAACTTCCCGCAAACTTATCTGATTTTTCTATATCCATGACTATATATTTGTATCTCTATAACACAAAATCTCTACACTAAGTTCGCAAACAGGAACTATTATGCTCCACCAACTCCATTACAATAATTAAAAATGCTCAATTATTATATCTTCCAGAACTTTTTCTTTTCAAAAACTATTAATTTTGCCGGCCAAAAGAAAAATTTTATGAAGAAAAGTCTTATTGCATTGGCATTCGGGACCTTAGGATTAGGCATTGCCGAATTTGTCATGATGGGCATCCTTCCAGACATAGCCTCTGATTTAAACATCAGTATAGCTCAAGCCGGACATTTAATTTCAGCCTATGCCCTAGGTGTATGTGTCGGAGCTCCTATGCTCATTCTTGCTCGAAAACACCCGTTAAAATACATTTTATTAGTATTGACAAACATCATAATGATAGGAAATATCTGTGCAGCTTTATCTCCAAACTACATTTTTATGATATTTGCCCGTTTCATTTCAGGATTGCCACACGGTGCTTATTTCGGTGTTGCATCCATTGTAGCAGAAAAACTAGCAGACAAAGGGAAAGGCTCTGAAGCCGTATCTATTATGGTTGCAGGAATGACTATTGCCAATTTATTCGGAGTTCCTTTAGGAACCTCCTTAAGTACAGCTATTTCTTGGCGAATGACGTTTTTATTGGTCGGATTTTGGGGAATTATCATTTTCTATTACATCTGGCGTTGGGTTCCTGAAGTTGAAAATATTAAAGATACAGGATTCAAAGGTCAATTCCGTTTTCTAAAATCTCCTGCACCTTGGCTCCTTATCTTCGCGACCATGTTAGGTAACGGAGGCGTATTCTGTTGGTATAGTTATATAAATCCGTTACTGACCAATGTCGCAGGCTTCTCTCCTCACAGTATTACACTACTAATGGTCTTTGCAGGATTTGGAATGGTAGTAGGAAACCTAATGGGAGGCAAATTTTCAGACCATTATACACCCGGACGTGCAGCAGCTTTTGCTCAAGGTTGTATCTGTATTATACTATTACTTATTTTTTTGCTATCAAATATATCCTGGCTTGCTGTTTTATTGATGTGCCTATGTACAACATGCTTATTTGCTTTGTCCAGTCCTCAACAAATTTTGCTTATCAGGCACTCAAAAGGCGGAGAAATGTTAGGTGCAGCCAGTGTACAAGTAGCATTTAATTTAGGAAATGCCATCGGTGCATACTGTGGAGGATTACCTCTTCAAGCCGGTATGGGATATCAGTATCCAGCACTAGTGGGAGCGCCATTTGCCCTTATAGGATTTACTTTACTAACCATATTTTATCGAAAATACGAAAAAAAACTTAAAATTTTAAACATAGGAAACTATTAAAGTAAAGTATTAACCCAAAAGATACGGTTCAAATATTAAAAGATTGGCTATCTTTGCAGTCAAGAAATGAAAATTACAAAATATAATAAAACCGGACTCTCAAGTCTGAGTTTTTAACACAACCAAAATAAAATATAAATGGCATTACAATGTGGTATAGTAGGTTTGCCTAATGTAGGAAAATCCACTTTATTTAACTGTTTATCTAACGCAAAAGCTCAATCGGCAAATTTCCCTTTTTGCACGATAGAACCCAATGTAGGAGTAATTACTGTTCCCGACAACCGGCTCAACAAACTTGCCGAACTCGTAAATCCCCAACGCATTGTTCCGACCACTGTTGAAATTGTTGACATCGCAGGTTTAGTAAAAGGCGCCAGTAAAGGAGAAGGATTAGGAAACAAATTTCTTGCTAATATTCGTGAGACAGATGCAATATTACATGTACTAAGGTGTTTTGATGACGATAATATAACGCACGTAGATGGCAGTGTCAATCCGGTAAGAGATAAAGAAATCATCGACTTTGAACTCCAGTTAAAAGACCTTGAAACTATAAATAGCCGCATCGACAGGGTCCAAAAGCAAGCACAAACAGGTGGCGATAAAAATGCGAAACTGATGTATGAAGTATTACGGAAATACAAAGAAGCTCTTGAACAAGGAAAATCCGCCCGTACTGTCACTTTTGAAACAAAAGATGAACAGAAAATAGCCAAAGAATTGTTTCTTCTGACCAGTAAACCGGTCATGTATATCTGTAATGTAGATGAAAATAGTGCTGTAAACGGAAATCACTATGTTGAAGAAGTGCGAGAAGCTATAAAAGACGAAAATGCCGAAATACTAATAGTCGCTGCAAAAATAGAATCGGAAATTGCAGAATTTGAAACTTATGAAGAAAGACAAATGTTCTTGAATGAAATAGGATTAGAAGAATCTGGAGTATCCCGTTTGATACAAGCAGCTTATAAACTATTGAATCTTGAAACTTACTTCACTGCAGGACCTCAAGAAGTACGTGCCTGGACATATATTAAAGGCAGTAAAGCTCCCCAATGCGCAGGGATAATACACACAGACTTCGAGAAAGGGTTCATTCGTGCCGAAGTTATAAAATATGATGACTATATAGCATTAGGTTCAGAAACCGCTTGTAAAGAAGCAGGAAAAATGAATGTAGAAGGCAAAGATTACATCGTACAAGACGGTGATATCATGCATTTTAGATTCAATGTTTAATTTATAAAACGAGAGTGAAGTATGTTTCACTCTCGTTTTATAAATAATGGATTGTAAATCCCGTAATAGCAGCTCGATTTGAAAGAAGGCGAATACCGAAATATCCGTCTGAATAAAGTTCTTTATCCGTAAGTTCAAATAATTTCTCTCCATTTACTTCAAAAGAAGTTTTTCCTTTAGCTACAGTAATTATAACCTTATACCATCTATTGGGCTGTAACAAATGTTCAGCGTCAATATACTCCTGAATAAGAGGTTTAATTTTATTATTATCAACATTATAATATTTACCATAATATTTTCTAAAACGGGTAGTTGTATTATTATTACCCCCGTATCCGACATAATACATATTCAGAGAATTGTAACGGCTAAAAATTCCATGCCTCCAACCGGAGCGAGCGAAAAAATCATCCGGATTTAGAGGGTCCGTTGCAGCCCAAAAACAATTCATATCAGAGAGGCGCCCTCCCCCCTCTATTTGTAAAGAAATGAAATAAGATATTTGATACTCCCCCAAGAGTTTACGATTATACCACAAAGTTAGACCTGCAGGAGATTTTATAAAAAGAGTATCATGATGAAACTCAAAAACAGCAGAATCAGACTCATCCTCAACTACCCAAGAAGATAAACCCATATCAAAAGCATCCCGAATTTCCTGTTCAACCTTTCCATTCCTAACATTACAAGCCATGACCAAAGCTACCACACCTATTATTACTAATACCTTAATTTTTACACTTTTCATTTATAATCCTCCACAATTATTGACGGGTTTATTTTTTTCAACAAAATAATAAAAGCCTCTTTATCCCGGGGCGATACCTGTTCATGCCGTAATCGTCCACTATTCCACGTAATGACAAGACGATCAAACGAAATAGCATAACCCAATCGGGCATTCTTCGAATAACCAACCGACACTATATCGCTTATTTTTATCCGATAACGAGGAGCATACCCCGACTTTAAAAGAAGTGTTTCATCCGGCAGAACTATATACTCTGTATGTAACAACATGGATATGAGCCAGATATCAATTACTGCCATAATAACAGCCCAAATGATATACCTTTCCCATATAGCTATAAAAAAGAAAAAAGAGAAAAATAGGATCAGTACATACATCCACGATCCTATTTTTGATTTAAACGTACGTTGCATAAAATAGATTTTGGGTGCAAGATACAAAATTACCAGTTATTTTGTACTTTTGTCTTTTGGAAACATACAATATGACCTATAGCCATATTGTAATTGAAAATAAAGTAAAATGGTACACAAATTTGACTTTCTCGTTATCGGTTCGGGTATCGCCGGAATGAGTTTTGCTCTAAAAGTTGCCGAAAAAGGTAAAGTTGCCGTTATCTGTAAAACTGGGCTCGAAGAGGCGAACACATTTTATGCTCAAGGAGGAATTGCATCAGTCACAAATACTTTAGTCGATAATTTTGAGAAACATATCGAAGATACGATGATTGCTGGTGATTATATCAGTGACCGAGCTGCTGTTGAAAAAGTAGTACGAGAAGCTCCCGGACAAATAGAAGAATTGATAAGTTGGGGGGTCGATTTTGATAAAAATGAAAAAGGAGAATTTGATCTTCACAAAGAAGGTGGACATTCTGAATTTCGTATACTACATCATCGGGATAACACAGGTGCCGAAATACAAGACAGCCTTATCAGAGCCTTAAAAAAGCATCCGAAAATCAAAGTATTTGAAAACCATTTCGCTATAGAAATTATCACTCAACACCATTTAGGGATAGAAGTAAACAGACATTCTGATAATATCGAATGCTATGGCGCATACGTATTGGACGAAAAAACAAATCATATTCATACCTTCCTTTCCAAAACGACACTAATCGCAACAGGAGGTATTGGCAACGTATATAGTACAACAACAAACCCTCCAGTAGCCACCGGAGACGGTATCGCTATGGTATATCGTGCAAAAGGGGAAGTAAAAGATATGGAGTTTATTCAATTCCATCCTACGGCACTCTATAATCCCGGAGAACGCCCCAGTTTCCTTATAACGGAGGCTATGCGTGGATATGGAGCTGTACTAAAAACCAAAGATGGTAAAGAATTTATGCAAAAATATGACGACCGCCGTTCTTTAGCTCCTCGCGACATCGTAGCTCGTGCTATTGATAATGAAATGAAAATTAGGGGTGACGAATGTGTTTATCTTGACGTCACTCATAAAGATCCTGAAGAAACCAAAAAACATTTCCCCAATATCTATCAAAAATGTCTGACTTTAGGCATTGACATTACTAAAGATTTCATTCCTGTAGCACCTGCATGCCATTACCTTTGTGGAGGTATCAAAGTCGATTTGGACGCCCGCTCTTCCATAGAGCACCTATACGCTGTAGGAGAATGTTCCTGTACAGGGCTTCATGGAGCAAACAGATTGGCATCGAATTCACTCATCGAAGCCGTAGTATATGCCGATGCCGCAGCAAAGCATGCTGTAAAATCTCTACCTAACATAAAAATTAAAGAAGGAATACCTGACTGGAATGATGAAGGAACTTCCTTGCCAGAAGAAATGGTATTAATTACACAAAGCGTACGTGAAGTAGAGCAAATAATGTCGGCATATGTAGGTATTGTAAGATCTAATTTAAGATTAAAACGAGCCATGGATCGCCTCGAAATACTTTATCGGGAGACAGAAAATCTGTTTTCACGCTCGGTTGTTTCTCGAGAAATATGTGAACTTAGAAATCTCATAAATGTCGGTTACCTTATTATAAAACAAGCTATGGCCAGAAAAGAAAGCCGAGGATTGCATTACACAATAGACTATCCCAAAAAAAATAAAGACTAAAAATTTATATACTAAAATTCCATAGTTGGAAATCTTTACATCAAATTTCTAACTATGGAATTTTAGTATATTGAGATTACGAATTTTAATAATTATCACGCATCGGTTCAAAAAAAGCTTTTGGATGAAGACATGCCGGGCATTTTTCTGGAGGAGTTTTCCCTTCATACACAAACCCACAATTACGGCATTGCCATTTTATCGGCTCCTCTCGTTTAAAAATTGTATCATCTTTAAGACGAGATAACAATTTTCGATAACGCCATTCATGGAATTCCTCCACTTTCGCAATCATTTTAAATGCGACAGAAATATCTTTAAAGCCTTCATCCAATGCAATACCCGCAGAGTCCGTATACAAAGCCGACCATTCCAGCAATTCACCCTCAGCCGCTTCCAAAAGATTTTCTGCAGTTGTTCCTACTTTTCCGGCAGGATATTCAGCCGTTATAGAGACCATCCCCCCCTCCATAAAATCAAAAAAACGTTTTGCATGTTCTCGTTCCTGCTCTGCTGTCTCAAAAAATACTCCTGCAATTTCCTCATATCCCTCAAGCTTAGCTGTCTGAGAAAATAAATAATAGCGATTACGAGCCTGCGATTCACCGGCAAAAGCTTTTAACAGGTTCTGCTCTGTCAGCGTTCCTTTAATACTTTTCATATATCTGATTTATTTAAGAATTACAATTGAAACAACCGGTACAAAATAAATGTTCAAGCAAAACAGTCAAAATATCAGGAAAACAGATAAATTAGACTCAAAAAAAATCTTAGTCTAAACATACAATACCTTATTGAGGTTGGATAAATTTAATTTTTATATCTTTGTATCCGAAAAAGTTACAAAATGTTTATAAAATAGATAAATAACTTCGAAAACTTAATAAATATCTTTATTCCCAAAGAATGGCCAATCGCAATGCCCATATAATTGATTTAGGTAATATTCATGTTTTTCAACAAGAATATGAAGCCCACTTCACAGCATTAAAACATTTCGCCATGCAATACCATCCTGACGAAGAACAAGTCTGCGATCTTTTACAAGACATATGGATGAAGCTTTGGGAGAAAAAAGAAACATACATCAATGAAGCAAGCTTTAAGACTTATTTATATCGGACCGTTCGAAATAGAATGCTAAATTTTATACGGGACCAAAAGATAAACGAAGAAAGATTGAGTCAACTATCATTTGAAGAATCTGAAGACGCTATAATTAATAAAATTATAGAATCAGAAATATATGCGCTTATAAATGAAGCCTTCAGCGAACTGCCCGACTCCTGTAAACGTGTATACCTCGAAAGCCTGAAAGGAGCTTCACAAAAAGAGATTGCTGAAAAATTAAATATCTCAATCAACACGATAAAGAAACATATAAACAATGCTAATCATTATTTAAAAAAACGTTTAGAAAATATCTTATCTCTTCTTCTACTTCTCAAAGGCTATTGAGTTTTTTATGACGCAGCAGATATTTCTTTACTCAAAATCTTATCAATCTCTCCATCATAAGTAACAAAATCAAACAAAAACTCATATTATTTAAAAAAAAACGAACTTTTTGTAATACCTAATATACTTTTTAGTGTCTTTTATATAAAGACGTAAAAAATGGAATATTCAGATATTAATAAAGTAAAACAGCTTTTAATCAAAAAATTAACCGGACAGCTTTCTAAGGATGAAAAAAATGATTTAGAAGCATGGGAAAAATATTCCCCTGAAAACCAAAAATCTGCTCGAAAAATATCTACTTCTGAATTTCTTGAAAGAGCTATTTTAGATAATAATAAAAACTTACGTCAAAAATCATGGAATAATTTACATTCACAAATAAAAAAGAAATATCCTTTTAGGTCAAAATCTTTTATATGGGCACGTATCGCCGCTACAGTCATTCTATTAATCGGTATAGGTACAATTATTTATTTTTCTGTAAATCCTTCACAAAATACAGAACATACAGATACCTATACATTTCATCCAGGATGTAAAAATGCAATATTTCAATTCTCAAACGGAGAAAGTCTTGATTTAAAGGACTTATCTAATTTCACGATTGAAAAAGGAGATTATAAGCTAATCAGCCAAGAAGATACCCTCTATATAAAAAAAATCTACGAAGAAATTTACGAAGACACATATAACACAATCAAAGTTCCCCGTGGAGGAGAATATATTGTAAAACTTGATGACGAAACTGTAATATATCTTAATTCGGAATCTGAATTAAAAATTCCAACGGTATTTTCAAAAGAAAATCGTCACGCATATCTCAAGGGAGAAGCATATTTCAGTGTTACCCACGACAAAGAACACCCGTTTATCGTTGAAACATCTCAAATGAAAATAAAGGTTTTAGGGACAAAATTTAACATTCGATGCTACGACAACGAACCAGTCTGTGCAGCGACCCTTGTCGAAGGAGCTATAAACATAGAACATAAAAATAAATCCTACAAAGTTTTGCCCGGTAATCAAATATGTATAAACCAAGAAGGTTTGGTTTCAAATAAAGAAGTCGAAACTTATCTATACACAGCCTGGAAAGACGGAAGATTAGTATTTGAAAATGCCCCACTATCAACAATAATGAATGAATTGGGACGCTGGTATAATTTTGATGTCACATATAACGCTCCAGACATTGAAGATATGCATTTTACTATTGATGTCAAAAAATACGGTGATTTATCAAAAATCATATCCCTAATGGAAAAAATGAATAAAGTCAAATTTGGTTTTAAAAATCAATCTATCATTGTAGATAAAAAATAATATATAGTTTAATA
>OIFE01000085.1_pt1 | contig 111684 bp, 95 predicted proteins | sample 1581921 | NCBI WGS metagenome assembly OIFE01 (sample SAMN04414075, study PRJEB24778) | human gut metagenome | material: faecal | host: Homo sapiens | reverse complement strand
GGGATAAACGCTGAAGGCATCTAAGCGTGAAGCCCCCCTCAAGATGAGATATCCCATAGAGAAATCTAGTAAGACCCCTTGAAGACGACGAGGTAGATAGGCAGAAGGTGGAAGTGTGGTGACATATGGAGCTGATCTGTACTAATAGGTCGAGGGCTTAACCGAAAGAGGTTAAGGTTTGGATAGAACAAAGAGAGTTATTCTTGAAGGTAAGAGTACGAAAGTACTTGACAGAATACGGATGTATAATATAGAATATTTAATGTGCAGTTTTGAAGGGGCAATCCTTTAATTATATTCCTCGATAGCTCAATGGTAGAGCACTCGGCTGTTAACCGAGTTGTTGTAGGTTCGAGCCCTACTCGGGGAGTTGTAAGAACTAATATGATTTACCATACAGAAGGGAAACTTGTCCTTCTAGCTTGTTTAATAAGGCTCCATGGTCAAGCGGTTAAGACACCACCCTTTCACGGTGGTATCAGGGGTTCAAATCCCCTTGGAGTCATTTTTTGTTCTTACTCTGAATAGAATATAATATGGCGACATAGCCAAGTGGTAAGGCGTGGGTCTGCAACACCCTGATCACCAGTTCGAATCTGGTTGTCGCCTCTAAGTCATCTCACTGTGTGGGATGACTTTTTTTGTTTCATAAACAATCCATACGAAATTGACAAATTTATGCATTTGTATTTTATAAAACTGACAAATATGTTATACTGTGACTATGTATCTGAATGTTTATAGAAATGTATATAAAAGGGGAAAACAATGAGCAAATTCAGTGTTTTTAGAAAAAGTGCAGGAATTGTACTGAGTATGACTATGCTGTTTGGCATGTCAGCATGTGGAAAGCATGTCGAGGCTGTTATAACAGATGATTCGGAGGATATAACAAGCTATCAGGAATATCCAACAGTAGAAACGAGTAAAGCAGATAAATTCAGTTATTCTGATCTTACGGTCAATTCATTGAAATATATGATGTCGGAAAATGATGTGAAGAATATATACGGAACACCAGTTTCGGAGTATGAATCTACAGAAAAAGAAAATAATGCAGATGCCTTATATGTAGAGAAGGTATGCGCGTACAACGATCTTACGTTTATATTTGTAAAATTCGATGATTCGGGTAAGACAGCCGGAAAGAACCAGTCGGGAACATACAGGCTGACGGCAGCTGCATCTGTGAGTGATAAGGATGTATTTGCAAGAGGACTTAAGGTCGGAATGTCAGCGGATTCTATATTAAGGGTTTATTACAGAGATACTGATTATAGAAACAATTATTGTATGACATCAGATAAAACAGCAGTTTTAGGTAATTATCTTTATGGAAGTTTTACTATGGAAGATCTTGATAAGATAAATACGAAGGATGCAATATCCTATGGCCTGATTAATTATAATGGATATGACAGTTTAGAGGATGCTGAGAATTATATTATTGAACTGACATATTTTTCGCCAGATTATAAATCAGGAACAGCAACTGTAGATGATGATTTTGCACAGATTGCTTTTGATATAGACAACAATGGGACGATAACTGCCATAAGGTGGTACTACTATCCGGAAGAAGGAGAATAATAGATGAAAAAGTTTTCAAGATGTGTGTTAATATTGATTATTGTTGCAATTCTTAGTGGTGCAGCAGGATATGTTTATGAGAATAAGAAGATTATACCTATGTATGAGTCAACAACACAGTTGTATGTAGTACCAGGCGAGGAGAATGAAGCATCTATCAGGGCTAATAATGGTGGACTTAAAGATGATTTTACAATTATATTTAAAAGCAGTGTTGTAATCTCGGCAGCTCAGAGGATAGCAGGAACTTCTGAGGATATCGCACAGTATCTTACAGTATCTTCACCTGCAAACAGTAATATAGTGGAAATTAAATGTGTTAATCCTGACCAGAATACTGCAAAGAAGTATGTTGATGCTGTTGCATCTACTGCTATTAAGACAACATCCATAATACCGGTAAAGTCTATACAGATATTATCAGAGGGAACATCAAGTGGAGTATCTTTTAAGCCTGATTTATATAAGAATACAGGCATTATTGCAGGAACTGCATGTGCTGTATGTATGTTCATTGAGATAATAGTATGTCTTATTATGAGTGCATTTAAGTCCAAAGAAGATGATTTTAACCATGAGTATGAGTATGAAAGACGTTTTGGACGTATGGATTACATAGATCATAAGCCACAGCTTATAGAGACAGACAAAGATAATTCAACAACGGAATTGTATAACGGAGATACTGTTAATAGCAGACACATAAAAAATGATAGTGAACAAGTGAAAAAGAAGCCATTGTTTATTGAAGATGAAGAGGATATTCTTGAAAAGCTTGAGAATGAAGTGAGTGATTATTTCAATGAAGGAAAAGAAGAAAAGAAAAAGAAAAAACATAAGCACTCAGGTAGTAAAGATACAGATGATAAAGCTGATGATACTAAAGGCAGTATTATATTAGAAAATGATGAAGATGATATAAACGATAATATAAGTGCCGATTTAAATGATGATATAAGCGATAATAAAAACAATAATATAAAAGCTGATATAAGTGATAATATAAAAGCTGATATAAGTGATAATATAAAAGCTGATTTAGGCATGTATGATGAGGAATATCCAGATTCTGAAAATGACAAAACTAAAGATGATGAAGATATGAGTATTGTTGATGAATTATCGGATGATGAGTTAAAGAACATAGAGATTGAAGATCAGGCAGCGGCTACGATTGATGACGAAGAAACGGTTGAAAAAGTGTTAAGGGAGTCTGCTGGGACATTTTCATCAGATGTAGCAGATATACAGGAAGCTTCCAGGAAAAATTACCGTATATTAGGTACGATAAAAGAATAAAATAGGGGGTAGCATATGTATAGTGTGAATATTGATAAACTTATGGACATTGACAGTGAAAAAAAGGAGAGCTTAGTTCAGATTGCCCATAATATAACAGAAGCTCTTTCATCAGGTAAATCAGTAGCAGTCATAGGTGGTAAGGTTGATACATTCAGGATAGCTTATAGCATTATGGAAGCTGGAAATAAGGTGTTATTCGTAGATGGAGATATCACAAGTGATGTATTTTTAGGTAAGTATAAGCTTGGAAAAAATGCCAGAGGTGTTATGGATTATCTTAAGAATCCAGATGAGGATTATGAGCTTGTCTGTGTGACTAATCACAAGGAACTTGATATTATATTTACAGGAATTACCGAAGATGGCATTGTTACCCAGGAAGAGAAAGAAGCATTTAGAAAGCTTCTTGACAAATATAATCAAAATTATGATTATATCGTAGTGGATTCAGATGATACGGGAATACTTGCGGAATATTGTGCGGGAACTGTTATAATACAGGACGTGAAAAAGTATTCCATAGATGATACAAACGCACTTGTTAAAAAGCTTGAACAGAATGGCTGTAATGTGTCTGGTGTTATAATGAGAGAATAGTGTATTAAAGGAGAATGAAATGATTCAGCTGGATGCCGGTGATATAATAAAAATGAAAAAAAAGCATCCATGTGGAAGTGATGAATGGCAGATTGTAAAAACAGGTGCTGATGTTAAGCTTCGTTGTTGTGGGTGTTCACATGAGATTATATTAAAAAGATCACTTGTTGAAAAAAATACAAAAAAAATACAAAAAAAAGAAAATAAAGACTTGTAAAGAGAATGAATCTATGTTAGAATTAGACCTCGTGATATTATAATCCTTGTTCTTTTTATATTTGAATAAAAGGGACCAAAAGACCAGAAGGAGGTGCGACGTAGATGAATAAGTATGAATTAGCATTAGTTGTTAGCGCAAACGTCGAGGATGAAGTAAGAAACGCTACTATAGAGCAGGTTAAGGAATTAATCACTCGTTTCGGTGGTACAATTACAGATCCAGGTACATGCGAAAAGAAGAAGCTTGCATACGATATCCAGCATATGAGCGAAGGATACTACAACTTCATTAAGTTTGAAGCTGAAGCAGCTACACCAGCTGAAGTTGAGTCAAGAATTCGTATTATGGAAAACGTTATCAGATTCTTAATCGTAAAAGATGGAGAATAATTAATTGACGTTTAGGCTTTCAACTCTTTATAGAAGAGGAGATTAAGTATGAACAAAGTTATATTAATGGGAAGATTGACAAGAGAACCAGATGTTCGTTATTCACAGAATGCGGATGGTTCTATGGCAATCGCTAGATATACATTAGCGGTAGACAGAAGACGCTCAAGAAATAGTGGTGCTGGTGATGATCAGACAGCAGATTTTATAGGTTGTGTTGCATTTGCAAGAGCAGCTGAGTTTGCTGAGAAGTATTTACACCAGGGAACTAAGGTTGTTGTTACTGGACGTATCCAGACAGGTAGTTATACCAATAAGGACGGACAGAAGGTCTACACTACTGATGTTGTTGTTGAAGAACAGGAATTTGCGGAAAGTAAAGCCGCTTCTTCCGCAGCTGGTACAACAGCATATACACCATCAAGACCTGAACCAAGCGCTGCAGCTGGTGATGGCTTTATGAATATACCTGATGGTGATAGCGTGGAAGACGAGGGTTTACCTTTCAATTAAGATAGGAGGTAACTTAACATGCCAGATAAGAAGGCTGAAAGACCAGAGGGTCAGATGAGAAGAAGACCAATGCGCAGAAGAAAGAAAGTATGTGCATTTTGTGCTGATGCAAACAAGGCATTAGATTATAAGGATGTTGCTTTATTAAAGAAGTATGTATCTGAAAGAGGAAAGATTCTTCCTAGAAGAATCACTGGAAACTGCGCTAAGCACCAGAGAGCTCTTACAGTAGCCGTAAAGAGAGCAAGACACGTAGCACTCTTACCATACACAGTAGAATAAGCGCGAGTAACGATGAGAATATAAAAACAAGAACCCAATTATCCTGCTTGCAGGAATAATTGGGTTCTTGTTTTTATATTCGAGGAGCACCGCGACTGTCATGTAGCAATTATGGCAAAGCCATAATTGCTACATGACTCATCGTTACGAGTTAAAAGACAGTTCTTGTTTTTATATTCGAGGAGCCTCCTCTTCCCTATTGCGGCAACATATGTTATAATCCTATTATGCTTTTGCATGAGGATTACTATATTGTTTTGCAACTCATGTAGTCAACTGACATAACATATTATATGGAATTGTATTATTATGTTGATTTAATCATCATAAGAATGGAGATATTATGAATAATAAGCAGGAAAAGTCGTTCCGTCCTTCTGGAAGACTTAATTCGGTTTTTGTATGGCCTATAGCTTTGGGAATATTACTTATCATAATTGATTTTATATTATATTTTATAAATATACCTGCGGCATCAGTAGTTGCTGTATTTACATTTGTATATATATGTGTGTGTGCATTTATGATATTGTACTTCAGGCCAAGAATTATAAAAGAAATCGTAGAGTTTTCTTCTAATTATTCACAGGTTCAAAGGCAATTGCTCTATGATCTTAGTATTCCATACTGTCTTTTGGATAATAAAGGTAATATATTGTGGATGAATTCTGCTATGCAGCACTGTATAAGCAAAAAGAATGATTACAATAAGAATATATCAACAATTATTCCTGAACTTTCAACGAATGTATTCAGAAATTTTGATGATTATAAAGAAGTAAGAGTTGCACTTAATGATAGAGATTATAAGATTGAGATGAAAAGAATAAGTGCAGATATACTTACTCAGGGGGTAAATATACTTTCAAGGGACTATAATTCATCACTTGTTGCCATGTATATGTTTGATGAAACAGATGTCAATAAGTACATTCAGAAAATCAGGGATGAAAGATTTGTAGTGGGACTTGTTTATATTGACAACTATGAGGATGCACTTGAAAGTGTTGATGATGTAAGAAGATCGCTTTTTGTCGGACTAGTAGATAAAAGAGTGAACAAGTATTTTTCTGCCGGAGCTGCTATTATAAGAAAGATGGAGAAGGATAAATATCTGGTTGTGTTCAGATATAAGTTCCTTGAACGGATACTTTCTGATAAGTTCAGTCTTGTTGAAGATATAAAAAGTGTAAAGGTTGGCAATGAAAAAACGCTTACACTCAGTATCGGTATAGGTACAGGTGCTAATGATTATGCAAGGAATTATGAGATAGCTAAGGCAGCAATGGATCTTGCACTTGGACGAGGAGGAGACCAGGCAGTTATCAAGGATGGAGATAAGATATACTATTATGGCGGAAAGAGCCAGCAGATGGAGAAGAATACAAGAGTAAAGGTCCGCGTAAAAGCACATGCCCTAAGGCAGATTCTTGAGGCAAATGATAATGTGCTCATTATGGGGCACAGCCTTCCTGATATTGATTCATTTGGCTCAGCACTTGGTATATATATTATAGCAAAGAAGCTTAGAAAGGAAGCTCATATAGTGTTTGGTGAGGTTTCCACAAGTGTAAGGCCTTTTATGAACCGCTTCATCAATAAAGAAGAGTATCCTGATGATATGTTTATAAGTAAGGATAATGCGGAGAGTTATATAAAGCCATCAACAGTTGTCATAGTTGTAGATGTAAACCGGGCACAGAGAACGGAATGTCCTATACTTCTTGATAAGTGTAAAACGGTAATCGTATTTGATCATCACAGACGCTCAAGTGATACGATAACAGGTGCTGTGCTTTCATATGTAGATCCGTATGCTTCATCGGCATGTGAGATGGTTACAGAGATGATACAGTATGTAGATGATGGGATTAAGCTGCGTGCATTTGAAGCAGATGCTTTGTATGCTGGAATATCTATAGATACAGATGGTTTTAACAGCAAGTCAGGACCACGTACATTTGAGGCAGCAGCGTTCTTAAGAAGACATGGAGCAGATGTAACAAGAGTAAGGAAAATGCTTCGTAACGATATGAATGAATATAAGGCCATAGCTTCTGCAGTAAGCAAGTCGGAGGTGTATAAGAACGCGTTTGCGATAACTGTATTTGATGGAACTGGTCTTGAAAGCCCTACGATAGGTGGTGCTAAGGCAGCTAACCAGTTACTTGATATATCAGGTATAAAGGCATCATTTGTTATAACAGCATATGAGGATAAGTTATATATAAGTGCAAGGTCTATAGATGAAGTAAATGTGCAGCTTGTCATGGAAAAGCTTGGTGGAGGTGGTCATATGAGTATCGCCGGAGCCCAGCTTACAGACTGCACTATAGAACAGGCCGTTAATACAATAAAACTCACTCTTGATAAAATGCTTGAAGATGGAGAAATATAAGAAAAAAGCGAAAAGGCGTAACAATATTTATAGGAGGCACAATCATGGAAGTTATATTATTAGAAGATGTAAGAACTCTTGGAAAGAAGGGTCAGATTGTAAAAATAAATGATGGGTATGCAAGAAACTATGTTTTACCTAAGAAGTTAGGTATAGAAGCAACACCTAAGAATCTTAATGATCTTAAGTTACAGAAGAAAAGAGAAGAAAAAGAAGCAGCAGAGGAGCTTGCAAGAGCTAAGGAGCTTGCAGCAAGCATTGAAGACAAGTCAGTTACACTTTCTATGAAGACAGGAGAAGGTGGAAAAACATTTGGAACTATCTCAACTAAGGAAATAGCTGTTGCTGCAAAAGAACAGCTTGGACTTGAGGTTGATAAGAAGAAAATGAAGCTTGATGAACCTATTAAGACACTTGGAACACATATAGTAGCTCTTAAGCTTCACAAGGATGTTACAGCCAGACTTACAGTTAAAGTTGTAGAAAAGTAATTATAAGTGAGGAACTATGGAAGATATAAGCGTTACCAGAATTATGCCAAACAGTCTTGAGGCAGAGCAGTCCGTTATAGGTTCAATGATAATGGACAGGCAGGCTATTATAACAGCAGGAGAAATGCTTGTTTGTGATGATTTCTATAACAAGCAGTATGGCATAATGTTTCAGTCTATGGTTGAAATGTGCAACGAAGGAAAGACAGTCGATATTGTAACATTACAGGAAAAGTTAAAAGAAAAAGACGTTCCACCAGAGGTATATAGTATAGAGTTCATAAGAGAACTGTTATCAGCCGTTCCAACGTCTGCTAATATACGTCAGTATGCTTCTATTGTTAAGGATAAGTCTATACTTCGTAACATTATAAGAGTTAATGAAAAGATAGCAAATGACTGTTATGCTGGAAAGGAAAGCACTAAAGATATCCTGGAGGAAACTGAGAAAAGAATATTTGAACTTGTCAGAAATAAAGGTGAAAGTGATTATAATCCTATAGATAAGATAGTTCTTGAAGCACTTGATAAGATATCAACCGCAGCCAAGAATAGAGGAGCAGTAACGGGTGTGCCAACTGGTTTTAAGGATCTTGACAGCTATCTTTCAGGACTTCAGCCATCAGATTTTGTGCTTGTTGCAGCCAGACCATCTATGGGTAAGACAGCCTTCGTACTTAATGTTGCTGAAAATGTTGCTATAAAACAAGGCATAACAACAGCCGTATTCAGTCTGGAAATGTCAGATGTACAGCTTGTTAACCGTATGCTTTCACTTGAGTCATCAGTTGATGCAGATAAGCTAAGAAAGGGCCGGCTTGATTCCAATGACTGGGGCAAGCTTATAGAAGGTGCCGATAGTATAGCCAAATCAAAGCTTATTATAGATGCTACACCAGGTATATCTATAGCAGATTTAAGATCTAAGTGCCGTAAGTATAAGATGGAGAATAACCTTGGCCTTATAATCATCGATTACCTCCAGCTTATGAGTGGCAGTGGAAGGACTGAGTCAAGACAGCAGGAAATATCAGATATATCACGTTCATTAAAGGCACTTGCCAGAGAACTTGATGTTCCGGTTGTCACACTGTCGCAGCTTTCAAGAGCGGTTGAGCAAAGACCAGACCACAGACCTATGCTTTCGGATCTTCGAGAGTCAGGTGCTATTGAGCAGGATGCTGACGTTGTTATGTTCCTTTACAGGGATGATTATTACAATAAAGATACAGAGTTAAAAGGTATTGCTGAGATAATCATAGCAAAGCAGAGAAATGGTCCAATAGGAACAGTAAAGATGGCATGGATACCAGAGCAGACAAGGTTTGCAGATCTTGCAAAGAATCCTGGTATGTAGATATGAATAGCTATGTAAAATAGCCTTCAGAATAAGTCATTTAAAAACAGATATGTAAATGCTATATAACAGCTATATAAAAAACCCCCGGAATCATCAGATTCCGGGGGTTTTAATAGTAATGTATCTTCAAACTACTGTGGGTTTGGAGCACCTACAGGACATGTACCAGCACAAGCGCCACAATCGACACATACATCTGCGTTGATTTCGTAATGAGCAGCACCTTCGCTGATAGCCTCTACTGGACATCCAGCAGCACAAGCACCACAACTGATACAATCATCATTAATTACATATGCCATAATAATATTCCTCCTTGGATTTATAGTATCAACATTATACGATAATGCTATGAAAAAAACAAGAAGATTGATGTATTCTTAATAGAATTTATGGAAATATTAATCTTAGATTAAGATTATAAGAATAAATGCATAAGAATTATGAAAATTATGCAAATTAGAACATTAAGATTGACGTATGTCTGCTAACGTAATATTATATATAAGATATACGTTCCGGGTATTATACGCCGTTATTATAGTTTATGTTAACCGGCTGGATAGTGGCAGGTTTTACAGTAATCTATGCATGTGCAGCTTAATATGCGGATAAAGAATATATGGAGGATACTAATATGGCAAGAGTTAATAAGGACACTACTATTGGTGAAGTTATACAGATTGATGCAGGTGTAATTCCTATTCTTATGGGAGCTGGAATGCATTGTGTTGGATGCCCATCATCAGCAGGTGAAACATTAGAGGAAGCTGCCATGGTTCATGGAATTGATGGTGATATGCTTGTAGAAGAAATCCAGAGCTATCTTGATTCATTAAGCTAATAAAGACATCAGACATTATAAAAATAATATGTCATAAACATGACAATAAAAAAGGTCAGAAGCTTTTATAAGTTATAAGCTTCTGACCTTTTATTATATGCATTCGACATGAATCATAATGCTGCGGCAACTCTTATGGCATGCCTGCCGATAATAAGTTCGCCATGTTCATTAAAGTAAGCGGCAGAATCCTCAGTGAAGGATTCTTTAGCAGCATATTCGGAAAGTATGTTACATACTTTGTTAAAGTTAACTGATGAGCAGCCCTCTTTCTTAAGAATAAGATAATATCTATCTGAACCTGGCTTTTTATATAATGAATTAGAATCGTTATATATAGGAGCAATAGCTCTTGAGGCATCAGAAAAATCATCCATGGATTCAAAAGAATATATCCTGGTTTTTATCACAGGTTTAGCTTCCTCAGCTTCCTTTTTATCAGCTGGCTCATCTGTGTTTTTAGAAGGCAGTGTAGTGTTATCTGATGTTTTATTCGTGTTGTTTAAGTACTCACGTACCTTACTGAACAGATTCATAAGATCATCACCGATAACGCCACCTTCTGATTTAGTCTGTTTGGTGTCTATGTCAAGCTCATCCCCTGCTGTTGGTGGAACTGATGAATCAGTATATGAAGAGCTGTCATCGATAGTTTCCATATCTGAATACTCATCATCATAGTCATATTCTCCATCATCAGAAGGAGAGAATTTGGAAAATCTTGTATCAAGTTCTTCCGGATTCTCAACTTTTGTAACTATAAGCACAATACAGTCAGCCGAGATAGGAATCGCTTCAATCATCAGGGGAATATCTTCAGCCTCAAAACCTACTTCATAGGATGCCTGCTGCATCATATCCCTGAAAAGTTCTTTTGCTTTATCGCTGCCATACGCAAGTTCGCTTATCTTTAATTGTCTTGAAGCAAGGTCGTCCTTGTTGAGAGTGCAACGTATCTGGTTTTCATTAACTCTTTCTATCTTCATAACAATCTCCTTTCCTGCGAAATGCATAGTAAATTCATATCTATGCAAATATAATACTCATTTTTCATAGATATGTAAAGAAGTCATACACATACTTAAAATAAAAAATGTGTAAATTTTATCAATTTTTGACAAAAATTATAAAATTTGATATTGATAATATATTTAATATATGTTATAAAATAAACAGAGTGATTAGAACTGAATCAACTGGAGGTGAGAAAAAGAGTTTAACGAAAGATACGAGTTTATTAAAGAACTGGGAAAAACCAGTTATTCTAGTGTTTATCTGGTCAGGCACACAGTATTAGATGTGTTGCGGGTGGCCAAGGTTATCAACAAGGCTTCATATGATAAAGGCCATATCATAAGAGAAGCCAGTCTTATTAAGAATCTTAAACATCCCCACATACCTGTTATTTATGACATATATGAAGATGATATAAGTATTTGCATTATTGAAGAATATATATCTGGTAAATCTTTGCGTGATTTCGTGTGTGAATCAGAAAAGCTGGGTATAAATCAGATATGTGATATAGGAATAAAGTTATGTAACATATTGGAGTATCTGCATAACTATTGCGGCGGAATAATCCACCTTGATATTAAGCCGGATAATATTATTATAGATGATAACAATAATGTTAAGCTTATAGATTTCGGTAATTCATTATATAGTTATGAAACGAATGATCAAAGTATGTTAAGTCCGGGCTTTGCAGCACCAGAGCAGTATCAGGGTGCACAGCCAACAAAACGTACTGATATATACAGTGTGGGAATGGTTCTTAAGTTTATGACAGATGCCAGCGGTTTTAGCAGGATAAGTCATAAAAGAATATACCAGGTAATAATGAAATGTACACGCCACAAGCCGGAGTTAAGATACAGAAATGTACAGGCTGTGAGTTGTGCATTACAGCATATAAGCTGCCAGTCGGGACGACTGGGTAAAACAAAAGAAGGTAATAATCACTCATATGTTATAAGAATATCCGGAACAAAAAGAGGAATAGGAGTTACTCACATCGCGTTAAGCATGGCATATGCAATTGGAAAATGTGGAATCAGCTGTGTTGTAACCGAAAAATCAGGAAGAAGTGATATACAGGCTATAATGCTTAATGGAAGGCTTGATGAAAACGGATTATTTACATATAATGGTGTACATTTTGCAGCAGATGGTATCAGCTATAAGCAGCAGGATGAGAAAAGCAGTCCGCGTTATAAAGTGATAATAGTAGATGAAGGAATACATGGCACCGATAAAGTTAACTATGAAGATATTATGTGCAGGTTATTTAATAATTATAAGGTTATTAATATTATAGTTGCAGGTGGAAAGTATGGCGTTGCTAATGAGTGCAGCATCATTAACAGCTGTACATATGACACCAGGCTTATGTTAAATCTTATGGATAAAACCCAATACTATGAATATGTAAACTATATCGCTGATAGCAGGATGTGCTATAGGATTCCATGTATGTATAACTGGCATGTATGTAATGAAGAATTTATTCCGGTGATAAAAGATTTCATTCAGGATAATATGCCTGAAATATGGGAAAATATAATAACAGACTTAAAAAAGGAGAAGTTAGGCTTATTATATGAAAAGGCGTATATTATCAAATATAAAATCTTTAAGGTGCTCTGGCAATGTTTCGGGGGAAAAAGTATTACATGTAAAAAAAGAAAGCCGTAGAATATATAAGGAATACAGAACATCAGCGAAATTAACCTCAATAAAGCTTATAGGTGTGGCAGGTTTATGCAGTGGTGCAGGCACAACTCAGATGTGTATAATGCTGGCTGTTTTTATGGGAAAGGTATTAAAAAAGAAAACTGCTGTAGCAGGAGATGAGGTTACGTACAGTCTTATGCTAAGACAGATGCAAAAGGCAGCAGCGATACAGCATAAGGGCATAGCAAGCCGGCATGCATACAGTATGGATGGCATTGATTATTACTGTGGAATACGTGATGAAGACATAGGAATATTAAGGCAGAAATATGATGTTATCATACTGGATATAAGCTTTGAGAATACATTTGATAATACAAATGTTACATTTGCAAGGATGGTATCGAGGTTATCAGCGTGTGATGAAAAGATTCTTGCAGGGTCGATGCTCCCATGGAAATCAAGAGAATGTGAAAAAAAGATGGAAAGAATAGAAAGATTTCTTGATATAAGAGGATTAAAAATGGTTACATTGGCTGCATGTGATAAGGAAGCGGTGAGTATAATTAAAAAACATGGGGTTGAAGTTGTTCTTATCCCATTTGAAAGAAATCCATTTGTCATAAGTGGTGAAAATCTTAGAAGTTTTCTTGAACTTCTAAAGATTACGTAACAGTTAAAAACTTATTTAGTACGTTTAAAATTATAATATCACGGATATATAAAAGCGGTTCCTTCGCTTACAGGTTATTGCAGGGGAACAGGTTATGACTAATTCCCCTGTGATATCCCTATTATAAGTACTTCGCATTTGGAAAAATGTATGATAATATAAGATAAAACACTGGATATGATTGGAGATTGTTATGGAAAGTAAGGATAAAACAAAAATAAAGCTTGGATTAATAGGTGTGGCTGCAGCTGTAATTCTAGCGGGAATTGTGGTAGGAGCAGTGTTTGTCAGAAAATATTCACCATCTAAAAAGTATATGGATGGGTATGAATATTTTAATGTTGATAATACATCGGATAGTGCTCTTATTATAATCAATGGTTCTAAATGCGAAGATAAGGGTATGAAACTTGATGGAAAATGGTATCTTCCAGTTGATTTCGTATCAGAAAATATCAACGTGAGGTTTTATAATGATGCAGAAAGTGGAGCAGTTCTTTATACAGATGATAAAAGGACGTATGAGTATGCACCAGGGAAGGATTATTACACTGATAATGAAAACAACAGCTACAAAACAGAATATCCAATAGCAGTAATGGTAAATGATGATAAGTATGTAGCCTGGGAATATGTAGCACAGTATACTAACTGTACATATTCATATGGAAGTGCACCTGAAAGGATATGCATACGCAGCATATCAGGTGAAGAGAAAGCTGTAGTGGCTGATAAGGATACATATGTAAGATATCGTGGCGGAATAAAGAGTGATGTGCTTGAGAAAGCAGCAAAAGGAAGCATGCTTTACTATGTTGATGATCTTGATGACTGGATAAAGGTTACAACCAGTACAGGGTATACAGGATATGTAAGAAGTAAAGATGTTTCGGATGTATATGAATATGTACCAGAAGATACTTATGTTGAGGATTATGCAAAGGTTTTATCTGATTCAAAGATAAGACTTGGATGGTTCCAGACAGGTGGGATAAGTGGTAACAGCAAGGCAGCAGGCCTTGTCAATGCATCAGCAGTTAATGTGATATCACCAACGTGGTACAGCGTTACATCTGAGCAGGGAGACGTTTCAAGCTATGCACAAGGGGCATGGGTTAATGATATGCATGCAGATGGAATAAAGGTGTGGCCGCTTATCAATGATTTTAATAAGGATATAGATTATAAAACTTTGTTCTCAGTAAGAAGCAATAGAAGAAAGCTTATAGATACACTTATGAGAGATGCCGTTTCTTATGGATATGATGGGATTAATCTTGATTTTGAAAATATCAGAAATGAATATTCAAAGGATTTTCTTCAGTTTATAAGAGAGCTTGCACTTGAATGTCATAAGAATAATATAGTACTTTCAACAGACAATTATAAGCCAGAGGCATATAATAAATTTTACAATTTAAAGGAACAGTCATCATATGTTGATTATGTTGTAGTTATGGCATATGACGAGCATTATGCAGGCTCTGAGGCAGGCTCTGTAGCTTCTCTGCCTTTTGTAAGGGAAGCTGTAAGTGATACTATAGATATGGTTCCATCAAAGCAGGTTATAGTAGGTATTCCTTTCTTTACAAGAATATGGAGTATATCAGGACAGACAACAACGAGCCGTGCAGTAGGTATGCAGGCTGCGATTGATGAACTTAATGCTGATGGAAAAACTGCACCATGGAATGAAGATGCCGGACAGTATGTAAGTTCATATGATAAGAATGGTGTCACTAAAAAGACATGGTTTGAGGAAGATAAGTCTATAGAAGAAAAACTTAAGGTCATATCAGAATATGATACAGCAGGTGTTGCAGCATGGAAACTTGGATTAGAAAAGGCATCAGTATGGAATGTGATAAGCAGATATATTAATTAGGAATAAATAATGCAGACTGACATACACTTTAAGAAAAAAGGTATGTGATTAATATGAAGTTCAGATTAAAAATATTGAAGGTATCTTTGTTTGTACTTTTAGTTCTAACAGGTGTATATATATTCCATTATGCAGAAACTGGCAGAAGCACAATAGGAGGTGTTGAAGCCGAAAACACAGTTGAGGATGTTAATGTTGCAGAAAAAGTGGTTGCCATTGACAGTGGTCATGGCGGAATAGATCCAGGTAAAATAGGTGTCGGCGGTATATATGAAAAGGATGTTAATCTTGCAATATCAGTTAAATTAAAAAAATTACTTGAACAGTCTGGTATAACTGTTATAATGACAAGGTCAGATGATAATGGATTATATAATGAAAGCGACACAAACAAAAAAGCTTCTGATATGAAGAAAAGGTGCAGTATAATCAATGAAAGTAATGCTGATGCGGTTGTAAGTATTCATCAGAACAGTTATGTGTCTGGGGAATCAAGAGGTGCACAGGTATTTTATTATAAGCAGTCAGCTGAAGGAAAAAAACTGGCAGGTATTATACAGAGACATATAGTAAATGAAGCTGATACTACTAACAAACGTGTAGAAAAGGCGGATTCGACATATTACCTGCTGCTTCATACGAATGTACCAGCTGTCATAGTTGAATGTGGTTTTTTATCTAACCCAGAAGAGGCAGGAAGACTTAACAGCGATTCGTATCAGCAGAAAATTGCCGGGAGTATATACAATGGTCTTATGGAATATCTGACCAATCAATAATATAAAAGAGGTGTAAGTGACAGTGGAAACGATTGTTGCAAATATTACAGGAAATCCCAAAGAGGATGACAAAATATATGATAAGGCAGGAGAAATACTAAGAGCAGGCGGTCTTGTCGCATTTCCAACAGAAACAGTCTATGGACTGGGGGCAGATGCACTTGATGTAAAGGCCTCTGCAAAGATATATGCGGCTAAGGGAAGACCATCAGATAATCCGCTTATAGTCCATATCGCAGATATGGATGCGCTGTACAAGCTTTCAAGTGAGGTGCCAAAGACAGCCCTAAAGCTTGCCGAAAAGTTCTGGCCGGGACCTCTTACAATGATATTAAAAAAGTCGGATATAGTTCCTGATTCAATCACAGGTGGACTTGGAACGGTTGCTATAAGAATGCCGAGCCATAAAGTGGCAGCAGAGCTTATAAGAAAATCAGGCGTATATATAGCGGCACCTAGTGCTAACACCTCTGGAAAACCAAGCCCTACGCTGGCAAGCCATGTTATAAAGGATCTTTCAGGAAAGATAGATATGATAATAGCAGATGATACAGTAGATATAGGCGTTGAGTCAACTATTATTGATCTTAGTGAGGAAGTGCCGGCTATACTTCGTCCCGGATATATAACAAAGGAGATGTTTGAGGAGGTTATAGGCAGAGTGACTATAGATCCGGCTATAACTGACGGGGTGAAGGCAGGGGTTGTGCCAAGAGCACCAGGCATGAAATATAAGCATTATGCACCGGATGCAGATCTTAAGATTGTTGAAGGTGACATGGCTAAGGTTGTTGATTATATAAACGATAACACGAAAAAGCTTATTAATGAAGGCTTTAAGGTAGCAATAATGACTACCGATGAAACAAGGCATTTTTATACAGATGGAATAGTTATTTCCATGGGACATAAGAGTGATGAGCTAAGCGTTGCAAGACATTTGTATGCGATACTAAGAGAGTTTGATAATGAACATGTGGATTATGTATTTTCGGAAAGCTTTGAAACAGAGAATGTTGGACGTGCAGTCATGAACAGATTGATAAAAGCAGCAGGGCATACTATAATACACGTATAGATAACAAGATTGCAGTGTGAGCCAGGATGGTGTTTCGTTATGAACAGATTTAATAAAGTAATATTTGTATGTATGGGTAATACATGCAGAAGCCCTATGGCTGCAACTATTATGTCTAATCTTATGCCGGAGATGAGAAGTGAATCAAGGGGAATGGTTGTGCTTTTTCCTGAGCCTTATAATCCAAAGGCAGTTGCAGTAGCTTCAAGACATGGAATGATTATGCCTAGTAATGTTTCAGCCCAGATATCCAATGATGATTTTAGTGTAGATACGCTTGTGCTTACTATGAACTTATCTATGAAACAGAAAATGTATGATACATTTGACAAGGCTATAAATGTCTTTACACTTGGTGAGCTTGCCGGAGAGGGAGAGGTTGAGGTGCCAGATCCTTATGGCAAGGGACTTGAAGAATATAATAGGTGTTTTGAGCAGTTATATAGTCTTGTTGCAAAGGTTGTAGATGTAATAACCTCACCAAGGAACAATCAGGATTGATAAACAATATCACGATAATAAAGGAGAAAATGATGATAGCAATTGGATGTGATCACGGAGCAGTAGAACTTAAAAACCAGATGATAGAGCATCTTAAGAAGAGAGGAATAGAGTGTAAGGATGTTGGAACATATACAAGTGAGTCATGTGACTATCCTGTATATGCAAACAAAGTAACAGATCTTGTAACAAGCGGTGAATGTGAGCTTGGTATTCTTATGTGCGGAACAGGTATAGGCATGAGTATGGCTGCTAACAAGGTCAAGGGAATAAGAGCTGCACTTTGCAGTGACTGCTTTAGTGCACAGGCAACAAGAGAGCATAACAATGCCAACGTGCTCTGTCTTGGTGCAAGAGTAATCGGACCAGAGCTGGCGTTCAGAATAGCAGATACATTCCTTGATTCAAAATTCAGCAATGATGAAAGACATATAAGAAGAATATCAATGTTTGATTAATGTTTGATTAATGTTTGATCAATGTCAGAAATGGAGAGATATGAGCGATAAAAGAAAGGACTATATATCCTGGGATGAATATTTTATGGGTGTTGCCAAGCTGTCAGCACTTCGTTCCAAGGATCCTAACACACAGGTTGGTGCATGTATAGTAAGTAATGATAATAAGATATTATCTATGGGATATAACGGACTTCCTATAGGGTGTTCTGATGATGAATTCCCATGGTGCCGTGAAGGTGATCCACTTGATAACAAGTACTTTTATACGACACATAGTGAACTTAATGCAATACTTAATTACCGTGGTGGAACATTAGATGGAGCCAAGATGTATGTCACGCTGTTTCCATGCAATGAATGTGCAAAGGCGATTATACAGGCGGGAATTAAAACTATTGTGTATGATTGTGATAAGTATGCGGATACAGCTTCAGTCATAGCATCAAAGAGGATGCTTAACGCAGCAGGAGTAAGATATTATAAGTATGAGTCTGATAAAAGAGAAGTGACACTTCAGTTATAGCAGATGTAGCAGTCGGCGTGGCGATGTGCAATAAATATATATAATTATGCCGGGGTCAAAAGCTCCGACTTTAATACCCATCATATTTCTATGCAGAAGAATGCATAATATAAATATGATGGGTATTATTAAATATAATGAGTATTATGTTGTTCACTAGTAAATTATATGGAAGCTTCGTAATCTTCAAGAACCTTAAGATATCCTTGGAATGTTCCGGAATATATTGAAGTTAAAAGATTATTCAGCTTGTGAAGTGATTCTACAAGCATGTTGTCAGATATAAGACCATCGCTGCAGGCATCTGCAAGCTCATCAAGGTCTACTACACGTACAAAGCCTGAGTTTTCTATGATAACATCAGCTAACAGATCAGTAAAAACGTATGTATCAGAAGCTTTATCGTAAGCTGTATCTATGATATCACAGTATATATAAGCCAGGGTGCCATCCTGTTTATAGAACTTACTTATTTTATAACCTTCTTTTAGTACGTAATAAGATACGCCATGTGAGAATTCCGCTTTAGGACGGAAAGTTTTCCAGCTAGTTATAATAGTATCTTCATCAATATGTATGATGGTATCGTCTTTCAGGTTGACGCATTCGCTTGGGATAAGACGTTTACGGAATAAAGTTGCCATACGTATTCCTCCTGATTAAGTAAATGAATTTCATAGCACATATTTATTATGGAAATTATAGCAAGCAGATATATAAAATTCAACAAAAATGTGGATAAACGTTGAATAAAAAATTCAGATGTTATTCTTTGTGAAAAATTAGTCAAAATGCCTAGACATTAGATATCTGAGTGTAAATATTTGGGAAATAAAATATATAGACAACATTTGTTTAAAAGGGTATAATCGGTATAGAATTTTAAAGTGAGTGGGTTATCATTAGTGTATGGGAATGAGGAATTGCATTGAAGAATATAGTATTAATATCCCAGCTTAGCATATGCGTTATGGTTCCAACGTTTATATGTCTGGCACTAGGTCTATGGCTGGATAAAAAGTTAGGAACATGTTTTACTATTCCACTGCTTATACTTGGAATTGCGGCTGGCTGCAGAAATGCATACGTGCTTGCCATGAATTCTATAAAGCAGGATGAGGTTAAGAAAAAACTTGAACAGGAAAAGGATATACAGCAGAAGGTAGAACGATATAACAAAGCACATAAGGATAACAACTAAAAGAGAGGAGTATAATGCATGATTGAGAAAATCAAAGATATTAATCCCTCTATCCCAGGTATGCTTATAGTACAGCTGTTGTATCTTATCGTGGGAGAAGCTTTAATAATATGTATAGCCAAAACACCGTTTAAGCCTGCCATAGGTTTTGTAGCAGGTGTGGCGTATGCGGTTTTTAGTACCTTTCATATGAGTTTACGTATAAGAAAGGTAGTGTATGGAGGGGCGAATACAAGCATTACATTTATATTAGGCTATGTAATACGTCTTATAGTAATGCTTGTTATGTTTACAGTATTGTATGTTTTTGATCTGGGAGATCTGTTATTTGCAATACTGGGAATGTTTTCAATGAAAGTAGCGGCTTATATACAGCCGTTTACTGATAAATTAATCAACAAAATAAAAAAAGGAAGGTGAGAAGGTGGGAAGCTCTTATGTTAACACACTTGTAGCATGTGATTCGAGTTTTATGATTCATAGCCTTAAGGAGTTCCATATTCCAGGCATTGATTATACATTCAGTATTAACACGACACATGTTGCTATGTTGCTGGTTTCAATCTTCATAATTATCATGGCGGTTATTGCCAGGGTGAAGATTAATAAGGTCAAGCCTGATGATACACCTGGGATGTTCCAGAATGCTATAGAGATTATAGTGGAGATGCTTGGAACGATGGTTGACGGCATTATGGGAAAGAATGCAAACAAGTTCGTCAACTATATTTCAACATTATTCCTATTTATTATAATTTCCAATATATCTGGTCTTTTCGGACTCAGGCCACCAACAGCTGATTATGGTGTTACGCTATGCCTTGGTCTGATCACATTTATACTTGTTCAGTTCAATGGTATAAAGAAGAATAAGGTAGGACATTTTGCTGCATTATTCCAGCCAATCTGGTTTTTGTTCCCTATTAACCTGATAGGTGAGTTTGCAGTTCCGTTGTCTCTTTCATTGCGTCTGTTTGGTAACGTTATGTCAGGAACAGTTCTTATGGGACTTATCTATGATCTGTTAAAGCCATTTACAATTGCTTATCCGGCAGTACTTCATGCATACTTTGACTTGTTCTCAGGATGTATTCAGGCGTATGTATTCTGTATGTTAACTATGGTTTATGTTAACGACAAGATAGCAGATTAAGTGGAAATATAATTTCCGGATATAGGGGTCTGGATATTAGATTTTCATAGTTAGTCCAGGCATGTACAAGATTCATACCTGGAATGTTATATGCTAAATGCATATAAAATATTGTGTAATGTGCACATTTTGATTGCACGGTGATAAAAGAACCGGTGCTTAAATTTTATTAACGGAGGATTTTAAGATGAATATTAGTGGACAGGAATTTATTCAGGCTATGTCAGCCATTGGTGCAGGTATTGCGATGATCGCAGGTGTTGGTCCTGGTGTTGGACAGGGTATTGCAGCAGGTCATGGTGCAGCAGCAGTTGGACGTAATCCAGGTGCTAAGTCAGATATCACTTCAACTATGTTACTTGGACAGGCCGTTGCCGAGACAACAGGTCTTTATGGTTTCGCCGTAGCTATTATCTTAATGTTCGTTCAGCCATTCAAGGGTTAATTAAGAACGGAATATTATATTCATAAGGGTAAAGGCCCATTAAGATAATGGAAAGGAGGCCAACAATTGAATTTCGGAAGTACATTTGTGGCTCTTGAAACATCAGGAAGATTATTTGGACTTGATTATCAGCTCTTATTTGATGCTGCGATAACAGCCATTAACGTATTCATATTATTCCTGCTTTTGTCAATTATTCTTTTCAATCCTGTTCGTAACATGTTAAGGAAAAGACAGGATAAGATAACAAGTGACAGGGAAACTGCTGAAAAGAACAGGGAAGATGCTCTTGCCATGAAGGCAGAATATGAAGAAAAGTTAAAGGCTGCGAATAAAGAAGCAGAGCTTATATTAAGTGATGCCAGAAAGACAGCTATGCATAATGAGCAGAAAATCATAGATGAAGCTAAAGAAGAAGCTGCAAGAATTATCGAGAGAGCAGGTAAGGAAGCAGAACTTGAAAAGCAGAAAGTGGCAGATGAAGTTAAGCAGCAGATTGTTACTGTATCAGCTATGATAGCTTCTAAGCTTATCTCTAAATCTATTGATGAGAGCGAAAGTAATGCAATTATTGAACAGACTTTGAATGAAATGGGTGAGAACACATGGCGAAATTAGTAGAAACAACTTACGGTGAGGCTTTATTTGAGCTCGCCATCCAGGAATCTAAGATCGACGAACTATGTGAAGAAGCACAGGTTGTGATAGATGTGTTCAAGGATAACCAGGATCTGGTAAAGATATTAAGGTCACCTAAGGTAGAAAAGGGTGATAAGGAAGAACTTATAAAGAATGTATTCGATAAGTTCGTATCTAAGGATATTACAGGACTTTTAACTGTTATGGTGTCTAAGGACAGACAGGACAAGATAGTAAGCACGCTCCAGTACTTTATAAAGAGAGTATATGAGTACAAGAAGATAGGAGTGGCTTTCGTTACCACAGCCAGACCTCTCACAGATGATCAGAAGCTGTCAGTTGTAAGCAGACTGCTTGCAACAACTGATTATGTGGATTTCAAGATTAATTATGATATAGATGAATCGCTTATAGCGGGCATGGTCATAAGAATCGGAGACAGAGTCGTAGACAGCAGTGTAAAACATAAAATCGATGAGCTTGCCAGGAATTTAAAGAATATCCAGCTGGCATAAAGCTTGAATCTAATAGAAAGTAGGTGCATAAAGCTAATGAATTTAAGACCGGAAGAAATCAGTTCAGTTATTAAAGAACAGATTAAAAGATATTCTGCCGAACTAGAAGTATCAGAAGTTGGTACAGTAATTCAGGTAGCAGATGGTATCGCTAGAATCCATGGACTTGAAAAGGCCATGCAGGGAGAACTTCTTGAATTCCCTGGTGAAGTATATGGTATGGTGCTTAACCTTGAAGAGGACAATGTAGGTGCCGTTCTTCTTGGTGATTCAAGAAATATAAGCGAAGGTGATACTGTCAAAACAACGGGACGAGTAGTTGAAGTTCCAGTTGGTGATGCATTAACAGGACGAGTTGTTAATGCACTTGGACAGCCTATAGATGGCAAGGGTCCTATTAACACAGACAAGACAAGAAAGATAGAAAGAGTTGCTTCAGGCGTTATCACAAGAAAGTCAGTAAGTGTTCCACTTCAGACAGGTATTAAGGCTATCGATGCCATGGTTCCTATCGGAAGAGGACAAAGAGAACTTATCATCGGTGACCGTCAGACAGGTAAGACAGCTATCGCTATAGATACTATTATCAACCAGAAGGGTCAGGGCGTACATTGTATATATGTTGCTATCGGACAGAAGGCATCAACAGTTGCAAGTATCGTTAAGACTCTTGAAGAATATGGTGCTATGAGTTATACAACAGTAGTAGCATCAACAGCAAGTGAGCTTGCACCTCTTCAGTATATTGCTCCTTACTCAGGATGCGCTATAGGTGAAGAGTGGATGGAAAACGGTGAAGATGTTCTTGTTGTATATGATGACTTAAGTAAGCATGCAGCAGCATACAGAACACTTTCACTTCTGTTAAAGAGAGCTCCTGGACGTGAGGCTTATCCTGGAGATGTATTCTATCTTCACTCAAGACTTCTTGAGAGAGCAGCACGTATGTCAGATGAGTACGGCGGAGGCTCACTTACAGCCCTTCCTATCATCGAAACACAGGCAGGAGATGTTTCAGCATATATCCCTACTAACGTAATATCTATTACAGATGGTCAGATATATCTTGAAACTGAGATGTTTAACTCTGGTTTCAGACCAGCGATCAATGCAGGTCTTTCTGTATCAAGAGTTGGTGGTTCAGCACAGATTAAGGCTATTAAGAAGATTGCTGCTCCTATCCGTACAGAGCTTGCACAGTACAGAGAGCTTGCTTCATTCTCACAGTTTGGTTCAGAGCTTGATGCCGATACTAAAGAGAAACTTGCACAGGGCGAGCGTATCATGGAGATGTTAAAGCAGCCACAGTATAAGCCAATGCCTGTTGAATATCAGGTTATCATTATATATGCTGTAACTAAGAAGTATGTTATTGACATACCAGTAGATAAGATTCTTGATTTCCAGGAAGGTTTGTTTGAATTCATAGATACTAAGTATCCTCAGATTCCAGAGTCTATAAAGGAAACTAAGGAACTTACTGAAGAGAATGAAAAGCTGCTTGTAAGTGCTATTGAAGAGTTTAAGAAAACATTTAAGTTCTAAATGTGGGAATGGAGGTAAATTCTATGGCCTCAATGAAAGATATAAAAAGGCGTAGAGACAGTATTCAGAGTACTGGTCAGATTACTAAGGCTATGAAGCTTGTTTCCACTGTTAAACTTCAGAAAGCAAAGGGAAAGGCAGAGAGCACAAAGCCTTATTCAGATCTGATGTACGAGACGATATGCAATATGCTTGCAAGGTCAGGTAACATCAATCACAAGTATCTTGTTCCTGGTGAGTCTTCTAAGAAGGCGGTTATAACAATAACAGCTAACCGAGGACTTGCCGGAGGATATAATACAAACTTAACAAAGCTTATTACAGAGAGTGGTATTCCAAAGGAAGATATAGATATAGTTGCTATAGGTACCAAGGGAAGAGATTATCTTGCAAGAAGAGGGTATAATATATCAGAAGATGATTCTGATGTTATCAATGAACCTCTTTATACAGATGCAAGAAGCATATGTGATAAGCTGCTTGAAAGATTTGCAGCTGGTGAAATAGGTGAGATATATCTTGCTTATACTTCGTTTAAGAATACAGTAGTTCATGAGCCTAAGCTTATTAAGCTTCTTCCTGTATCAGTAGATACAGATGGCTTAAGCAGCGGTGAGGATACAACACCTATGAACTATGAGCCAGCGGAAGATGAAGCTTTGAACCTTATCATACCTAAGTATGTGTGCAGTCTTATATATGGTGCGCTTATAGAGGCGGTTGCCAGTGAGAATGGTGCACGTATGCAGGCTATGGATAATGCCACAAGCAACGCAGATGAGATGATTTCTGATCTTTCACTTAAGTATAACAGAGCCCGTCAGGCTTCTATTACACAGGAACTTACAGAAATCATAGCAGGTGCGAATGCTATCGGATAGTTATAATAATTATAGATGGAGGTAACAATGGCAGAGAATAATATTGGTAAGATTACTCAGATTATCGGTGCTGTAATTGATATTAAATTCACAGAAGGTAATCTGCCAGAAATCAATTCAGCCATCAACATAAAGACCAATGACGGCGGCAGGCTTGTTGTGGAAGTTGCACAGCATCTTGGAGACGACACGGTAAGATGTATCGCCCTTGGACCAACAGATGGTCTTGTTAGAGGTATGGATGCAGAAGCTACAGGTGCTCCTATATCAGTACCAGTTGGCGAGCAGACACTTGGAAGAATGTTTAACGTATTAGGAGAGCCTATAGATAATAAGCCAGCTCCAGAAGTAGAGCATATGCCTATTCATAGAAAGGCTCCTTCATTCGTTGAGCAGGCTACTAATACAGAGATGTTAGAGACAGGTATCAAGGTAGTAGATTTACTCTGCCCTTATCAGAAGGGTGGAAAGATCGGACTTTTCGGTGGTGCCGGTGTAGGTAAGACAGTTCTTATTCAGGAACTTATACGTAATATTGCTACTGAGCATGGTGGATATTCAGTATTCACTGGTGTTGGTGAGCGTACAAGAGAGGGTAATGACCTTTATCACGAAATGATGGATTCAGGAGTTATCGAGAAGACAACCATGGTATTCGGTCAGATGAATGAACCACCTGGAGCAAGAATGAGAGTTGGTCTTACAGGACTTACTATGGCTGAGTACTTCAGAGATAAGGGTGGAAAGGATGTACTTCTTTTCATCGATAATATCTACAGATTTACCCAGGCTGGTTCAGAGGTTTCAGCGCTTCTTGGACGTATGCCTTCAGCCGTAGGTTATCAGCCAACTCTTCAGACAGAGATGGGTGCTCTTCAGGAGCGTATCACATCAACAAAGAATGGTTCTATCACATCAGTCCAGGCTGTATATGTACCTGCGGATGACCTTACTGACCCAGCGCCAGCAACAACATTCGCACATCTTGATGCAACTACAGTTCTTTCACGTTCTATAGTTGAGCTTGGTATATATCCAGCTGTAGATCCACTTGAATCTACATCAAGAATTCTTGATCCAAGAATCGTTGGTGAAGAACATTATAAGGTAGCAAGATCAGTTCAGGAGATATTACAGAAGTATAAGGAACTCCAGGATATCATTGCTATTCTTGGTATGGATGAACTTTCAGAGGAAGATAAGATGGTTGTATCAAGAGCAAGAAAGGTACAGAGATTCCTTTCACAGCCATTCTTCGTAGCTGGACAGTTTACAGGACTTGAAGGACGTTATGTACCTATAAGTGAGACAATTCAGGGCTTCAAGGAAATCATTGAAGGTAAGTATGATGATATCCCAGAAAGTTATTTCCTTAACTGCGGCAGTATCGACGATGTACTTGCAAAGGTATCAAAGTAGAAGATAAGCAATAAAGATTGTAAACTCAGATATCTTGATAAGGAGAATTGATATGGCAGATACAATGAAGCTTTTAGTAAATACACCCGAAAGAGTGTTTTACAATGATGACGTCACATTTGTTGAGCTGAGCACAAGTGAGGGTGAAATAGGTATATATCCTAACCATGTACCACTTACAGCTGTGCTTGTTCCATGTGTGTTAAAGATTCATCAGGATGGCGAAGTAAAGAAGGCTGCTGTTCATGGTGGAATAGTAGAGATACTAAAAGACCGTGTTACAGTACTTGCAGAAATAGCAGAGTGGCCGGATGAAATCGATGTTAATCGTGCCAATGAAGCAAAGGTAAGAGCGGAAAGAAGACTTGCTGCAAAGGAAAGTAATCTTGATGTCCACAGGGCAGAGCTTGCTCTTAGAAGATCCCTTGCAAGACTTGGAGCAGTTGATTAATAATGAAGTATTATAGTCAGCTGTTATGCTAAAGACTAAAATACTTCATGAGTATATACCTTCCATTAACTGGTAATAATATCAGAGAATATTATTATTGGTTGATGGGAGGTTTTTATATGTATAAGAGTATATTGCTTAAAGACAAATATGTGAAAAGATATAGTTTCCAGAGGCTTAGTATTATACTGGCAATAGTTTTGTGGATATTTACAGCTGTGCGTGTGTTTTCACCTGGAATAGTAAGGGCGGTATCAGTTAACAGCAGAAAGGATATGGTGAGCATATTCTGCAACAATGTGTACAGGGATGTTTCATCAGAGCTTACTGCTTATGGGGTGATAACTGAAAGCTACCTGTCAGATGATGCTAAAACAATGCTTCTTACGGATATAGCAGAAGATATAGGGCTTAATGCATATAAAATAGTGAAGCATGCAAATGAAGAAGATGATTCATATGTATTGATACAGGACTCAGTTTATGGGGATGTGGATATAAGGATATTATCAAGCCAGAATAAGTATTATCTTGCCATAGATATAAAGCTTGATAAGGGAATAGAAGGTACAGAGCAGTATAAAAAAATAGTGGAAACAGTATGTGAGGAATATGGCATAGATTGTGTTGTTAATGTATGCCTTAAGGGAGCAGTAGATGGCAGAATAGATATAACTGATAGGAAAAATCTGTGTAATGAGTTGTTAAAACAGCTTAAAGCAAAAGAAATACAGTCAAGAAAGACCATGGATATGTTTGTGGTATATGCATATGACAGAAGTGAAAAAGACTATGTCATGCTTGGTAAGAAAAAAATAAATGTAAATATTTCAATGGAATATGATGAGACAGAGGATAAAACGTTAGTGTACATGGCTTCCCCGGTATATATTGGAAAATAGATTTTAAAAGATTATTAAAACGGATATTATTACTTGTGTAAATAACACAAAGAGATTAAAATGATGTAAGGATTGCCAGAAGCGATAGCTTACTCTTCATTGTATAATGGAGGGACTAAAATAAGTTCTGGCAGTTATGCCATATAAGAAAAGGAAGAAAGCTTGTGAATATAAAAGAATTACTTGATATATGTATAGATAAAAACCTTATAGATATGACTATAAGCAGCAGAAAACTAAAAGATGAAACAAAAGCACAGAAGGTAAAGATAAGACCGGTTATTATTAAAGATACATTGGAGTATCAGGTATCTGAGTTTGTTGGAAGAAAGGTGCTGCATACTAATTATACACAGAAAGATGTTAAGAAGCGTATAGAAAAGTATATGGAAGAAGAGTTTAAGCAGGCGCAGATAACTAGAACAGATTCATTGGCAACTATTCTTTCAAGCAAAAGTGGAACATGTACATGTAAGTATAAGAAAGCGAAGGAAATAAAGGCACAAAAGGAGTTAAGCCATAACAGAACCAAAAAATATATAATTCAGGAAGGCACACCTGTAGGCTTTATGATAGACCTTGGGGTTATGACACCTGATGGCAGGATAGTAAGAACACGCTATGATAAGTTCAGGCAGATTAACCGGTTTCTTGAGTTTATAGAAGACATACTTCCAAGACTGGATAAGGATAAAGAACAGACTATAATAGATTTCGGATGTGGTAAGTCTTATCTTACATTTGCAATGTATTATTATCTGAAGGAGCTCAAGGGTTATAATATAAGGGTAATAGGTCTTGATCTTAAAGAAGATGTCATAGAACATTGTAATGAGTTAAGAACAAAATATGGATATGATAGACTGGATTTTTATGTTGGTGACATAGCAACATATAAGGATGTTGACAGTGTAGATATGGTAGTGACACTTCATGCATGTGATACAGCAACAGATTATGCGCTTGCAAAGGCTGTAGCATGGGGAGCGAAGGTTATACTGTCTGTACCATGCTGTCAGCATGAGGCTAACAGGACTATAAGCAGTACGCTTCTGTCGCCAGTTATGGATTATGGTATACTTAAAGAAAGAATGTCTGCAATAATAACCGATGCAGCACGTGCCAATATGTTAAAGGCGAGAGGTTATGATACTCAGATTTTGGAATTTATTGATATGGAACACACTCCTAAGAATCTGCTTATAAGAGCTGTAAAAACAGGGAAAACAGATGAAAAAGCAGAAAAACAGGCAGAGGATATGCAGAAGGCGCTAGGTATAGAGCTGACTATTTCAAAGCTGTTATAAAGAGTTATGAGTGAAATGTTAAATCTGTAAAATAACAGGAATGGAGAGAATAATGAGAAGAACTGATAAAAGGTCCAGCTCCAAATATATTTTTTTAGGCGTATTGTTTATTGCGACTATGGTTGTTACATTTTTATCTATGGGACTTGAGACGGTTACACCATCGGCAACGACTATGACGGAGGCTACATTACCAGTCATATCAATGCTGACAGATGAAGGAACGGAATTTAATCCACTTCATGGATATACAGCAGCTATTAACCAGGCACTTACTAATGACAGCCTTACACCGATAGCACAGAACAGAAAGCTTGATATAGTAATATATAGCTATGGGGCAGATGTGCAGGAGGTTTCATACAAAGTAAGAAGCCTGTCGGATAATTCGCTTATTGAGAATACTAAGGTAAATACACTTAACAGAGATGACAATAAAATAACAGCAACTCTTGGAATAAAGAATCTTATAGATGATAATGTACAGTATGCACTTGAGATAATGATAAAAACATCAGCACATGATGAAATATATTATTATACAAGAATAGTTACAGGAGAGAATTATGAGCTGGATAAGAAGTTTGAGTTTGTAAAATATTTTAATGCATGCACATTAAATCCAGGCAGACTGAATGAAATCCAGAAGTATCTTGAAACATTATCAAGTGGCAACAACAGTAACTATGGTAAGGTAAATATTAATAGTTCGTTATCACAGGTTGGCTGGGGAGAAATAACACCATATATAGAAAGCCAGCTTGTACCTAAGGTTAAGGAAATAAGCAAGGATGTTGCTATTATAACTTTAAACTATAGGGCAGGTGCGGTTAACGAATATGATTCTTATGATTCATATAATGTTTATGAGTACTATAGAATAAGGCAGACCAATTCAGGATTTTATCTGCTTAACTATGAAAGGGAAGCAAACCAGATATTTGATGGAAAGAACGATCTTACATCGGCTGGAAAGATTAATCTTGGAATACAATCATCATCAACAGCAGAGTATGCTTCAGATGAAAAGGCAAGATATGCATATTATGTAAATGAGGGTTCATTATGGTGCTTCAATACAGATGATAATATATATACGAGAGTTTTCTCTTTTAATACAGACGAAACAGATGGTATACGTGAGAATTATAATGAACATGGCATAAAAATACTAAATGTACAGGATAGTGGTGACTGCAGCTTTTTGGTATATGGATATATGAACAGAGGTGAGCATGAAGGTGAATCAGGTGTTTCTCTCTGCAGATATTCATATATAGATAATAAGGTTGAAGAAAGATTATATATTCCAGTTGATATACCATATGATATATTATCGCAGAATATAGGAAACATAGCTTATCTTGCAGACGAGAATACATTTTATATACTTATGGATGACTCACTGTATTGTATCGATCTTATAAGCAAAGAGGTTATGACAGTTGTATCAGATCTTGTAGATGGAACATATGCGGTATCTGAGGATGGAAGCTCTATAGCATACAGCATTAACGGTAAGCTATATGGAACTGAAAGCATAAGAGTATTCAACATGTCAGATGACAGTGAACACATAATACAGGCTGATGATGGCGACTATATAAAATGTCTGGGATATATCAATAATGATTTTATATATGGTGTGGCACATAAGGATGACATTATAATAAAAGATGACGGAAACAGAACATTTGCAATGTATAAAGTATGTATCATGAATTCTTCGTATGAGATTATAAAAGAGTATGAGGAAAACGGTATATATGTAAGTGATGCAAGTGTTTCAGATATGCGCATTAATCTTACAAGGATAGTGAAGTCTGGTTCAGGCTATGAAGGAACAAGCATAGACCAGCTTATCAATAAAGATGAGAATGTAAAAACAGACGGACTGGCGTTAGATTCTGTAGTGAGTGATAACAGAAAGCAGGAGCTGGCAATAAAGCTTACAAAAGCTTTGTCATCAACAACTGTAGAGTTCAGGACTTCTTCTGATGTTGTATACAGAGAGGATGCAGTTCTTGAACTGGCAAAAGAATTCAAGGGTGATGGAAGGTATTATGTATATGGATATGGTAAGTTCCAGAACAGTACTACGGATATATCCAAAGCTATAGCACTTGCGTATGATACCTATGGCTCAGTAGCGGATTATAACGCTAATACAATATGGAAAAGATATAAAAATACAACAGGAGAACTTAAGGGATTATCATTATCAGGACAGTCATCTGGCGCACTGGCCAGCGCATTGCAGGCAGTTGCTGCATATGCCGGAGGACAGTCAGATATATCGGAAGCCCTTAAGACAAAGACAGCAGATGAAGTGCTTAGCAGTATACCAGGAGTAAGTGGAATAAGTATTAAGGGAGTATCTATAGACAAAATGCTTAATTTCATTGATAATGGCTGCCCGGTTATAGGAAAAAGTGGGAATGATTCATATGTTATAATAACGGCATATGATTCTAAGAATGTGACTTATACGGATGCAGCATCAGGTATGAGTCAGACAGTTTCCTTAACAGATGCAAATAAGTTATTTACACAATGGGAAAATGTATTTGTAACATATTACAAGAATTAAAGAGGATATGTATATGGCGAATTCATCAGAAAGCAGAACTTCACAGAAAAGAAACGCACAAGTTAAAAAACCTGTACGAATTAATTCAAAAAAACGCAGGAGACGCAGAATAATAAAAAGAATAGTAATAGCAGTTATAGTTGTGTTACTGGCTGGTGCAGGTATATATGCAGGACCAAAGCTTGTAAAGATAGCTAAGCTTGCAGCAGATGCAAAGCAGATGGCAGATGAGAGTAGTGTTGATACTTTTAAGAATGGAAAGACAACAGTTATATATGATAAGAATGGTGACCAGCTTTGTACCATGAAAGCATCAAAGGATATGTATTATATAGATTATGATAACATACCAGCTACGCTTGCAGATTCGTTTGTTGTTATGGAGGACAGGGATTTTTATAATCATTCAGGTATTGATATTAAAGCGATTATACGAGCGCTGATAGCAAACCGTAAAAGTGATACTATAGTCCAGGGAGCCAGCACAATAACACAGCAGGTTGCCAAGAATGTTTTTCTGACACAGGAAGTAACGTGGGATAGAAAGATCAAGGAGATATTCCTTGCATGGGGGCTTGAAAAGAAATACTCAAAGGAGCAGATACTTGAGTTCTATCTTAACAACATATATTTCAGTAACGGATATTATGGTGTAGAAGCAGCAGCTAAAGGATATTTTGGAAAATCAGCTGAGGAGCTTTCGGTATCGGAACAGGCATTTATAGCAGCAATACCAAACAATCCAACTAAGTACAATCCGCTGACAAACTATGATGCTACGCTTACAAGAAGGAATCTTATACTTAAAGAGTTATATAATGCAGATTATATAGATTCGATGACATATAACACAGCGCTTGATGAAGAGATAACTGTATCTGGCTCAGGAGAAAAGGTATCAACGAAGAACAATTCTGTAGAAACATATGCAAGACATTGTGCTACAGAAGAAATGATGAAGTACTGTGGATTCGTTATGAGAAACAACTTTAATTCCGAAGATGAATATAATGAATATGAAGAACTTTACCAGAAATATTATTCAACATGCCAGCAGATGCTTCTTGGCGGTGGATATACTGTGTATACAAGTATAGATCCAGAGGCACAGGAGGCACTTCAGGATTCGATAGATAAAAACCTTGCTTCATATAAAACATTATCGGATGATGGTGTATATGAATTTCAGGGAGCCGCAACATGTATAGATAACAGTACTGGTAATGTTGTTGCAATAGTTGGCTCACGAAGCCAGGAGCTTAATGGATATACACTTAACAGGGCATATCAGAGCTACAGACAGCCAGGAAGCTCAATAAAACCAATAGTTGTTTATACACCATATTTACAGCAGGGAAATACACCAGATACTATAGTTACTGATGAAAAGATAGATGGTGGACCTAATAATGCAGATGGCTCATATGCAGGACAGATGACACTAAGAACTGCTGTCATGAAGTCGAAGAATACAGTAGCATGGAAAATATACAGAGACGACATTACACCTAAGATGGGTATAGGTTTCCTGCTTAATATGGGATTCCATAAGGTATGGATGGATAAGAACACCAACGCAGTTGCACTTGGAGGCTTCACATATGGTGTTTCGACAGAAGAAATGGCAGGTGCATATGCCACTATAGCAAATGATGGAATGTTCCGGCAGCCTACGTGTGTTACAAAGATAACTAACACATCCGGAAGGACGATAGTAGATACATCCGGAAGAGAAGTGAGGGTATATGATACTAATTCATGCCGTCTGATGACAGATATGTTAAGATCCGTAGTTACTGGAGGTACAGGTGTTGGTGCAGAACCATCAGATGCTATTGTAGCTGGTAAAACAGGAACGACTAATAGTAACAAGGATGCATACTTCTGTGGATATAGCCAGTATTATACTATGGCTGTATGGACAGGTTACGATTATCCTAAGACACAGAGTTCTGTAAAGACACTTAGCATATTCAGGGATTTTATGGAAGTGATCCATAAAGGAAAGGAGAAGGTTGAGTTTAAGACTGCCTCTAACGTGATAACAAAGCAGACAGAAACACAACCGGAAACAACAACGTCAGAAGAGCAGGAAACATCTACCAAGCAGGAAACAACAAGCAGGGTTCAGGCAACAACAAAAGAACAGATACAAAAGACAACAGCAGATAATACATCCACCTCTACAAAGGCAACAGAAAAAACAACGGAAAATAAGACAAAGCATACAGGAGAGTGGGATGCACCGACGCAGACGGATAAAGTTATAGAGTAAAGCTGCATGCTGTATTGAAGATTTTTATATTAAGTTACTTATGTAAGATATTAAAATGTAAGATGCTAAAAAGTAATATGTAAAAAAGCTGCTGTGACATTGATATAGTTAATGCCACAGCAGCTTTTTTATATATATCAGTGAGCGGCAAAATTTACTTTTGACACTCACATCATCTTATGATGAATAATATAACGTGAAATTACTTATTCTTTTTACCGAAATTCTTGAAAAATCCTTTTTTCTTCTTTTCTTCAACAACTATTTTTCCACCACGTACTGACTTGATACCAGTGATGTATATACCGCTGACCTCTGCTTTAACTTCAGCCTTAATAGGAATCTGGTCATATACCTTAGGATCAGCCATAAGAGTCATAACCTTAGGACCAATCTTTGCCTTTACAACAGGTACCTTGCTTCTTTGAAGGTACTTAGGTGTCTGGTCAAGTACAATCTTAGGAAGACCAGCTTCTTTTAATTTCATTTTTTTCTTATCGATGATCAGCATCGACATAACCTGCTTGGCAGCATCAATCTGTGCCTGATTAGCATCCTGCTTCTTACGAAGCTTGTTACCTACAATAATAAGAGCTACTAAAGCAACAACAAGTATTGCAATAATAACCAATAAAACTATCGCCCATACTGGCATAATTATTTCCTCCTGCATATATATTTCAGTAATTCATTAATAACTTTAGTATTATATCACGTAAAAAGAGCGATGAAAAGATATTAAACATTAATATTTTATACAAGTTTCTGATTATTGTTATACTTGGTAAGTATAAGTCCGTGTACATATTCTGGCACATTTTTCTTATCTTCAGCGGACATCAGAGACATATCAAGAGGTTCGCAGAATTCTATAATAGTGTGAGCTTTTTTAAGAAATGGTGCATGATCTTCAAATATAGCAGAAGTGTTGTTCTGCACAACAGGTACTATAAGACAGCCGGATTTTTCAGCAAGCTTAAAGCTTCCAGCATGAAATTCCATTACACCTTCACCTTTGTTACGTGTCCCCTCAGGGAATATTACAAGAGAGGTACCATTTTTAATATATTCAATACCAGTAAGGATTGACTTAAGTGCAGCTCTTGTATTGTTTCTGTCAAGCATAATACATTTTATATTAGCCATCCATCTGCGTAGTATAGGTATCTTTGACATTTCCTTTTTTGCAACGTAGGCAGCCCTGCCTTTAATAAATGTATAAGATATGATTACATCAAAAAATCCACGATGGTTTCCTACAAACAAAACAGGCTTATCAGCTGGTATATTTTCAAGTCCGATAGCGGTGATGTTTGTTCCACATATAAGAAGAATAAGTCTGAACATAAATCTTGCTATTGCATCTGAGGCTTTTTCTTTAGCAAGTGGATTCTTTTTGCCGGCAAGCCACAGTATAGGAAGTGCAAGCAGGCTGAATAAAGCAAATATTAACAAAACAATTATCAGTATGATTAGTCTGATCATATATAACTCCTTTTAATAAAATTATCTTTTGATGTTATGATAAAATATCCATAACAAGTATAATACCAATACTTGGCTGTTCTACTTCTGCACATACGAGGATGCGTAAGAAGAGTAAAGCTTTGTACCATCATTTTTCATAAATATAGCTTCTATGCCATCAAGGCTTTCAATCAGCTCCATTCCTTTATCAGCACCGAGAACAAAACAGGTTGTACTAAGGCAGTCACCGGTTGTTGATTCATGTGATATGATGGTAACATCACAAAGCTCTGATTCATATGGGTATCCGGTTTTTGGGTTTAAAATATGGTGGTAAAAAGTTCCGTCACCAGAATAAAAATACCTTTCATATGTTCCGGATGATACAACAGATGAATCGTTGATGTTTAACAGCTCCATATATTCACCTGTATCAGAGAAAGGCTTTTTAACAGCGATTGTAAAATCGGTATTTTTCTTTTTTTCTCCAATGCATAAAACATTGCCGCCAAGATTAATTATAGCGCTTTTTACACCATTATCAACTAAAAAAGTCTTGATTTTGTCGGCTATATATCCCTTTGCTACGGCACCAAGGTCTATACAGAATCCATCGGGCATATCTATATAGTGTGTTCCGGCTGAGTCGGTGTTAAGAGTGACCTTCGTATAATCTACATATTCCAATGCATTGCTTATAAGTGAAGCATCAGGAACAGAAGGTGAGTCGGAGGTGAAATCCCATAGACGGGATACACTTCCTATGGTTATATCAAATGCACCATCTGACAGCCGGCTGTATTCAAGACCGGTTTCAATAAGTTCATATAGTTCATCGCTTATTATTGATGTTTCTTTATTGTTGACCTTATACAGTTCGCTCGCTGCAAGAGTCCGTGAAAAAATATGTTCATAATGATCACATAACGATATAGCTTCCAAGATAATGCTTTTATTGACATTGGTATAAGAAGATATCTGCACATAAGTGTTTAGCTTATAATCAGTTATGCTTATTGGAGTTGTCAGGGTTAATTCAGTCCCGCATCCTGTAAGAGGAAGTATACAGGCTGTTATAAGCACAGTAGACAGAATCAGGCAGGATAACTTCTTTTTTTGTTTATACAAAATATTCTTCATGTTTTCTTTTATTCCAATTCCTATATTATTATATTTACCTAAAAGAGTATACCAAATATTGAAAAAAATGTGAATTCACTTTTAATTTGTACTGGATTATGTTATAACAGATAATGTTGTGAAACAAGCTGGCTGGAAATAACATGCCAAGAATAATGAAATGAGGATTATTTATGAAAAAGAAATTAGTTAGCCTTATGCTTGCTGCTACAATGGTAGTATCGCTTGCAGCATGTGGCTCTAAAAAGACAGAAGCTCCAACTTCTACAGTACATAAGGATATAACTGCTGCACAGTATGATTCAATAATATCTGCAGATGCAGCAATATATAAAAAGAACTTTACAATGCCAGAGTTTAAGGGAATGGAAGTGACAGTAGATAAGTCAGTGCTTAATGTATCAGATTCGGATGTTGATGATTATATTAACCAGAATATCATTGCTTCACAGGCAAAAACAGAAAATGTTACAAGTGGCGTTACAGCTAACGGTGATAGCATCATACTTGATTACTCAGGTAAGCTTGATGGTGAAGCATTCTCAGGTGGAACAGCAACAGATGCTTCATATACTATAGGTTCAGGAAATTTCATCAGTGATCTTGATAAAGGGCTTGTTGGACTTACAGTTGGACAGGAGTATGATATTCCATGCACATTCCCAGATAACTATACATCTGAGCTTGCTGGAAAGAGTGTAATATTCACTGTTAAAGTAACAGCTATAGTTAAGACTACATATCCAGAGATAACAGATGAATGGGTAATGGAAAACAAGGATACTCTTAATCTTTCAGGAACAACAGTTCCAGAGTTCAGGCAGGAAGTAAGAAAGATAGTAGAGGCTAATGCCAATGACAAATATATGCAGGCAACATTCAATACTGCATATGAAAAGATTAAAGAACAGATTGGTGATAGCGTGACATATCCAGATGATGAAGTACAGTCACTTGTTGAAGTGTTTAATACTAACATTGAAAACGAATTTAACAATTATGGTTCATACTATGGTGCATCAGATCTTGATTCATATAAAACAAAGGTGTATGGTTTTGAGTCAATAGATGCATACAACGAATATGTTGATAACCAGGCAAAGTCATACCTTTTAGAGAAGATGGTGATCACAGTAATTGCTGCAGATAACGATATCCACGTAAATGAAGATGAAATCGTATCATATGGTAACGATCTTGCAACATATTATGGATATGATGATTTTGCTGCTATTACAGATGCAGTTGGTAACGAGGTTGTATCTGAGATTGGATACCAGATTCTTTCACAGAAGGTTATAGAGTTTGTATGCAGTCAGATATCAGAAGTTGAGCAGTAGAATACAGCATATATTATTCTGCATAAATATATTGGGACGGTGTATAATACATTGTCCCAATATTGTTTTTTAGATAAAGAAAAATTTATATGGTTTATATGAATGGGAGATTAGTGTGAAAAATAAGATTTTTCACACGCAAGAATGGGAGATTATAATGAAAGAATTCGTACCAAAGATATTTGATGTGATGAAAACATATTCAAAGGGTCAGTTTGTAAAGGATGTTGTGGCTGGTATTATCGTTGCTATAATAGCACTTCCTTTATCAATAGCGCTTGCCCTTGCATCAGGAGTAAGCCCGGAGCAGGGCATATATACTGCGATATTTGCAGGATTTGTAATATCATTTCTTGGCGGAAGCAGGGTGCAGATAGCAGGTCCCACAGCTGCATTTGCAACAATAGTGGCAGGTATAGTAGCCAGAAATGGTATGGACGGATTAATAACAGCCACAATTATGGCTGGTATTATACTTGTAGTTATGGGATTTTTAAAGTTTGGTAATCTTATCAGATTTATTCCATATACGATAACAACAGGATTTACTTTTGGTATTGCTGTGACGATAGTTATAGGACAGATTAAGGATTTCCTTGGGCTTACTTATCCAGCAGGAACTGCGGCAGTTGAGACTATGGATAAGCTGAAGGCTGTTATAGCTAATATAGGAACATTTAATATTAAGGCATTTGTAGTTGGGGTTGTTGCACTTGCAATTCTTATCATATGGCCAAGGTTTAAGGCACTTGATAAAATACCACCATCACTTATTGCAGTTATAGTATCAGTTCTCATGGTTAAATTCATCGGACCATTAAAGGATGTCAATACAATCGGAAGCCTGTATACAATAAAGAAGGGGCTTCCTGGAGTGTCAGTACCATCAGTTAATATGGATATGATAATAACACTTCTTCCAGATGCGCTCACAATAGCGGTTCTTGCAGGAATAGAGAGTCTGCTTTCGTGTGTAGTATCAGATGGAATGATAGGTTCAAGACATAAGCCTAATATGGAGCTTGTTGCACAGGGAGCGGGTAATATCGTATCCGCACTTTTCGGTGGTATTCCGGCAACAGGTGCTATCGCAAGAACAGCAGCCAATGTAAAGAACGGCGGACGTACACCAGTAGCAGGTATGGTTCACTCAGTTACTCTCCTTATTGTGCTTGTAGTGCTTATGCCATATGCGGCATGGATACCTATGCCAGCTATTGCAGCGATTCTGTTTATTGTTGCATATAATATGAGTGGCTGGAGAGAAATGGTTAATCTTGTTAAACATTCACCAAAGTCAGATATATTAGTGTTGCTTACAACTATGTTGCTTACAGTTGTTTTTGACCTTGTTGTGGCTATAGAAGTAGGTATTGTTATGGCGGCACTTCTTTTCCTTAAGAGAATGGCTGATGTAACAGAGGTAAGAAGCTGGAAATATATCGGGGAAGATATTGATGAGAATAATGACCCTGAAAGTATCAATCTAAAGAAGGTTCCAGATAAGACTTTAGTATATGAAGTAATCGGACCAATGTTTTTTGCAGCGGCGGATAAGTTTATGGACATACATATGGAGTCTGATATAAAAGTAGTCATAATCAGAATGCGTGGTGTTCCGGCTATGGATATATCAGCATTGCGTTCGCTTAAGAATATACATAATGTATGTAAGAAGCGAGGCATAACACTTGTTTTATCCCACGTTCAGGAACAGCCTAAGTCTATGATGGAGAAGGCTGGATTTGCGGCAGAAGTTGGGGAAGAGAATTTCTGTGCCAATATTGATGCAGCACTGGCACATGCACAGGATATCGTTGGGTAAAGGTATGTGACAGCAGATATATAGATATGAATTAAACCTCCAGGTCTTTAAAATAAAGGCTCTGGAGGTTTTTTGACTTTTTATAAAATGATGTCTTTAAGCAGAGCGGCAGCATTGCCACCCTCGATAGCAGTAAGCTCATCATCTGTCAGGCCACTGGTTCTAAGCAGCTTAAGTGACTCAGACTGGTCAGACCATGGACTGTCTGTTCCAAATAGGATATGGTCAGCGCCGTGGGCACGGACCATCTGAACGAACTTCTCTTTGGACAGGAAGTTGTTGTCAGGAGTGCTTTTAAGGACAAAAGCTGTGTCAAGCCACACATGAGGAGTTCCGATTAACCGGCTGCATACTTCATCATACATGGACCAGCCGCCCATATGGGCTAATACAAGCTTGTGTGGAGGAACTTCTTTTATCATATTAGACAGACGCTCAACACTTGCTTCATCACAGTTTGGAAAGCTTATATCCATACCGCAGTGGATAGTTACGATGAGGTCGTTGTCGTTTGCACATTCTATAATTCTAAGATATCTGGGGTCATCTATATTAGTACGTTGAAATACAGGATGAAGCTTGATTCCTGGGATGCCGGCTTTTGCAAGATTATTTATTATAGTCTTATAGTCAGCGGTATCTGGATGAATTGTACCAAATGATATTAATCCGGTTTCTTTGGCGGATTGGTTGGTTTTTATGGCTATTTTATTGATAGTTGTATGTTGTTCTGGCTTTGTTGCTATGGGCAGTAATACAGAGTAATCAATTCCCGCCTTTTTCATAGAAGCTTTGATAGAGTCTACACGTCCATCCAGATAGTTAGGTATACCTCCGCTTTGTGCAAGACGTCCTACTGCACGGTCAGCAAGTTCGTCTGGAAAACAGTGAGTATGAAAATCTATAACCATATAAGTCTGGCCTCCTGTTAATATTAATATTAAATGAAATATGAAGCAATATAAGCTGCTTTTAGTTCAGGTCTTTACTAAGCATTGACATGAATCAAAACTTTTAAACGTCAGTTATTGTTAAAAAGCATTTTAAAGCTGATATTTTAATCTGATGATAGCATAAAATGTAAAATCAAGTCAAAAAGTAAAAATAATAAAAATCTGTAAATAATAAAAATAATCAAAATGTATAAATCATTACATTTTCCACATACTACACATACAGCATAATTATGGTAAAAAATGTGCATATAGTCAGGAAAAGGAGGCTTATGTTATATGAAGGCAACAGGTATTGTCCGACGGATTGATGATCTTGGCAGAATAGTCATACCAAAGGAAATCAGAAGAACATTACGGATACGGGAAACTGATCCTATGGAAATATATACGGATATAGATGGACAGATAGTGCTTAAGAAGTATTCGCCGATGGGAGATATAACTGCTATGGCAGAGGAATACGTAAAAACACTGGCTGAAAATACGGGTATGACAGCAGCTATAACTGACAGAGATCATGTTATTGCAGCGGCAGGAAACGAAAAAAAATATATTCTTGGAAAACAGGTATCAAGAGAACTGAATGCTGTTATGGATGAAAGAAAAAGTGTTATGGCAGGCTGTACAGATGCATCATATGTGTCTGTTGTATCGGGTTATGAGTGCAAAGAAGAGGTGATAAGTCCTATAATATGTGCTGGCGATGTATTAGGCTCTGTTATTATGTTTACTAAAGATAACGGATATAAGTTTACAGAGTGGGAAAAATGTATAGTAAAAGTTGCAGCTGATTTTCTTGGGAAACATATGGAAAGCTGATTGTACTTGCCATGAGTATTGCATATAGGCTATACTATGCATACGCATAGGTTCAAGGCTTTGGTATATACGGAAATGCTTATGAATCTGTGACATGGCATGATATATGGGAGGTGCTATGCCATAAACAGTGGCACTTCCTTTTTTCAATGCATAATAAAGCATGAATAAAACAAAGGAAATATAAAGATTAAGAGGCATAAGGAAAAGGAGACAGGTTATGAGATTAGATAAATACCTTAAGGTATCAAGACTTATAAAAAGACGTACAGTAGCCAACGATGCATGTGATGCAGGAAGAGTTATGATTAATGATAAGGTTGCCAAGGCATCAGCTGATGTAAAAGCAGGAGATATTATAGAGATATCCTTTGGCAATAAGAATGTTAAGGTGAAAGTAACAGATGTGAAGGATACTGTAAAAAAAGAAGAAGCTAAAGAAATGTTTGAATATATTTAAGAATCAAAGTCATATTTTCATATATTCCCCAATATATTAGACAAGTAGATATAAAATAGGCTTGTGCATGATTGAAGGGAGTTGTGGATGATGGAGGAAACAAGACGTGTAAGACATCCTCATACAGTTCATATGGAGGATAGAAAAAAAGTTGAATTCACAGGGATTACAGATGTTATATCATTTGAACCGGTTAAGGTCATGTTAGAATCGGATTATGGAGTTATTGTTATAAAAGGAGATGCACTTCACGTAAATAAGTTGTCAGTGGAAAAGGGAGAACTGGATGTAGATGGAAGAATAGACTCAATAGTTTATTCGCAGAATAGTACAGCGGGTAAAAAGGGTGAGCCCCTTATAAACAGGCTGTTTAGGTAGTATAAGCTATGACAGCAGAGATTGTATGGGAGGGCAGTACGCTTTGCAGGACACTCTGGTGGGGAATGGTATTTGCAGCGGAGTATGATACAATAAGGATATTTAGAAGAATAGTAAAACATAATATGCTTGTTATCATGGTTCTTGAGGATATGGCATACTGGATATATGTATCAATAAAAATATTTTCTATATGTTTTTATGTTAATGATGGGGTTATAAGGGCTTTTATTATAGCGGGTTTTATTATGGGTGCAGGGCTTTATGTTAAGGCATTAAGCAGATATTACATAAAATATGGTGTTAAGCTTATATCATTTTTTATAAAAATAGTCAGTATAATCATAATAAAACCATTGAAATTCATTTTATCTATGGTTAGAATGATATCAGGAAAGCTGTTGTTTCCTGTAAAGTTATGTTGCCGGTATATTAAGAGCAAAATACCTTTTAAATCTGACATCATTAAACATACTAAAAAGAAAATCATAAACTATAATTATGATAATGACATTAGTAATAAGCAGTCTTAGATAAATATAAAGATGTATACAGAATTGGAGCGGTATATATGAAATTTGAAACAAGAAGAGAACGGGAACTCCGTAGAAAGAGACAAAAGCGTTCAGCTATATTAGGTATGGTGTTTGCTATACTTGTTGTTATCGGACTTGGCATACTGTTATGGAATGGAAAGAAGAATATTGAAGCTAAGAATGTTGAATATGAAAAAGAAATATCACAGCTTCAGGCACAGGTAGATAGTGAACAGAAACGTACAGATGAACTTAATGAATACAAAAAATATATACAGACTAAAAAGTTCGTCGAGGAAGTTGCTAAAGATAAGTTTGGTCTTGTGTATCCTGATGAGATAATATTCAGAGGAAAGAAGTAGATGAATATAAGCACATAGTATATAGCAGAAAGCACTGTTATGTACATGTGCTTTTATTGTTGTTACATCGGCTGGGAGTAAAATATTTTTTGATACTTATATCTTGACGGGCATTTAACACAATATGACATTTTTTTTCATATGTATGTGTATATAATGATGTCTGTTAAATGGAAAAGTATATGAAGTATCGTAAGGGGAGATTAGTGTGAAAAATAAGATTTTTCACACGCAAGATTTGAGCTTCGCACAAACTTGAGATGCGCTGAAAAGCAGCGCAAGAATGGAGATTATTATGAGTAGATGTGATGAGTTGTGTATGACATATACAGTTAACAGGCTTTCAGAAACAGCAAAAACATTCAGAAGATTAGGGGAAACGTATGAATGTGCTTCAGGTGATGAGGCAAAAAGTCCAAGTTTTAAGAGGCAGCTGTTTTTAGTTGCAGATATTCTTGATGATTGTACACTTATGCAGCTGGAAGCAGACAAGCCTGCTAAAGGCCTTCTTAGGGATATGTCATCAAGAGCACTTATATCAGGTATTGTTATCAGAGAAGTAAATATACTTAAAAGCAAAAATGGAAAAAATGAGGTTGTTGTACAGGCAAGGACACTTGGGAAGGGCTGCACATCAGAAAGAAAGATAAGAAAAATCATATCAGATGTATTTGGTGGCGGGTATTATTCAGACCATAACAACAGGCTTGTTGTGAATGAAGAATGTCAGCAATATGTATATCATCAGGAGAACAGATTCAGATTCCTTTCAGGTGTGGCAAGGGAATGTAAGGATAAAAGTGGATTTAATGGGGATAATTTCATGGTTTCCAATCTTTCCTGTGGAAAAGTCGTTGCAGCTATAGCTGATGGATGTGGAAGTGGTAAAAGAGCATTCATAGAGAGCCGTATGGTTATAGAACTTATGGAAAACTGCATAGATGCCGGATTTGAGGAAAAAACAGCAATAGATTTTATCAATTCAGCATATATCAATGGTGGAGGCATGGGGAATCCTGTAACTATGGATATGAGTGTTGTTGACTGCCAGTCAGGTATAATGCACTGCATAAAAATGGGAGCGGTATCAACATTTATAAAAAGAGAAGGCTGGGTTGAAATAATAAAGTCATCAACGCTTCCTATGGGAGTTTTAGAGCAGGTTGACTATGATTGCACGGACAAGAAGCTATATGACGGAGATTATGTTATAATGATAAGCGATGGCGTACTAGATAATCTTCCATGTGTGAACAAGGAAGAAAAGCTTGTCGAGATAATCAACAGTGTGAGGATGAAGAAGCCAAAGGCAATAGCTGATGAAATATTAAAAAAGTCAATGGGGTATAATCATGAAAAGGTTTTTGATGATTGTACGGTTCTTGTCTTCGGGCTGTTTGATACATATACAAAATGATAATGATGTAAGAAACAAAATACTTTTGCCACTTACATATGATAACAGGATAAGTAAATAAAGGTATATAAAGAGGAAAGATATGGATAAACATACAGTAAAAACAGAGCGGGCAGTATATAGTTATATAAGAAGCAATCATATGTTTGATGATTGTAAGCATATCATAACCGGAGTTTCAGGCGGAGCAGATTCAGTCTGCCTTTTACTCATGCTATGTGATTATGTTAAAAAATATCAGCCGGATGTATGTATACATGCTGTTCATGTTAATCATATGATAAGGCAGGAAGCATTATCAGATGAGGAATTCACAAAGAAATTATGTGAAAAACACGGGGTTGACTGTTACGTGGAACATATAGATTGTGTGGGGATTGCAAGAAAAAATAATCTTACAGTAGAAGAGGCAGGAAGGCTTGAAAGATATAGGATATTTAATGAGATAGCCAAAAAATATGCATATGATGGTAAATCTATGATATCAGTTGCACATCATATGAATGACCAGGCTGAAACTGTTATTATGAATATGGCGCGGGGTACTTCATTAAAGGGTGTACGTGGAATAGTACCGGTGCGTGATAACATTTGCAGACCTTTGTTGTGTATAACAAGAAGCCAGATAGAAGGTTACTTAATAGCAAGAGGACAGTCATATGTCACAGACATTACTAATTATGATAATGATTATACAAGAAATGCTATAAGAAATGTAATACTTCCATATATGTGTGAGCATATTAATAAAAGAGCGGTAAATAATATATCGTCTATGGCAGAAGATATAAGGGAAGCAGATGAATATATAGACAGGCAGACAGACAGGCTGTATGAGGAATGTGTGTATGAGAGTATACAGGATCACAAAGAGACAGGTGGAAACAATAATGAAACTGACATTATAAGGATAGCACTGGATAAGCTTAATAAGGCTGATATGCTGCTTGTTAAGAGGGTTATTTATAAATGTCTTGTCAGGCTGGCTGGAAGGGCAAAGGATATATATTCTGTTAATGTTGCTGATATAGCTGCACTTTCAGGAATGCAGACAGGAAAAAAGATACATTCAGTATATGGCATACAGGCAGAAAGAGAATATGATTATATAGTTCTTAAAAAGAATATAACAGATTTAAAAGATACGTATAAGGCAGCAGTAGATATAAGCAGTCTTGACGTGAATGGCGAAGCGTTAAAGATTGGTGTTGACAAGGATATATATATTGCAGGATATGGGGAGAAATATGTATCTGATATTACATTTTCGCTTGTTGATAAAAAAATATCTTTTAAGAATGATGAAAATACAGAAACTAGTGGTAAAATTCTCATAAATAAATCAAATAATGTCTATGCTAAATATTATGATTATGATAAAATTAATAAATTACTGGATATAAGATTCAGAAAACCACAGGATGATATTGTGGTATCTAAGGATGGAAGTACTAAAAAACTAAAAAAAGAACTTGTAGATAGAAAGATACCATCAGCATACAGGGATAATGTACTTCTTGTATGTGATAAGAATCATGTGTTATGGGCGTGCGGCGTAAGAAGGTGTGAGAGCTGCCTTGTGGATGATGAAACCAGCTGCGTGCTTCAGATATTGATTAATATGAAAGAGAGGAACTAAATATGGCAGATATGCATAAGATAAGTGTCATGATATCAGAGGAAGAGTTACAGGCAAAAATATCAGAGCTTGGTGAGAAAATCAGCGCAGATTATGAGGGAAAGGAAGTAAAGCTCATATGTATACTTAAGGGAAGCGTATTCTTTTGCTGTGAGTTAGCTAAAAGAATCACCGTTCCTGTAAAGATAGATTTCATGCAGACTTCAAGCTATGGAAGTGGAACAAAGTCAAGTGGAAATATAGTTATAAAGAAAGAACTTGATGAATCTATAGAAGGCGAGCATGTTATTGTGGTTGAGGATATTATTGATTCTGGTAATACTCTCTACAGGCTTATGCCTATGCTTAAGGAACGTAATCCAGAAGATATATGTATATGTACACTTCTTGATAAGCCGGACAGGAGAGAAGTTGATATAGATGTAAAGTACAACGGATTCAACATCCCAGATGAATTCGTAGTTGGATATGGTCTTGATTATGATCAGAGATATAGAAATCTTCCATTTATAGGTGTTGTACATCTTGATGATGGGGAATAATGCGTTAGAGCTGATAACTGCAGCATATCATATCAGGCAGCGGGCATCTGATATTAATCAGGAAAATGCATAAGAATGGAGAGTTATAATGGATAATAAAAGAGGTTCAAGATTTTCCGGAGTGGGAGTCTATCTGTTTATAGTTGTTATTGCAGCGATGTTTATTATGTATGTATCACGCATGAATTCGGGGGCAGGTGATTACACATATGGTGAATTCGTAAATGATGTTAATAAAGGTAAAGTAGAAAGTGTCGTTATAAGACAGAACTCAGAGGTTCCTACTGGTGAGTTATCTGTTAAAGTAAGCGGTGTACAGAATGTTAAGAATGTATATGTATCAGATGTTAAACAGGTAGAGGAAATATTACTTGATAAAAATATATCTTATACACTTAAGGATGTAACAAGACAGAGCGTTCTTCTTACATCAATCCTTCCTTTTGGTCTTAGTCTTGTAGTGCTTATATTCTTTATGATGATGTTTACAAGACAGGCCGGCGGTGGCGGTGGAAACGCTAAGATGATGAATTTTGGAAAAAGCCGTGCACGTATGGTAAGCGGTGAAGATAACAAGGTTACTTTTAAGGATGTAGCAGGTCTTAACGAAGAAAAAGAAGAACTTGAAGAAATAGTTGATTTTCTTAAGGACCCTGTAAGATATACATCACTTGGTGCAAGAATACCTAAGGGTGTTATATTAACAGGTGCACCTGGTACAGGTAAGACACTTCTTGCAAAGGCTGTTGCCGGAGAGGCTAATGTTCCGTTCTTTAGCATATCTGGTTCCGACTTCGTTGAAATGTTTGTAGGTGTTGGTGCATCAAGAGTAAGAGATATGTTTGAAGAAGCAAAAAAGAATGCACCATGCATTATATTTATAGATGAGATAGATGCTGTTGCCAGAAGAAGAGGAACAGGCATGGGTGGCGGACATGATGAAAGAGAGCAGACACTTAACCAGATGCTTGTTGAGATGGATGGTTTCGGTGTGAATGAAGGCATCATCGTTATGGCTGCCACAAACAGAATAGATATCCTTGATCCAGCGATATTAAGACCAGGCAGATTCGACAGAAAGATAGTTGTAGGAAGACCAGATGTACAGGGAAGACTTGAGATATTACAGGTACATGCGGCAAAGAAACCACTTGGTGATGATGTTGACCTTGAGAAGCTTGCAAGAACTTCAGCCGGCTTTACAGGCGCTGACCTTGAAAATGTATTGAATGAGGCAGCTATAGGAGCAGCAAGAAAGAAGTCAAAGTATATAACAAATGCTGATGTAGAAGAGGCATTTATAAAGATAGGAATAGGTGTTGAAAAGAAGAGCAAGATTATCTCTGACAAGGAAAAGAAGATTACAGCATATCATGAATCAGGTCATGCTATACTGTTTCATCTCCTTCCAGATGTAGGCCCTGTACACACGATATCTATCATACCTACCGGCATGGGCGCAGCAGGTTACACTATGCCACTTCCGGAGCGTGATGAGATGTTTAATACAAAGGGCAAGATGCTTCAGAATATTATAGTAAGTCTTGGTGGACGTGTGGCAGAGGAGCTTGTGTTTGATGATATAACAACAGGGGCTTCACAGGATATAAAGCAGGCAACACAGACAGCAAGAGATATGGTTACAAAGTATGGTTTCTCAGAGAAGCTTGGACTCATAAATTATGATACAGATAGTGATGAGGTATTTATCGGAAGAGATCTTGCACATACAAGACCATATGGTGAAGATGTTGCGGCACTTATCGATAAGGAAGTTAAGGATATAGTAGATGAGTGTTATGTTAAGGCTAAAAAGCTTATATCTGAGCACATGGATGTTCTTAAAAAGAGTTCAGAGCTTTTGCTTGAAAAAGAAAAGATATCAAGAGAAGAATTTGAAGGACTTTTTACTGATAATGTAACAGCATAGAGCAATGAGGGTATAGAATAATATGGGTATAGAGCTATGAAAATCCATATATTGTATTGATTTATAAACACACAATGTGCAGTATGCACAAAAAAATATTGCAATTATTGTGAAGTTTGTGAACACTTATGGGGCTTTGTATGATATTATAATTAATGTAAAAACCCCCAATACATTATATATTTTTTGCTACACCCCATAATAAGTGAAATACCTTCTCCAAAAAGGACAGTCCCCCCAGACTGTCCTTTTTACTTTATAATAATAAGGCTGAAGAAAGTATTATGGTGGATGAATTAAAGAAATCTTAATAAATATATCTTATAGTTGAATAAATACCTTCAATGATATAAAATTATATGTGATTAATGTCAAGGAGCAGATTCTATGATAATAAGCGCAGCAGTTGAAAATCTTGCATCGTGGGAAAAGAAGTTGTTGTATATGTGTAATGCAAGACCTACCATCAATACAAGAGCTTTGTTTTCTGACGTTACAGAGGATTATAGAAGTCCGGCAGAGCCTATGCCGGGGGATACAGTAAAGATAAGACTGAGAACAGGACGTTATAATGTAGATAAAGCGTATATATATGTAAATAATGTAGAATACCCTATGACAAGGATCAAGGCTGATGGTCTTTTTGATTATTATGAAGCAGACATTAAAGTTGGTGAAGAAAAGCTTTACTATTATTTTAAGGTTGAGACAGGAAAGGTCGTATGCTATTACAATCAGATAGGGGCGATAAAAGAACTTAATATATATTATAACTTTCAGATCATGCCAGGATTTAAAACACCTTCATGGGCTAAGGGAGCTGTTATGTACCAGATATTTGCAGACAGGTTTTATGATGGTGATAAGTCTAATAATGTACTGGATAATGAGTACAGCTATATAGGAGAGCATGTCTGTCAGGTAAAAGACTGGGACAAGTATCCTGCATCTATGGGAGTAAGGGAATTTTATGGTGGAGATTTAAAAGGAGTACTGGATAAGCTTGATTATCTAAGCGATTTAGGTATCGAGGTTATATATTTTAATCCTTTGTTTGTTTCACCATCCAACCACAAATACGATATCCAGGATTATGATTATATAGATCCACATTTTGGAGTGATAAGAAAAGATGATGGAGAACTTCTTAGTGATGGTGACCAGAACAATACACATGCAACACGCTATATAAACAGAGTTGCAAGCAGGGAGAATCTGGAAGCTAGTAACAGTTTTTTTGCAGAAGTTGTAAGACAGATTCATGAAAGAGGCATGAAGGTTATAATAGACGGCGTATTTAATCATTGTGGTTCATTCAACAAATGGATGGACAGAGAGCATATATACAGCTCAAGCGATGATGTTTATGAGTGTGGAGCATATGAAAAATACGAGAGTCCATATCACAGTTTCTTTAAGTTTTATGGTAATCAATGGCCAGACAATTGTTCATATGACGGCTGGTGGGGGCATGATACGCTTCCTAAGCTTAACTATGAGGAATCAAAGGAGCTTGAGAATTATATACTTGATATAGGTAAAAAATGGGTATCAGAGCCTTATAATGTTGATGGCTGGAGACTTGATGTTGCAGCGGATCTTGGATATAGCAAAGAGTATAATCATGAGTTCTGGAGAAAGTTCAGAAAGGCTGTTAAGGAAGCCAATCCAGAAGCTATAATCCTTGCTGAGAATTATGGAGATTCATATGACTGGCTGCAGGGAGACGAATGGGATACGATCATGAACTATGATGCATTCATGGAGCCAGTGACATGGTTTCTTACAGGAATGGAAAAGCATAGCGATGAAATGCGCCCGGATTCATTAGGCAATCCTGATTATTTCTTTGGTGCAATGCATCATAATATGGCACGAATGGGTGGACAGAGCTTTGCCATATCCATGAATGAACTGTCAAATCATGATCATTCAAGATTCCTTACAAGAACTAATCACGTTGTAGGAAGGGTTGCAGATTTAGGACCGGATGCAGCTAACCAGAATGTAAATAAAGCAGTATTTATGGAGGCGGTCGTTATACAGATGACCTGGCCTGGTGCACCAACAATATACTATGGAGACGAAGCAGGTGTATGTGGATTTACAGATCCTGATAATAGAAGAACATATCCATGGGGACATGAGGATAAGGAGCTTATTCAGTTCCATAAGGATGTTATAAAGATGCATAAGGAGAATGAAGTACTTAGAACAGGTTCGTATAAGCAGCTTTGTTCAGAACACAATGTTATTGCATATGGAAGATTCAATATGAATGATGCAGTTGTTGTGGTTGTTAACAACGGCGAAGATGAAACAAGAGTAAAGATTCCGGTATGGGAAACAGGACTTGGCATGGATGAGGATGTTGAACAGATAATGGTGACATTTGATGGTGGATATACTATAGACAGGCAGGGATACAGGCTTAAAGATGGAAAGCTTGATATAGGATTAAGAAAAACATCGGCAGTAGTGTTAAGAAAACTTCGCTGGTAGGAAATTAAGAAATGGAGTCAGATATGGCAGCAGATAATAATGATGGAAAGAAGATACAGCTTAACCGTAAAATGAGATTATGGAATAAGTATAAGAATCCAATAATAGGAGCTGTGTCGGTTATAGTTATAGTAATAGCAGCAGTAGTAGTATTAAGAGCATGCAGTGTTGGAAAACCGGATGGCAGTGGAAAACCGGATAATAAGAATAACAACAGTACAACAATGTCAGCTTCTTCAGATAATACAGAAATACAGACAACAGCAGGAAGTACACAGGAGACAACAGCTTCTGTAAATGATAATACAACACAGACAACAGCAGCTATAGTTTCTAACGGAAGTGTTGTAAAGATAACAGATTCTGCGGATGAAGAAGAATATTCAACAAATGATTTATATGCAGACACAGTTCTTTTTGGAGATATGATTATAGAAGGTATACAGGATTATGGATATCTTGGTACAGGCAATATCGTGTCAGATAATAATCTTACAACAGATAAGGCTCATAATTATATATCAGATGTTAAAGACAGAACACCATCCAAAATATTCCTGCTTGTAGGACTTAATGACCTTAACTATGGAACAAGATCAGGAACGGATGTTGCAGAAAGAATAGAGAACTTAGTAGCAGCACTTAAAGAAAATATTCCATCGGCAAAGATATATGTTGTTTCATTACTTCCTGTTACAGAAAGCTTTGAAGCAAAATCATCAGTTAAGATTAAACAGTCGGACATAAATGATGCGAATAAGAAGCTTGCAGAAGATGCAACAACAATGGGTGCTGTGTTTGTAGATATAGCAGATTCATTTAAAGATGGTTCTGGTTATCTGAATACAAAATATTCATCAGGTGGATATAATCTTAATCATAATTATTATCCATTTTTCCTGAATAAGTTAGCAGGAGCGGCTAAATAATGAAATTCTATGTAATGACACTTTTTCCACAGATGATTCTGGATGGACTAAATACGAGTATCACAGGCAGAGCGATTGAATCAGGAGCTCTGTGTGTAGAAGCAGTTGATATAAGGGATTTTTCCAAGAACAAGCATATGAAGGTTGATGATTATCCATATGGCGGTGGGGCAGGCATGGTCATGCAGGCAGGACCGGTGTGTGATGCATATGAAAGTATTGCTGCAGAATGCAAAAAAAGACCAAGAGTGGTATATATGACTCCGCAGGGGCATACATTCAACCAGAGTATGGCAGAAGAGTTCGCAAAGGAAGAAGAACTTGTTATATTATGTGGACATTATGAGGGCATAGATGAAAGGGCATTAGAGCTTATAGTAACAGATTATGTTTCTATAGGTGATTATGTCCTGACAGGCGGAGAATTGCCAGCCATGGTTGTTATTGATTCTGTATCACGTCTTGTTCCGGGTGTGTTAAACAATGAAGAGTCAGCACAGACAGAAAGCTTTTCGGATGGACTGCTTGAGTATCCACAGTATACAAGACCGGCAGAATATAAGGGACTTAAGGTGCCGGATGTACTCCTTTCAGGACACCATGGAAAGATAGAAGAGTGGAGACATAAGAAATCCTTAGAAAGAACGCAGCAATTCAGACCTGATATGTATGAAAAGTATATGAATAAAGAAAAATAAAAGAGAAATAAAAGAGAAATATAAGCTGCTTAAGTATATACACTTAAAGCTGCTTAAGGATTATATTGATGGTGTCAGGAGCTGTCCTGACATCATATTAAAATCCATCCAGACAATAACTACAGGATAACAACTTAAAAACGAAGATAATAACTTAAAAAATGTAGTTGACTAGTATGGTGTAAGTATGATAATATATCTAAGTATTTGATAATAGAGAGTGTTTATTACTGATGTCAGTGATATGAGGTTAATATGACCACCATAATTAACAGATGATCACAATATGCCTAGATAGCTCAGTCGGTAGAGCAGAGGACTGAAAATCCTCGTGTCACTGGTTCGATTCCGGTTCTAGGCACTAGATGTTGTAGGTATTACAGTACGTAATATCTACTTTTTTTTGTTATAATTATATATTTAATCTTGTGGAGATAGTAAATTAAGAGGTCTGTGAAGCAGGAAGTCCATTGACTTTAGATAATGGGTAGTTCACCGTATTTATATAGGCATGTTATGGAAGGAATAAATAAGTATGAAAGATATTAAAGAAAAAATAAATGAGTGGAAAATATACGAAGAAAATAAACAATATAAAGAAAATAAACAATATAAAGAAAATGAACAATACGAAGAAAATGAACTGAAAATGAAACTTCATAATGAAAATGCTTACCAATATGATGATATGCTTGGAAAATTAGAAGCATATAGCAAGGAAAACATAGTTCCTATGCATATGCCAGGTGCTAAACGAAACAGTGAACTTATAGGCAGATATATGGATGACATGCCAGCACCATATGAAATAGACATTACTGAGATAGATGGCTTTGATAACATGCATAATGCAGATGGAATGATAAAGAAAGCATTTGAAAAGACAGCGGCATTATATGGAGCTGATGAGAGTCTGTTTTTAGTTAATGGAAGTACGGCAGGTAACATGGCGGCAATATGTGGAGTAACGGATAAAGGGGACAGTATAATAGTGGCAAGAAACTGTCACATTTCCGTTTATAATGCAATTATCCTAAATGAACTGGATGTGAATTATGTTTATCCACAATATGATGACGAGTATGGATACTATAAGGGGATAAGTTTAAGAGAAATAAAGGATACTGTGGAAAAGAATGAGAGCATAGGCAAAGATATTAAGGCAGTAGTTATAACTTCTCCGACATATGAAGGTAACGTTTCAGACATTAAAAATATAGCAGCATATCTTCATGAACATAATATACCGCTTATAGTTGATGAAGCTCATGGAGCACATTTTAAGTTTTCTTGTGAATTTCCACAGACTGCAGTTGAGCAGGGGGCAGATATAGTTATAAACAGTGTACATAAGACACTTCCTTCGCTTACACAGACGGCAGTTATGCATATAAACTATGGATATGTAAATGTTTCTAAGGTGAAAAGATACTGGAATATATATCAGTCAACCAGTCCATCATATATACTTATGGGATCAATAGACAGATGCATGAGCATAATAGAAAAAGATGGTGAATATCTTTTTGAAAATTATATATCAAAGTTAAAAATATTACGCAATAAATTAGGTCAGCTTAAAAATATAAAGCTTATAGATTCAGATGATATATCAAAGATAGTTATTGGCTGTGATAATGCTAAAAAACTATACGATATATTATTAAAGGAGTATGGAATACAGCTTGAAATGTCGTCATTAAAGTATGCAATAGCCATGACATCAATATTTGATTCTGCAGAGTATTATGATAGATTTTACAATGCATTGTGTGAAATAGATAGAAGGTATAATGCCAATAATATAAACAATAGTGCAAATAATAATCAAAATTATGCTGAGCATTACAATATATTTAATAATACTTCATCAATAAAAAAAGCAGATATAAAAGTAAATATAGCTGATTTTAAAAACGAAGCTTTAATGAGTATAGCAAAAGCTTTAAATGAAGGTGATAAAAACGGATATGATAAAATTATGATGAATGACAGCTCTTTGTATGGTAGAATAAGTGCAAAGATGGTATATGTGTATCCACCTGGAATTCCAATTCTTTGTCCTGGTGAGATTATATCTGAAAATGTCGTTAATATAATAAGCAAAGCAATAGAGAATGGACTTGAAGTAGTTGGATTCGAAGATAATTTAAAGGATAGCCGCAACGATAAAAACACAAAAAATGAGGGATGTAAAGGAGCATTTGTATGCCTGAAATAGCATTTATAATGGGAAAAAGTTCCAGTGGAAAGGATCATATATTTAAGGCACTTATAGAGGATAAAACACTTGGGTTAAGTACAATAACCATGTATACAACACGCCCTATGAGAGCTGGTGAAACAGATGGGGTTGAGTATTATTTTGTAGATGATAACAAAGTCTGCGAGTTTGAGAAAAATAATAAAATCATTGAAATGAGAAAATATCAGACTGTATACGGAGAGTGGAAATATTTCACAGCAGATGATGGTCAGATAGAGTCTGGAAGTGGAAAGCGTTACATAGTTATTGGAACAATAGAGGCATATAACAAATTCGTGGAGTACTTTGGAAAAGAGTGTATGCTTCCGATATATATTGAAGTAGAAGATGGACTAAGACTGCAGAGGGCTATTAAGAGAGAACAGGAGCAGGATGTTCCACATTACGAGGAAATGTGCAGAAGATTTTTAGCTGACAGCGTTGATTTTTCAGAGGAAAATATAAGAAATGCCGGTATTGTTAAAAGATTCAGTAATAACGGCTCAATTGATGAATGTATATATAATATAAAAGAGGAAATAAAGACAAGATTGTTTTAATGCTGTATTTATGATAATATGTTATATGATTGGAGTTTGCTATGGATATTAAAGTTAATGATATTAAAGCGTCATCTCAGATACAGAGTGTGAAAAGCACAGCAAGTTCAGATGATAGTTTCAAGTTTACATTAATAAGTAATATTGAAGAAAAAGACCTTCAGGAAAAGCTTGGTAATATGATGCAGGAGATTACTGAGCAGGGAGAAAAGATTGCTAAGCATATGGATATTAAAGATATGCGTAAGTACAGAGAACTTGTAAAAGGCTTTTTAAATGAGGTAGTTAATCGTTCGCATAAGTTTTCAAGAGAGAACTTTCTTGACAGAAGAGGCCGTCACAGAGTATATGGCATAGTCAAGCTTGTTGATAAGAATCTTGATGAACTTGCAGGTGAACTTGTTAAAGAAGAAAAGAATCACCTTGAAATCGTTGGAAGGATAGATGATATAAGGGGGCTTCTTCTTGATATCACAGCATAAGCATAGTCATATAAAAAGAAGTAGAAAGATGCAGGAATAAACAAAATGAGTAGTTTTTCAGATATTTATGGATATGAAACAATTAAAGAGCATATGCAGAGTGCCATTAAGCTTGGTAAAGTATCACACGCATATATTATAAATGGCGGACTTGGTTCAGGAAAAAAGATGTTAGCAGGAATATTTGCTAAGACTCTGCAGTGTGAGAATATGGAAGAGACAGTTAATCCATGTAATAAATGTCATTCCTGCATACAGGCTGATTCAGGCAGCCAGCCTGATATTATATGGGTTAAGCATGAGAAACCAACAAGTATTGGTGTTGATGATGTAAGAGACCAGATAATATCTGATATGCAGATTAAGCCATATTCAAGCAGATATAAGATATATATTATAGATGAGGCTGAAAAGCTCACAGTTGCAGCACAGAATGCACTTCTTAAGACTATAGAAGAACCACCGGTTTATGGTATCGTAATATTTCTTACAACCAACGCAGATATATTCCTTCAGACAATATTATCAAGATGTGTAATGCTTGATTTAAGACCTATAAAGGATAGTGTTGTAGAGGAATATCTTAAAAGCAATTATGATATATCAGAATATGAATGCAGGTTTGCAGCGAATTTCGCACAGGGAAAGATAGGACGTGCAAAAACGATTGTAGAAAGTACAGAGTTTGCACATCTTAAGCAGGATGTCATGCATGTTATAAAGAATGCTAAGGAGATGTCATCAGCAGAGATTATGTCTGTAGTTAAAGACATAACGAATTATAAGCTTACAATAGATGATTATCTTGATCTTATGGCTATGTGGTTTAGGGATGTATTATTGTTTAAGAGTACAAATGATACGAATTATCTTATATTCAGTGATGAAATATCGCTTATTAAGTCACAGGCACAGATTATGTCATATGAGGGCATTCAGGATATACTTAATTCCATAGATAAGGTGAGAATAAGACTCAAAGCTAATGTTAACTTTGATTTATGTATAGAGCTTCTTATTATGGCTATGAAAGAGGCTATGTAGGTATAAGATAATATGTCATATATATTGGATACGACAATATGAGAATGATAACATTGAAAATGAAATAAAAAGTCATGGATGTGGCTTTTTATGGAAGTTTCAACGCACATTAAATGCAAATAAACTGACTAAAGGTTAGGAGAATATAATGACTAAGGTTGTTGGAGTTAGATTCAGACAGGTGGGAAAGATATATTTCTTTGCACCTGGTAAATATAGTGTTGAGGTTGGCCAGCATGTTATAGTTGAAACAGCGCGTGGTGTTGAGTATGGTTCTGTTGTACTTGGAGAGAGAGAAGTTGAAGACAGTGATGTAGTACAGCCACTCAAAGCGATTATAAGGATAGCTACTCTTGAGGATGATGAAAGAGAAGCAAAGAACAGGGAAAAAGAAAAGGAAGCCTATAAGATATGTCTGGAAAAGATTAAGAAACATAATCTTACTATGAAGCTTATCAAGGTTGAGTATACATTTGATAATAATAAAGTATTGTTCTACTTTACAGCAGATGGAAGAATAGATTTCAGGGAGCTTGTTAAGGATCTTGCATCAGTGTTTAAGACACGTATAGAGTTAAGGCAGATAGGTGTAAGGGATGAAACTAAGATTCTAGGTGGTATAGGTTCATGTGGAAGACCACTGTGCTGTGCAACATATATGCCAGAGTTCGTACCAGTATCTATTAAGATGGCAAAGGAGCAGAATCTCTCACTTAATCCATCTAAAATATCGGGTGTGTGTGGACGACTTATGTGCTGCCTTAAGAATGAGCAGGAAACTTATGAAGAGCTTAACAGCCATCTTCCAAGTGTAGGAGATTATGTAACCACTCCTGAGAAGCTTAAAGGTGAGGTGTCAAGTGTCAATGTATTAAGACAACTTGTTAAAGTTATAGTAACACTTGATGGCGATGAAAAAGAAATAAGGGAATATCCTGTTTCAGAGCTGCGATTTAAGCCTAAAAGAAAAAACGACAGAATGAACATAGATGATAAAGAGTTAAAAGAGCTTGAAGAGCTTGAGAGAAAGGAAGGAAAAGCCCATATCAATGATGACTGATGTTAAGATAAATGCAGAAGCTTGTATTAATGCAGAATATAAGATTAATGCTAATGAACGAATAGATGATTTATGCAGGGATAATCTTAAGTTAATCCAGAATACAGATGTGTTCTGTTTTGGTATGGATGCTGTTTTATTGTCTACATTTGCAAAAGCAGGAAAGAATGATAAGGTGCTGGATCTTGGTACAGGGAATGGTATAATACCTATACTTATGCAGGCTAAGAATCCTGGTGGTATGTATACAGGACTTGAGATACAGGATATAAGCTTCAATCTTGCAGCAAGAAATGTCAGTTTGAATAACCTTTCTGATCACGTAAATATGGTTCAGGGTGATATTAAGGAAGCTTCACGTATATTTGGTGGGGCTTCTTTTAATGTTGTGACAAGTAATCCACCATATATGAATGAGAATCATGGAATAGTTAATCCTGAAAGTGCAAAGGCCATAGCAAGGCATGAGCTTTTATGTAGTCTTGAAGATGTAGTAAGAGAGGCATCTAAGTGTCTTAAGGTTAAGGGGCATATGTATATGGTGCACAGGCCATCAAGATTAGTAGATATATTTACATCTATGAAGAACAACCACTTAGAGCCTAAACGTATGAGGCTTGTATATCCATATGTGGATAAGCCTGCCAATATGGTGCTTATAGAGGCAGTTAAAGGTGGAAATTCGCAGCTTAAAGTGGAGGAACCACTTATTGTATATAATAAAGACGGAAGTTATACAGCAGAGCTTCTGGATATGTATGGAATGAAAGAATGAATCTGGGATGATTCCGGATATAAATAATAATCTGGAAGGTTATTAATATGGAAGCTACAATATGAAAGGGTGTTTGTATGGATAATAAAGATATATTGGAATCGGATAAAGGCATAAGCCAGGGTATAGGACAGTTATATTTATGTGCGACACCTATAGGAAATCTTGAGGATATAACATTCAGGGTGTTAAGAATATTAAAAGAGGTTGATGTTATAGCAGCAGAGGATACGAGAAACAGTATAAAGCTGCTTAATCATTTTGAAATAAATACGCCAATGACTAGTTATCATGAGTATAACAAGTATGACAAGGCAAAAACACTAGTTGAGAAAATGCTTAAGGGTGAAAATGTGGCCGTTATAACTGATGCAGGAACACCTGGTATATCAGATCCTGGAGAGGAGCTTGTACGACAGGCACTTGAGGCAGGTATAAAGGTATCAAGTGTGCCTGGGGCAGCAGCTTGTATAACAGCACTTACAATGTCAGGACAGGCTACAAGAAGATTTGCATTTGAAGCATTTCTTCCATCGGACAAAAATGAGAGAAAAGACATACTTTCAGAGCTTGAGTCAGAAACAAGAACAATGATTATATATGAAGCACCTCACAGGCTGTTAAAGACACTTAAGGAGCTTAGCACAGTGCTTGGTGGTGAACGTGCAATAACAGTGTGCAAGGAGCTTACGAAAAGATATGAAAACAGCATGGTGACAACACTTGATGGAGCCTGTGAGTATTATGAAGTGAATGAGCCAAGAGGCGAGTTTGTTCTTGTTGTCGCAGGTAAGAGCCGTGATGCGATAAAGCAGGAGGAACAGGATAAGTGGAAGGCTATGTCTGAGATGGAGCATGTACAGATGTATATGGACCAGGGGATGGATAAGAAGGAAGCTATGAAGGCAGCAGCTAAGGATAGAGGTGTATCTAAGAGGGATATATACAATAAGCTGCTTGAAAGTGAATAAAAAATAGAAGAGGCTGTCGCATTAAGATTTTTTTCTTATTGCGACGGCCATTTTTGTTACAAAACTTATGTAAAATAGGTTGCTTTATCATAACAAATGATATATAATACGTTTACTTGTGAAATATTTCTAAAAAATATTAGGTAAAAGAAAAATAATTATAAAAGTGTTACAAAGAAGAAAAGGCGTTTTTTTTGGTAATATTATAATAATTATTTAAAGAATTGATTGTTTTAATTGAGGAATTGTTTATATTGTACAGTTTTTTGGAAATGTGAATCAAATATATATCAGGAGGAAGTTATGAAGAAGAAGACTTTTAACAGAGTATTCGCTATGTTTAGCGCAGTACTTATGTTAGTAGGTATGTTCCCTTCTGTTCCAGCGGCTGTTGTTGCAGCTGAAAGTACTGGAAGCGAAGGAACAGCAGTGGCAAAAAAGGCTTATGTCATGGATGCCGCTGACCTTAAAGCTGAGCAGTTTGGCGCAGAAGGCAAGGTCACAGAAGATATTAAAGTAGGAACAGATGGTTATTTCACTGTTGCTGCTAAAGGTGGTAAGAACTCATTAAAGACATTGGCTGATAAGCTTGAATGTAACATGGGTGAATATTCACAGGCGCTTAATCTTGGAGGTGGATTAAATACATCTACAGGACAGGCAGGTATAACATTTACTACAACAGAGCCAGTTAAGGTTATTGCTTATGTTGCGGTAAAGGCAGTTAAAGATAAACATTCATTCCTGTATGCTAAAGCAGGTGCTAAGGCTACATCTATAGAGATGGAAAACGATACAAGCATTGTTAACAAGATTGAGTTTAATCTTGATGAAGCTGGTCAGTACTGGCTTGGTGGTGACAATGGTGGTAACTTCTTATATGTAGAGGTTCAGAGCCGTTTACCAGAATATACAGTTGATGGTGCAACAGTAGATGCATCAAAGTTTGGTGCTGATGGTAAGCTTATAGCTGATGATACATTATCAGGTTTCTTTAATGTATATAAGAATGGTGACAAGACAAAGTTAGTTACAGGTCAGTCAGTAGCTTATGGTAAGGAAACACTTACAACATCATTAAGATTAGATGGAAGTCCATCATTCGCAGATGGAAAAGAAAAGTCTGCTATCACATTTACAGCAAAGCAGGATTTCAGACTTACATTAGTAGCAGCCCAGAAGGGTTCAGGCGTTCCAGAATTACAGTATGCTAAGGATGGCGGTGCCACAGTTACACTTGCAGATGCAGTATTTGAAAAGGGTACAGCAGCTAAGTATACAGTAGAGCTTCCAGCTGGTACATATAAGCTTGGTTCTAAGAATGGTCTTGATATATTTAATATGAGTGTTAAGTATATTGAAAAGTATGAAATGAACGCTAATGACCTTGATGTTTCTAATGCAGGTGAAGATGGCAAGTTCAAGGTAACAGCAGATACAGCAGTTGGAACAGATGGTTACTTTACAGTAGCTGGCAAGGGTTCAAAGAATGTATTTATTAAGTTAGCAGCACCAGCAGAATATAAGGGTGTTACATATAACAATAAGCTTCAGCTTAGTGGAGCTACTAAGTTAGCAGATGGAACAGCAACAATTAAGGTTAATGTTGAAAAGACTGCTAAGATTACTCTTGTAGCGGCAGCTAAGGGAGCATCTGGTGAAGGTACTAACCTTATATATGCTAAGACAGGAGTTACTTCTGGTACAGCAATAGGTCAGTTAGGTGTAACAGATGAGATAGGAACATATACATTAGAAAATGTTAAGCCAGGTACATATTATATTGGTAGTGCTAAGGGTGCTGACATATACGATATCAAGGTAGAATATGATCCAGAAGAGAATAAGCAGGCAGTTGCATGGGATACAGTAGAAGCGCCTGTTATCAATTCAGTTACAACAGATGCAGATGGAAACTTTGTTGTTAACTTCACATCAGTTATAGATGAACTTAAAGGTGCTGAGAATGTAAAGGTTACTATGCTTGAAGGTGGATATGAAGTATCTACAGTTAATGTTAAGGCACAGACAGATTCAGTTACATTTACACCACTCTGGTCAGGGGATTATACATTCACAGTAGTTGCACAGAGAGTTGGTGCAGCTGATAAGTCAAGTGGTGCATACAGCTATGGTGCATATACACTTGCAGTAAGAAAGCCAGTTATAACATGGGCACAGAATAAGGGTAACGGAAGCGTATATCTTGACTGGGTTAATATTGAAGATGCAGACAGCTACGCAGTAAGCTATAGGGAAGCTGGAAGCACAGGTGATTTTACATATGCTGTTAAAGATCTTAAAGCAAGCCAGGCAGATTACACAGTAACAGGACTTGAGGCTGGTAAGAGCTATGAGTTTAAGATTGAAGCAACAAGAAACAGCGATGGATTCGTTGCTAATGCTGTTGCAACAGTTGAAGTTAAGAAGGATGCAGATCAGAAATGGTATGTAGCCACAGTAGGTTCTGCACAGAAAACTAATGCGGTTATTACAGCAGAAGATGGAACAGTAACTAAGTATGATCTTGATTCACAGGAACAGACAGCTAATAAGCAGAACAACGTTGAAGCTTTAGATATTTCTAATACAAGCGGAACTATTGAAATTGCTTCACAGACAAGTGGTAAGATATCTGATGATGAAGATGGTTTCTCTTACTACTATACAAAGATTGATCCAGATACAGAAAACTTTAAGTTATCAGCTACATTTACAGTAACAGATACTTCTAAGACACCAGATAACCAGACTGGTTTTGGTGTAGTAGCAGCTGATACACTTGGTATTAACAACTGGGGCAAGGTTGACTATGTACATAAGTATTTCAACTATGCTTCATCTATGGTATATAGCAGCAAGTCAAAAACAGCTTGTATGAGAAATGTAACAGGTTATACATCAGCAGATTCATCTAATAATGATGGTGTTGACAGAGTTGTTACAAAGAAAGACTTTAAGGCAGCTACATCATTTGCAGCAGATTCAACATATGAATTCTCACTTGAGAAGACAGATGAAGGATATACAGCAGTATGCAATGGTGAAGAACTTAAAAATACAGATAATTCATTCACATCAGTACAGGAAGATGGAACAGTTGTTGTTGGTGTGATGGTAAGTAGAAAGATTGGTGTTAAGATTAGTAACATCAAGTTCACTAAATCAGAGAGTAAGGGTATTACATCTAATGATAAGGGTGACGATAAGATAACACCAAGCGGAAGAGTATATTCTTCTAATACAGTAGGTGCAGCAAGCTATGAATTTATCTATGTTCCTAACTGTGATGGTACACTTAAAGTAACAGGTCCAGATGGTAAGACAGAAGAAAGAGTATTATCAGCTGGTGATGCTGCAAGAGTAAATGTAGCAGTTAATATTGGTGACAATAAGATATCTTATACATATGCTCCAAAGGCAAGTGATAAGATTACATCTACAGATGAACTTAAGGGTGATGTAACAGTTAAGCGTGCTACGTATGGAGAAGAGAATGGTGTTCTTATAGTATCACCAGATGGAACAAAAGATGGTGATGCTACAGAGGCTAAGCCACTTAATCTTGCAACAGCAGTACAGTATGCACAGCCAGGACAGACTATCGTACTTAAAGATGGTACATATAAGGATTGGATATCAATCCAGAGAAGCGTAAGTGGTACAGCAAGCAGAATGATAACTCTTGTTGCTGAGAATACAGGTAAGGCTGTATTTGAAGGCTGTGGTTTATCAATCATTGGTGATTACTGGCACGTATATGGTATCTATGTTAAGGATTCATCAGGTGTAGGTATCCAGATTAGTGGTAACAACAATATCGTTGAAATGTGTACAGTTGAACATGCAGCTAATTCAGGTATCCAGATAAGCCGTTCAGGAAGTGCTGATAACAAGACTGGTATTAAGTATAAGTTATGGCCAACAGATAACCTTGTAAAGAACTGTGAATCTTTTGATAACTGTGATGCTGGACGTAACGATGCAGATGGTTTCGCAGCTAAGCTTACATGTGGTAACGGAAACAGATTCTACGGATGTATTTCACATAACAATATTGATGATGGATGGGATCTTTATGCTAAGTCAGTATCAGGTGAGATAGGTCTTGTAACTATTGAAAACTGTGTAGCTTACAACAACGGATGGCTTACAACAGATGATATTACAGATCCTAACTATGAATATGGTGAAGGTAACGGATTCAAGCTTGGTGGTGGTTACTTAAAGGGTGGACATGTTCTTAAGAACAGCATCACATTTGATAACCATGCTAAGGGAATCACAAGTAACAGTTGTCCTGATATTAAGATATATGATTGTACATCATACAACAATTCTATTAAGAATAGTGCTTACAATGTAGGTCTTAATACAAAGGATTCAAACAGAAAAGAATGGGTTGTTAAGGGATTAATTTCTTTAAACAATGATAAGAACACTAAACTTGATGATTTAATTCCTTTTGCTCTTCATAGCGAGGATAACTATATCTATAATGGAAGTGCTTCTTATAATAACTTAGGTGTTGAAGCAACTAAAGACTGGTTTGTAAATGTAGATACTTCAGTTCTTCCAACAAGAAATGAAGATGGTACAATCAATATGCATGGTCTTCTTGAGTTAAATGAGACAGCACCAGCTAACTCAGGTGCAAGACTTGATGTAACAAGTGCTGAGGCTAAATCAGTTAAGCCAAGTACAGTTGCACCTGGTAAGGTTGAAAAACCAGAAATAAATGTTAAAGAAGATGCACCAGCTACAAATGTAAATTATGATTTTGCAGATGTACTTACTGATGATGAATGGGAAGCATATAAAAATGGTGAGAATGTTCAGATTACAGTTGAAGTAAAGAATGCAGATACAACAGTAACTGAAGACGTACAGAAGTTAGTAGAAGAAAAAGTAACAGAAGAAATCAAAGGTGGTGTAATAGGTCAGTATATTGATCTTAGCATTATAAAGAAGGTTGGAGATAAGGATTCAGTATTAGCAGAAAATACAAAGCAGCCAGTGACATTCAGTGTAACTGTACCAGAAAAGCTTGTTAAAAGCGACAGAGAATACAGTATTGTAAGATTTCATGATGGTGTTGCTGAGGTTATAAAAGATGCTTATACTGAAACAGTTGATGGAAAGCTTGTTATTACATTTAGTACAAGTAAATTCTCTACATATGCGATTGTATACAAGGATAAAGTAGATAATAAACCTGGCAATGATGATAATAACAAGGGTGATACACCAACAGTTCCAACACAGCCAACAACACCATCTACAGGTGATAAAACAGATAATACAACACCAGATAACTCTAATAATGGCAATGCTGATGGCAGTACAGGTGATGTGGCAACAGCTCCATCTACTGAATCAGGTGAAGGCGCAACAACAGGTGATACAGCTCGTCCAGTAGTATATGCAGTATTAGCTATGATGGCAGCAGGACTTGTATTATCAGTAGTTGTATATGATAACAAGAAGAAAAGAATTTAGTTAATCTTTTCAATTGAAGCAATAAGGTATTTTAATATGAGAAAGTAGTAAGCTTTGCAGTCAGCCGAATATAGGGCTGGCAGAAAAGTTAACAGGATTACAGTATGCAGATGGGGGTCTGTATACTGTGATATACGAGGGAAGTAGTGAAGAACTAAAGATAAACGTGAAAAAAGTTCAGGATAAACATCAAGTCGATGTTTATCCTGAACTTTTTATTTTATGTGTAGAAAAAAAGAAGAAACTATATTTAATTGCTGATAGTGTGTTCATTGATAATAGCCCGGATAGTGTTATAAAGATAAGGCTTTAATGTATCAATATCAGCAGGTTCTTTATAGAGAATGGCGCTGTAGCATGTAGAACTTATAAGTTCTACTATCATAAAGAGCATTATTTCAGGTTCTTTAAGGTTGAGTCCGGATTCGGACAGCATATCGTAATATACATCTTTGAAGTTAAGATCATCATCAGCAACATTGGTTGTCAGAGCCTCTTTGAATATTCCCCAGGACAGATTCTTTGAAATGAAAGTAAGAAGAGTCTGGTTATCATTGAGAGCATTGATTATATGGTCTGCAATGAATACAATCTGATTAGTAAAGGAGATTGTAAAAGCAGCATTTTTAGCCGTTTCCTCATATATGTGCCTGTTAAGAGCAGTAGCAGCATTCTTGAAAAGCTTGCTTGCCTCATGAGAGATCAGCTTGTTTCTGATGTCATATTTATCTTTAAAGTAAAGGTAAAAGGTTCCTTTGGCTATTCCTGCTTTCTGTGATATCTCAGCAATAGATGTTTTTGATACCCCCTGTGTTGTAAAAAGTTTAAATGCTGTATCTAAAAGAGAAGTTCTTTTTTGTTGTTTATTACTTTCTAGTTTTCCCATACAAAAACCTCATTTCTTTAAGCTGTAACTATTTTAACACGAAAAAAATAAAAAATCTATAAAAAAGTGACCCGAAGTCATTTTTAATATTGACTATCAGTCATTTTGTGCTAGAATATCGTTTGTAAAGAAAATGACCACAAGTCATATTTGAGAGTTTTTATCAATATATTTATCTGTGAGAGCTGTTAAGGCTGATCACTAAGGTGGATAAATATATAAGAAGACGTCGCAGACGTAGAAATGAGGCGAATGTATGGAAAAGTTTGGAAAAGTAATTGTTAAGCTTAGAATCCCTATTCTGGTTCTAAGTATCCTGCTTCTTATTCCATCTGCAATTGGATATGTTAATACAAGAGTTAACTATGATATCCTGTATTATCTTCCAGATGAGATTGAGACTATGCAGGGACAGGACATTCTTATGAAGGATTTCAATAAGGGTGCCTATGCTATGGTGGTTGTCCAGGATATGGACGCGAAAGCTGCCAATAAGCTTATCAAGAAGGTAGAGAATGTAGAACACGTTGCACAGGTTATTTCTTATACAGGAATAGTTGGTGAGGATGTTCCATCAGAAATGGTACCTTCAAAGTTCAGGAAGTATTTCGAGAATGACAGCACAGATACAACGTTATTTGCTATATTCTTCGATAATACAACTTCAAGTGATGACACTATGAATGCTATAACACAGATAAGAAAAGAAACAGAAGGTCAGGCATTCATAAGCGGTATGTCAGCAGTAGTTACAGATACAAAGAATCTTTCAGAGAAAGAAACTCCACTTTATGTACTTATAGCGGTAGTGCTTGTTTGTATCGTACTTGCTATATTTATGGACTCATTTCTTGTGCCAGTATTCTTTATGCTGAGTATAGGAATGGCAATTGTATACAACCTTGGTTCAAATATCCTTTTGGGAGAGGTTTCATACATAACCAAGGCACTTGCAGCGGTACTTCAGTTAGGTGTTACGCTGGATTATTCAATATTCCTATGGCACAGCTATAAGGAAATGAAGGCACAGTATCCAAATGACCATAAGGAAGCGATGGCAGTTGCCATTGGCAATACACTTACATCAGTTGTCGGATCTTCTATAACAACTGTTGCAGGTTTTATTGCACTTTGTTTTATGAGCTTCACACTTGGTCTTGACCTTGGTATTGTTATGGCAAAGGGCGTTATATTTGGTGTTATCGGATGTGTAACTATACTGCCATCTTTGATTCTTACATTTGACAGGGCATTAGAGAAGACAATGCATAGAGATGTTATGCCGGGCTTTGATAAGCTTGCTGCATTTATAGTAAATCATTCGTGGATATTTATTATTATCTTCCTTGCGTTGTTAGGACCTGCTATATATGGACAGAGCCATACATCAGTATATTATGATCTGTCTGATACGCTTCCAGAGGAGCTTGCATGCTCACAGGCTAACAAGAAGCTTGAAGAAAACTTTGATATGAATTCAATATATATGATACTTGCAGATACGAATATGTCTACAGATACGGCAAATGAAATGCTTGATAAGCTTAATGATGTAGACGGTGTACAGTTTGCACTCGGACTTGATACAGCACTTAAGTCAGGTATTCCTCAGGAATTCCTTCCATCTAAGATGGTATCAGAGCTTAAGGGTGAGGATTATCAGATAATGATGATTGCTACTGATTATAAGATAGCATCAGATGATATTAACAATCAGATTAATAAGGTAAATGATATTGTAAAGTCATACGATTCAAAGGCAATGGTTGTTGGTGAAGCTCCTTGTACTAAGGATCTTATAACTATAACAGATAAGGACTTTAAGACAGTCAGTGCAGTATCAATAGTAGCTATATTTGTTATTATACTGTTTGTACTTAAGTCAATATCACTTCCTGTTATACTTGTTGCAGCGATTGAGTTTGCTATATTTGTAAATATGGGTATTCCTTATTTTACACATACACAGATACCATTCATAGCATCCGTTGTTATCGGTACTATACAGCTTGGTGCAACAGTCGATTATGCAATTCTTATGACGACAAGATATAAGAAGGAAAGAAGCCAGGGACTTGCTAAGAAGGAAGCTATACAGACAGCACTTGCAGCATCAATACCATCTATTATCGTTAGTGCGCTTGGTTTCTTTGCAGCTACATTTGGCGTTGGCTGCATAGCATCAGTTGATATGATAGGTTCATTATGTACATTGATGGCACGAGGCGCGATTATAAGTATGTTTGTTGTTATATTCATACTTCCATCATTGTTCGTATTATGTGATAAGCTCATTATCAATACAAGCTTTGGCTTTAAGCCTAAGAAGAATCAGGATATGTAGCCAGATGGATGAATGAACGGGCAAAGATGTATATGTCGTAACAGATATAAGAATATATCAGGAAGTAAGAAAATGGAGGAATAGTTATGGTTAAGAAGACTTTATTCAAATATAGTTCAGTATTAATGAGTGTTGTTCTTATAGCATCAACGCTTACAGCCTGTGGAACAAACACAGCATATAATCAGGTATCAAGTGAGGTTGCAGTAAGCAGTGAGGCAGCTTCTAATACAGAAAGCATAATATCCAATGCTATTAAAAATGAGTTATCTGTATCAAACACAAGTACATTGAAGACAAATACGCGTGACGAAATGGTATATGTGTTTGGTAAGGCAGATGGAACACAGGATCACGTAACTGTAACAGAAAAGGTGACAGATGCTAACGGTGATACAACAACTAACCAGAGCAGCTCAAGTAAGAGTGCACCTGTATCTATGAAGGTTACTTATAAGTTAAACGGTGTAGAAACAAAGCCAGAGGATATGATTGGCAAAAGTGGTAAGGTTACTATCAGATATGATTACACTAACAATGAGAAGAAGACTATAAAAGTTAATGGAAAGTCACAGACAGCTTATGTTCCATTCACAATGATCACAGGAACTCTTCTTCCAACGGATAAATTCAGTAATGTAGAAGTTACTAATGGCAAGGTAAGCAAGGTTGGTGATAATATAATAGCACTTGGTATGACTATGCCAGGTTTAAAGGATACTTTAAACCTTAAGTTTGATGGTGAAAGCCTTGATATGGATATTCCGGAGTACTTTGAAATATCAGCAGATGTTAATGACTTTGAGCTTGATATGTCTATGTCAGTAGCAACTACAAGTGTACTCAACGATGTAGATGTAGATGACTTCTCTCTTGCAAAGCTTGAGGATAAGATGAATGAGCTTCAGTCAGCAGCAGACCAGCTTACAGATGGAACTGTTACTCTTCAGGATGGTACTCAGACACTTGCAGACAGCATCCCAGCACTTACAGATGGTGTTAACCAGCTAAATGATGGTGCAGGAACACTTAAGAATGGTATATACGCTTATACTGATGGTGCAACAGCACTGGCAGCAGGAGCAGGCCAGCTTAAGGATGGTATCACAGCTTATACTGATGGAGCATCTAAGCTTTCAGCAGGAGCAACACAGCTTAAGGGTGGTCTTTCAACATATACAGCTGGTGTAGCACAGCTTGCAAAGGGTTCTGATACTCTTACAACAGGTATTGCAGCATATACAACAGGAGCATCTAAGCTTTCAGCAGGAGCAGGAACACTCAAAAAGGGTATTAAAGACTATACAGATGGAGTAGCACAGCTTGCAGATGGTTCGACACAGCTTAAGGATGGTCTATCAACATATACAGCTGGTGTAGCAGCTGCGGCATCAGGAACTGCGGATTTAAAGAGTGGTATAAATGCATACACAACAGGAGCTAAGAATCTTGGAAATGGTGCTGCCGCTTTGAAAAAGGGTATCAATGATTATACAGCTGGTGTAACGAAGGCAGCAGATGGAGCTTTACAGGTAAGTAATGGCGTTTCACAGTTAAAGAAGATGCTTACAGAAAAAATGGCTGCAGATCTTAAAAATAATATTACTGCCTATAAAATGAACCAGAATATTAAAGATGATGTAGAAAACCTTACTAAAGCAGCTGTTCAGGCAGGTCTTAGTGATATAACAATAGCTGATGATCTTACTGTGCTTGCAAAGACTAGTGAAACTGAAAAGATAGAAGCTAAGATTACTGAAATGTATAATAAATATCTTATAGCATATACTAATAGTGTAGTGAATAATGGTGCAGGCAGTCAGCTGACAGGCTTATATGCAAGCCAGTTAGGACTTTTAGTCAAGGCTTCCGGTAATCAGGGAGCAGCAAGTGCGCTTTCACAGGTGGCAACACAGCTTGCAGCAAGTACAGATTCCCTAGAAGCACTTGAAAAAGGAGCAGAAGATGTAAGTAATGGACTTAACACTCTTAATTCCATGAATAAAACACTTAATGATGGTGCAGCACAGCTTAATGATGGCTTAGTAGAATTAAATAAGAATAATAATAATTTGAATAATGGTATTGCAAGTCTTGATACAGGCGTATCAACTCTTAATAGCAGTAATGAAAAGTTAAATACAGGAGCTTCTCAGTTACAGGCAGGTGTGGTTAAGCTTAATGAAAACAGTAAAGCACTTAATGACGGTATTGCCCAGATAGATACAGGACTTACAGAACTTAATGGTAATAACAAAGCACTTAATGACGGTGCAGCTCAGATAAATGGGGGACTTGTACAGCTTAATGCTAACAATGATACAATCAATGGTGGTATAGACCAGATAGATAGCGGTCTTATAACACTTAATGCAAACAACAGCACACTTAATGGGGGTATTGCCCAGTTATACAACGGCTTCGCAACACTTAATGCAAACAATCCAGCTTTAAGAGATGGTTCATCACAGCTTGCTGATGGTACATCAACACTTAAGTCATCATCAGCAACCTTAGCAGATGGTGTTACACAGCTTAATGATGGTGCTATAACCCTTAAGGATGGAATGGCTGAATTCAATGCCTCTGGTATAAAGGCTATAACAAGTCTGGTAGGAAATGATGCTGATACAGCAGTAGATACAATCAAGGAGGTTATAAAGCTTGGTAAGAATTATAATTCATTCCTTGATAAGAAGGATGGAAAGGAAAGCTCAGTAACATTCATATATAAGACTGCTGAGTTAACTAAATAATAAGGCTTACTTTTCCAAAACTCTCATATATATAATTGCCGGCCAGGCCGGCGGAAAGATTAACAATCTTTCAAAAAGGGGATATCGCATTAAGAAAATTAGTGCGGTGTCCCCTTTTTTATTATTAGTCACGTACCCAAACCATCATTTCACCAGTATGTCTGTTATCCCATGCATAATAAGGTATCCAGAGTAAATCTTTATCTTCATATTCAAGATTGGTATTGTCAATATATAAATCATCATTATCGGATTCTTTTATCTTACGTCCAGTAGCGGATATCGTTACTATTCCACCGAGCATATCAGGTCGGTATTCTTCCTTGAATTGTGTTGAAGCAGGCATTTCAATTTCGTGGAGATTATTTCCATTATCCTCTTCTTCAAGACAATAAACTACAGGTCCACGCATGACAGTTATTTTTCCAATGTTCTCACGCACTTTAGGATTGGAACGTACAACACGTGCTGTAATGTCCATATTAAATTCAACAGTATGTGTATTGTTCCAGTTTGCCTCTATGTAAGCATAACCATCATTTAATGTATAATCAGCTGGTTTACCATCAACATTTATAGTATAGTTATGGCACCATGATGGAACGTGTAGTGCAAGCTTCCATATATCATTTCTTGTACTGTCTATATTAAGCTTTATATTACCATCCCATGGATAATTGCTGTGCATGCTTATTTTAGTAGTGTTATTAAATACATTTGCCTGATTGCCTATATACAGATTAACATACAGACTGTTGGAATTCTCTGTATAAATATATGAACCAAGAGATTCAACAAGTCTTGCAAGGTTAGGAGGGCAGCAGGCACAAGAAAACCATGTCTGTCTTTTAACCTTGACATGTCTGAAAGCCTGAATCTTTTCATTCTTTTTTGGATACACCTCCAAAGGATTAACATAGAAGAAGCTCTTGCCATCAAGTGACATGCCGCTTATTGTTCCATTGTATAAAAGTTTCTCCATTACATCGGCATATTCACCCTTTTGTTCCATTTTAAGCATACGGAGTGCAAAGAACACCATAGCTACAGATGCACATGTTTCACCATAAACAAGGTCATTAGGAAGGTCATAATCTATGGTAAATGATTCACCATATGATGAGGAACCAAGAGCACCGGTTATAAACATTTTTTTGTGAACTATATTATCCCATAATTTCTTACAGGTTGTATACAATTCTTCATCGTCAGAAGCTCTTGCAACATCAGCAATGCCTGAATACAGATAAATGGCTCTTACAGCATGTCCAACAGCCTCACCTCTGCCACGTACCGACTTACCTGCCTGGTAATAATCGAATTTAAAGTAGCTGTCCTTCCATTTCCAGATGTTATTATATTTCTTAATTTCACCATCAAAATAACATGGCTGTTTTCCGCGTTCATTTATAAAATATGCCGCGAGATTTAAGTGCTTTTCATCATGTGTAATGTTATACAGGCGCATAAGAGCCATTTCGATTATTTCGTGTCCTGGGTAAGCGTGAAGCTTATCATCCTCTGGTCCAAAGATGGAATCTATGTAGTCAACAAATCTTATCATAGCATCAAGAAGCTTACGCTTTCCGGTTATCTCATAGTAAGCAACAGCCGCTTCAAGCATATGGCCGGCGCAATATAATTCATGATTTCCCATAATATTAGTCCATCTTTTATCAAGACCATTGATAGTGTAATATGTGCCAATATAACCATCTGACTGTTGTGTACTTACTATAAGATCGATTGCTTCATCAATCTGTTTCTCAAGGCTGCTATCAGGGTGCCACTTTAGTGAGTATGCAGCAGCCTCTATCCATTTATATAAATCACTGTCCTGAAATACCTTCCCATGGAATTCACCCTGGGATATCCCAGCTGCTATTTTGAAATTTTCAATACAGTGGCTCGGTTCTATATCTGGAATAGCATCATTTAAAGCATTCCATTGGTATGGAAGCATCTGGGTACGTGTTGTTTCCATAATAGGACTAAAGAAACCATCGTTAACCTTGACATCTTTTACAGATTGTGTGTAAAAATCTTTGTTCATAATAAGAACCTCCTTTATTATTAATATGAAGTATTGTAAAATAATGCTGATTAATTAGGTGCATAGTAGTTTTTATTACTTATATATATTATATTAATGTGTAAAGCTTGATATCAACTGATAAAACTTATATATGGTGAAAAAAACTTAGATATATAAAGAAGCATAAAATATGTTTTAAATAAGCTTTATATTGAAATATAAACTTAGAAATGAAATAGGAGGATAGGACTAACAAAATGAAATATATAGTTTTTTCACAGAATGAGCCACTAACATATTTATCTTGTGGACAGCTGGTACGTGACAGAAATTTTCTGCATCCAAGAAGATGTATAGATTCATATGTACTTATTGTAGTTGTAAGGGGAAGTCTTTATATAGTACAGGATAATACTAAGTATGTAGTTTCAGAGAATCAATATATAATATTAAGAAGCAATACTCTTCATTATGGTTACAATAGTTCAACAGAATATCTTCAATATTATTGGACACATTTTTATGTACCAGAAGGATCATATATCTGTGATGATGACATGAAAACTTTTGAACATGAATCTGATGATAATTATATATTACCTGAGTATGGAGATTTAAAATATAGTAAAAGAGTACAGCTTCTGTTTTCACAGCTGTTGGATGAATCATTCCGAAAATCACAGGTTAAGAGTAAGTTTATGGATTACTTTCTAACCTGTCTTTTAATGGAGTTATCAGGTGAATTCAAAGAACAGGAGAATAAAGATATATCAGAAGAAATAAGTAATATTAAAAAATGGATTCACAATAACTATAATCAATCTATTACAGTTGCTAAGATTGCAGAATTGTTTCATTATAATCCAGATTACCTGTCAAATATGTTTAAAAAGACAGCACACATTTCACTAAAGAGATATATTAATGAAGTAAGAATAAACGAAGCTAAGAATATTCTGATATCTACAGAATATTCACTTAAAGAGATAGCATTTCAGTGTGCTTTTAATGATGAAAAATATTTTCTTAAGGTGTTTAAGAAGATAGAGGGAGTATCACCAACAGAATATAAAAAAGCATTTTTTAAGAAAAAGAATGTTTAGAAGCTTTTGAAATATTCTTCCAGTCTTGTAAATGTCTTAGTAAGTGCAATGGCTTCACTTTCGCTTAAGTCTTCTGTGATGTAGTTAATCATATCTTTGTGGAACTTTTTGTGATGATTATATGCAGCAATCCCTTTATCAGTAAGTGATGCATATACAATACGGCGGTCTTTTTCGCCACGTGTTCTGATAACGTATCCTTTTTTAACAAGTCCGTTAATGCCAACTGTAAGCGTACCCATAGTAACACCAAGAGCCTTGGATATGGTACCCATGGTTCCAGGCTCACCTATTCCGATAGCTTCTATAATGTGCATATCGGTCACGGAAATATCCTTGAATTCATCTGTAATTAAAGCTTTTTCCTCTATATTCATAATATCGTTAAACAACGTAACAAGTATAGAGTTTAATGATTCGTAAATGTCCATAAAAGCACTCACCTTCATATAAAATTAACGTAAAAAACTAATTACATTATATATTACAATAAGGGGTAATGCAACAAAATACTACACCTCTTTGAACCATTTTAAACCACTTTTAGTTTCTAATGGTTATAAAATAAGGTGTAGTATTTGGGTATAAATTATGACATAACAGCTTAAGCTATCAATTAATTATTCATTCAATTATCTATTGATTTTTTTAGCTTTTACAGCAAAGGTATAAAGTGTTGTGCTGCTGCAAAGAACTATAAGTAGTGTAAGCCAGAGTGCAATATTACTGTTATCAGCTGTCTTAGGTGTTTCCAGCTTATTGTTTGTAAGCTTCTGTTTTGTTATAAGATATGTTGAGCAGTGGTCCTGTTCTACTGTCATATAACCATCATTATCAACTACTGCTGACATCAGGCTGATTATAGTGCCATCATCTAAGAGCTGGCTGTAATAAAGTGTCTGGCCAGCATAGGCTTTTCCAACATTTAACTTAATGCTTGCTTTTGCAGGAAGTGCACCAGAATAATTGTATACTATCTTAGATACAAATATATCATCTGTTACAGCTGCCGGTATATTTCCAGCTTCTTTTATATCAGAAGTGATTGCTGTTGAAAAGTCATAGATTGCAACCTGTGATACTTCTGACATAGTTCCTTTGGCAAATGTAAATGTAACATCATTGTTAGACTTGATAATAACATCATTTGTTTTGTTATCTTCTATAATCTTTCGGATTTCATCAACCTTGATTGTTGTGCTGCCGTCGGATACATCTACTATTGTATTATTGGAATCCTGGTCTGGAGCTGATGGCTTCTCATCGCCTGGTTTCTCAGTTGGTTTCTCGGTTGGCTTTTCGGATGGCTTTTCAGATGGGTTGTCTGTTGTGCTGTCTCCGGTTGATTTAGCTGTAAATGTAAGCTTGTCTGCTATACATTCTACATTATAAAGACTTTCTATCTCTGTTCCGTCATACTTGTATCCGTCTGGAAGATTATCACTTCCCCATACAGGATTATATGTTGTCACAGGATTGCTATAATCAATAAGCCATATTTCATCATTGCTTCGTTCATCTACACCAAGCTTTTCAAGAAGCTTACATATTTTATAAAATGATTCTCCGTTTTCATATGCATATGCAGATACATATTTTTCACTGGTAGCTGTATTTATTACAACCTGGCTTGTTCCACCGCTTCCGCCGTCTGACTCATAATATGAAATAGGATTGTCTAATGTGGTTTTAGTATATCCAGCAGGGATATTATCATATTCACCTATCTTGTCAGCATAATATACGTCACCCAGAGCTTTCTTTGTGGTAAGCTTGTATATTGTATAAGTTACTTTTCCAGATTCAACATATGTCAATTCCTTAATATAATATAATGAAGTATTATCTGCCTCGTTCTTATATACTGTATTAGTTGTATATGGGTCGTACTCATAATACCTGGCATATAAGCTTGATATTTGCAGTGGATGTGAAACATTATATGTTACATTTTCCTTTAATGTTCCATTATCTCTGATTGGTTTGTCCGTTAGATTATCGCTTGTATACACTACTGCCTTTGAACCGGAATATATAGTGACATTACATGTGTCTGCGACTGAAAGTATTGAATCAGTTCCCTCAGCAAAGAAAGCTACACCATAATCACCTGCCCTGTCTGCGTTAATAACTAAGGAACCATTACCACATATATTGATAGAACCGCCCCAGGCATCACCATATGAACCTATACTTCCGATTTCGTTATCACCAATAAGGTTAATCTTGAAATCATCACCCATCATATTAGTAGCTATTCCAGCACTCTTGTTTTTATAATTATTTAATGTAAGTGTATTGGTTTTTCTGTCATAAGACATTCCATCTATAGAATTAGTTCCTTTTGAAGAAAATATAGTAGTACTATCTTCTCCAGTTCTGACATTAATATAAGCATAAGCCCAATCGCCAGTATCACATGGTCCGTTGGCAGCTTTTACCGGTGGTGCAGCATATAAAACTGCAGATGATACTGCGAGTACGACTGCTCCAGCTAATGCGGCTAATTTTTTAATATGCCATTTTTTGTTTTTCACCATAAATCATTCCTCCTGTTTCTTGATAATAATTCTCATTTATTTATTTATTTCTGTGCAAAATCTGTGCAAAAATCTGTATTTCACACAAAGCTCCCAGAATTAAAAGAGCGTATAATATTACGTACATATCAGCTGTATATGTTGTTAATACTATATATAACATTATCAAAAAAGTATATAAGGGAAGTCCGCCAATATGCTAAAACAGCGTGGCGGAGTTCCGCCACGCTGCCTAAAACTGAAAAACAGATGATATAAAGACATATAAATATTAAAAGAATTATTTGTTATAAAGATTAACAAGTCCAACTCGTGATTTAATACCGGTTTTTTCATAAATAGCTGAAATATATCGTTCAAGGGTACGCCTTGATACGTGCATATGCTCTGAAATAGTCTGGATATTATCTTCAGTAGTAACCAGGTAGTTAAATACTTCATTTTCTCTTTCAGTAAAAGAGTATTTTTCTGCTAATATTTGCAGCTTGTCATGTTCATTTGCAGCTTCATCTGTACGCATAGTAAACTGTTGTATAAAATAATATTTTTCAAATGTATATACAACTGAAATAATACTTACCAGAACAAATAAAACAAGTATAAGAATAATCTTTAAAAGATTATTATCAGATGAAAGCAGTTGTAAAACAAAGCCGGCAATAACGGCAGCAGTAAGGTTGTTAACAGCACGCCCCATTCCAGCCCAAAGCTCAGGTATTTTTGCATACAAGGAAAGCTCCATGAATTCTGATGTAAAGAAAACAGCAAAAAATCCAGCGGACAGATAGAAAACAATAAGTACAGCTGTAAAAGGCTTGGAAAATTCAAGCAGCACAATACACATGGTTGAAAGAATCATTATGCAGTACATTATGATTCCGGTATATTTTCTATTGTTAATGTCGAATATAAAGCCGGCAGCAAGGCCACTGAGAGGCAGCAGAATTCTGGCACCCTGCCCAATATCTGTGCTGCCATCGGAATGGATAAGAGTTACTGCACTATCAAGAGTGCTGAATAAACATGCCATCAGCATTACAAGAGCTACAATACTAATAAATAAAGGAATGTAATGTTTATTTTCCTTTATTATATTTTTATCTGTTTTTTTATCTCTATTTTTATCTCTATTTTTATCTACATTATTATCTGTATATTTTTTAATCATATTGTCAGTAGTGTATTCGCTAGTGATATACAAGCTATACCGGTTAAGAATATGTTCATTCCATATTAACAAGATAAAAAGCATCACTATAGATGCTGACAATATAACAAGCTGTATGATCTTTATATGAATAGCATTATGGTTTATAAACTGAAGCAGGATGCCAAAAAAATATGAGATTCCGACAGTTTTTGCCAAATGACGGTTTTTAATCATACATGCAGATACATAGTATACATTACTTCCAACAAGACCAAGAAGTATAAAAAGAATAATTCCTCCGTGAAATATATATTCAAATGACTTACTGCATGTAATGAGTATTGTAAAAAAAACAGAGAGCAAGCCTGCTAAAATCATCAGAATGTTTTGAAGTCTCCTGCTTAAGAAATGTTTAAGCAGAGGATATAATAAAAAACCTGCTGTACTGACACCAAGTACATAATTCTGTGAAAGAGTGGCTTTTTGTTCTGATACAAGAAGAGAAAGCTCATTTACAAACATATATTCAATACTTAAAAAAATAAATGTAAATAATCCCATTAAAACAATAGCATAGATATGTGGCAGACTGGTTAATGTTTTAATTCCGCCACATTTTACAGTGTCCTGTTGAGGTGAATTCATATAATAAATCCTCCATTCTTGCGCTGTTTCTCAGCGCATCTCAAGTTTGTGCGAAGCACAAATCTTGCGTGTGAAAAATCTTATTTTTCACACTAATCCCTATATATGATGATAATTGTGTTGATTGCAAAGCAATCAACGAATTCATATGTGTTATAAAATTATATATTTGAAAGTGGGTTAAGTCAATGACGGTTACAGGAAGGTAAGATTGTCAGTCATATGGAGACTGAATTGTAAAAATATATCAGGAATACACGCAAATATTCAATCAATGGTGATTTAAAAATATTCAATCCAGATAATTTATTTACATTTTGAATAATGAGTGATAAAATGTTTTGTATATAAAATAAAAGGAGGGATTGGTATGGGATTTAGGAGATTATTATATATTTTTATGATTATTATGTGCACCATATTTATGGCAGGCTGTGCAGTTCATGCAAGCCCCGATGATTATGCGGTGAATGAAGGATATGAGGTGAAGGGCAGCAGCTCTAAGAATACAGGCAGTGGGGATGTTGGTGGAGGAACGTCAGGTATAGCAAAGGATAAGATAAAGGTTGGCGTTATACACCTGTCAGATCCGGCAGAGGGCAGCGGTTATACATATACCCATGATATAGGCATACAGGGAATGCAGCAGAATCTGGGGCTTTCTGATTCACAGATTATAAGAAAGAATAATATCAGCGATACTGATGAGGCTGCGACAAGAAAAGCGATACAGGAATGTATCGATGCAGGCTGCAACATAATATTTACTACAAGCTGGGGATATATGCAGACTACGGCGGATATGGCAGAAGAATATCCGGATGTATATTTTTCTCATGGAACAGGCTATATGAGCAATGGTAAGAACTTTAATAATTATTTTGGAAGAATATATCAGGCAAGATATCTTAGCGGAATAGCTGCAGGGCTTAATACCAAAACGAACAAAATAGGTTATGTTGCTGCTATGGGCTTGGATAATTCAGAGGTTACAGGCGGAATAGATGCATTTGCACTGGGAATATATTCTGTTAATCCGGATGCAGAAGTATATGTAAAGGTAACTAACAGCTGGTATGATCCTAAGGCCGAAGAGGAGGCAGCACGTAAGCTGCTTGATATGAACTGTGATGTTATAGCACAGCATTGTGACACTGTATATCCACAGACACTTGCACAGCAGAAGGGTGTGTACAGTATAGGATATAATTCAGATATGAGCAAGGAAGCTCCGGAAGCGTGCTTATGCAGCGTTATATGGAACTGGAGTGCATACTATACATCAGCAGTCCAGAGTGTAATAGATGGTACATGGGATGGAAGCAACTACTATGGAGGAATGAATGAGAATCTTGTAAGCATTACTCCTATAGCAGATTTTGCGGCGGCTGCAACGAAGGAAAAGGTTAATATGGCAAAGCAGCAGATTCTTAGTGGAAAGAATGGTGTGTTTGATGGTGTTATAGAGACGAATACAGGAGCAGAAGTAGGAACGGCAGGAAAGACGCTTGAGGATTCTGTAATTACAGGTGGAATAAACTGGTACTTTAAGACAGTAAAGGTGATTGAATGATTATAGCGTGCGGTTATGCTGCACAGAAATGGAGAAACGTATGAGCATTAAAAAGAAGATACTTGCGATGATAGTTGGTCCTATATTAACTCTGGGAATTATATCAGTTATATTTACTCTTACCAGAGTGAAAAGTGCCATGGTTAACGAGATACAGGATGCGCTTAAGGGAACAGCGGCTGCAACGCTGGCTGCATATGATCAGAATACAGGTGATTATATACAGGCAAGCAATGGTGATATATGGAAAGGCAGCTATAATGTGTCTAAGTCAGAAAGCCTGGTTGATGGAATTAAGCAGAATACAGGAATGGATGTTACATTTTTCTATGGCAGCCAGAGAGTTATGACCTCAGCAGTTGATAAAAATGGCGACAGGATTCTTGGTTCACCAGCAGGTGATACTGTTATTGATAAGGTCCTTAATAACGGACAGAATTATTTTAGTAAGAATGTATCGCTGGATGGTACTCTTAACTATGGATATTTTATGCCGGTTTATCAGAACGGAAGTGACAGCAGTATCGTTGGAATGGTGTTTGTTGGAACTAATAAGGCACAGAAGGATGTGGTGATCAATTATCTTATGATCACAATAGGAACAGCGGTATTTGTCATAATGCTTATATGTGCTGCGTTTGGAATTAAGATGTCTTCATCAATAACTAAGAGCATAAGAACAAGTATTGGAGTGGTTGAAAAGGTTTCAGCCGGTAATCTTGATGTTTGGGTTGATGAAAAGCTTTTAAAAAGAAGTGATGAAATAGGTGATTTATCAAGAGTTACGATTACACTCCGAGATGCCACAAAGACTGTAATAAAAGATATTTCAGCGAATGCAAAGGCGCTTCTTGATGCAGGAAATGTACTTAAGGAGGTTGCTGATAAGACAAATGGAACAATGGATCAGGTGAGAACGGCTGTAACAATGATTGTTGATAATTCAAGCGATCAGGCAAGAAATTCACAGAATACAGCTGAATATATGAGGACTATGGGAGAAGATATTACTGAAACCTCAAGGGAGGTTGATGCGCTGGATGTTAATGCGGCATCTATGCAGCATTCAAGTGAACAGGCCTCAGATACACTTGAAAAGCTGAGAGTAATTAACGGTGATGTTGAACGTATAATAAATGATGTTAAGGAACAGACTATCAGGACTAACAATTCAGTACAGAAAATACAGGATGCTACCACATTTATCGCTTCAATAGCAGAGGAAACCAATCTTCTTAGTCTTAATGCTTCTATTGAAGCTGCAAGGGCAGGAGAGAGTGGAAGAGGCTTTGCGGTAGTTGCAGAACAGATTAAGAAACTGGCAGAACAGTCGAATACATCAAGCCAGGAGATAGATGATACTGCAAGAGCACTTATGCAGGATTCTACAAAGGCGGTTGAACTTATAAAGCAGATGCAGGATATAATAATGAACCAGAGCGAAAGCATGAAGGAAACACGTATGGTTGTGGGAAAGGTGCTTGATGAGATTGAAAGTTCAATGAAAAGTATCAGCAGTATTAAGGCAAGTACACATAAGCTGGAGGTATCCCGTAACAATGTAGTATCAGCGGTTGATGAACTGTCAGAGATAGCTATTAATAACGTTGAAGGAACAAGAAAAACACATCAGGAAACTGAAGAGGTTGCTGGTTCATTTACGCAGGTATCAGAAAGTGCGGAACAGTTAAGAAGAATAGCTGGAATGCTGGCAGATAGTATAGATTATTTCAAGATATAGAGAGCAGAAAGCTATACAGATAATTATGTATATAGTTATAGTTATGTAGATAGTTATGCAGACAGTATGCATACAGCTATGCAGGCTAAAAATACAGTTTGCATTTTTATTGGCTGCGTAGTATCATTTAATGGAGTATTATTTTTTGGACAGAGCAATAAATATAGTTTATTGTTAATGCATATAAAATATTACTTATATCAGGTTAAAAAGTTTAATGATAGATGGAGGCACATATGAAGTTCATAGCAATTGGCGAATTGATGTTAAGATTATCACCACCGAACTATGAGAAGATAGTTACAACTCACAATTTCATCGTTAATTATGGTGGGGCAGAGGCGAATGTAGCAGTTTCCTTAGCTAACCTTGGTGTTGATTCAACATTTTTTACTGTATTACCGAATACAGATCTGGGTAAGTCTTGTATTAACTACCTTAAGGCTAATGATGTACATACTAAGCATATTATTAAGGCTGACGGGAGAATGGGACTTTACTATCTTGAGGAAGGTGTTTCAGTAAGACCTTCACAGGTAATATATGATAGAGGAAGTTCAGCATTTGCTGAATATGACTATAAGGATGTAGATTTTGAGAATATCTTAAAGGATTATGACTGGTTGCATTTAAGTGGCATCACACCAGCCCTTTCATATAACTGCCGCCGTCTTATAGATAAGGCTATTAAGGCAGCTAAGAAGCTTGGGCTTACAGTAAGCTTTGATCCTAACTTCAGAAGTACATTATGGTCTTTTGAAACTGCAAGGGATGTACTCAGCAGATATCTTCCATATGTAGATGTACTTATAGGTATTGAGCCTATCCATGTATACAATGCAGATGGTACAGATGTTAAGGACGGTCTTACTATGGATCCATCATTTGAGGATATGGACAGAGTATTCAAGGCTATTGATGAGCAGTATCATATGAAAGCAATTGCAAGAACAGTACGTTATGTTCATTCAGGAAGTAATAACTCTCTTAAGGCTTTCTACTATGCTGACGGAAAGACTTACGAAAGCAAGACACTCAACTTTGAGATTGTTGACCGTGTTGGAGGTGGAGATGCATTCTCTTCTGGTCTTATCTATGCACTTATGCAGAATGACTGGAAGCATGAGGATATTGTCAACTTTGCAGTTGCATCTTCAGTAATGAAGCACGCTATACGTGGCGATACTAACATCACAAGCGTAGATCAGATAAAGAGACTTATGAATAACGCTTCATTTGATGTACAAAGATAATGAGAGTAAGTCGTTAGTCATATAGGAGGAAGGTCTAAGGAAAATCCGTACTTACATAATGATTTTCCCTAGACCTTTTCATATGAGGCTGATAACAGAAAGATTATAGTTAATTTACCGGAGGATATATGAAAAAGATAAAAGAACTTATGCCGGAGGCATATGATTTTAATGGAAAGCTTTCATTAAAACAGGCTATACCACTTGGACTTCAGCACGTTATGGCGATGTTTGTAGGAAATCTTACACCGTTGCTTATTATCACAGGAGCATGTGGTATTGGTGCAGGAAGCGAGTATGCATCCATTCAGGTTGCACTTTTACAGAATGCTATGATCATAGCTGGTATTGTAACGCTTATACAGTTATTTTCAGTAGGACCTGTTGGAGGAAAGGTGCCTATTATTATGGGTACAAGCTCTGGATTCATCGGAGTGTTCAGCAGTGTAACAAAGGTTATGGGTGGCGGAATATTAGCCTATGGTGCTATTATGGGAGCCTCTATTATAGGTGGTCTTTTTGAAACAGTGCTTGGTGCATTTATTAAGCCGTTAAGAAGATTTTTCCCATCAGTTGTAACAGGAACTGTCGTGCTTTCTATTGGATTGTCACTTATTTCTGTTGGTATTAATTCATTCGGTGGTGGAAATGGGGCTAAAGACTTTGGCTCATTAGAGAATCTGTTTCTGGCATTTGTTGTGCTTATTGTTATATTATTCGTTAAGCACTGGACAAAGGGGTATCTTAGTTCATCATCTATACTGATTGGAATTATAGTTGGTTATATTGTAGCAGTTATTATGGGCTGTGTGCTTCCACATACAGCAGTTACTGCTGATGGAGTTGAATATACTAAGTCATGGGTACTCAACTGGAATAAGGTTGCAGAAGCTAAGTGGATTGCGATTCCTAAGTTCATGCCAGTTAAGCCAGTGTTTGACTTAAGAGCAATACTTCCTGTGCTTGTTATGTTCGTTGTAACAGCAGTAGAAACTGTTGGAGATATATCAGGTGTTATGGTCGGTGGAGTAGGAAGAGAAGCGACAGATAAAGAACTTTCAGGCGGAGTTATGTGTGATGGTTTAGGTTCATCGCTTGCAGCACTTTTCGGTGTGCTTCCTAATACATCATTCAGCCAGAATGTTGGCCTTGTTGCAATGACTAAGGTTGTTAACAGAATTGCACTTGCATCTGGTGCTGTATTCCTTATATTATGTGGTCTTATTCCTAAGCTTGGAGCCTTGATATCAATCATGCCACAGTCAGTACTTGGTGGTGCGGCAGTTATGATGTTCTCATCAATTATTGTAAGTGGTATCCAGCTTATCACTAAGGAGCCGCTTGATGCAAGAAGGCTTTCTATTGTATCGGTTGCACTTGGTGTAGGCTATGGTATGGGTGTAAGCCCTGCAATCCTTGCACATACACCACAGGCTGTACAGCTTATGTTTGGTGAATCTGGTATTGTTCCAGCAGCATTTGTAGCGATATTACTTAACATAATTCTTCCTAAGAATAAAGCTGAGGAAACGGTTAAAGAAGTTGTTTCAGAAGAAGCAGCAACAATAAAGGAAAAGGCTGTAACTAAATAAGGTACAGCAATTAGCGAAGATACCGGGAAAGACGAATAAGGTCGTTTCCAGTATCAATATCATATAATTCATATTCATCCTGTGCAGGAACTAAAACAACCTGTGCAGGATGTTTTTTTGCAATAAAACCGCCACCCTTGCCCTGTGGAAGATTCATCAGTTCATCATAATAGCTGGCTGGGAATATTACAGGAGAACCAGGAGTTCCATTAAAAGCAAGACGGCATATCTTACTATTATTATTGAAATAATTATTATTGGCATTGCTGGATTTATCTGTGCTGTTACAAGCAAAATAACTGCTGTTGTAGTAAATAAATAAAAGGCACAGCAGCTGAAGGCTTGTCTTAGTGATAAGCGGCTGGTCTGATGGAAGAAATAATATCCCTTGGGTGCAGCAGCTTTTGTGTCTGTTAGTTTCCTTTAGAATACGTGAAACACCAAGACGTACCATATCATTTCTGTAAGGCATATTGTGTTTAATGCAATGTATATGTTCCCGTTCACATATCTGTACAAGCTCATCATGACGGGTTACGGCAAGAGTTTTACCAAAGCTTACAAAGTGGCTTATATTTATCGCATTTTCAAAGAGAGTGTTGTTGTTGAAGGAGGCTAAAAGCTTGTTGGTACCGAATCTTTTTGACATACCGGATGCCATAATAATGCACGAAATAGAGCTGAATATATTATCAATATCGATTAAAAGTACATCAGCTCTGCTTTTAATACTGTCAAGAAATTCTGTGGATTGTTTTCTGATGACAGCTAATACGCGTGAGTTATCAAGGAGACTTTTAATGTTCTTCTGAAAAGGGATACAGGAGCTTTCCAGATAACCAAGCTCGTCAATAACAAATACACTATCAGCAGAGGTCATAAGATGCTTCATAATGGCAGGGCAGGCGCAGTTAATAAAGCCATCCTCTACAATGGTCATATTGTTGCCTTTTTTAGGGGAAACAGGAGTGAGTGTACGTGGTATTCCAATAACATATTCCTTTCCGTCATCTATAAGATTAGATTTAATAACAACTTCTGGTGTGTCCGTTCTGCGACTTAGCAGATAATTGAAAAAATCAGACATATCCATAGTTTCTTCAATCTGGTTTAAAATGTTGTTTAACAGATATGATTTGCCACTTCCCCGGTCTCCCGTAATAAAAAGATGTTTTTTATCTGACATCTTAAAAAATGTAATTACAGCCAAAGCATCTAAATAACAATTATCCATAGAATAAGTTACCTCGTTTCAGTAAATGATTTTATAACGTAAGTGTGTCTGGTGTGAATAAACATTTATACGCAGTATAGGTATAGATCTATAATGCCACAACTACACGGTGTGTTTTATGGTGGATATCAGTACATTCAATGACATTAATATTATCATATATAAGAGACATCTTTTCGTTAATAATATCAAGAGAGTCTGTATGTGTATTAATGGTGCTAAGGATTGACCCGGCTTTCATAAGAAATATATTATCGCAGTATTCCAAAGCAAGCTCGGGACTGTGAATGCACGTGAGGGCACATCTGCCATCAGAGACGATATTTCTTATGTGCTGCATAAGCAGATGACGGTTAGAAAAATCAAGTGCACTATCTGGTTCATCAAGGAGAAGCAGAGGTGAAGCCTCTATTATGGTGCGTGCAAGAATACATAACTGTTTCTGTCCTTCGCTTAAAGCTAAGAAGTCTGCTTCGTATAAACCCTTAAGTCCAACCATATCAATAGCTTTATCGGCACGTTTTATCATATCTGTGGTGTAGCCTCCAAGTATGTGCATATGAGGATTGAAGCCAAGCAGACATACCTCCCTGACGGTCATGCTTATGGTAAGATTGTTTCTTTGGGGAATGTAGCTTATCAGCTGGGCCTTTTTTTTAACAGAGAGGTTTTCAAGCAGGTGTTCATTAAGCTGACATTGTCCGTTGTGTTTTATAAGTCCCATGATGGCCTTAATAAGAGAGGTTTTGCCACAGCCGTTATTGCCTATAACAGCATTAAGCTGTCCTGCATTAAGGTTAAGGCTTACGTTATCAACTGCACAGTTGCTGCCATAATAAACTGATATTCCGGTAGCGGAAAATGTAGTATTGAATAAATCAGACATCATAACCCCTCCTTTTTATTAGCCCTGATGAGCAGAATTATAAGCAGCGGAGCGCCCAGAAGTGAAGTAAATATACTGACTGGCAGTTCTGATGTGGATACACTTCTTGCCAGTATATCGGCGAGTGTCAATAAAATAGCTCCTGTGAAGCCGCTTGTTATATATGTAAATATGTCATTACGCTTTGTAAGCAGTCTGGCAATATGAGGTGCAATAAGTCCGATAAAGCTTATAAGCCCTGTAACACATATTATTGATGATACTACTAATGTAGCAAGCATTAGTATGATAAAACGCAGAATTGTCACATTTACACCCAGCGATACAGCTTCCTCTTCGCTTGTAGAGAGAATGAGAACCTGTCTGTATAACATAGCCATTATAATAAAGCCGGCAAGTGTTGTGAAGAACGGAATAGCAAGGCTGTCCCTTGAGATACTATTAAGGCTTCCCATAATCCAGTATTCGATTGAAGCAAGCTGTTTTTCAGGATCTGCGGCAAGCTTTAGAAACATAAGTATAGTCTGTGCCACAGAATGAATAGCTATACCAGCAAGCACGATAGTATAACTGTTTCTTCCAGGGACAAGATAGGCTGTGAGCAGAGTTATTATGAGGGCTGTTACAGCTCCGATAAATGCAGATATGGAGATGACTGGAACAGAAGCAGAAACCGCAACTATTGCAAGAGCAGCACCGGCACTTGCACCGGAGGAAACGCCAACGATATCGGGAGAAGCCAGAGGGTTTTTAAATATAAGCTGATATATATAACCTGATATTGAAAGCCCAAAACCTCCTATAACACCCATAAGGGCACGGGGAAGCCTGAGCCTTTTAAAGACCATAATAGACATAGTATCACCAGACAGTAAGCTCTTTAATGTGAGTGGATACTGTCCGGTAATGACAGACCATACAAGTACTACTATAAGAAGTAGTACCTGTATGACTGATAAAAGTATAATTTTGTTCCGGTAATTATAATTATTTTTGAACATAAATCATCCTTATTTAGCAGGTGTGAATCCATAAAAGCTTTCATAGAATTTAGTTACACATTCTTCATAAAAATCCTTAGTAACCTTTTCTGGATGAAGAACAGAGGCAATATATATGCTTCCTAAGAAGCTTGCTGGTACAGGTGAATCCCAGGCTTCTATATCACCAGGCAGCTTTACAACCTTTTTATTCTTAATGGCATTGCAGTCTGCAAGATTAGCATCATTCAGAACGTCATCTACTGAGTAAGTTGCATCGGCAGCTATTATAATGTAATCAGGGTTCCAGGCAAGAATCTGTTCATATGAAACATTTGCCCAGTAAGTATCTGTAAGCTCAGAGGCTGCATTCTTTCCACCTGCATTGCTAAGTAATGTGTTCTGATACATCTTGCTTCCTGCTGTTGAAAGAACAGAGCTGTTGCCTGCAAGATATACTAAAGGAGTGCTCTCACCTGCAAGCTTGGCTTTGTTATCAGCTAAAAATGTATCAATGGAATTGTTAAGTGCATCAGAGCGTCCAATTGTGTTAGTTATTTTACCAACAAGTGTGATACATTCCTTAAGGAGAGTTTCATCCTCAGGATTTACAACAACAGCCTTGATACCAAGACCTTCAAGTGTATCTGCAGCTTTTTTTAACTTCATAGGAAGGAATACAACATCAGGTGCTGCTGCAACGCAGGCTTCTGTGTTGAATTCTTTGGCTGTTCCCATATTAGGGAGACTTATGATAGATGGAGCTGCAAGCTTATAGATATTTCTTGTATTAGCCTTAGCTTCGATTCCTACAAGCTTGTCCTTTAATCCAAGTGCAAGGAGAAGACTTGTGGAGATATAGTAAGATGAAGCAATCTTTTCAGGTGCTTTTTCAAATGTTACTGTTCGTCCAGCCTGGTCGGTAACAGTAATAGGGTAGCTTGTGCTTACCTCGTTGAATTGGGACATAACATCAAAGGCTGATGTTGAAGCAGCCTGTGTAGTGCTGTCATTTGCGGCAGAACTGCCACATGCTACAGTTGATATAAGCATGAGCACTGCCAGAACTAAAGCGGTTAATCTTTTAAATTTTTTCATAAATATCCTCATTTCTACTTTTTTGGCACACTAATTTATGTTGATCAGAATATATCTTATAGCAACAGTTAAAAGATATGTGCGAATGAATTTTATCAGATTGACAAGGCTTTTACAAGTCAGTATAGTTATATTATGATGTAATTAAAAAGCGGTCAGGAAAAGGTTAAAAGTTGTTTGAGCTGCACAGCAGGACTTTTATTTCTGGCATCAGTATGATTAAAATGAGGAGTTTTTATGCTTAATATACAGAATTATAAGAAAGTAGAAAGTATTGAAGAGGCTTACGAGCTTAACCAGAAGAAGGCTAACAGAATTGTCGGCGGCATGATGTGGATGCGTATGGGTGATAACAGAATCAATACCGCGATTGACATGTCAGGACTAGGACTTGATAAGATTGAAGAGACAGAAGAAGAATTTAAGATTGGATGTATGACATCACTAAGACAGTTAGAAAATCATAAGGGTTTTAATGAATATACCAATGGCTGTGCCAAAGAAGCACTAAGGCATATTGTTGGTGTGCAGTTTAGAAATCTTGCAACAGTTGGTGGAAGCATATATGGAAGATATGGATTTTCTGATGTTCTTACATTATTAATTGGACTTGATTCATACGTTGAATTATATAAGGGTGGAATAGTTTCCCTAAAGGAGTATGCGGCAAAAAGCTATGACAGGGATATTATTGTAAGCATTATAGTTAAGAAAAAGCCAGTCAAGATGTTTTATGAGGCAGTAAGAATAACAGAAACAGACCTTCCGGTTCTTACCTGTGCTGGCGTGGGCTTTAGTGGTGCAGGTGAATATAATATATGCATAGGTGCAAGACCGGGAAGAGCTGTTGTTGTAGAAGATAAGGAAGGTATTCTTAAGGGCGTAGTAAATGATGAGACTATAGAGAGCTTCGCCAGATATGTAAGGGAAAATGTTTCTACAGAGAGTAATATGCGTGGAAGTGCTGAATACAGAAGCCATCTGGCAGAAGAGCTTACCAAGAGAGCATTAAGGGCTGTAAATAATTAATAATTAGTTATTGATTATTAATAGCTGAGGTATTATTTATATAGATTTGTTTATATATCGATTTATTAGTGTATGGATTGGAGAATATATGTTAGTAGATATTAAGTTAAATGGAAAGTCAGTCAAGGCAGATGTTGCCTGCGATATGACTCTTTATGATTTCGTGAGGGAGCATGGCTGTTATAGTGTAAAATGTGGCTGTGAGACTTCTAACTGCGGACTGTGTACGGTATTTCTTAACGATAAACCAGTGCTTTCATGTTCGGTTCTTGCTGTAAGAGCAGATAAATGCAGCGTTACAACGCTTGAAGGTTTACAGGAGGAGGCCGCAGAATTCGTTACATTTATAGCTGACCAGGGGGCAGAGCAGTGTGGCTTCTGTAATCCGGGCTTTGTTATGAATGCTATTGCACTCTTTAGGGAGAATCCTTATCCTGATGAAGATGAGATAAAGGAGTTTCTTTCAGGAAATCTGTGCAGATGTTCAGGGTATGAAGGCCAGTTAAGAGGAATTCTGGATTACCTCAGGGTAAAAAAGGCTAAGGAAGCCAGTGTGGAAAATAAAGAAAATATAGCAGAGGAGGTGAAGTAATGAAGTCGGTTAATAAAGCGGTAAGAAAAAAGGATGCAATGGAGCTGCTTCTTGGAAAGCCAGTATATACAGATGATATTGCACCAAAGGATTGTCTTGTTGTAAAGCTTCTGCGTTCACCATATGCCAACGCATATGTTAAGAGCATTAATACAGATATTGCAATGAAGGTACCCGGAATAGAGGCAATATATACATATAAGGATGTTGACCAGAATATGAAGCGTTTTACCTGTGCCGGTCAGACGTATCCTGAGCCAAGTCCTTATGACAGGCTTATTCTTGATAAACATGTAAGATTCATAGGTGATCCGGTTGCGATTGTTGCGGGAGTGGATGAGCGCTGTGTTGATAAGGCAATGAAGCTTATTAAGGCAGAGTATGAGGTACTTGAGCCAGTGCTTGACTTTACAAAGGCAAAGGATAATGAGATACTTGTTCATCCGGAGGATAACTGGGAAGCAATGTGTCCTGTCGGAGCTGATAATAAAAGAAATCTATGTGCACATGATGAGTGCAGTAATGGTGATATAGATAGGGTGCTTGAGAGCTGTGATATTGTAATTGACAGGACATATCATACAAAGGCATGCCAGCAGAGTATGATGGAGACCTTCAGGACATTCTGTACAATCGATACTTATGGAAGACTTCATGTTGTAAGCTCTACACAGATAGTATTTCATTGCAGAAGAATCATATCACACGCACTTGGAATATCTCCATCAAAGATACGTGTTACAAAGCCTAGAATAGGTGGTGGTTTTGGCGCAAAGCAGACCTCAGTTTCAGAAATATATCCGGCATTTGTCACATGGAAGACTAAGAAGCCAGCTATGATTATATTCTCAAGGGAAGAGTCATTATCAGCTTCATCTCCAAGACATGAGATGCAGATGCATGTAAGGCTCGGTGCAACTAAGGATGGTATCGTAAAAGGAATAGATTTATATACTCTGTCTAACACAGGAGCTTATGGGGAGCATGGACCAACGACAGTAGGTCTTTCAGGACACAAGTCAATACCGTTATATGGAAAGGCGGAGGCATTCCGCTTTGTAAGTGATGTTGTATACACGAATGTTATGTCAGCAGGGGCATACAGAGGCTATGGTGCCACACAGGGACTTTTTGCGGTTGAATCTGCTGTAAATGAGCTTGCTGATAAGCTGCATATGGATCCTTTTGAAATAAGATTTAAAAACATAGTTAAGGAGGGCGATGTAATGCCTGCTTACTATGGTCAGGTCAATACAAGCTGTGCACTTGACAGATGCTTAGAAAAGGTTAAAGAGATGATTAAATGGGATGAGAAGTATCCTATGAGAAAGATATCTGATACGAAGGCACGTTTTGTCGGAATGGGTATGGCTATGCAGGGCTCTGGTATATCAGGTGTGGATGTGGGAAGTGCCACACTTAAGCTTAATGATGAGGGTGTGTATACAATGAATATCGGTGCTGCTGATATGGGAACAGGCTGTGATACAATACTTGCACAGATTGCTGCGGAGGTGCTTGAGTGCAGTACTGATGACATAAGTGTATTCGGTGCTGATACTGATATATCACCTTATGATTCAGGATCATATGCATCAAGTACAACATATGTTACCGGAAAGGCTGTTGAGAACTGTGCCTTAGAGCTAAGAAACAGAATCGAAAAGCTTGGAGCTAAGCTTATAGGCTGTGATAAGAGTGAGGTTACATTTGACGGAAGCTGTGTAAGCTGTGAGGCTGGAGAGCACAAGGGTGCATCAGTAAGTCTTTGTGATATAGCAACAGCTTCTATGTGTGGCAATGATATGGCACTTTCTGTTACTAATACACATACATCACCTATTTCACCACCACCATTTATGGTAGGTGCAGCTGAGGTTGAAGTTGACCTTGTTACAGGCGAAAGCAGGGTTGTAGAATATGATGCATGCGTTGACTGTGGAACACCGGTTAATCCTAATCTTGCAAGAGTACAGGCAGAAGGCGGAATCCTTCAGGGAATTGGTATGGCAATGTCTGAAAATATCACATATTCTGATAAGGGAAAGCTTTATGAGAACTCATTCCTGCAATATAAGATACCATCAAGGATGGATATTGGACATATTAATGTTGAGTTTGAAAGCAGCTTTGAGAATGCTGGGCCATTTGGTGCTAAGTCAATAGGAGAGGTTGTAATAAATACACCACTTCCGGCTGTGGCAGATGCGCTAAGCCACGCAGCAGGAAAGCGGTTCTATGAGCTGCCTATAACACCGGAGCAGATTGCTATGGCGAGGGCAGAGAATAATTAGGATTATAACACAGATAAGATAAAAAATAAGACGGCACGATTTATTTCTGGATAAAGGGAATAGTCGTGCTGTTTTTTTGTTTATAATATAAATGATGTGAGTGTCTGGAGTAAATTTTGTCACTCACTGATGTTTAGCGTGCTGCAAGTAAAAAGTCTGAAATAAAAAAAGATAAATCTTGAAGAAACGGACAAATTAGGCGAAAATAGTTTTGAAGAAACGGACAAAACGAATGAAAATAATCTTGAAGAAAAGGACAAAATGAGTGAAAATAATCTTGAAGAAATGGTCAAAATAAGAGATAATAATATTGAAGAAAGTTAAATCATAATATGTATTATATAAAGAAATCAGAGGTGCTTTTAGCACAGTAAAGAATAGTAACAATGATATAGTTCAGAAAGGGGAAGGCTATGAATTTTAAAAGAAAAGTATATAGTAGATTGTTAGAATGGAAGGAAAAGTATTCGGATAAATACGCGGTCATGCTAGAGGGGGCAAGACGAGTTGGTAAATCTACAATTGCCCAAAGCTTTGGGGAAAATGAATATGACTCATGTATTCTTATTGATTTTTCAAAAGCAACAGCCAATATATTAGAGTGTTTTGATGATATAGCAAATCTAAATATATTTTTTTTAAGATTACAGGCGGAAACAGGTATAACATTATATGAGCATAAATCGCTGATTATATTTGATGAAGTTCAGCTATTCCCGAAAGCAAGACAGGCAATAAAACATCTTGTTGCAGATGGAAGATACAGTTATTTGGAAACTGGTTCACTAATATCCATAAAGAAAAATGTAAAGGATATTTTAATTCCATCGGAGGAAATGAAAATACAGGTGTACCCAATGGATTATCAGGAGTTCTGTGATGCAACAGGGGGAAACTATGAACTTCTTTGTCAGATATACAATACAGGTAAGGCTATTGGACAGCCAACTAATCGTAAGCTGATGAGAGATTTAAGAATATATATGGCAGTAGGTGGTATGCCTCAGGCAGTTGAAGCTTATATAGAAGGTAAGAATTTCTCTGAAATTGATATGGTCAAAAGACAGATTATATCATTGTATGAAGAAGATTTTAAAAAGATTGATAGTTCTGGAAGAATCTCTGCATTATATCACTCAATTCCGGCACAGCTTGCAAAGGATTCAAAAAAATACAGGATTACCGCGGCAATAGGAAAGAAGAATAATTCAAAAACAGAAGAATTATTGTATGAGCTGATTGATTCAAAGACTGTATTACCTTGTTATAATTCAACTGATCCAAGGGTAAGTCTGACAGATACAAAGGACTTTGACAGTTATAAATTGTATCTATCGGATACTGGATTATTTATTACATTAATGTTTATAGACCGTCCAGTCACAGAAAATAATGTATACGCGAAGCTGCTTTCTGATAAGCTTCCAGCTAATTTGGGCTATTTATATGAGAATCTTATTGCACAGATGATTACAGCAGCGGGAAGGGAGCTTTATTATCACACATGGGAAAAAGACAAAAGCACACATTATTATGAGGTTGACTTTCTGATTTCTGAGGGAAGTAAAGTAAATGCCTTTGAAGTTAAGTCATCAGGGGCAGGAAAGCACGAATCTATAAAACAGTTTTATAAAAAATTTTCAAAGAATGTAAGTAAGATATATTTAATATCGCAAAAAGATGTTGGAAAAGAAGAAAATTTAATGCTGAAACCATTTTATTTAATGCCATTTCTCATAAAGTAGATGACTATTTCACATTATAAAATACAGGAGTAAAAATTATGCCTAATATACTGATTGTAGAGGATGATATAAATATTAATAACCTTCTTTGTGAGGTGCTTATGAAGGCAGGTTATACGTGTGAACAGGCATTTTCAGGAACAGAGGCAAAGCTGCTTCTGAATATAAAAGAAAAGGCTTATACGCTTGTACTGCTTGACTTAATGCTGCCTGGGGCAAGTGGTGAGGAGGTTTTAAAAGAGATAAGAAAACAGGGAAGGCTTCCGGTGATTGTGCTGACTGCAAAGGATAGTATAGATGATAAAATCGGAGTGCTGACAGATGGAGCAGATGATTATATAACAAAGCCATTTGAGATTAGAGAGGTACTGGCACGTATTCAGGTGCAGCTTCGTCATATAGAGGCAGAAACAAAAAGTGAAGCAGAAACAAAGGGTGAAGCAGAGGCAGAAACAGAAGTAAAAACAAAGGCTGGTATACAAAAAGGACAAGGCAGCGGAAGGCTTGAGTTCAGAGATATGGTGCTTACACGCTCTACCTTTGAGGTAAGTATCGGTGGCAGGGTGCTTCCTAAGATTACAAAACAGGAATTTGCAATACTGGAATTGCTGCTTAAAAACCCGAAGCAGGTGTTTAGCAAGGAGGATATATTCGAATATGCGTGGGACGAGCCATATATGGGTGAAACAAAGACCCTGGATGTGCATATAAGCAATATCAGAAAGAAAATAAAGACCGTTACACCTGATGAATATATAGAAACAATATGGGGGATTGGATATCGCCTGCATGAATAATTTACTCTTTTTTTACTATTTATTTGCGATTGATTAGGATTTATTTTTTATGATAAGAGTAGTTAAGAAAAGGAGGAAAAAGCTTTGAGTGAATTATTATTGCAGACAAGGAATCTGACTAAGCAGTATGGCAGACACAGGGCGATTGATGATGTAAATATGCACATTAAAAAGGGTGCGATATATGGCTTTATTGGAAGAAACGGAGCTGGTAAAACGACCTGTCTTAAGATGATTAGCGGACTGTCAACACCGTCTTATGGCGAAATAGAAATGTTTGGGTATAAAGGAAAGGACTTACAAAAGGTACGTTCAAGAGTAGGGTGTCTTATAGAAGCTCCCGGACTTTATGGCAATATGTCGGCATATGACAATCTGAACATTAAATGCAAGCTTACAGGGATTAAGAAAAAAGGATATATAGAAGAGCTGTTAAAAACAGTGGGTCTTGATACTGTTGGAGAAAAGAAAACAAAGCATTATTCGCTTGGAATGAAGCAGCGCTTAGGAATTGCTCTTGCACTTGTAGGTGAGCCTGACCTGCTTATTCTTGATGAGCCGATTAACGGACTTGATCCACAGGGAATTGTGGAGGTGCGTGAAACTATCCAGAAGCTTGCAAAGGAGCGTGGCATGACAATATGTATTTCAAGTCATATTCTGGAGGAATTATCAAAGATTGCTACAGATTATGGCATTATTCATAATGGATGCCTTGTGCAGGAGCTTACAAGAGAAGAACTTATGAAAAAATGCAGTGAGCGCATAGAGCTTACACTTGATAATCCTAAGCAGGCTATTCCTGTGCTTGATGATATGGGATTTAGCAGCTATCAGGTTATAGATAAAGAACATATTCATATATTTGAAAGACTGGGAGAAAGTGCCAGCCTGAATATGGAGCTTGCAAAGGCGGGAATTCCAGTTAAAGGAATATCTATTACAAGTGAAGAACTTGAGAATTATTTCTTAAGGCTTACAGGAGGTGACAATCGTGCTTAATATGATAAAGATGGATGTATACAGAATGTTTCGTACAAAGAGTATGTATGTAATATGGATTATATTGCTGGCATCAGCACTGCTTACCTCATTTCTTTCAAAAATAGATTATGATGCAGTTAATAAAGAGTGGGAGAAGCAGCAGGCAGTGGAAAGTCAGGCAGATACTGATGGTCAGACAGTTGATGTGATAAATGCACAAGACATAGAGGAACAACAGGCAGATGACAGCAACAAAGAACAGCTTTCGCAGCAGAATACAGATAATGTCAATATTGGTATGAGTGTGGAATTACCTACGGAGCCAGGGAAGAAGGTTACGGTAATGGATGTTTTCTTTTCTAATGCACAGGGAAAGTTTTATGCACTTTTTCTTGTAATATTTGCGGTTATGTTTGCAACAGCAGATATTAAGAGCGGTTATATTAAGAATATTGGTGGACAGGTGTCACAAAGGGGGATGCTTATTGTTTCAAGGGCAGTTGCGCTTGCCTTATTTACAGCAATTACTTTTGCAGGGATATTTGTATTCCAGGCAGCAGCGAATATGCTTGCATTTAAATGTGTGGTGTGGGGTAACTGGAAGGAGATTATACCTTATTTCTTAACAGAACTTATGCTTCATTATGCGTTTGTGTTAATATGTATGGCGATAGCAGTTATAATTAAGAATAATGTCATAAGCATGACCTTGTCGATATGTCTTACTATGAATATAATGAGTATTGCATATGCCTTTATAGATTATGTAGTTAACAGAAAGGGACTTCATAACTTCAGCATCTATAAGTATACAGTAACTGGAAGGATGGCAATGCTTCCTATGAATGCAGGCAGGGATGATGTTGTTAGTTCAATGTGTGTGGCAGCTGTATTTATTATTATAATGCTGTCATTAAGTAGTTATATTTTTCAGAAAAGGGATATTTAGAGAATGAGGATTATTATTGGAATATTAGCAGTAATAATTATTATACAGGCATTTATTATGTGGAAATACCAGCGGCAGATTAAGGACATCTGCCGCCAGTTGTCGTTTCTTATGGAACACGATAGTAACAAGCTGATTCAACGTGAAATAGATATGGGGGGAATAGGTGAGCTTTCAGATAAATTGAATGAACTACTTGACATGCGTAAAAAAGAGAGAAACGAGTACAGAAAAAAAGAAGAGCTGATAGCAGACACATATACTAATCTTTCACACGATATAAGGACACCGCTTACATCGCTGGATGGGTATTTCCAGCTTATAGAGGAATGTGACAATATAGATGACCAGAGGAGATATCTTGATATAATCAGAGAAAGGCTTAACAGCCTTAATGAAATGCTGGAGGAGCTTTTTACATTTACCAAGCTGAAAAATGATTCATATAAGCTTGAGCTTACGGACTGTTGTATGAACAGAATATTAAAAGAAGCTGTATTTTCTTATTATGATGAATGGAAAAAGCAGGGCATCTGCCCAGAGATTAGTATTACTGAGGAAATGCTGTATATATCAGGTAATAAGCAGGGCTTAAGGAGAGTTATACAGAATGTCATAAAAAATGGTCTTGATCATGGGGAAAAGAATATAAGTATCAGGCTTACCCGTGAGGATAATCATGCCTTGCTTAAAATCAGCAATTATACGGAACATCCTGAAAATATTGACTTAAGCCATGTGTTTGAGCGTTTTTATAAAGCAGATGTGGCAAGAGGCAGAGCCTCAACCGGACTGGGTTTATCTATTGCAAAAGAGCTTGTGGAGCGTATGAATGGAGATATAAGTGCAAGAATACAGGGAAATGATTTTATTATTGAAATAAAAGTTATGCTTGTGGTATAATATGTATGAAAAAATAATAAAAATATTATACTACATATTGATAAAAAAATAACAAAGTGATATAAAATGTAAAAGAAACAGGGGCTGTTACGGAGAAATTATATATAGAATATGCTGATTCGTTTAATGAATGGGGAATATTACGGATTCAATAATAAAGGGAGACATGCGTATGAAAAATATAAAAGAAATAGGGGATTTTTTTATAAATCTGAATGAATATGTATATGCAACAGATATAGAAACCAATGAAATTGTATATATGAATCATAAAGCATTGAAAGCGTATGGCTTAGAATCAATAGAGGATATAAAAGGCAAGAAGTGTTATGAGGTATTACAAAAAGCTTCTGTTAAATGCGGTATGTGTAACAACAGCAGACTTTTACCAGGAGCCTTTGAGGAATGGCGTTATTATAATCCTGTATTAGATAAATATATGATAATAAAGGATACACTGATAGAGGGTGAAGGAAACAGAAAGTACAGGTTGGAAATAGGCATAGATATAAGTGAGGAGCTTGCACAGGATAAGCTTATCCAGAAGTATAGAGAAACTGAAACACTTGTGAATGAGGGCTTGAGGGTGGCACTTGCAGCAGATACACCTGATGAAACAATAAACACACTTCTTGGGTATATAGGTAAAGCACTTAATGGAGAAAGAACCTATATATTTGAAAAAAATATATATGGTGGAGATGATAATACATATGAGTGGACGGCAGAGGGAGTAAGTCCAGAGAAGGATAATCTTCAGAATGTGCCTCCGGATGTATGTGCTAACTGGTATAAGTGTTTTGAAGAAGGCGGAAACATCGTGATTAAGGATCTTGAAGAGATAAAAGAGAGTGATCCACTTCAATATGATAATTTAAAAAGACAGGGTATTCATTCGATAATTGTAATTCCTATATATAACGAAGGGAAAGTTATTGCATTTATGGGAATAGACAATCCGCCACTGCTTACACTCGAATATGCCTTAAGTATACTAGAGATTATGAGAGCTTTTATTATATCATGTATAAAGCGCAGGAATACGATGAGAAAGCTTGAGGATATGAGCTATAAGGACGCCCTGACCAATATAGGAAACCGTTTCGCTATGAGAGACTGTGTAGATAGTATAGATAAAAAACAGAGTATAGGCGTTGTTTACTGTGATGTTACAGGACTGAAATATGTGAATGATACAATGGGACATGAGGCAGGCGACAGACTTATTCTTAATGCATGTGGATGCCTTACAGACGTGTTTGGAGTGGATGCAGTATTTCGTATAGGTGGAGATGAGTTCCTTGTAATCTGTAAACAGATAGATGAGAATACATTAATAAAGCGTATAACAGAGTTAAAAGAACTAATGAATGAGCGTTCTGTAAATATGGCATCAGGTGTTATCTGGAGTGAGAATGTAATAACAGGCTTTAATGAAATGTTACGTGAGGCAGAGGAGAAAATGTATGCCGATAAAGCGCGATATTATAAGGAAAAAGGAATTGAACGCAGAAAAGAACGGGCATAGCAGGGCTAAAGGAATGCACCATATAACACAATAACAGGTAATTTTGTGATAAATTATAATAAATAATACAGCTTAATTATTGACATTTTAAGATCAATTATATACAATCACATTATCTGCGATGACGAAGACAGTAGATTATGAAAGAAAGCAATAGCGAGCCGGGATGGTGGAAGCCGGTGTGAGTAGAGCATAGTTGAATATCACTTCCAAGCATCCTTGCAGAACTTTGCAGTATAATATTATGGGTAACATTAAGGATAGTATTATATTACGAAAAGTAAGTGAGGACGGTAATCCTACCGTTACAAGGGACGCATATGATGGTATGTCGTAATTGATATAGGTTAAGTTGATTCAGCCCCTGTCGTATTACGGCAGGGGCTTTTTTGCGTGTGTAACGACATTTGTTACAGCACCAATAAAGCAAGCTAACATCGTTACGATTAAGTAAATGATTTGAAAGGAGTAACACAATGGTATACGAGAAAGTTTCATCAGATATGAATTTCGTAGACAGAGAAAAACAGGTTGAAAAGTTCTGGAAGGATAATGATATATTCCAGAAGAGTATTGATAACCGCAAGAAGGGGGAAATATATACATTTTATGATGGACCTCCAACAGCTAATGGTAAGCCACATATAGGACATGTTCTTACAAGAGTTATAAAGGATATGATTCCAAGATATAGAACAATGAAGGGCTATATGGTTCCACGTAAGGCCGGATGGGATACACATGGACTTCCAGTTGAGCTTGAGCTTGAGAAGGAGTTAGGTCTTGATGGCAAGGAACAGATTGAAGAGTATGGTCTTGAGCCATTCATCAAGAAATGTAAGGAAAGCGTATGGAAATACAAGGGTATGTGGGAGGATTTCTCATCTACAGTTGGTTTCTGGGCTGATATGGATAATCCATACATCACATATGATGATAACTTCATCGAGTCTGAATGGTGGGCTTTAAAGCAGATATGGGATAAGGGTCTTTTATACAAGGGCTTTAAGATTGTTCCTTACTGCCCACGTTGTGGAACACCACTTTCATCACACGAAGTAGCACAGGGTTACAAGGCTGTTAAGGAGCGTTCGGCAGTAGTACGTTTCAAGTGTGTAGGCGAAGATGCATATTTCCTTGCATGGACAACAACACCTTGGACACTTCCATCTAACGTTGCACTCTGCGTTAACCCAGAAGAAACATACGTTAAAGTTAAGGCAGCAGATGGTTATACTTACTATATGGCAGAAGCACTTCTTGATAAGGTACTTGGTGGACTTGCAGTTAAGGCCGGTCAGACAGTAACAGGAGCAGCTATTGAAGAAGGTAAGGAAGCTGGAAGCGGTGCAGGCGTTGACTACGAAGTGTTAGAAACTTACAAGGGTAAAGACCTTGAATATAAAGAATATGAGCCATTATACCAGTGTGCGGCAGATGTTGCAGCTAAGCAGCACAAGAAGGGACATTTTGTTACATGTGATGACTATGTAACTATGTCAGATGGTACTGGTATCGTTCATATAGCACCAGCATTTGGTGAAGATGATGCCAAGGTTGGACGTAAGTATGACCTTCCATTCGTACAGTTTGTAGATGGTAAGGGTGAACTTACAAAGGAAACACCATATGCGGGAATGTTCGTTAAGAAAGCAGACCCAGAGGTTCTTAAGGATCTTGATAAGGAAGGCAAGTTATTCGATGCTCCTAAGTTTGAGCATGATTACCCATTCTGCTGGAGATGTGATACACCACTTATCTACTATGCAAGAGAGTCTTGGTTTATCAAGATGAGTGATCCAGAAGTTAAGGCTAACTTAATAGCTAACAACAAGACAATCAACTGGATTCCGGAAACTATCGGAACTGGACGTTTTGGCGCATGGCTTGAAAATGTTCAGGACTGGGGAATTTCACGTAACAGATACTGGGGTACTCCTCTTAATATCTGGGTATGTGATGATTGTGGAGAAATGTTATCTATCGGAAGCAAGGCAGAATTAAAGGAACATTCTGATAACTGCCCAGATGATATCGAGCTTCACAGACCATATATTGATGCTGTTACATGTACTTGTCCTAAGTGTAAGGGCAAGATGAAGAGAGTTCCAGAAGTTATCGACTGCTGGTTCGACTCAGGTTCAATGCCATTTGCACAGCACCACTATCCATTTGAGAATAAGGAAGTGTTTGAACAGCAGTTCCCTGCTAAGTTCATTTCAGAAGCCGTTGACCAGACAAGAGGCTGGTTCTACTCACTGCTTGCTATATCAACACTTCTTTTCAATAAAGCACCTTATGAAAATGTTATCGTACTTGGCCATGTTCAGGATGCAGATGGACAGAAGATGAGTAAGTCAAAGGGAAATGCTGTAGATCCATTTGATGCATTAAAGAAGCACGGCGCAGATGCTATCCGCTGGTACTTCTATGAGAATTCAGCACCATGGCTTCCTAACAGATTCCATGATAAGGCTGTTACAGAAGGTCAGAGAAAGTTTATGGGAACTATCTGGAACACATATGCATTCTTTGTACTTTATGCTAACATAGATGATTTTGATGCTACTAAGTACACACTTGAGTATGATAAGCTTCCTGTTATGGACAAATGGATTCTTTCTAAGCTTAATACTCTTGTTAAGACTGTTGATAACAATCTTGCCAACTACAAGATTACAGAAACAGCAAGAGCACTTGAGGACTTTGTAGATGAGCTTTCTAACTGGTATGTAAGAAGATGCCGTGAAAGATTCTGGGCAAAGGGTATGGAGCAGGATAAGATTAATGCTTATATGACTCTTTACACAACACTTGTAACACTTTGCAAGGCAGCAGCACCTATGATTCCTTTCATGACAGAAAGCATTTATAGAAACCTTGTATGCAGCATAGATAAGACAGCTCCTATCAGTATCCACCTCTGCGACTTCCCAGAAGTTAAGGAAGAATGGATTGACAAGGAACTTGAAGATAACATGGAAGATGTATTAAATGCTGTTGTTATCGGCAGAGCCTGCCGTAACTCAACTAACATCAAGAACAGACAGCCAATCGGCAAGCTGTACATCAAGGCTGACTGGAAGTTAAACGAATACTTTACAGCTATCATAGCGGATGAGCTTAATGTTAAGGAAGTTGAGTACACAGATGATGTAAGAGCATTTACTTCATATTCATTCAAGCCACAGTTAAAGACACTTGGACCAAAGTATGGCAAGCATCTTAATGCTATCAGAGCAGCACTTTCAACACTTGATGGCAATGCAACTATGGATGAACTTAATACTAAGGGTTCATTTACAATCAATGCTGATGGTGAAGATATCGTTCTTGAGAAGGATGATGTTCTTATTGAGATGACTCAGAAGGAAGGCTTTGTAGCAAGTTCTGATAAGGGTATCACAGTTGTTATGGATACTAACCTTACACCAGAGCTTATTGAAGAAGGTTTCGTAAGAGAAATCGTAAGTAAGATCCAGACTATGCGTAAGGATGCTGGATTTGAGGTTATGGATAAGATTACTGTATATGTAGATGGTAATGACAAGTTAGCAGACCTTATGGTTAAGAATGCAGAGCAGATTAAGAGCGTTGTTCTTGCAAATACTATTGAAACAGGTAAGACAGCAGGATTCACTAAGGATTGGGATATCAATGGTGAGAAGGTTGTGCTTGCGGTTGAGAAGAACTAAAACAGTATCTTAATAATTTATAATATGTAAAGACGAGGAGAAAATCGCAGTTATGCGTATTTTCTCCTCGTTTTTTAGTAAATAGAGATAGATGATCTGATACACAATTCACGCCTAAAAATGACAGTTCACGCCAATTGTATTGAAATATTATTAAGGATGAATATACTGAAATTAATAAGAACTATAAAAAATGTTATAGAAGATTATGTTGTATATAAAACATTTATATGAATAGAATGGAGGTGAATAATAATGATCAATTAATTTTATTAAATTGCAATAAGGGTGCGAATCGTGTATAATTTAACCATCGTGTAACGTGCTTTGTGAATAATGTTAATTAAATCAGACACGATTAGTTAAATCAGGAATAATGATATACATTTGTGGTATATCTATATTAAGGAGGAGAAGAATACATGGTGACAGGTACAGAAGCATCTTTTAGCAAGGAAGAATTCAAGAAAAAAGTTGTAAGTAATTGTAAATCTCTTTATAGAAAGAATATTGATGAGGCAGATAAGCAGCAGGTGTTCCAGTCAGTTGCGTATGCAGTTAAGGATCTTATCATAGATAAGTGGATAGCTACACATAAGACATATGACAAGGAAGATCCTAAGATTGTATATTATATGTCTATGGAGTTCCTTATGGGACGTGCACTTGGTAATAACATGATTAACCTTACTAAGTATAACGAGATAAAAGAAGCACTTGAGGAGCTTGGACTTGATATTAATGTTATCGAGGATCAGGAGCCAGATGCAGCACTTGGTAATGGTGGACTTGGAAGACTTGCAGCATGTTTCCTTGATTCACTTGCAACTCTTGAATATCCAGCTTATGGATGCGGTATCAGATATAAGTATGGTATGTTCAAACAGGAGATTAAGGACGGATATCAGGTAGAGGTTCCTGATAACTGGTTAAAGGATGGCAATCCATTTGAGATTAAGCGTTCTGAATACAGATATGAAGTCAAGTTTGGTGGATATGTGCGTTCTTACAGAGATGAAGCTACTGGACGTGATATATTCGTTCAGGAAGACTACCGTTCAGTTATAGCTGTTCCTTATGACCTTCCAGTTATCGGATATGGTAACAACACAGTCAATTCACTTAGAATATGGGATGCAGAGCCAGTTAATACATTTAACTTAAGCTCATTTGATAAGGGCGATTACCAGAAGGCTATAGAGGAAGAGAACCTTGCAAAGAATATTGTAGAAGTTCTTTATCCTAACGATAACCATTATGCAGGTAAGGAATTAAGACTTAAGCAGCAGTATTTCTTCGTATCAGCATCAGTTCAGAGAGCTGTTGAAAGATATAAGAATATGCACAATGGTGATGTAAAGAAGCTTTATGAGAAGGTTACATTCCAGCTTAATGATACACATCCAACAGTTGCAGTTGCAGAGCTTATGAGAGTTCTTATGGATGAGAATGGTCTTGAATGGGATGAAGCATGGGATGTAACAACTAAGACAGTTGCATATACTAACCATACTATTATGGCTGAGGCACTTGAGAAGTGGCCTATTGAGCTGTTCTCAAGACTTCTTCCAAGAATCTATCAGATAGTAGAGGAAATCAACAGAAGATTCGTTGAAGATATTAAGGCAAAGTACCCAGGAGACCAGGAAAAGGTCAGAAAGATGGCTGTTATATATGATGGTCAGGTTAAGATGGCTAATCTTGCTATATGTGCAGGCTACTCTGTTAACGGTGTTGCAAAGCTTCACACAGAAATCTTAGAGAAGCAGGAGCTTAAGGATTTCTATGAGATGATGCCAGAGAAGTTTAACAACAAGACTAATGGTATCACACAGAGAAGATTCCTCCTTCATGCTAATCCACTTCTTGCAGACTGGATTACAGACAAGATTGGTGATGGATGGGTAACAGACCTTAAGCAGCTTGAAAAGATGCTTGTATATGTTAATGATGAAAAGGCAAGACAGGAATTCATGCAGATTAAGCATAAGAATAAAGTAAGACTTGCAAAGTATATCAAGGAGCACAATGGAATAGATGTTAATCCGGATTCTATATTTGATGTACAGGTAAAGAGACTTCACGAATATAAGAGACAGCTTCTTAATATTCTTCATGTTATGTACCTTTACAATGAAATCAAGAAGAATCCTGATATGGATATTGTTCCTAGAACATTTATCTTTGGTGCAAAGGCTGCCGCTGGTTATAAGATTGCAAAGCAGACTATAAAGCTTATCAATAATGTTGCAGATGTGATTAACAATGATGAATCTATTAATGGAAAGATTAAAGTAGTATTTATCGAGAATTACAGAGTATCTAACGCTGAGATTATATTTGCAGCAGCAGATGTATCTGAGCAGATATCTACAGCATCTAAGGAGGCTTCAGGTACAGGTAACATGAAGTTTATGCTTAATGGTGCAATAACACTTGGTACTATGGATGGCGCTAATGTTGAGATAGTACAGGAGGTTGGAGAGGAGAATGCCGTAATATTCGGTCTTCGTTCTGATGAAGTTATCCGTTATGAGAATGAGGGTGGCTATGATCCTATGGAAATCTTCAACAACGACCAGAATATAAGAGAGGTTCTTATGGAACTTATCAATGGTAAGTATTCTAAGGAAGATCCAGAGATGTTCAGGGATATCTACAACTCACTTCTTAACTCACAGGAGGGAAGAAGAGCAGATACTTACTTCATTCTTAAGGACTTCCGTTCTTATGCAGAAGCACAGGCTAAGATTGATAAGAGATACAGGGATGAGACTGGCTGGGCTAAGACAGTTATGATTAACTCGTTTAAGGCAGGTAAGTTCTCATCAGACAGAACTATTGAAGAGTATGCAACAGAAATCTGGAAGCTTACTAAGACACCAGTTAAGTTAAAGTAAAGGTTGCAAAATATAGAATAATATCTATCCGGTATTCATACATTTTATCTAGGAGGCTAGATAAAGTGTATGAGACTGGATAGATTTTTTTTACCCCGTATTATAATCAGAGGAGTGGGTTTAATCGGGGAAAGAATAGATGAAGCGGCGACAGACAAGCAGTATATAGAATATAAGAAGGCAAGAAGAAGGAACGATACACAAGGGTATGTCATAAGCAGCTGCGAGGCAGGAAATTATGATTACAAGGATTATAATTACTATAAAAGCAGGAGGGGAGAAGATAATTATTCATTAATCAAGGAAGAAAGCAGGAAAGGCCGCAGTATAGTCAGGAAATGTATGGAGATAATGATATTTATCGCCATTTATTTGCTGGTGCCATCGGTTATTACGCTGAAGCTTACAGGTGTTGTTGATATGGCTGTGAGTGAAGAGATAGCTGATGGAAGGACGATAACAGTGAATTATAAAAATGCATCACAATCTGTAGAGGTTGAGAAGTTTGTTTCAATGGTTCTTGCCGACAGATTGTATATGGGTGATGAGATTGAACTTCTAAAAGCAGAAAGCATTATGATAAGGACAGATATATACCGTTTAATGGGCGAAAGGATGAATATAGACAGTAGTCAGCTTGGTATGTCGTATATGACATTAGGACAGATGAAGAAAAAGTGGGGAAAGGACTATTTGGATAATTATAACCTTGTAAATGACTGTGTAGCAGCGACAAATGGCATGACAATAAGCTGTAACGGGCAATATATAGAGGCAAGGTATACATACGTAACAGCAGGTTTTACGCTTTCTGGCAAGGATATGTTAGGAGATGATTATTCATATCTTATGGCAGTTGAATGTCCTAAGGATAAAGAAGCAAAAGAATATTTTGTCGTTAAGACTGTTAATAACAAGGATTTTGTTAATGCATTTGAAAAAGCATACGATGGTCTGACACTGGATAAAAAGGGGCTTGATAAGCAGGTACAGGTTGTATCGGTAAGCAGTGATGGATATGTATCTAAGATGCAGGTCGGCAATATGGTGATGACAGGAAGCACATTTGCAAAGATTCTGGGACTGAATTCACCTAATTATAAAATAGAATATATGGATAGTGGCGTAAAGATAACAACAACAGGAGTGGGAGATGGTTTCGGGGTTGGTGTATACACGGCACAGAATATGGCAGAGAGTGGTGCAACTTATGAGGATATTTTAAAAACATTTTATAGTGGGGTGAGTATCGGGACTTAAAGTGGCTGAAAAGAAGATAAAGAAATATATAGCTGTGGAGTGTTTAACGAGAATATATTAGAGAATATATTACAAGAGATTAAGAATCCTTTACGGATATTTTACGTAATAAAACATATAGATTTTAATAATACTCTTTATATTATAAGCAATCTTTGGTTAAGAAACATATTTTACCTCTGCAAAATACGTATCGCAGGGTGGAAATATTATATTAACCTAAGGTTGCATTTTTATGTTGGAGCCAGCATTTCAGATTGGGAAAGCAGCAACAGAGGCTGAATATGAAATGTCTGATGTCAAGCATAATGTCAATAAGACATAATATCAGGAGGAAGATATGAGAAGAATGAAAAAGGTTGCAGCAGCAACACTTACAGCAATGATGGTAGCAAGTCTGGCTATGGGAACAACAGAAACATGGGCAAGAAGCTCAAAGAGAGCAGCATGGAATAATGCAGCAGCAGAATCAACAGATGTTGAAATGGAAGTAAAGGATGCCTGTTATACAGAGGATGGAAAAGAAACAGATGCTCATAATGTTAAATCAAATGTATATGCAAACAGCACAGAATGGGCAGAATGGAAGACTAAGTGGGAGAGCGTAAGAACTAACTTCTGTCAGATAGCATTAACTCCAGGTGAGGATGCAGCTAAGCTTAATGCAGCATGGTATTCAACAACTAAGGATGAAACTCCTAAGATTAAGCTTATGGATGCTTCTGGAAAAGAAATAAAGACATATGAAGGTAAACAGTCAGTTGAAGCTGATGTTGAGACTGTTAAGGATGGAGACAAGACATATACATTATATCCATGTAAGGTTACTGTAACAGGACTTGCAGAGAATACTTCTTACAAGTACCAGTATTATGTAAATGGAGCATGGTCTGAGACATATGACTATAAGACACAGTCAACAGACAGCTTCTCAGTAATGTATGTAGGTGATCCACAGATAGGTGCTTCTACAAACCAGCTTGGTAACCAGAATAAACAATACTATGCAATGAACGATTCATACAACTGGTATCATACACTTAACAATGCTGTTAAAAAGTTCCCAGGCTTAAGCTTTATTATGTCAGCAGGTGACCAGATTAACCAGACTGGTGTATCCAACGATGCTGATAAGCTGGAGCAGCAGATAGAATATGCAGGTTTTCTTAATCCATCTGTACTTAGAAGTCTTCCTGTTGCTACAACAATCGGTAATCATGATTCTAAGTCAGTTAACTATTCTAATCATTTTAATTATCCTAACAAGCAGACAAGCGATGCTAATACAGCATCAAAGACAACTGCAGGTACAGATTATTACTTCACATATGGCAATACATTATTTATAAGTATTGATACTAACAACTATAATGTTGCTACACATGAAAATGTGATAAAGGAAGCAACAGAAAAGAATCTTTCTGCGAAGTGGAGAATACTTATGTTCCATCAGGATATTTATGGCTCTGGTTATGACCATTCAGATTCAGATGGTATTGTTCTTAGGACACAGCTTACTCCTGTTATAGATAAATATGATATAGATGCGGTTCTTCAGGGACATGATCATACATATTCAAGAACATATCAGATATCATCAGATGGTTCTGACAGCCATAAAAAATATACAAAAGAAAATATGCCATCAACAGATGATAAAGAGAACTTCACAGCATATATTAATGATAATAACTGCTATAACCTCAAGTCAGGCAAGGAGGATTCAAGCAAGGTTGTAGATCCAGAAGGTACTGTATATTTTGAGGCTAATTCAGCAACTGGTAGTAAGTATTATCAGCTTATTGGTACACAGCAGGATTATATAGCAGCAAGATGCCAGAGCTGGAGACCTACATATTCTGTTCTTGATATAACAGATACAACTCTTACAGTAAAGACTTATGATGCAGCATCTAATGAAGAGCTTGTAGCAGATGGCGGTGTTAAGACTGCATATACGATTGTAAAGCAGGCAGATAAGACAGCACTTGATACAGAAATAGCAAAGGCAGAAGCTGCATATGATACAGCTAAGAAGGCAGGTAATTATACAGAGGCCTCTTTAAAGACTCTTGAAGATACTATAACAGCAGCAAAGGCTGTTACAGAAAATGCAGAAAGCACAACAACAGATATAGCAAGTGCAGTAACATCATTACAGGATGCAGTTAAGGGTCTTGCGACTGTAGAGAATAATGATAACAAGGGCAACACAGAAAATAATAACAATGGCAATACAGAAAATAATAACAATGCAGCAGGAAACGAAACAGAGGATAATGGTGAAGCTGGTCAGGATGCATCTGGTTCAGGAAATTCATCAGCAAATGCGTCTGGTTCAAGCAGCACGGTTAAGACTGGGGATACAGCTAAGGCAGCAGTATGGTACACAGCAGCAGGCCTTTCAATGGCAGGTGCCGCAGGTATTATACTTGTAGAAAGAAAGAAAAAGAAGCTTAACCAGTAAAAATATATGGATTAATATGCTTTAAGAAGGAAAAAGTAAATGTCAGATAAGAAACAAGTGGTTGTAAAAGCAGCGGTTGTTGTGATATGTATTGCAGCATTTATATTTGCGGCAGACAGGCTGAGGGTTACAGATAAAGAACCAATAGTAACAACACTGGGTTATTCATATGAGAATGCCAGAGTGATCGAGGTGGTAGAGGATAATCTGTCACCTGACGGAATAAGGGTCGGATATCAGAGGTTAAAGGTGCAGCTTACATCTGGAGAGTATAAGGGAGAAGTAGTAGATGCTACAAGTGCCGAGGGAAACCTGTTCGGAGCAGTATGTGAAAAGGGAGATTCGGTGGTAGTGCATATGAGTGTATCGGGTAGTTCTAAAAATGTCTCAGTATACTCAAAGGATAGAATAGTGGCAGTGGCTGCATTTGTAGGAATATTTTTACTGCTCATATGTATAATAGGTGGAAAGAATGGTGTTAAGTCAGTAGTTGGACTTGTGTTTACGTTCGTGTCAATATTTATGATATACATACCTCTTATATACAGAGGATTTTCTCCATTCTGGGCTGCCGTGATCATTACAATTATAACAACAATAGTTACTATGTATCTTATCAGTGGCTTTACAGTAAAAACAATATGTGCAATAGCCGGAACAGTAACAGGTGTGCTTCTTGCAGGCTTATCAGCATGGCTGTTTGGCAAGGTGGCAGATATAGACGGATATAATGTATCAAACATAGAAACGCTTTCTTATGTAGGGCAGATAACTAATATCCAGATAGGCGGGCTGTTATTTTCAGGAATTCTCATAGCTTCTTTGGGGGCTGTCATGGATGTTGCAATGTCTGTATCATCGGCAATATGTGAAATCCATGACAAAGCCCCACAGCTTGGCTGCTTCGAATTGTTTAAAAGCGGTATGAATGTTGGACGTGATATGATGGGAACTATGTCAAATACGCTTATACTTGCTTTTGTAGGAAGTGCAGTAAGTGAGCTTGTTATTAACTATGCATATAATCTTCCATTCAGACAGATTATTAATTCGTATAATATAGGTATAGAGATTATGCAGGGAGTCTCCGGAAGTATAGGAGTTATACTTACAGTACCGGCTGTTGCTGTTGTAACAGCGTGGCTGCTTACTCATAGACATGGAAATATTGTTGTTTAATTGAATATTAGTTGGTGACGAACGGATGATAGCATATATGAGAAAAGCAGGTGTGCATACATCAACGATGCCAGAAGCTTCAATT
>OIFE01000078.1_pt1 | contig 114389 bp, 100 predicted proteins | sample 1581921 | NCBI WGS metagenome assembly OIFE01 (sample SAMN04414075, study PRJEB24778) | human gut metagenome | material: faecal | host: Homo sapiens | reverse complement strand
TATCTCATTTCTTTGAAAAGAAACTCGATAGCGCTCCACGGGCTAAAGCCACATAATATAAGAGAGTCTGCTATTTTAGCAGACTCTCTGTTTTTATGTACGGTATATAATTATTCTTCTACCATTTTGGTAAGCTCTTCTACATGCTCGGTAGCAGTAAGGATATAGATGAAATCGCCGCTGAGCAGGCGAGTGTCACCTGCCGGGATGAGCTGTGATTCACCGCGCTTGACATCTACTAAGAGGGTATTGGGAGGCCAGGGAATATCTTTGATAAGCTTGCCGCTGACACTGCTGCCGCTGCAAACTGCCAGCTCGATAACATTGCGCTGCTCCAGCACAGCCGGCTCCGGTGCTGTTTTGTGCAGCATGCGCTGCATCAGCTCCTCGTAGATGGGCTTGCTGTGGCACAGCTCCGCAATGACGAAGGCTACCATGGCAGCAATTGCCAGCGAAAGCAGCTGTTGGTAGCTGGCTGTCATTTCCATAATTAGTACGGTGCCTGTAATAGGCGCGCGTACGGAAGAAGCAAAAAGCGCCGCCATAGCAATTACCATAATATTTGTGGCATATGCAGGCTCAATCCAGCCAAGCATAATCAGAATCTGGGCGCAAATGCTGCCGCAGAGAGCACCGATAACGAGCATCGGCAGGAAGAAGCCGCCGGGAACGCCGCAACCGTAGCTGATGAGCGTAAAAATCAGCTTGCCTGCAAGAAAAATCAGCAGAAGCTGCAAGGATACAGGTGCTTTGGCCAGATGGTTGATAAGATCGTTGCCGCCGCCCAAAACCTCAGGCAGAAAGTAGCCTAAAATGCCGGCGCAGATGAGGGCAAAGGCAATTTTCTCTACCGGACGCTTGAAGCAGGGCAGGCTGTAAAAGCGACCGATGTTCAGCAGGCCCCAGTTAAAGATAACGCCTGCCAGACCGCTGGCGAGAGCAACTAAAATGACGATGCCGTAATAGCCTATAGGAAGCAGTTGTAAGTCGGGGATATCAAAAATTGTCGCACGGCCGAAGATGGCGCGGGAAATAATCGTCGCAGTGAAGGCTGCCGCCATGGAGGGCAGCAGAACCATGATGGAAAAGTTGCGGTGCAGCTCTTCCAAAGCAAAGATTACACCGGCGAGCGGAGCGTTGAAGGCTGCCGCAAGACCGGCGCTGGCACCGCTGGTCAGCAGATAGCGTTCTTCCATGCGCGTGCGTCCCATGAGGCGGCTGACGCCCTGCGCAGCTACTGCGCCCAGCTGGATGGAAGGGCCTTCGCGTCCCAGGGAAAGACCAGCGCCGATGCCTATAATGCCGGCGGTGAGCTTAACCCAGAGAATGTGCAGCCAGCGCATTTTCATCAGGCCTAAAATTGCTCCCTTGACCTGCGGAATGCCGCTGCCTGCCGCCATAGGCTCGATGCAGTTGAGCTTGTGTAGGATAAAGGCGATGGCGATGAGCACGGCGAACCAGCAGGCGTTGATGCTCCAGTCGCTCACCCATAGGCGGTTGTAGAGCGCTCCGCGCAGGTATTCCATCTCCGAAAGGGCGAAGCGGAAGAAGCTGATGACTATACCGGCGAAGATACCGGTGAGGATACCCTCCGCAAACAGGCGCAGGCGGAAGCGGTGCATGTCGCTGAGCGAACGGTAGGTTTTGTATTTTTGTTCTTTATCGTCCATAAATATAACTCTTTTCTTCGAATTTTTGTAACTAATATTATAGCACAAAAATAACCTTATGGCGCAGCACCGAAGTACCGGTCATAAGGTTATTAATAATATTCAGGTCAAATTTAATTTAAGCCTTGGCAGCTTCTGCTTCTACAGCTTCTTCCTTAGCGTAATCCGGATCAAATTTCGGGTTCAGGTAGTTCTGATAAGCCCAGGCCAGCAGAGCACCGGAAATATTGTGCCATGCGGAGAAGACTGCACCGGGAACGGTTGCAGCAGGCAGAGCAGCGAAATGTGCTTTTGCCAGGCCGGTTGCCAGACCGGAGTTTTGCATACCAACTTCGATGGAAAGGGCAACAGCCTTTTTCCAGCTGAGGCCGGTGAAGCGGGCGATGGCAAAGCCGAGAGCGTAACCGCAGCAGTTATGCAGAATAACTACCAGCAGAATCAGGCCGGGAGCCTTCAGAATCAGGTCACGGCTGGCGCCGATAACACCTGCGATAATCAGAGAAATTGCAATGGAGGATACAGCCGGCAGATAGTCGGTTGCTGCTTCGGCGAGCTTGGGCAGGAAGGATTTAACAGCCAGACCTAAGCAGATAGGCAGAATAACGATTTGAACGATGCTCCAGAACATGCCTACCGGATCGAAATTAATCTTTTCACCGATAATCATGTAGGTGATGAACGGAGTCAGAATCGGAGAAAGTACAGTGGAAACACTGGTCATGGTTACGGAAAGTGCAACGTCACCCTTGGACATAAAGGTGATTACGTTGGAGGAGGTACCGCCGGGGCAGGTGCCTACCAGCACAACGCCGGTGGTCAGCGCCGGGTCCAGATTAAAGGCAACGGACAGCAGGTATGCCAAAAAAGGCATTACAAAGTACTGAGCGCAGCAGCCGATGAGAATATCGAGCGGTCGTTTCAGTACCAGCGCGAAATCCTTCAGGTTCAGGGTGGTGCCCATGCCGAACATTACGATACCGAGCATGCAGCTCAGAACGCTGATGCCGTGTACCTTACCTAATACCCACAAAAAGTTCTGCGGCATTGTGAGGCCGAGAAACAGAAAAACGATGGCGATGACGCCAAAGAATTTGCCGATTAAAGCACAAAATTGTTTCATTATGAAATTACCTCTTTCCCTTAATAAAAAAATAATAATTTTAGAGAGTAGCATCAATGCTCTCTCCTTTGTCTGTAATGTCCACTATTATAACAAAGACAGAAGAGGAAATAAAGAGTTTGCTGTAAAAAACGGTAAAAAATTTTAAAAACAGCAGAATTGTGTTATAATGTTAATATAAATTGCGAAAAATACGGACGGAGGTACGCTACTTGTATACTATAAGCAGAGATTACCGCAAAGAAATTGTGATTGAAAAATCACGTTTTATCTGCTCGCTGAAAAAGGTTCACAGTGAAGCAGAGGCTCAGGAGTTCATTAAGGCCGTAAAAAAAGAGTTCTGGGATGCAACGCACAACTGCTCCGCCTATATCGTGGATGACCTGGCACAGCGCTCCAGTGACGATGGCGAGCCGAGCGGTACTGCCGGTATTCCTATGCTGGAGGTGCTGCGTAAGAACGGACTGACGGAAATAGCAGCCGTGGTGACACGTTACTTTGGCGGCATTAAGCTAGGCGCAGGCGGACTGGTGCGCGCTTACAGCGGCAGCGTGGCTGGCGCTGTGAAGGAAGCAGGCCTGGCGCAGAAAATTTTGCTGGGCTATTACAGCTTTTTATATGATGTGAACAGCGTCGGACGCATTCTGAACGTGCTTTATCAGCAGCAGCTTTTTGAGATTGCCGATGTGCAGTATGACCTGCGCGCAAAGGTTATCCTCAAAATGCGCGCGGAGCAAAAGGCAGAGGCCGAGGCTTGGCTGACAGAGAACCTCAATCAGCAGATAGAGCTGGAGCAGGAGGGCACAGAGTTCGCTGAGGTGGCACTGTAGCTTTAGCTGCAACAGGCATAACGCATAAAATGCTTGCAACATATGAAAAACGATCTCCTGAATTTAGCGGTGCAGACTGCTTGCGGGAGGTCGTTTTTTATGCTTCCAATAAAAAGATTCAGCTTTTATAGAAAAATTGTCCGCAGTAATGTATAATAATATGAATGAAAAGATTACTGACAGGAGGTAGAAGCGAGTGATTGAAGAAAGAGTGCCACCGCAAAATATAGAAGCGGAGCAGGCTGTGCTTGGCGCGATGCTTATTGATAAAGAAGCTATTGCCAAGGCGACTGAAGTGCTGTCGGCGGATGATTTTTACCGCGAAGCGCATCGCGTTATCTTTAGTGCGATGCTGGAGCTTTATAATAAAAATGAAGCAGTAGATATGGTTACTGTTACGGAAATCCTCAAGCGTGACAATAAGCTGGAGGACATCGGCGGCATTGCCTACATCACCAGTCTGGCGAATGTGGTGCTGACGGCGGCCAACGTCAAATACCATGCGGATATTGTTGCCGAAAAATCGGTTCTGCGTCAGCTTGTGCGCGTTTCTACCGAAATTGCGGCCATGGGCTATGAGGCCAATGAGGATGTCGGTACGCTGCTGGATACAGCGGAAAGCCGCATTCTGGAAATTTCCAACCGCAAGAAAAAGACGGATTTTACAGCAATTAACGATGTATTGATGGACAGCGTGCAGAGCATCGAAAGTCTGCTGCAGAACAAGGGCGGTCTTACAGGTCTGCCGGCAGGCTTTGCGGATCTGGATAAGCTGACGAGCGGTCTGCATCCTTCCGATTTTATTATTCTGGCAGCGCGTCCTTCCATGGGTAAAACTGCGCTGGCGTTGAACATTGTGCAGAACGTAGCGCTGCGTGCGCACAAAGTCATCGGCGGCGAACCGCGCAGTGTAGCCTTCTTCAGCCTGGAAATGAGCAAGGAGCAGCTGGTTAACCGTATGCTGTGCGCCGAAGCGGGCATCGACAGCCAGCGTTTGCGCGTAGGCGAGATGCATGACGAGGACTGGACGCACCTTTGGGATGCCTGCGATACGATGAGTCGTGCCAAAATCTATATTGATGATACGGCGGGCATTACGGCGATGGATATGCGCAGCCGTGCGCGCCGCCTGAAGGCAGAGCATGGTCTGGATTTGATCGTTGTCGATTACCTGCAGCTGATGCAGGGCAGCGGCAAGCGCAATTATTCCGGCGACCGCCAGCAGGAGGTTTCGGAAATTTCCCGCTCACTGAAGGCCTTGGCGCGTGAGCTTGATGTGCCGGTGCTGGCGCTGTCACAGCTGAGCCGTAGCGTAGAGTCGCGTCAGGTTAAGCGTCCCATGCTCAGTGACCTGCGTGAATCCGGTTCTCTGGAGCAGGATGCGGATATCGTAGCATTCCTGTACCGCGAGGATTACTACAATCCGGAAACGGAAAACAAGCACACCGAGCTGATTATTGCTAAGCATCGTAACGGTCCGGTAGATACCGTTAATCTGTTCTTCCAAAAGCAGTTCACCAAATTTGTCGGCTTTACAAAGCGCGAAAGCTGAGAATAGAATACAGCGATATAATAAAAGTCCCGGGATTTTAACCTCTCGGGACTTTTTGAGTATTGCATGGAGCATTGCCTGATGGGAGTCAAAAGCGCGAAATTTATTCTCTTGGCAAAAGATTTTTTCTGATAAGTGTAAAAAAGCTTACAAGGAAGCTGCGAAGAAAAACCGAATATTTTACCTAAAATCAACAAAAAATGTTCATAAAGCTTGCGATAAGACGCGGAAAATGATATGATATTTATGCAACAAAGTGTAGTGAAGAATCTGAAGGTAATATCTGTGGCTTTCAGATGTTTTTTCATGAATAAAATTGTCTTGGGAGGCATACAAAAATGATTGATCGTTATACTCATCCTGAAATGGGTAATATCTGGACACTCGAAAATGAATTCCGTACCATGCTGAAGGTAGAAATTCTGGCTTGCGAGGCTATGAACAAACTGGGCATTGTGCCTGACGAAGCGCTGAAGGATATTCAGACGAAGGCTGACTTCCGTCTGGACCGCATTAAGGAAATTGAAGCAGTTACCAACCATGATGTTATTGCTTTCCTGACTAATGTGGCTGAGTATGTAGGCGATGCGTCCAAATACATTCACAAAGGCCTGACTTCCAGCGACGTAAAGGATACTGCACTGTGCTACATGACTGTACAATCCGCAGACCTGATTATGCGTCATCTGGTAAACTTCCATGAAATTCTGCGCCGTCGTGCCGCTGAATTCAAATATACCGTTATGATCGGCCGTACTCACGGCATCCACGCAGAACCGATGACCTTCGGTATGAAATTCCTGCTGTGGTCCGCTGAAATCGAGCGTGACATCGAACGTCTGAAACAAGCGCGTGAAATGATGGCAGTCGGCAAGCTGTCCGGTGCTGTAGGCACTTACTCCAACATTGATCCGTTTGTTGAAAAATATGTCTGCGAAAAGCTGGAGCTCACTCCGGTACGCCTGGCAACCCAGGTTATCCAACGTGACCGTCATGCACATTTCATGACTACTTTGGCAATCATCGGTTCCTCTCTGGATAAGATGGCAACCGAAATCCGTAACCTGCAACGTACCGATATCCGTGAAGCTGAAGAATATTTTGCACCCGGCCAAAAGGGTTCTTCCGCTATGCCGCATAAACGTAATCCTATCACCTGCGAAAAGGTTTCCGGTATGGCTCGCCTGCTGCGCGGTTATGCAGTAGCAGCTCTGGAGGATGTAACCCTGTGGCATGAACGCGATATCTCCCATTCTTCCGTAGAACGCGTTATTCTGCCGGACGCAACTATTGCTCTGGACCATATGCTGCGTAAATTCTCCAACATCATCGACAAACTGCTGGTATATCCTGATGCAATGATTGCCAACATGAACAAAACCGGCGGTCTGATTTTCAGCCAAAACTTGCTGATTGCTCTGGTTACCAAAGGTGTACTGCGTGAGGACGCTTACAAATGGGTACAACGCAACGCTATGGCACGTTGGTTGCAAGGCGCTGACTTCAAGACCAACGTTGAAGCTGACCCGGATATCAAGAAATATCTGACCGACGAAGAGGTTGAGCATTGCTTCGATCCGAAACCGATGCTGCGCCACGTTGACGAGATTTTTGCTAGATTTGGTTTATAATTTTGATAAGGAGTGACTGCTAATGTCATCTGTTGTAGTTTTAGGTGCCCAATGGGGCGATGAGGGTAAAGGTAAAATTGTTGACTATTTGGCGCAAAAGGCTGACGCTGTAGTTCGTTACAGCGGCGGCTCCAATGCAGGCCATACCGTTGTAGTTAACAACATTAATTATAAGCTGCGTCTGCTGCCCTCCGGCGTACTGTTTAATGATAAGACTAACGTTCTGGGCAATGGCGTTGTAATCAACCCCGGCGTTGTGCTGGCTGAAATCGCCGGCATGAAGGAAAAGGGCATTGATTGCAGCAATCTGGTTATCTCTGACCGTGCACACGTTGTTCTGCCGTATCATCAACGTCTTGATGAGCTGCAGGAGGAAGCACTGGGCAATCACAAAATCGGCACCACCAAAGGCGGCATCGGCCCCTGCTACATGGATAAGGTTGCTCGCGTAGGCATCCGTATCTGCGATCTGATGGAGCCCGAAACCTTTGCTGATAAGCTGAAGGTTAACCTGGAAGCAAAAAATGCTATTATCACCAAAATTTACGGTGCAGAACCGTTTGACTATGATACCGTACTGAAGGAATATCTGGCTTATGCAGAAGAGCTGCGTCCGTACGTTGCCGATACCGGCGTTGTTATGGATGAGCTGTTCAGCGCCGGCAAAAACGTTCTGTTTGAAGGCGCACAGGCTACCTTCCTCGATATCGACCATGGTACCTATCCGTATGTTACCAGCTCCAACCCGACTGCAGGTAATGCCTGCACCGGCAGTGGCGTAGGTCCCCGCTTCATCGACCATGTTGTCGGCGTAGTTAAGGCTTATACCACCCGCGTTGGTGAAGGCCCCTTCATCACCGAGCTGCTGGATACCAACGGCCCCGGCAACCAAATCCGCGAAACCGGCCATGAATACGGCACCGTAACCGGTCGTCCGCGTCGCTGCGGCTGGCTGGATGCTTTCATGCTGCGTTACAGCGCACGCCTGAACAGCCTGGATTATCTGGCAATTACCCGTCTGGATATCCTCGACCAAATGCCGAAGATTAAAATGTGCGTTGGCTACAAGATTGGCGATGAGGTTCTCAAACGCATTCCTGCAAGCCTGAACGTTCTGGCTAAGGTTGAGCCGATTTTCGAAGAGTTCGACGGCTGGATGACCGATATCAGCGGCATCCGCAACTATGACGAGCTGCCGGAAAACGCTAAAAAATATCTGGCTAAAATCAGCGAGGTATCCGGTGTTGAGCTGGGCATTATCTCCGTTGGTCCTAACCGTGAGCAGACTATCGTTCTGAAAGAGCTGCTGTAAGCTTAGGCTGCTGAAAAACAGCAAAAATATTTTAAAAAAGTACTTGACTTTCCTTATGTTAGTCTGTATACTATTAATGTTGCTAATTTATGGCGACAAATGATTCACTAGCTCAGTTGGTAGAGCACCTGACTTTTAATCAGGGTGTCCCGAGTTCGAGTCTCGGGTGGATCACCAACGAAAATATGCCGTTCTTCGAAAGAAGAACGGCTTTTTTGTATTTGCGGATACAAATTCCGGCAAAACAGAATATAGTCCTGAAAATTTCCTCCTTGCTAATCAATTCCTGCGGTAGTAATATGTAAGTGATAAGCAAAAATTTTACAGACTTTTTCGGAGGTGCTTTGATGAAAATAGTAGTTATGGAGCCGTTAGGCGTAAAGATGGAACAAATAAATGCACTGGCAGCGCCGTTGCAGGCTGCAGGTCATGATTTCGTTTACTATACAGCAAAGGAAACCGACCAGACGAAGCTGCTGGCGCGTGTGCAGGATGCAGATATTATCATGCTGGCCAACCAGCCGCTGAGTGCGGAGATTATCAACGCCTGCCATAATTTGAAAATGCTTTCCGTGGCCTTTACCGGCGTAGACCATATTGCGCTGGCTGCTTGCCGTGAGCGCGGAATTTTAGTGTGCAATGCCGCAGGCTATTCCACCAATGCGGTAGCAGAGCTGACCTTCGGCCTGGCTATAAGCGTTATCCGCAACATCGTTCCCTGTGATGCACGCTGCCGTCAGGCAGGAACGAAGGATGGCCTGGTAGGCTTTGAGCTTTTTGGCAAGACCTTCGGCGTAGTCGGCACCGGTGCGATTGGCAGCAGAGTGGCGAAGATTGCCGCTGCCTTCGGCTGCAAGGTGCTGGCCTACAGCCGTACTCCGAAGGCAGAGCTGCAGGCTGACGGTGTAAGCTATGTAAGTCTGGATGAGCTTTTGGCTGCCAGCGATTTTGTCAGCCTGCATGTGCCGCTGACGGACGCAACCCGCGGACTGATTAATGCCGAGGCTATTGCCAAGATGAAGCCAACGGCCGTACTGCTGAATACTGCGCGCGGTCCTGTTGTGGGCAGCGAGGCGCTGGCACAGGCGCTGAACGAAGGAAGATTGGCGGGCGCAGGCATTGATGTGTTTGAGGGCGAACCGCCGATTGCACCGGAGCATCCTCTGTGCCATGCAAAGAACACCGTGCTGACACCGCACGTGGCCTTCGCCAGCGCCGAAGCACTGGCTGCACGTGCCGATATCGTTTTTGCCAACATCGAAAAATGGCTGGCAGGAGCACCGCAGAACGTAATTAAGTAAAAACACTATGAAAAGGCTCAATAATTTATATTATTCCAAGAGAATAAAAGAGCTTTTGGCAGAGTTGCAGACAGCGGGAACAACGCTGGTTGTTGCTCCCATGGGCTATGGCAAAACACTGGCAGTGCAGTACTTTTTGCAGGAGCAGGAGCGCTGCGGCAAAAAGGTACTGCGCCAGAGTATTTACGGCGCCGGTGCCGAGGCCTTCTGGCAGGGAGTGTGCCACAGCTGGCAAAATACGGAGCTGGGCGCTGCGCTGCAGCAGCAGTCTTTACCTGCCGATGCCAACGCCAAAACGCTGGTGCTGGAGCTGTTCCGTCAGCTGCTGCCGCAGGAGCCTGTCTATTGGTTTATAGATGATTTGCATCTGTTGGAGAGCAGCGAGGCGACTGATTTTCTCTTTGCTCTGAGCAAGGCAGGCTTTGCTGATTTGCACCTGCTGCTGGTAAGCAGAGGGCAGATTTTTGACGGCAGCCGTCTGCTGGAGCTGGGACGTAAGGTCTTTTGCCTTGATAAGCATGACCTGGCGCTGCAGCGTGACGAGCTGGCGGAATACAGCAGCAGATGCGGCCTGCAGCTTACAACGCAGCAGCTGGATGCTTTGCATGAGGCCTGCGAGGGCTGGTTTTCCGTTACCTATCTTAACTTTTTGAACTACGACAGGTATCAGCGCTTTTGCCTTGATACAGGCAGCGTTTATGAGATGATAGCCGACGTACTGCTGCGGCCGCTGCCGCCGGAGCAGCAGCGTTTGCTGCTGCTTATGGGGCAGCCGGAGGAATTTACGCCGGAGCAGGTGGCCTATGCCTATGGTGCAAGCTGCAGAGAGTCTGTAAGCAGGCTGCTGGAATGCAACGCCTTTATTATCAGGCTGGCCAACGGCAGACTGCGCTGTCATCATATGCTGAAGCAGGCAACGCGCCATGTCTTCGGCCTGCTGCCGGAGGCTGAGCAGCAAATTTACTTCCGTCGCTTGGGACAATGGTACGCGCAGCAGATGGAGTACGAGGAAGCGCTGGACTGGCTGTACCGCGGCCGTGATTTTGACGGCCTGCTGGCTGCAGTGCAGCAGCTGCGCGACTGGTCGATGCGCCCGCAGCACAGGCAGCATCTTTTCGACTGGCTGCGCGAATGTCCGCCGGAAATATTGTGGCAGTATCCGCAGGCGGTGCTGATTATTATGCGCCGCATGTTTTCGCTGAATATGGTGCCGGAAATGCTGCAGGTCAAGGAATGGTATGTAACGGCGCTGGAGCGCAATACTGCCCTCAGCCAGCGCGAGCGCGATAATTATTACGGCGAGCTGGAGGTTATTCTGAGCTTTTTGGCCTTCAACAGCATTACCGGTATGAGCGAGCATCACAGGCGTGCCTACAAGCTGCTGAGCGGTGCTCCGCAGACGCTCAGCAAGCAGGGCATCTGGACCTTCGGCGCGCCCAGTGTTTTGGGGCTGTATTTGCGCACGGGCTGCAGTCTGCGGCAGACGGTGGAGGATATGCAGGAATGCATGCCGCCGTACTATCTGCTGAGCGGCTGGCACGGTGCCGGTGCTGCCGAGCTGACGGAGGCAGAAGCACTTTTGCTGCAGGGACGCGTTGACGAAGTGGATATGCCTCTGCAGAAGGCGTATTATCAGGCGGAAAAGCATGGGCAGGAGTGTATTGCTATCTGCTGTGATTTTCTGGAGATGCAGCGCGATCTTTTCCGCGGCGTTTACAGCAGTAAGGCGGAGGCCTATAGCCGCCATCAGTGGCAGCTGCAGCCCTGGAAGCAGAGCATGCTGCTGAATACTGCTGATATGTGCGCTGGCTTTTACTATGCATTGCTGGGCAAGCCGGAATATATCCCAAGCTGGCTGACGGACGGAAACGGACAGCAGCCTTCGGTGCTTTATCCTGCGCGTCCCTGCCGCAACTATATCAGCGCCCAGTGCCTGCTGGCACAATGGCAGTATACGGAGCTTTTGGTGCGCTGGTCCGACTGGGAGCAGGAATGCCGTCCCTACAGTAATTTTTTGTGCCTGCTGTATTTGCAGGTGCAAAGAGCGGCGGCCTTTGCCGGCAGAGGCGATGTAACGAGCTGCCGCGCTTCGCTGAAGCAGGCGCTGGCAATGGCTGAGGCGGATAAGCTTGTGCTGCCGTTGGCACAGAACATAGCGCTGCTGCGTCCTTATCTGGAGCAGGAGCTGCAAGGTGAATTTTCAGCAGCGGCGGCAGCGGCGTTGCACCTGGGGCAGCAGCTGGAAGCGGGCCGGGGACAGATTATGTCCGCACGCTTTGCCGAAGCAGGTCTGCAGGAGCTGACGGAGCAGGAGCTGCAGATAGCGCAGCTGGCAGCGGCACGCCATACGAACAGGGAGATTGCGCAAAGATTGTCGCTGTCGGAGGGGACGATTAAGCAATATCTCAACAAAATTTTTGCCAAGCTGCAGATTGATGCGGCGGCCAAAAATAAAAGACATCAGCTGGAGCGCTTTTTCCCCAACTCTTAACTAAAGGTTACTTATAGTTAATATTGACTCGGTATATACTGTAAATGAAGAAGTATATGCCGGGTCTTTTTATATCCGGCGGTTAGGAGGCGGAAAAATGAAACGGCTGAAGGTTGTGCTCGGGGCGTGCCTGGCAATGCTCGTGGCTTTTACGGCATTGGCGTGGGCGGCGACGCAGTACAAAACAACTATTAAGGTAAACGGCACCAAGCTGAATGTGCAGCGCTACGTAGAGGGCAAGGGGCCTATGAAGGATAAGGCGGTGCTGCTCAACAAGGATAATAAGGTTGTTGTGCGCTGGAAGCAGCGCAAGCTGAAAAAATGGTACTATGACGGTGACAAATATTTCCGCTTTGTACCCTACAGCTATGATATGAAAAACCTGAAGCCCGGCAGATATCGCTTGGTAACGACCAGCAGCTTCGGCAAGGGCGGTGCGGTTAAAAAAACTGTCAACATCAGCTACAAGCCGCAGAGCAAGATGCAGTTCCGTGCGTCCAAGATTATACGCAAGGGCAATGGCGATGTTTACCAGCGCCTGTATTTCAAAAAGAATAATTCTACGGGCAAGACCTGCTATGCCCAGATTTTCAATAAAAACAACAAGCTGGTCTACAGCACGAAATATAAGGCAAGAAACGCCAATCAGGATTTTGCCTTCAGCTGGAACGGCTGGGCGAGCGGCAACAGCGGCAAAAAATGTGCTAAGGGCGTATATACCGTGAAGTATTGGATGGATGGCGTTAATCCCAAAACTGCCAAATTCCGTCTGAGCATTTGAGGAGGGGAGCATAATGAAAGAAAAAATGATGCGTATTATCGTAGCTGTTATGCTTGCCCTGCTGCTGTGCAGTCTGACGCTGCAGGCAGGCGCCGCCTCTAAAAATGACTGGAAGAATACGGCAGGCTGCTATGTGTGGACCGAAAGCAGCCAGTATAATAACGGCGTGCTGAATATCAAGCCCTTGGGCGATGATAAATATCTTTACGAGCTGAAGGTTATGCGCGGCAGTGAGGAAGAGGACAGTGCGGAGGATTTCGTTACTGCCGGCGTTTTTGAAATCAACGAGGACGGCGACGGTATTGCCGAGGTTGATTACCAAAATAATGATACGGTGGAGCTGCGCTTTGTACTGAAGGACAAAAGCATTACCGCCTATCAGGACGGACCGCTGCCGCTTGATGTTCAGGGTGAATACAGATTTAACGAGGACAGCTTTGATGTATCCGAGGCTGCTGCCGCCGCGCTGCTTGCCGGCCTGCCGGAAAAGCAGACGGGCTTGCCGGAGGATGTTGATGATTATAAGCTGCTCTATGCGGAGGAGCCTGTGGACGGCTGGTTCTACCAGCTGACGGCGCTGGATGATGAGGGCGAGGTTATTGCCAAATTTTTGGTAGCTGCCGATTTGAGCGCTGTGTACCGCAACGATAAGGAGGATGAGGTAAGCCTTATTTACGGTGACCCGATCAATATGCTGGCGGCTAAAAGAGCACCGCTTGTAGAGGAGGAGGAGCTGGAAGGCCCTGCAATCGAAAGCGGCGAGCTGGAGGGTGACGAGGATGCGCCCGACCTGCCTGCAACCGCAGCCTCCGAGCTTAGTCCGTTGGTGACGGTGGCTCCGGAGGAGGCCAGCCTGAAGGTGGGCGAGCGTACACGCATAGTTGCTTCGCTGCCAGGCTGCGTAGGCTACAATGTAACTGATTTGCGTTCCTCCAATAGTGATATAGTGAAGGTGGACGGCGATGTGCAGCTTTTGGCTGTGAAGCCGGGAACTGCGACGATTACCGGCAAGCTGCTGCTAGAAAAGGGCGAAAAGGCCTTTATGACGCAGATTACTGCCTATGAGCCGAAGCTGGAGGCTCCGAATCTGCCGGCGCACTTGGGAATAGACGAGGCGCTGAAGCTGGAGGCCTACGTTGTAGGCGAGGCTGACGGCGTGACACCGGAGTGGAGCGTGAGCGATGAAAAAATTGCCGTTATCGAAGATGGCAAGCTGATCGGTAAGGCTGACGGCGTTGTTACTGTTACGGCAGTCCACGGCGAGATGAAGAGCCAATGGCCGGTGGCTGTGGGCACTGCGGAGCTGCCTGCTGCCGAGGATGAGGAAGAAAATGAGGATGACGATGACGGTTTTGGCCTGCTGACGATTATCGGCGGCGTTATTATCATCGGTGGTGCTGCCTTCTTCTTTTTGCGCAGAAAACGCAAATGATAAGCTGATGCTGTAAAGCGTTATGCTTACCGAAAAAATAATATGAAGCATCGGAGGCTGACCTGTGTCAGCCTCCTTGGTGCGCCTGCGGCGATACTGTTGTTTGTGCCCGCAGGCGTATTTTTTTGTGTGCGGGTATATGCTGTTACGTCCGTTTTTGCCTGCCCAAGCGCCCATGTCGTTGCCTGCAGGCGCGGAAAATCACACTTATTTTACACTCTGACAATGTTTCACAAAATCTCTGTAAAAAAAGTAACAAAAAGTTTTCAGGTGGACGTTACAAATGGCGAAAAATCTAGTATAATAATATTAAAGTGTACTATACTTTACAAAATCTCTGAGATCTCAAACTGGCGCCAAATCAATCAAAGTAAAATGAGGTAGAATAGTAGAAATGTTTTTTGATTCTTACGACACACCAGTTTTCAGACCTCCAAGTGAGGCACGCAGCTTTATTTTGCGCGTTACGCGCGGCTGCGCACATAATAAATGCACCTACTGCAACATGTACAGAGGTGTTCCCTTTCAGATTTTAAAGGATGAAGAAATTTCCCGTCAGATAGCACTGGCGGCCCATTACGGCAAGAACAAGGTGCGCCGCGTCTTTTTGGCGGACGGCGACGCTTTGGTGCTGCCTACGGCCAAGCTGCTGAAGATTCTGCAGGTACTGCGCGAGCAGTTTCCGCATCTGCAGCGCGTTGCCAGCTATGCTGCGCCCAAGGATATCCTGCGCAAGAGCGAGGAGGAGCTGCGCCAGCTGAAGGAAGCAGGCCTGAAGCTTTTGTATTACGGCATGGAAACAGGAGACGACGCTACGCTGAAGGCTGTCAACAAGGGTGTTGACGGCGAACAGGCGGTAGAAGCGGGACGCAGAGTTACCGCCAGCGGCATGAAGCTTTCCATGATGATTATTCTGGGCCTGGCAGGTGCGGAGGGCAGCGAACGCCACGCACTGGCAACTGCTAAGGCGATTAATATTATCAAGCCGACGCATTTGAGTGCACTTTGCCTGATGCTGTACCGCGGCAGCGAGCTGCTGGAGCAGTACGAGGCAGGCAAATTCAATCCGCTTTCACCGGCAGGACTGATGCGCGAGCTGAAGCTGATAATAGAAAATATAGATTTACCTGCGGACAGGCACTGCCTCTTCCGCAGCAACCATGTATCGAACTACGTTCAGCTGGCAGCAACACTGCCGCATGACAAGCAGCGTCTGCTGCGCGATATTGATTACAGTATTGCTCAGCTGAGCAAGCTGAAAAGCTGGGACGTATATAACTACAATTAATTTTTAATTTTGCATTTGAGCGGGGCTGATGAAGATGAAAAAGAAGCTGGCTTCTGTGCTGACCGTAATCATGCTGGCCTGCAGCCTGCCATGGCAGGCACAGGCTGCAGCGCCTATTGTCAGCAACAAACCGTATAAGGCACCGGTGGCAACGCCGCCGGCCGTAAGCGAGGCGCGGCCTGTGAAGGCGGTGCCGGAGCCTGCTGCCGTCAAAGCCGATACCGCAGCCAAGCCTGCTGCCGCAGTGAAGGCGTCCAAGCAGGCGAAGCCTGAGAAAAAGGCGAAGAAAACCGCAAAGAAAAAGTCTAAAAAAACGAAGGAAAAGCAGTCCAAGGTGCAGGTGCAGCAAAGCAACTGGCGCCTGAAGGTGGCACAGCAAAAGCTGCAGGTGCTGGGCTTCAGTGACGAACGCCCCAGCGGACGCATGACGGAGGCTACCAGCAGCGCGCTGAAAAGCTTCCAGAAGCAGCACAAGCTGAAGGCGGACGGTGAGCTGAATGATGCAACCTACCATAAGCTGACCTGGGAGGCCTTTGCCAAGGAAGGCATCCCCAAGGTTAAGGGCAAGGAAATTGTAAGCCGTGCAGCCAAATACAAGGGTGTTCCCTATGTGTTCGGCGGAACCACGACCAAGGGCTTTGACTGCTCCGGTTACGTGCAGTATGTGTTTAAGGACTGCAAGGCCAAGCTGCCGCGCTTGGCAGACGAGCAGGCGTTACAGGGGATTTTTGTAACGCAGAAGCAGCTGCGGCCCGGCGATTTGGTATTCTTTACCACCTACGCCGCGGGCGCGTCGCATGTGGGTATTTATGCCGGTGACGGACAATTTTGGAGTGCATCCTCATCCAAGGGTGTAATCCTTTCGTCGCTGAAGGACGATTACTGGAAACAACGCTATTATGGAGCACGCCGGGTGTTGATTACGAACGGCGAGGTTTATAAATAAAAGTTCTGCTGACGGCAGCCGACTGCCGGACAGCTGGGGAGGGTATAAAACATGATTCGTGAGAGAAGAAATAAGGATAAGCTGGCTTCTTATTACAGAAAGTTTATGGAAGAGGGTATTGTTGACCCCAACGTGCATCCGTGGGTTGCCGACAGCTGGCAGCGTTGCCGTGCTATGCATCTGCCGCACGAGACTATGCCCAAAATCAATAAGCTGAGCCACGAAGAGATTATCGCACACCAAAAGACACATGAGTTCATTGTCAAATATGTTGACGGCCTGTATGAGCAGAGCAAGCAGCATTTCAATATCCATAACCTGAGCATGCTGCTGATTGACGAAAACGGTTATGTAATCAAAAACTATGCTATGCCGTTCTTCCAACGCATTATCGAGGATATTCAGGGTATGCGCGTGCTGGAGGAGGATGTTGGTACCTCCAGCATCAGCATTGCGCGCGAGCATAACGTGCCCTTTTTGATGTTCGGTCCGGAAATGTGGATTAAGGACAGCCATTCCGGCGATGCCTGCAGTGCGCCTATCTGCGTAAACGGCAAAATCCGCTATATTATTTCCTTCTTTTCTCTGGATCAGAACGATTTGCCCTATGATTTGCTTTTGAGCCTGCTGATGACGATGAAATATTCCATCGAACAGCACCTGAACATGCTGGAGGCCTGGAGCATCAACCGTATTATGATGGAACAGCTGCCGGTAACCGTTTACTGGTTGGGCAAGGACGGCAGCGTGAAATACTGCAACGAAAACGGCCGCAAGCGTCTGGAAGGACATGAGCGCTTGGAGGACGTGTTCCTGAACTACGAGCATATTCCTATCAAAAAAGCGCTGCATGGCGTAGCAACACAGCGTCGTGAAATCACTTGGATTACCCAAGACAGAACCTTTGAGGATATTACCACCGTTATGCCGATTAAGGTTGGCAGCGAGGTAGAAAGTGCTTTGGTGCTTTCCATGTCCATTGAGGATTTGAAAACAACCATCGCCCATGCAACCGGTTACAGCAGCCGTTACAGCCTGTACAGCATGGTTGGCGAAACTAGCGAATTTTTGGCGCTGCAGCATAAGGCAAGCCGCGTTGCCCGTACCGACCACAACATCCTGCTGCAGGGCGAGCCCGGTACCGGCAAGCAGCGTTTGGCACACGGCATTCATCAGGCCAGCCCTCGTGCTGCCGCTCCGTTGATTGCGGTAAAATGTCACAACGCATCTATGGCAGAGCTGGAGGCTGAATTCTTCGGTACGAATGAGGATGGACAGCAGTCCGCAGGCAAGCTGGAGCTTGCTATCGGCGGTACGCTGTTCCTCGACGAGGTAGAAAAGCTGCCGCTCGAAATGGGCGACAAGCTGGCTGATGCATTGACGCACGGCCTGCCTGCAACGGAAAAGGGCGGCAAGCCGCGTATGTTCGACGTGCGCGTAATCGCTGCCTGCGATTCCAACCTTAAGCGCCTGGCAGATAAGGGACTTTTCTCCCGTAATCTGTATGAGCTGGTGCTTGATACCACCATGCGTGTGCCGCCTCTGCGCGAGCGCGTGAAGGATATCGAGGTTATCGCTTCGCATATTCTGGTGGAAATGTCTGCACAGCACAACCTGCCGCAAAAACGCCTTTCTCCCGAAGCTGTTTCCCTGCTGCTGTCCTGCAGCTGGCCGGGTAACATCAAGCAGCTGCAGGGTGTTATCGAGCAGGCCTTCTTCCACACTCCCGGCAGCATCATCGAAGCAGAAAATATTAAGCTGCCCGGTGACAAAACTCTGGAGCGCTCCTGGAAGTATGATAAGGAAGCCTTTATTGCAGCCTGGAAATCCGCCGGCGGCAATATCAGTAAGCTGGCAACAATGCTTGATGTCAGCCGTGTAACCTTGTACCGTTATCTGAAGAAGTACGGCCTTGGACCGAAAGCAAAATAAAATTTACCATGATTACCCTCGAAGCAGGCTTGTCCTGCTTCGGGGGCTTTTGCGTTTTGGCGGTGAGCTTGGCGCTGCGAGGCAATTTTAGAAGAGAAAAGTGCAGCATGTTGCAAAAATCTCTTGTAGAAATGGTGTTGAGGGTGAATATTAGGGTGGAAAAGGCAAGTTTAGAAGAGAAAAGTGCAACATGTTGCAGAAATCTCTTGCAGGAATGGTGTTGAGGGTGAATGTTGGGAAGAAAAAGGCAAATTTAGAAGAGAAAAATGCAACATATTGCAAAAATCTCTTGTAGAAATGGCGTTAAGATTGAATACGGAGAGAAAAAAAGCTATAATAGAAGAGAAAAATGCAACATGTTGCAAAAATCTCTTCTAAAGAAGGTGAGCTAATGGAAATACGCAGAGATTTTTATTTGGACAAGCTGATAAAACGCAAGCATAACGGGTTGATTAAAATTATTACCGGTATTCGCAGATGCGGTAAATCCTATCTGCTGAACAACATATTTTATCAGCATCTGCTTTCATGTGGTATAGATGATGCGCATATTATCCGTTTTGCTTTCGATTCTGCCGATGATTTGCAAAAGATAGGTGAAAGTCTTATTGCCATGGGAAAGGAAAAGCGTGGCGTAAATCCGGAAAAGTTTATGGCTTATGTTAACAGCCGGATTGCTGATGATGGTATGTATTATCTGCTGCTTGATGAGGTACAGGAAATGGATTGCTTCGAAGCTGTGCTTAACGGGTATTTGCGCAAGGCGAATATGGATGTATATGTTACCGGCAGTAATGCTAAATTTCTTTCCAAGGATATTATTACGGAATTTGCCGGACGCGGCGATGAGATGCATATGTATCCGCTTAGCTTTGCCGAATTTATGAGTGTTTATCCCGGTGATAAGTATATGGGCTTGGCGGAATATATGCTTTACGGAGGAATTCCGGTAGTTGTGCTGCGTGAGGGGACTGCCGAAAAGGCTGCCGCTTTGCAGAATTTGTTGAGTGAAATTTATTTGAGTGATATTTATAAGCGCAACCGTATCCGTAATAAGGGAGAAATGGAGGATTTGCTCAATATACTGGCTTCGGCTATTGGCTCTTTAACTAATTATGAAAAACTGAAAAATACCTTTAAAAGTGTCAAAAAATCCAAAATTACTTCTACAACTATCAAAAAGTATCTGGATTGCCTGGAAGATTCCTTTTTAATTGAAGCAGCTTCGCGCTATGATGTAAAGGGCAAGGCCTATATTGATACTCCGAAAAAATATTATTTTTCTGATCTGGGGTTGCGTAATGCGCGCATTAATTTCCGGCAGTTTGAACAAACTCATTCTATGGAAAATGTAATCTACAATGAGCTTTGCATGCGTGGGTACAGCGTTGATGTGGGTGTAGTGCCTATTGCTGTGAGAGATGAAAGCGGTAATGTAGTAAGAAAACAGCTGGAGGTTGATTTTGTCTGCAATATGGGCTCAGTAAGGTACTATATACAGTCTGCATATTCCTTGCCGGATGAAATGAAACGTGCGCAGGAGGTACGCCCCTTGAAAAATATTGATGATGCCTTCAAAAAAATTATCATTACCAAGGATATTGTCCCGGCCTATTATGATGAATACGGAATTCTTACCATGAACATATATGATTTTTTACTGGATTGTGATAGCTTAGAAAAATAAAGCAGTTTGTTTTGGCATTTCAGTTTGATTGCCCCTGAAGCAGGCTTGCCTGCTTCGGGGGCTTTTGCGTTTTTTGCGGTGAGGTCGGCGTTGCGAGGCGAGTTTAGAAGAGAAAAGTGCAACATGTTGCAAAAATCTCTTGTAGGAATGCTATTTATGGTGAATATTAGGAAGAAAAAGTGAATATAGAAGAGATTTGTTCAATATGTTACATAATATCTTGTATAATAACGCTAATATCGGTTGATAGTTTGCTAAAGCTAATTTTAAAATAAAAATAAAATTTTTCGAAAATCTTTTGCAAAAAAGGCCTGCCAAAACACGTCAACCTCAGTCTATATGCGGTTTACAGTGCTTTTCAAAAAATAATATAGTTAAACTATTAGTGCTTGTTCGCATATTGCTTAATGCAAATGGAAGTGCTATAATTAATATTATAATAGTTATCCAAGTAAAAACAGCCTCAAGTGTACTTTAAACTGTTTTGCGAAGGTTTATTGCCTGGTGCTGTTTCAGAAAAGCGGATGTTGGCAAACGGCAACATCAGTGCATGGATAATTAATACAATAGTTGCTTAATTTGTTTCCACACACGGCAGGTGTCGTGTACATTATATAAATAATAATATTTATGTGGGAGGAATTTTTGATGAACAAAGTATTTAAAGTAATTTGGAGTGAAGCTCGCAACGCATATGTCGTTGTTTCCGAAATGGCTAAAAACCATGGCGCAAAAAGCTGCTCCACCAAAAAACTGCTGGCAATGCTGATTGCTACTGGTGTAATGACCTGTGCAAGCATGGCTCCGGCAATGGCTGATAATCCGGCATCAGATGACGCTAACAAAGGTTGGAATCTGTCTGTTAATAATGGTATAACAGCAGGAACTGAAGTACAACCTGGCGGTTATGTTAACTTTAATGGTGACGAAGGAAATATCATCGTAAGTGCAACAAAGGAATTTTTTGGCCCTTCCGTTCAAATTAGCCTTAGCAGAAACCTTAATGTTGACAGCATTCATGCTGGTGACTACTTCATGAATAATGATATGGGCATTGGTTTTGGCGGCGATGCTTACATCACCCAAAGCGGTCTGAATGCTAACGGTAAAGTAATTACCAACGTAGCAGCAGGTACTGCTGATACCGATGCTGTAAACGTAGGCCAACTGAATAGCGCTGTAGCAGAAAGCGGCTGGAAGCTTGCTACTAATGGTGCTGTAACAAGTGGCCTGAGCGAGATTAAAAATAATGGTATTGTTAACTTTGCCGGTGACGAAGAAAATATTACCGTAAGCAAAAATGACAAAGATGGCATTACAACCGTTCAAGTTGAACTGAACAAAGATCTGAAAGTTAACCAAGTAAATGCCGGCGACTACTTCTTTAGTGCTGAGCGTGGTATTGGTTTTGGCGGCGATGCTTACATCACCAAAAATGGCTTGAATGCTAACGATAAAGTAATCACTAACGTAGCTGAAGGCGTTTATAATACTGATGCTGTAAATGTAGGCCAATTGAAAAAAGTCGAAGAGGTAGCTGCAAATGCAAATAAAGGCTGGAACCTGTCCACCAACGGTGTTGCAACCGAAGCAACCAATGTAAAACCTGGTGATTTTGTTGACTTCAGCGGTGACAAGAACATCAACGTAAGCCATGACGGCACTAAGGTTCAAGTAGAGCTGAACAAAGACATTGATGTAAACTCTGTTCAAACCAACGCACTGAACTCCAAATACAACCTGTCCGTAGGCACTATGGCAGAAAACGGAATCATGCCGTTCTTTGTAAACAGCACCGGCGATTTCTACGCAGCACACAATAAATTCCACGTAGATAAAGACGGTAAAGTAACCGCAACCGCAGGCGAAATCGGCAACGTAGTTCTGCAAAATGGCGTATACTATGGTCATTCCACATTGCAGGACGGCAGCCTGTTACTCACCGATGATAACGGTAACCACAGCTACATTGATGCTAAGAGCGCTAAGCTGGGTAAAGTAACTGTTGCTGAAGACGGCAAGATTACCGGTGTAGCAGCAGGTGCAATCACCGCTGATTCCACCGATGCTGTAAACGGCAGCCAGCTGCATGCAGTAGCAACTGAAGCAGGCAAACACAGCAAGGTTGTAAATGGCTCCAACATCAATGTTGAAGAATTTGATAACGATGGTCAAAAGATTTACAAGGTTAACCTGAACAAGGATATCATGCTTGGCGACCTGACCGGCAAATATGTAAGCATCAGCGGTACTAACGGTACTATTGAAACCACCGGCTATATTGCAACCAAAGATCGTGTATATGCTGATAAGGGTGCAAAACTGGCAGATATCGATGTAACCGGCAACAAGATCTCCAACGGTGCTTCTTCCATCGTTCTGGATGGCAGCAATGTTAAGGTTAACGATAAGGTTACTATTGATCAGAACGGCAAGATCAGCGGCGTAGCTGCAGGTGAAATCAGCAGCACCTCTACTGATGCTATCAACGGCAGCCAACTGCATCAGACCAATGAGAATGTTGCAGCTAACAGAGCCGACATCGATAAGAACAAAGCAGATATCGCAGCATTGGATAACCGTGTAACCAAAAACGAGCAAGATATCAAACAAAATGCTGCAGATATTGCTCAAAACAAAGCAGATATCGCTACCAATAAAGCTGATATTGCAACCAACAAGGCAGATATTGCTACCAATAAAGCAAACATTGCCCAAAATGCAGCGGACATCAAAAAGGTTGAAGCACTTGCTAAGAAGCACACCACTGTTACCGAAGGTAAAAACATTAAGGTTACTGAAGGTACCAATGCAGACGGTGGCAAGGAATACAATGTTGCTCTAGATAAAGATATTAACCTTGACAGCGTAACTACCGGCCAGACTGTAATGAACAACGATGGTCTGAAGGTTGGTAAAGACGTAAGCGTAACCGCAACTGCTGTAACCGCAGGTCAAACCTCTATCAGCAATGACGGCTTAAATGTTAACGGTAAAACTTATGTAAGTGATAATGGTCTGAATGCTAATGACCAAAAAGTTACCAACGTAGCTGCAGGTGAAATCAGCGCAACCTCCAAGGACGCTGTAAATGGTAGCCAGCTCTATGCTACCAATCAAGAGGTTGTTAATAACACCAACCGCATCAACAAGCTTGGCAGCCGTGTAAACAAGGTTGGCGCAGGCGCAGCAGCTCTGGCAGCACTGCATCCGATGGATTTTGATCCGGATGACAAACTGACCTTCTCCGCAGGCTATGGCAACTATGCAGGCGAAAACGCTGCAGCAATCGGCGCATACTATCGTCCTGACGAAAAGGTAATGTTCAGTGTTGCAGGTACCGTAGGCAATGGTGAAAACATGGTTAACGCAGGCGTATCCTTCGCTCTGGACCGCACCAACCATGTAAGCAACAGCCGTACCGCTCTGGCTCGTGAGGTTATCGATCTCCGCGGTCAACTGGCAGTAATGGGCGCTAAGATGGCTAAGATGGAAAAAGCATTCGGTATGCTGGACGAAACCAAGACCAAGCTCTTCCCGGATGTTCCGGCTAACCACTGGGCATATGAATACATCGCTAAGCTGGCAGGCAACGGCTACATCGAAGGCTATCCTGACGGCAACTTCGGCGGGGACCGTCTGATGACCCGTTATGAATTTGCTGCAATGCTCTATCGTGCAATCGAAAACGGTGCAGCTCTGGAAGAAAAGATCATCAAAGAATTTGAGCCTGAATTGGGCCGCATCCGTGTAGACCGCATCAGCGGTGAAGATGGCGATCGCGATAAGATTGAACGTGTACGCGTAAACGATACTAAAGGCGAGCGCGACCATTACGGCAACAAGCTGGCAAAATAAATTGTCGGCAGTGACAAGTGAATAAAGCTCAGTAAACAGTAAAGGCGTTCTCCCGCAGGGGAGAACGCCTTTTGCAGTAATGAAATATGCCCTAAGTGTAATAGCATTTTCTACTTAACGAACTATTGTTTTTGAAACGTTTCTGTGCTATAATTACCTTAGTTGCATAGGTAGCCGCATTTTGGCGGAGCTTATGCCTGGTCATGCGGACCAGTGGCGCCTGTCGAGCTTTCGGCAGGCGCCTTTTCCTTTATGTCAGTCGCAATTGCCGGCTTATATATTTTTACTGCAAATTATGCTATAATCAAAGGAGGAAACATATGCAAAAGCAAATCTCTAATCTCGATAAGCTGACTCTGTCTAACGATTTTCTTTTCAAGCACGTTATGCTCAGAAAACGCATCTGCAAGCATATTCTGGAAGAGCTTTTACACACCAGAATTGCAGATATCACCTATCTTGAAGCAGAGCAGACTATTGATGTTTATCCTGACAGCCATGGTATTCGTTTGGATGTTAGAATTGCAGATACTGCCAATACTCATTACAATTTGGAAATGCAGGTAAAGAATCCTGTTAATCGTGCTACAGGAAAATTTCTGTTGCCTAAGCGTACCCGCTACTATCAGGCTATGCTTGATACGGATATGCTGCAAAAAGGTCAGGATTATGACGAATTATCTCCTACGTATATAATTTTCTTCTGTCTGTTTGATTTTTTTCAGGATTCTCAGCGTATTTATACCTTTAAGAAGCGTTGTCTGGAAAACATGAATATTGAATTGGCAGATGAAGCAGTTATTATGTTTCTTAATACCTTGGGAACCAAAGGTGATGTGTCACCGGACATTCAAAGTCTGTTTGACTACATCAACAGCAATACTATTACCAGTAATTTTACACGTGAGGTTGCTGACACGATTGTAGAAATTAAAAATGACAAGAAAGTGAGGGATGCCTATATGACTTACGAAATGCGTATGAAAGACCTGCGTGACGAAGCACATGCCGAAGGCAAGGCAGAAGGTCTCGCCGAAGGCAAGGCAGAAGAAAAGACTGCAACTGCAAAGCGTCTTTTAAGTATGGGATTATCTGTAGAGGATATTGCTAAGGCTACTTCGCTTTCTATTTAGCAGGTTGAAAAGATTAAGGCTGAACAAATTTAATAAGTTGCTGTAAGTAAAGGCGTTCTCCCGCAGGGGAGAACGCCTTTTGTCGTAGTGTTATGCTATTGAAATGTAACGCATCAGCTCCTGAATGGCGTAAAGAGCAGCGTGAGCATGCTTGCAGCAGGCGAAGAGCTTGAAGGGGTTGATGTCGATTTTCAGCTGCTTTAATTTTAACTATTGCCATGGTATTCGCTGAATGAAGTGTGAATACCTGCCTTCTTACTGTATTTTTTTCTTCGGCCTGTATTCCGAAATAAACAGGCCGGTCATTGTCAGGATGGTACCGAGTGCTACCAGCAGAGTGATTTTTTCCTGCAGGACAATCGCCGAGGTAATGACGGTGATGACGGGCACCATATAAATATAAACGCTGGCCTTTACTGCCCCCAACTCCCTAACTGCTAAGTTCCAGGTGACGAAGCAGAGTGCGGAAGCACCCAGACCGAGAAAGATTATGTTGAAAAGATAGGTAGTATTGGCAAAGCGCGCCAGGTTCAGCTCAAAATCCAGAAAGTCCAGCGCCGGCAGCATAAAGAGAATGCCGTAGAAAAAGGTTCTGCGAGTGGCGAGGATAACAGGATAGCCGTAGCTGCTGATTTTTTTCGTCAGCAGGGCATAAAACGCCCACACGACAGCGGCGGAAATCGCCAGCAAATCACCTAAAGGATTGAGCTGCATGGCTGCGCCGTTGAAGCTGATGCAGGCAATACCGCTCATCACGATAAAAAAGCCGATGATGAACTGTTTGCTTAAGCTGCCGGCAGAATGCATAAAATAATGCGCCAGCAGCGCGGTAAAGAAAGGCGCTGTGCTGCCGATTACGCTAACGTTGGAGGCCTGTGTATAGGTCAGGGCGATGTTTTCCAAAAGGTAGTAGAGGCAGATGCCGCAAAGGCCTGCGGCCATAAAAACAGGCTCCTGCTTTTTATCTGTTTTCAGCATTTTAGGATAGGCCAGCCAAAGGGCGAAAAAGGCCATAATAAAGCGGAAAAAAAGAATTTCCAGCGGCTGAAAGCCGGTAAGTAAAACCTTGGTAGAAATAAAGGTCGTGCCCCAGGTAGCAATTGTAATGAGGGCAGCAAGGTGACCGATGTAGCGAGTGTTTTGCATTTGCTTAGGAATCTCCGTTCTTTTAGTGCGCAGTAAAACGCACTCTATGATTTTAGCAGACTAAAATCCTGCTATTAACAAACTATCCCCTCTGCCGGTATGACAGAAGGGATAGGCTTTAAGTTTTTATTTTGTGTGCTTGTCTTCGGCAGCCTGTTTATTGGGGGCTGCTGCTGCGTATTTAGTCAGTGCGACCTTCGTAATGTGGAAGTCGCCTACGGCAGCAGGACCGTCGATACAGCCGTTGGAGCAGGCCATGCCTTCGATATAGCTACAGTCGAGCTTGCCTGCGGCAGCAGCCTTGACGGTGTCGCGGCATTTGTCCAGACCGGAGCAGTATTGCGCATTATGTACCTCACCGCCCATAGCTGCAACCGTATTCTGCACGGCAGCGCTTACGCCGGCCGTCAGCGGGAAGCTCAGGCCAAGCTTGGAGGCATCACGTTCATAAGCGGTATCACCGCTCATTTCCGCAAATTTGATATCCTTGCCCTCCAGCATGCACATAATCTCTTCAAAGGTCAGCACATAGTTGATGGTTTCGCGGTGCTCGCGTGCTTCCACCTTTTTGGCGATGCAGGGACCGATGAACACGGTAACGGCATAGGGATATTTTTGCTTTATCAGCTCAGCGCAGGTGAGCATGGGAGAAGGTGTATCCGAAATCTTGTCCGCAGCCTCCGGTACCTGCGTTTTAATCAGCTTAACAAAGGCAGGACAGCAGGAGCTGGTCATAAAGCCCTGTTTGGCAGGAACCTTCTCCAGATATTCCTCTGCCTCCTTAACGCTGGTGATATCGGCGCCAACGCCAACCTCTACAACTTCAGCGAAGCCTGCTTTTTGCAGTGCCTCGTAAATTTGCGCCATGGTAATCTTCAAACCGTATTGGCCTACGATAGAAGGTGCCACAAGGGCGATAACCTGCTTGCCCTGCTGAATTTCGCGGATAACGCGGATAATATTGCTGCGCTCGTCAATGGCGCCGAAGGGGCAGGCATTGCGGCAGGCACCGCAGGAAACACATTTTTCATGGTCAATGACAGCCTTACGGTTTTCACCGATGCTGATGGCACCGATGGCGCAGGCACGCACGCAGGGACGATGGATTTCGATAATCGCACCGTAGGGGCACATCTGCTTGCAGCGACCGCATTCGATACATTTCGTTTTATCGATAAAGGCGCGCTCCTGAATAATGCTGATAGCCTTTTTCGGGCAGTTATTCATGCATTTGTGGGTGATGCAGTGGCGGCACATATCTGTAACGTAATAAGCATCAATCGGGCATTGGTCGCAGGCTGCTGGCAGCACGTCGATAATCGGCAAATCGGTGCGCTCAGGCTCGTTCAGCGTCAGCTTGGCTGCCTCGATGATATTGCTGGAGCACTCCTGCCCCAGCGCCATATCAATACGGTTTTTCAGTACGGCTCTTTCTTTATAAACACAGCAGCGGTAACGCGGAGTATCCTCGCGTACCTCCTGCAGAATATCATAGACGTGGTCAGGCAGCTCGTTATTCCAGGTGTAGCGGGACAAATGCTCTAGCACCATGCGGCGCAGCTGCGCAACAGCGGTTAATTCCATAAGGGTTCCTCCTTGGCAATTAGTTATATTGCGTTTTGCATTACATACTCTATACTGTACAATTCTTTACAGAACGCAAAAATCCTGCTGAAGCGGGTGTAGTATAACCGTTAATTTTATATTAGCATTAGTTTTTGAAGATAATCATGTGAGAAGCAATTAACATATCGGGAAGTGAATAAAAATTTTAGCAAATGAGTGTCTGGAAGCATCGAAGTGCTGCATTGTTTGAGCGCTATTGTATGGTTATCTTGCAAAATTTCCTAGCTTCGCGCGAGTTTTGCAGCACTTCGCATATGGTTCCACGCGAAATTTGCGTTGTGCCCTTTGGGCACGGAAAATTTTTTCTGAACGGAACGAAATGTTAATTGTGACGCTAACAGAAAAAGCGTTTTCCACGAAAAAATTAAAATTTTTCTTCTTACCCCCTTTACAAATTCAAATCCTAGTATTATAATAAGCGCATAAAGCAACAACGTGGTTGTTGGATTGAAAGGTCCAAACTTCGTGGTTGCTTTTTCTTTTATATCAGCGGTGAGAATTATCCTCTTACCCATGATAAGTGCAACGAAGCACCGTAGCAGCGCAGGGCGCAGCTGACGGTGCTTTCTTATTTACAGAGCCAGAGAGAAGAAAATCTGTAAAGCACACAAAATGTAATTCAAATGAGGGGCTTACACTTCGTAAACCCAAGAAAATTCTCAGAGAGAAATTAGGGAGGTTTTACAATGAATGATGTACCGAAACTGTTTGGCAGCTTAGTTTTTAACGAAAGCGTTATGAAGGATCGTCTGCCGACTGCAACCTATAAGGCATATAAGGCAGCAGTGCTGGCAGGCACTCCGCTGAATCTGGAAATTGCTAATATCATCGCCAATGCTATGAAGGACTGGGCTCTGGAGCATGGCTGCACTCATTTCACCCATTGGTTCCAACCGATGACCGGTATTACTGCTGAAAAGCATGAAAGCTTCATTTCTCCTACTGCCGAAGGCCGTGTTATTATGGACTTCTCCGGCAAAGAGCTGATTCAGGGCGAGCCTGATGCTTCCAGCTTCCCGTCCGGCGGCTTGCGTGCAACCTTTGAAGCCCGCGGCTATACAGCATGGGATCCGACTTCCTATGCATTTATCAAAGATAACTGCCTGTGCATTCCTACAGCCTTCTGCTCCTACACCGGCGAAGTGCTTGATAAAAAGACTCCGCTGCTGCGTTCCATGAATGCAGCCAGCAAAGCAGCCTGCAAGCTGCTGAAGCTGTTCGGCATTGATACTATCCGCGTCAACAGTACTGTTGGTCCGGAACAGGAATATTTCCTCGTAGATAAAAAAATGTGGGAAAAACGTAAAGACCTGGTTTACACCGGCCGTACCCTTTTCGGTGCGAAATCTCCGCGTGGGCAGGAACTGGACGATCACTACTTCGGCATTATCAAACAAAGAGTTCTTTCCTTCATGAAGGATTTGGACGAGGAGCTGTGGAAGCTGGGCGTACTCGCCAAGACCGAGCATAACGAAGTTGCTCCGGCACAGCACGAGCTGGCACCTATCTTCACAACTACCAACGTAGCATCTGACCATAACCAGCTGATGATGGAGTTCATGAAACGTGTTGCTCTGCGTCATGGTCTTGTTTGCCTGTTGCATGAAAAACCATTCGACGGCGTAAACGGCAGCGGTAAGCATAACAACTGGTCCTTATCTACGGAAGAAGGTCTTAACCTGCTGGATCCCGGCAAGGAGCCGTACAAAAACCTGCGCTTCCTGACCTTCCTGGCAGCAATTATCAAGGCTGTTGATGAATATCAGGATCTGCTGCGTGTATCTGTTGCCAGCGCCGGCAATGACCATCGTCTGGGCGCTAACGAAGCTCCTCCGGCTATCGTATCCATGTTCCTTGGCACTGAGCTGACTGCAGTTCTCGAAGCTATTGCAGCAGACAAGGTTTACAACGGCAACCCGGAAAGCTACATTAAAGTAAGCGATGATACCATTCCTGCTCTGGTTAAGGACAACACCGACAGAAACAGAACCTCTCCGTTCGCCTTCACCGGCAATAAATTTGAATTCCGTATGCTGGGCAGCATGTTCTCCATCGCCGGACCCAACATCGTACTGAACACCATCGTTGCCGAAGAGCTGGATGAATTTGCTGATAAGCTGGCAGATGCTCCTGATCTGGAAGCAGCAGTATATGATTTGGTTAAAGAAACCTATAAAGCTCATAAACGCATTGTCTTCAACGGCAACGGTTATACCGATGCATGGGTTGAGGAAGCTGCCAAACGCGGTCTGCTGAACCTTAAATCTACTCCGGAGGCTCTGCCGTATCTGGGACATGCCAAGAACATCGAGCTGTTCGAAAAGCATAACATCTTTACAAAAGCCGAGGTTGAATCCCGTGTAGAAATCCTGCTGGAGAACTACAGCACCACGATTTCTATCGAAGCAGCAACCATGCTGGATATGTTCCATAAGGACATCCTCCCGGCAGTTACCGCTTATACCGGAGATTTGACCAAAGCAGTACTTGATAAAAAGGCTGCCGGTGTCAGCGCAGGCTTTGAAGGCGCACTTGCCGATAAGCTGAGCAAGCTGGGCGGAGAAATGTATGCATCTTCCCTGAAGCTGGAAGATGGCTTGAAGGAAGCAGCAGAAATCGGCGATAGCGAGAAACAGGCTCTGTACTATCACGATACCGTTCTTGAAGAAATGGGCAAGCTGAGAAGTGCGGTTGATGCTGCCGAAGCTTTGACCGGTGGTAAGTATCTCGACTATCCGACTTATGGTGAGTTGTTGTTTGGTGTAAATGAGTAAGCTGCAGTTGCCTTCTCGACAGCCTTGAGTAAGGTGTGTTAAGATAAAATAATATATATAAACTCATACACAATGGGGTGTATCCGAAAAATCGGGTACGCCCCTTTTTCTTTAGCTAATGCCATGTGAGCGCTGCTCAATGACACGTTAAAAAATATTATAATTTGAGGGGTGTTTGCAAATGGACAAATATGTATCTGCCGATACTATATGGGTGCTGATAGGTGCCTTCCTGGTATTTTCTATGCAGCCGGGCTTCGCAATGGTTGAAACAGGCTTTACCAGAGCAAAAAATGCCGGCAACATCGTTATGAAAAATGTCATGGATATGTGCCTCGGTTCCATCGTTTTCTGGGTTCTGGGCTTTGGCCTTATGTTTGGTACCGATATTGGCGGCTTCATTGGCACGCCGGACTTCTTTGTAAAAGGTGATTACGGTGCCAGCTATCCAAGCACTGCGTACTTTATCTTCCAGACGATGTTTTGTGCTACCGCAGCAACCATTGTTTCCGGTGCTATGGCAGAACGTACCAACTTCCTGGTATATTGCATTTACAGCGTATTAATCAGCGCTATTATTTACCCGATTAGCGGTCACTGGATTTGGGGCGGCGGCTGGCTCGCACAGATGGGCTTCCATGATTTCGCCGGTTCCACTGCCGTTCATATGGTAGGCGGCGTTGCTTCTTTCGTCGGTGCCAAGATGATTGGCGCGCGTATCGGCAAATACAATGCCGACGGTACGGTAAACGCTATTCCCGGTCACAGCATTCCGCTTGGTGCCTTGGGCGTTTTCCTTCTCTGGTTCGGTTGGTTTGGCTTCAACGGTGCTTCTACCGTCTGCGCAACCGGTGATGACGCCTTGGTTTCCATGGGTGCTATCTTTATTACTACTAACATGGCTGCAGCAGCTGCTGCTACCGCAACTATGATTTACACCTGGATTCGCTACGGCAAGCCTGATGTTTCCATGACACTGAACGGCGTGCTTGCAGGTCTGGTAGCAATTACCGCAGGCTGCGACATGGTAAGCCCGGCTGGCGCTTTAATCATCGGCCTGATTGCCGGTGTGCTGGTAGTTGCTGCTGTTGAATTCTTCGACCAGAAGCTGAAGATAGATGATCCTGTCGGTGCAATTTCTGTTCACGGTGTCTGCGGTGCCTTCGGTACTATCGCAACCGGTCTCTTCGCTCTTGACGGCGGCCTCTTCTATGGCGGCGGTACTGATTTCCTGGTAAAACAAATCCTCGGCGTTGTAGTTGTAGCAATCTATGTTGCGATTACGATGACGATTATCTTTAAAGTTCTTGATAAGCTCTTCGGTCTGCGTGTTAAGGAATCCGAAGAAATTAAAGGCCTGGATATGGAAGAGCATGGCCTGCTCAGCAGCTATGCCGACTTTATGCAAACTCCGTTGGAGGCACAGACCTCTGTTACTACTACTTATGTTACTCCGGTCAAGGAAACTGCAGCTAAGCCTGCAGGCGCAGTAAAGATGAGCAAGGTTGTTATTATCACCTCGCAAAATCGTTTCGAAGCATTGAAGAATGCTTTGGATAAGCTGGGAATTACCGGCATGACTGTTACCAAGGTTCTGGGCTACGGCATCCAGAAGGGCTCCACGGAAATGTATCGTGGTGCTGAGGTTGCTGCACACCTGCTGCCGAAGGTAAAGGTTGAAATGATTGTTTCCGCAATTCCTGTTGCAGCAGTAGTCAATGTTGCTAAGCAGGTTCTGTATACCGGCAAATACGGCGATGGCAAAATCTTCATCTATGATGTTGAGGATGTTGTTAAGATTCGTACCGGTGAAACAGGCTATGATGCTCTGCAGGATTATCCTATTGAGGAGAAATAATTTGCTTCTCCCTAATCAAACTCCCTAATAAAACAGGAAGGCGCTCGATGTCTTGCGTAATGCAGGCTAAGAGCGCTTTTCTGTGTGTTGGAGGAGAATGCTTTTATAATCTTATTATGGCGAAAAAACTTGCAAAACTGCATTGTTTAGGCCAAAATAAGATTGAATCGTATTTTAGTCGGATTGGAGTGAATGCTATGAATAAAAACGTTGCTTTATATAACGAGATGGTAGATTTTTTTGCCGGAGATGCACGCCGCTGCCAGCATTTTATCAAGGTTGCCAGCCTGGCCAAGCAGCTGGCTGAGAGCGAGGCTGCTGATGCAGAGCTGACAGAGCTTGTGGAGGCGGCAGGTCTTGTGCATGACTGCGGTATTAAGCCGGGTGAAGCCAAGTACGGCGCCGGTCATTGCACCGGTAAAATTCAGGAGCAGGAGGGACCTGCTGTGGCACGCGAACTTTTGCAAAAGGTTGGGTATGCCCCTGAAAAAATTGAACGCATCTGCTATCTTGTCGGCCATCACCATACGTATAATATGATTGACGGTCTTGATTATCAGTTGCTTGTGGAAGCTGATTTTATAGTAAATTTTTATGAGGACGGTACGCCGAAGGAGAATATTGCCAAGGCTGTGGAGCGGATTTTTAAAACAGAGAGCGGAATAAAGCTGGCAAAGACTATGTTCGGTCTTTGATATACAATGCTGTGGCTTTTCGGTCACAGCATTTTTCTTGCTATTTTGTTCTATGCTTGCTAAAATAAACAGGATTAGGTTATTTTTTGGAGGCATAGAATATGAAGGAAATTTATGATTTAGCAGAACAATATCATAACGATGGCAATAACTGCGTGGAATCCGTAGTTAAGGCGTGCAATGACGGCTTAAAGCTGGGCCTGCCGGATGTAGCAATCCGCATGGTGTCCGGCATGGGCGGCGGTATCGGCCGCAGCGGCTGCGTGTGCGGTGCGCTGAGCGGTTCCTGCCTGGTTATCAGCTCTATCGTGGGCAGATTGGACCCGTCCGAAAAGCATCAGACAGAGGTCTATAAATATACGCATGAGTTTCATGAGCGCTTTACGAAGCATTTCGGCACTTCCTGCTGCAGAGCGCTGAACCGTCTGAGCTTCGGCACACCGGAATACAGAACTAAATGTATTAAGATTACTGCCGAAGCGGCAGACATGGTATCCGATTATCTGCAGGAAAAGGGCCTGGTAAAATAAGCATTGGCTTCGAAGCTGAAAGAAGGACTGATGGAGGTCAGGCTGATGGAAAAAACTGAGTTGAAGAACATTGTAATTTTAGCAACCGGCGGCACTATTGCCGGCAAGGCTGCTTCCGGTACCCAGATGACTGGCTATACTGCCGGTGCCTACAGCGTTGCCGATTTGCTGGCAGGTGTGCCTGAACTGGGCGAGCTGGCGCATATCAGCGGCGAGCAGCTGTGCAATATCGACAGCAGCAGTATTACCGATGCGTTGCTGCTGCGTCTGGCTCAGCGCTGCAATGAGCTGCTGGCGCAGGATGATGTCGACGGCGTTGTTATTACCCATGGTACTGATACTATGGAAGAAACGGCCTTCTTCCTGAACCTGACGGTGAAGAGCGCTAAGCCGGTGGTCATCGTGGGCGCAATGCGTCCTGCCACCGCAGTCAGTGCCGACGGACCTTTGAATATCATCAACGCTGTTAAGGTGGCTGTGGATGCTGCAAGCGCCGGGCAGGGCGTATTGGTGATGATGAACGATGAAATCTACAGCGGGCGTGACGTGACCAAGACAAACACGGCGAATGTGGCAACCTTCAAGGCAACGAACGGCGGTCCCTTAGGCTTTATCGTCGGCAGTGAGGTGCATTACTACTACCGCAGCATGCGTCCGCACACACTGCAGAGCGAATTTGATGTGAGCGGTGTTACTGCTTTGCCGCGCGTGGATATCATCTACACGCATATCGGTGAGGACCGCGTGTTTGTGGATGCGGCACTGGCAGCAGGCGCACGTGGCCTTATCTACGCCGGCAGTGGCATGGGCAGCATTCATGAGGCTGTGGAAGCGGCGCTGGCGGAGGCTGTCGGCCGCGGCGTTGTGGTTGTGCGTTCCAGCCGCACCGGCAGCGGTATTGTTGCCGCAGGCCTAGAGCGTTGGCAGGAGCAGGGCTTCCTGTATGCGGATAACCTTAATCCGCAAAAGGCACGCCTTTTGCTGCAGTTGGCACTTTTGCGGATGCACGAGCGCAGCGAGGTGCAGGAGATTTTTAATCGTTATTAAAGCATAAAAAGCAAAAAAGCTATCAGCGGGCAAAGCCCGGTGATAGCTTTTTTATGGTGCGCTTTAGAATTTTACCATCTTCTGTAACTGTTATGGTGCTTGGCACGCTCTGCCTGACGGGCAGCGCGCTCCGCTTCGTAAACCTCGCGGGCAGCGAAGAAATCCTCCAGCTTCCAGCCGCGGTTAAACATTTCAATCAGCAGCTTGCCGGTGTTGTTGGCATCATCAAAGGCGGTGTGCCACAGGCCGGCGGTGTTGACCTCCTGTTCCTCGGTAGCCTTTTTCAGACCGGTGGTGTAATCATCACCCTTCCACAGGCGGTAGGCCAGCGCCAGATCAAGATAGTCCTCGTATTTTACGGGGTTTTCGATTTTATGACGCTCGCAGCCTGTCTGCAGTACCTTGTAATCCTCGGTTCCCCAGGCTACAAAGTAGGTTTCGCCGCTTTCATACAGCGCTGCCAGCTCCTGCACCATGGCAGGAAATTCAATGGCCTGCTGCATATCCTTAGCGGTAATCATGCAAAAATCCATAGAATCCTTAGCCTGCTTAGGATAAAAATGTGGTTTGACAAAGCTTTGGATGCGTCCGCAGTCAGTGAGCGGTTCGCCGTCCAGCTTCACTGCGCCGATTTCGATAATCTCGGAAAAGAAGCCGCGTGGACGGCCGACAGGGCGCTCGTAGGTAGTAAATTCAAAATCAACGACTAAAAATTTCTTCATTGTAATCCCTTCTTACGCTAAAGCAAAGCTTGCTGCTCAGTGTTTTTTACCGCAGCATTTTTTATACTTTTTGCCGCTGCCGCAGGGACAGGGATCGTTAGGATAAACCTTTTTCGCTTTGGCACCTACACGGGTATTTTGCTGAGCTGCCTGCTGTGCGTCACGCAGCAGCTTGATAGTTTCGTTAGGAGTGTGGCCACCGAGGCAGAACATACGGGTAGCACTGTTGCGGGCATTCTGCAGCAGTACGGAAAGTCTGCCGAGATGGCTGTAATTGTTCCAAGCGGGAATATTAGCCTGCAGCTTCTGAATCAGCTCAGAGGTATTGCCGTCGGTGTTGGAGTTTTCAAATTCATAGATGTACTGGCACCAGTAATGTGCATCCAGTGCCGCAACATTCAGCTCTTGAGTGAAGAAGTCATGCAGATCCTGATATGCGGTAGTAGATTGCATATAACCGTAGTGGGAAAGCATGGTGATTTCCTTTACGGTAGGCAGGTACAGGCCGAAGGGCTTTCTGCCCTGCTCCAGTCTGGTGTAGAAGTCATCGCTGTCATTTTTCTTGAGCAGAATGCGACCGTCTTTAATCGCACAGGGATTAAAGTTGCTCGGAACCTCGGCCAGCAGCTGCGGCAGAGTTTCCGGAGTAAGCTCAAAGCCTGCTTTTTGATTGTACATTTCGCAGAAAAATTCTACCGGCAGAATAAGGTGCAGGCTGGACATAGCGGTGATGCAGTCCAGCAGCCATGCCAGCTGTTGGCGGTGAGCCTGGAAATCTGCGGTGTTGATTTTTTTGTAGACAGTGCGTGCTTCCTTTACTGCTTCAAAGCAGTCGTCGGGATAGGAAACAATGTAGCCCATAGAAATAAAGGGCAGCAGCAGTGCATATTCACTGTAGGTAGGATGGAAACATTTTTTCTCCATGGCTGCTTCGAAGGCCTGAATGTTTTCGTCTGGCATAATAGCAAAGCGTTTTGCTGCAATTTCCGGCTTTTGCATTTCTGTGCAGATTTTTTCTGCCAGCTCGTCCTTTTTGAGCTTGCTGTAGGTGATGCAGAGCTGACGCGCTGCAAAAATTAATTTATCCTTAGTGAAGGCTTTTAAGTAATCCAGCAATACAGGTTTACGGGATGGTTGATTCTTGGTTTTGGTTGTACTTGCAGACATATTGATAGAAAATCTCCTTCTTTGTAATCTTACGTATCTCTTAATTATAAATAAAAACAGGAAATATAGCAAGTGAGGAAATTTAATACACAGTTTATTATACGCTTTTTGACGGTTAAATTTATTTTTCCGCCTCAGATTGCTGACGGCGCATAGCAGGAATCAGGAAAAAGGCACAGTAAATAAAGGAAAGCAGCACGATTGCGCCGCCGCCGAGACCGATATAAGCGATGGAAGCATGTGTACAGATTAGTCCGCCCAGATAGCTGCCGCTGCCGATACCCAGATTATAAATGCCGGAGTAAATCGACATAGCTACAGCGGAGGTGCTCATAGTAGTTGTGCGCAAAAGCTCTGCCTGGCCTACAACGTTGAAGGCGGTAACGAAAATGCCCCAGATTGCGCAGAGCAGCACAAGCAGATAATGATTGATGCTTACGGGGTAGAGCAGCAGCAAAACAACTGCAACGCCAAGTACGGTGATGCGGAAGAAGTGATAGCGGCATTTATCGTACCATTTGGAAAAGGCTGCGCTGCCCAAAAGTCCGGCTGCACCGAAAATAACCAAGGTGATGGTTATCCAGGCATCATCCATCAGCGCAATCTGCTTCAGGTAAGGCTCGATATAGCTGTAGGCGGTATAATAGCCGGTGGGGAGCAAAAAGGACATCATATAGAGGCCGATGAGCACAGGATTTTTCAGCATTACCGGCAACTGCGAAAGCGTAAACGGTTCGCTTTTTTCCAGCTTGGGGAAGACGCAGAACATATAGGCTAATACGATGAAGGCCAAAACGGCGATGCACATAAAGGCCATGCGCCAGCCTACGTAAAGGCCGATGATACGTCCTAAGGGAAGGCCGACGATGATGGCGATGGCCGTGCCGGTTACAATCATACTCATAGCCAGTGCTTTAAAGGGACCTTTGACAAGACGCACGGCGATAGGCGAGGCGACGGACCAGAAAATGGAGTGGGCGAAGGCTACGCCGATGCGCGAAAGCAGCAGCGTCCAAAAGCCGGTGGCAAAGGCAGAGGCTACATGCGATACGGCGAACAGGCTGATGGTTGCCAGCAAAAGCTTGCGCAGCGGATAGCGGGAAGCGGCAATCATCAGCGGCAGGCTCATGAGCATTACGACGTAGGCATAAATGGTAATCAGCATGCCTGCCTGCGCTTCGGTCATGCGAAAATCTGCGGCGATATCGGATAAAAGGCCTATGGGCATAAATTCCGATGTGTTAAAAATAAAGGCAGAAATGGTCATGCCGATTAACGGCAGCCATTCGCGGGTAGTTATTTTGTTTTCCATATATATAAAGCACCTGACTTTCATTCTATAAAATTGCGGTGTATATTATAGCACAGCATATTTGTGTGCTACAAGCAAAAAGATTGTAAATTATTGGCTGGGGGGATGTTGCGGAGGTTTTCTGTGAAAAGGGCTGTCGTTAAGGGGCAAAAACAGTAAAGGCGTTCTACTTAAGTACGGTAGAACGCCTTGGAAATCTTTTATGCTTCTTTTACTTTGCTGTCGCCAGCATCAGCTTAATGCGGTTTTCCTGATTAACGCGGGCAGCGCTGGCATCGTAGTCCAGTGCCAGAATATTGGCCTCCTCGGCAATCTCCTTAATTTTATTAATCATACCGCGGCCGGCGATATGATTAGGCAGGCACCCGAAGGGCTGAGCGCAGATGATATTGGTGTAGCCGCTGTGCACAAGCTCCAGCATTTCGGCAGTCAGCAGCCAGCCTTCGCCCATATTATTGCCGTAGCCGATAACGCCCTTGGCCATAGCCTTGGTTTCCTCATAGGTGGCGGGGGCGCTGAAGGGAGCGATACTGAGAGCCTGATGCAGTATGCCTTCCATATATTTTAAATACCACATAGCGCCCTTGTTGACACTGTATTTAAGCAGACTGCCGCCGTAAAGCTTATAGTCCGTAAGATAAGTATCAACACAGTACATAATGAAATTCATCAGACCGGGCAGCATATATTCGCAGTTCTGACGCTGCAGGAAGGCTTCCAGATTGTTGTTGCCCAAAGCGGCATATTTGATGTAGATTTCACCGACAATACCGACCTTAGTTTTTTCCTTGTTGGTGATAGGCAAATCTGCAAATTCGTGCGCAATAGCCTTAGTAAGCTGCTTGATGGTACCTAAAGCCTGCGCCTTGCCACTCTTGAAGGCTTCTCTTAAGCGTGCCAGCCATTTTTGCGCCAGTCTGTCGGCAGCGCCGTGTACAACTTCGTAGGGACGTGTTTTATTCGTCAGGTACATCAGGGTATCGCCGTAAACAACGGCAGCCAAGAACTTATGCACCATAGATGCGTCCAGATGGAAGCCGGGCTGCTGCTCCAGACCGTTGACGTTGAGGCTGATGACAGGGATGTGCGTAAGGCCGGCTTTTTCCAAAGCCTTGCGCAGCAGATAGATATAGTTGGAGGCACGGCAGCCGCCACCGGTTTGGGTGATAATCAGCGCAGTGTGCTCCAAATCATATTTGCCGCTTTCCAAAGCGTTTATCAGCTGGCCGATAACCAGCAGTGCCGGATAGCAGATATCATTATTGACGTATTTCAGACCGGTTTCGATTACCTCGCGCCCGGTGTTGTGCAGAACCTCGGCTTTGTAGCCACAGCTTACGATTGCTGCCTGCAGCAGTGAAAAATGCATAGGCAACATGCCGGGTATAAGTATAGTATGCGTTTTTTTCATATCCTCCGTGAAGGGGGTAAACTTAACGTTAGCTGCTGGTAGCATATGCAAATCTCCTTTAATTGTTATCTATATCGAAAAGCTGGGCTGCGGAGAACAGACTGCGGATGCGGATTTTGGCAGCACCAAGGTTGTCGATATCGTCTATTTTTATTTGTGTATAGATGCGTCCGCGTTCTTCGAGGAGGCGGCGGCATTCATCGGCCGTAATCGCATCGCAGCCGCAGCCGAAGCTTACAAGCTGAATCAGATGCATATCAGGATTTTGGGCAACATATTCGGCTGCCGCATACAGGCGGCCGTGATAGGTCCACTGGTTGAGCACCTGCAGGTCGCGGTTGAGTTCCTTGGTCTTAATATGACTGCTTACGGCATCCTCGCTGATGAGGGCAGCACCCATGTTAGTAATCAGGCGGTCGATACTGTGGTTGACCTTAGGGTCGATGTGATAGGGACGGCCTGCCAGTACAACGATAGGCTTATGCTCTTCGCGTGCCTTGCTGATGATTTGCTGTCCTTTAGCCTTTACCTGTGCTTCATAGTCATAAAAGGCATTGAAGGCAGTATCAACGGCCTTGCGGATTTCATCCTTGGTGATATCCGGATAAACCTTGGCAAACATTTCCTGCAGCTTTTTGACCAGCTTCTTTTTGTGGAGCAGGCCAAGATAATCATAGAAGAAATGTATCTCGGGCTTATTCAGATCACGGATATTGGCGTGCAGCACTTCGGGATAATAGGCTACGACAGGGCAATTATAGCAGTTTTCAGTGCCCTGCTCATCGATATTGTAGGTCATGCAGGGATAGAAGATATTGGTTATTCCCTGCTGCAGCAGCCATTTGATATGGCCGTGCATCAGCTTGGCCGGATAGCAGACGGTGTCGCTGGGGATGGTTCCCTGACCAAGACGGTAAATAGTTTTATCTTCAATCGGACTATGAACTACCTTGAAGCCCAGGCTGGATAGTAAGGCATTCCAGAAGGGGAGCAGCTCATACATATTCAGACCCATAGGTATACCCATAATGCCGCGTTTAGGCGTTTCGTTAACAGGCAATTCCTTGAGCAGCTGCAGCTTTTGACGGTACAGGTTCAGCTCATCCTTGGGTGCCATGTGGGTGATGGGACGCTCGCAGCGGTTGCCGCTGATAAAGCGTTTGCCGCCGGCAAAGGTGTTGACGGTGAGGTGGCAATGGTTATTGCACAGTCCGCAGGTCATGCCCTTGACGGTGTGGACGAATTCACCCAGCTGCTGCAGGTTGAGCAGCGTAGTCTGATGCGGTGCGTCCTTGTAGCGGCGCTGCGCGTAAAGAGCGGCGCCGTAGGCTCCCATAAGGCCGGCAATATTGGGACGGATAACGTTCAAATCCATTTCCTGCTCAAAGGCGCGCAGTACGCAGTCATTGAGGAAGGTACCTCCCTGAACAACGATGTGCTTGCCGATGGCTTCTTTGCTGGCCGGACGGATAACCTTATATAAAGCGTTTTTGACAATACTGATGGACAGGCCGGCGCTGATGTTGGCAACGGAGGCACCGTCCTTCTGTGCCTGCTTAACGCTGCTGTTCATAAACACGGTGCAACGGCTGCCTAAATCTACAGGCATATCTGCTTTAAGACCGATTTGTGCGAACTGCTCGGCTGTGTAGCCAAGAATTTCGGCAAAGGTCTGCAAAAAGCTGCCGCAGCCGCTGGAGCAGGCTTCGTTCAGAAAGATATTATCGATGGCACCGTTATGGATTTTCAGGCACTTCATATCCTGACCGCCGATATCAAGAATGAAATCTACCTCCGGCTCCAGATATTGGGCAGCATAAAAGTGTGCCATGGTTTCTACGATACCATAGTCAACACCAAAGCCGTGGCGAATTAAATCCTCGCCGTAGCCGGTGACTGCACCTGCCAGCAGGCGGCAGTTCGGATATTTTGTATAGAAATCTGTAAGATAATTGCGGACGGCAACAACAGGATTACCCTTATTGCTTTGGTAGAAGGAGTCAAGCAATTTGCCGTCAGGACTCATAACAGCGATTTTAATAGTCGTGCTGCCGGAATCGATACCGATAAAGGCTTCGCTTGCCTTCGCAGGGGTACCGATAGCGACACTTTCTTTAGAGTGACGCTTCTTGAAAACGGTATATTCACCTTCGTTTTTAAAAAGCGGTGGCAGATGCTCAAAGCTGTGCTGTGCTGCTGCTGTCTGCAGCTTTTCTGGCAGCGTGGTAAGATCCACCTCGTGCTCGGCGCAGAAGGCTGCACCCATTGCTACATAAAGCAGGCTGTTTTCCGGGCAGACACCTTTGATATTCAGAACACTGTCAAAGGCATCGCGCAGACAGCTCATAAAGGTGAGCGGACCGCCAAGATACAACACATTACCGCTGATGGGACGGCCTTTGGCAAGACCGGTGATGGCCTGGCTTGCTACAGCGTGGAAGATGCTGGCTGCCAAGTCGCTTTTTTCCGCTCCTTGGTTGAGCAGCGGCTGAATATCGCTCTTGGCGAAAACACCGCAGCGGCTGGCGATGGTGTAGGTATTATGTGCCTGCTGCGCCAGCTCGTTCATCTGGGGTGTTTCTACATTCAGCAGGGAAGCCATCTGGTCGATAAAGGCACCGGTGCCTCCGGCGCAGCTGTCGTTCATACGTGCGTCAAAATGGCGGCCTAAAAAGAGGATTTTGGCATCCTCGCCACCTAATTCGATAACGGCGTCGGTTCCTGGATTGAGCTTTTCGGCGCAGATTTTTTCCGCAAAAACCTCCTGCACGAATTGCAGGCCGCAACTGTCCGCTACACCGATACCACCGCTGCCGCTGATGGCCAGACGTGCGCTATGCAGTGTAGGGAATTTCGTCATCAATTCTTTATGTAGGGCCAGAATTTTCTCGGCAATCTGGCTGTAATGTCTTTCGTATTTATGGAATAGCAGATTGCCTGCATCGTCCAGTACGGCGATTTTAATAGTGGTACTGCCAATATCCAATCCTATCTGCATAGTAACCTCCTGGAATATGAAGCTCAGGGCGATATCCGAAGCATGTTCATATTCTTTTTTTATAATCTGAATCTAAGCTGATAAATACTCATCTTATATTGTAATACTTTACCTGTAATTAGTAAAAGGTGTCATCAATAATTAAAGTAAAAAAAGTGTGAAATGCTACAGCGTTTTATCTTTTTGCAGCGGAGAAATGTTGTGCTCAATATATATAATATATTTTATAAATTTATATATTATAAAAATCACTGCTGCAATAGGTATAATAAAAAACCGTAAAGCCGTTTGAGGCTCTACGCGTAACCAAAAAGGACTGCGCTAAGACTGTAGCAGTCGGAAACGCAGTCCTTGCTTACTTAAATTATAGCAAAGATTTTGTGAAAAAGCTGTGATTTTATAAGTACAGCAAAATAGATATGTAAGGATAAGACTATGGTGATTGTACTGTTGTTTTAGGCAAGCAGAGTTTGCAATATTTTGAGTAAATTTACTCAAGTACGATTTACTAAAGTATACTTGAGTAAATTCATAAGCGCATATGAGAAAGTGCGGATTAATTATGTACGTACTCTGTTAGCTTAGCAATGCTTTTACGCAAAAGAAAAGCATACAGACTATGTTGAGCAGTAGTCTGTATGCTTGCTGTTACTTTATAAGCTTTAGAATGTGCCCTGCACCAGTTGGGCAATGTTCTTGGAATGGTCGGATACACGCTTCATGTTAATCAGCAGCTCCATCATGACAAAGCCTGCAGTCGGATTGCAGATGTGCTCGTTGAGGCGCGTGATATGATTCTTACGGATTTCCTTCTGGTATTGCTTAACCTCACGGCACAGACGCACAGCGTCCTCCGCAATAACCTTATCATTTTTCTCTAGGGCCTCCAATGAACGTCCGGAGGCACGCAGTACCATTTCGCTGAGCTGCAGCAGCTCGGCCTTAGCCTCATCAGAGAAAACCACGTCCTCCTCAACAAGCTTGCGTGCGCGTTTAGCTAATGTTTCACCATGGTCACCGATACGTTCGATATCCGTGCAGGCGTGCAAAAGACCGGTGTGGCGTGTCGTCAGGCTTTCGCTCATTTCAGATGAGCTCATCTGCGTCAGATAGTCGGTAATATCTCGCTCCAACGCATCGACAACAGGCTCGTGCTCCAAAACATATTTTACCTTGTCGGAATCAAAGCTTTGAATAGCCTCCATGCCAAGACGCACGTCCTTGCGTGCCAGCTCGCCCATACGCACAACCTCTTTGACAGCAAGGCTGATAGCGATAGAGGGAGTGTTCAGCATGTTTTTGTCAAGATAAACAGGGCGCATGGAGATGATTTCTGCTTTGCCGGGCACAATCTTTTCTACCAGCTTGATGAAAGGGTTAACAAAGGGCATAAAGAGCAGCGTGTTCAAAATGTTGAACGCCGAGTGCGCATTCGCAATCTGACGCGCTATGTCGCCGTCAGGCGATACAAGCAGCACGAATTTAATGAAGAACGGCATAAAGACTACAAAAATTATACTGCCGATAACGTTGAACATTACGTGGGCTGCAGCTACACGCTTAGCCGTAAGGTTGGCGCGCAGCGAAGCGAGTACGGCGGTGATACAGGTACCGATATTGTCACCGAGCAGAACAGGAATCGCACCCTCCAGCGGAATAAGTCCCTGACTGGCCATGGCGATAAGAATACCGATGGTAGCACTGCTGGACTGAATCAGCACAGTCATAATCATACCGATACCGATGCCAAGCAACGGATTGCTGGAGAAAACTTCGATGAAATGCACAAAGCCGGGATAGTTACGCAGAGGCATAACAGCCTTGCCCATCATATCCATGCCCAGCATCAGAATACCGAAGCCCAGCATAACCTGCCCAAGATATTTTGTACGGCTTTTTCTTGCCAGCAGCTGCATCAAAAAGCCGATGAAGATTAAAATTGTGATATAATCGGAAAGCTTGAAGGCAATGAGCTGTGCCGTCATAGTAGTACCGATGTTGGCACCCATGATAATGCCGAAGCCCTGCTTCAGCGTGAGCAGGCCCGCATTTACCAGGCCTACGGTCATAACGGTGGTAGCACCGCTGGCCTGCAGCACTGCAGTAACAACTGCGCCCAACAGAATGCCCATAGCGAGCACGCCTGTCATGGCTTCCAAAATCTTTTGCAGCTTAGCGCCGGCAGCCTTTTGCAGACCGTCACCCATCAGCTGCATGCCATACATAAATAAGGCGATACCGCCTAAAAATGCCAAGAAATAAGCAAGCATAAAAAATAAGTCCCCTTTTTTAATTTGTATGCATCCATGATTGCTGTAAAAACAGCATATACCTATACTTATTATACTCGAAATTTTATGATGTTAAAAGTGCGTAAGGAACTTTACATAAATTTTACATTAATCAAAATGCTTCCAAAACAAAAAAATACACCGCACATTTCGCACGGTGCGGTGTATTTTAAGGAGAGGTGTATGATGAAAAGATATGTTTAGGAGAGTTGCTTTATAAGAGTCATGGCTTCATCTACCGAAAGCGTGCTGCCGACAGCAACTAATTTTTCGTCGATGACTAAAGCGGGGAAGACCATCACTCCATAGGCCACTACCTTTTGGAATTCGGAAACTTTTTCAAACTCAGCCTTAACCTTGAGCTTCTTTAACGCAATAGCAGTATTCTGCAGCAGCAGCTCTGCCTGCTTAGTCATGGGGCCAAGAATTTTAACGTGCATTGAAATCACCTTTCTTTGCTTGCCTTGTTCAATAGGTTCCTTTCATCCTCGAGTATTATTGTAACAAACATATATGACAAAGGTAGGTGCAATCTGTGAATTAATTTAGAAACCTTTCTCTGATTACTTTAAAATTACTTTTAAGAAGGATTTCAGACGTTCGTTTTTGGGGTTAACAAAAATTTCTTCCGGACTGCCCTGCTCCTGCACATGGCCGTCAGCCATGAAAACAACCTTGGTGGCAACCTCACGGGCAAAGCCCATTTCATGCGTTACGACTACCATGGTCATTTTTTCGTCGGCCAGCTCGCGCATGGTGCGCAAAACCTCACCGGTCAGCTCCGGGTCCAGAGAAGATGTCGGCTCGTCAAAAAGCATAATAGCAGGCTTCATGGCTAAAGCACGGGCGATAGCTACACGCTGCTGCTGTCCGCCGCTGAGCTTGCGAGGATAAACATCACGCTTTTCGGAAAGGCCGACCTTTGCCAGCAGAACCTCTGCTTCCTTGATAACTTCTGCTTTATCGCGCTTTTGTACGTTGACAGGCGCTTCAATCAGATTTTCCAGAACAGTCATATGCGGGAAAAGGTTGAACTGCTGGAATACCATGCCCATTTTGCAGGCGATGCGGCGGACATCATTGTTCTTGACATATTCCGTACCACCGGAGGTTTCACGGCACAGCTCTTCGCCGTCGATGGTGATACTGCCTTTATCGATTGTTTCCAGCTTGTTGAGGCAGCGCAGCAGGGTGCTCTTGCCACCGCCGGAAGGGCCGATAACGGCAACAACTTCGCCCTCGTTTACTTCCAGGTCAATGCCCTTTAGTACTTCCAGGTTATTGAATTTTTTCCAGATATTGGTTGCTTTGATTTTAGTTGTCATAGTGGTTACTCCTCCTATTGGTCATATCTGGAGAAGCGTTTTTCCAGACGTTCAAAAACAAGGGTTAAAATCAGAGTTGCCAGCAGGTAGAAGACAGCTGCAACGATGAAGGGGGTAATAGAAAAGTCGCGCTGTACCAGATTACGTGCGGTACGCATCAGATCGTTCATCGCCAGAACGTATACCAAGGAGGTATCCTTTACCAGCGTAATGGTTTCGTTGCTGATAGGCGGCAGAATAATGCGGATAACCTGCGGCAGGATAATGCGGCGCATGGTCTGCACATAGTTCATGCCCAGAGTGTGCGCTGCTTCGTATTGGCCCGCAGGAATAGCCTGAATGCCGGCGCGGAAGATTTCGCAGAAGTAGGCAGCGTAGTTTAATACAAAGGCTACGATGGCCGATTCAAAGTCCGGCAGGCGGATGCCGACGGACGGCAGTACGAAGTAAACGAAGAAAATCTGCAGCATCAGCGGGGAACCGCGCAAAATCCAAACGTAGCCGCCGATGAGGGCCTGCAGGGGTTTAATGCCGGAAACACGGCCGAGGCTGAGCAAAATGCCCAACGGAATGCTCAGTACGATGGTGATAATAAAAACTTGAAATGATACCAGGCAGCCATCCATCATCTGAGGGATGATATTTAAAACGTAATCCATAAATTATTTCTCTCCATATAATTATAATATGGGCTGCCGCTAAATGCGACAGCCCTCAAGTGATAACAAATTAATATTTTGTGATATCTGCGCCCATCCATTTTTCGGAAATCTTTTTGCAGGTACCGTCTTTTTTCATTTCATCCATAGCTTTGTCGATGCGGTCTTTGAAGTCTTTGTCGTCCTTACGGAAGGCAATTGCTACAACCTCATCACCCATGTTCTGCTCAAGAATTCTGTAGGCACCGGGTTTCTTTTTGTCATAATAGCCGCGAGCAAGAACTGCGTCTACGATAGCAGCATCAACACGTTTGTTGTCTATTTCCATGTAAATAGCTGCGAAGTCGGGATATTTGCGAACTTCCTTCATGGAAGCTGCCAGCTCTTTGTGTGCAGGCTGCTCGAGCAGGTAGGAGCCTGTGCTGTCATCCTGTACCGCTACGATTTTACCCTTTAAATCTTCGAGGGTTTTAATCGGAGAATCCTTAGGAACAACAACCAGCTGGGAGTTGTTGATGTAAGGCTTGGACATGCCATATACCTTTTCACGCTCCGGGTTAACGGTGAAGCAGTTCCAGATAGCGTCAATGCGTTTGGATTTGAGCTCTGCTTCTTTTGCACCCCAGTCGATTGGTTTAAATTCTACTTCCATGCCGGCACGCTTGCAGGCTTCGCGTGCAAGGTCGATATCCATGCCGACGATTTCGTTCTTTTCATTGCGGTAACCCATAGGAGCGAAGTTATCGTCCAGACCGATTACCATTTTTTTCGGGCCGTCGCTGCCGCAGCCGGCAACCATCATAAGCATCATCATCAGGCCCATTACTAAAGCTACTAATTTTTTCATTTTCCACACCTCATTTGTTAATTAGCATTTAACTATGTACTCATTATACTTTAGCACGCTAAATTTGTAAAGTGCTAAACGCAAATTTTTTTTAGAAATTGCGGTAAGCTAAGAAATAAGCTCCCACAGAAGTCTGCGGGAGCTTTTGTACTATGCTTCGGTAAATTAGAATGCCGGAGTAATGGAGCCTTTGAAGTGGTCTTCGATGAATTTCTTGTTTTCAGCGGAGGTGTAAATCTTCTTCAGCTGTTCCATACGCGGATCCTTTTCGTTAGCCTTGGTGGTTACGAAGATGTTGACAAACGGGTTGTCGGCACGTTCAACCAGCAGGCTGTCTTTGGACGGATTCAGCTTGGCAACCAGTGCATAGTTGGCATTGATTACGGCAATATCAAGGTCGCCCATTGCTTTAGGAATTGAAGCAGCGTCAAGCTCCTGAATCTTGTAGTTTTTCGGATTTTTGGTGATGCTTGCTACAGAGGTGGAAACATCGTTTTTATCCTTAACTTCGATGAAGCCTTTGTCAGCCAGAACCAGAAGTGCACGAGCACCGTTGGACGGATCGTTAGGAATGCCGATGGTTGCGCCTGCCGGGATATCCTCAACCTTTTTGTATTTGGTGGAATAGATAGCCATCGGGAAGTTTACGGTTTTGAAAGCTTCAACCAGCTCGAATTTAGGCTCTTTTTTTAGAGTTGCTGCCAGATACGGAGCATGCTGCATGGAGTTGGCAAACAGCTCGCCCTGTGCCAGGGATACGTTCGGGGTTACATAGTCGGAGAATTCGACAACCTCAATTTTCAGGCCTTGCTTTTCAGCCAGCTTTTTAACGTTGTCCATGATTTCAGCGTGCGGACCTGCGGTTACGCCTATTTTAACAGGTGCGTTCGGGTCAGCCTTTTTGTCGGCTGCCTTGTTGTCACCGCCGCAGCCTGCGGCGATGATGGTCAGTGCGCAGAGCGCAACGGTTAGTAAAAGTTTAGTAATTTTCTTCATAAGTTGTTCCTCCCTAAAATAATGGTGGTCTGCTGTCTGGCAGCAGCGGCTTTTTTCTTTATTACGTCGATGAAACTCGCTTCATCGTTGTAAATCCTCATTTGGCCTGTAGATTACAGTTTGTTTTTGTTAAGCTTTTTGGATGCGTAGTCGCCTAAGGACTGCATTGCCTGTACCATGACGATGAGCACGACAACGGTGGCAATCATAACATCCATCTGGAAGCGCTGGTAGCCGTAACGGATTGCCAGGTCACCAAGACCGCCGCCGCCTAAGGTGCCGGCCATTGCGGAATAGCCGATTAAGCTGATGATTGCAAGCGTTACGCCCAGTACGATAGAATGCATTGCTTCGGGAAGCAGTACCTTAGTGATAATCTGCATCGGGCTTGCACCCATAGCCTGAGCTGCTTCGATAATGCCGGGGTTGATTTCCAGCAGAGAAGATTCAATGATACGTGCAATGAACGGTGCTGCGGAAATAGTCAGCGGCACGATTGCTGCGGTAGTACCGATGGAAGAGCCGACAATCATACGTGTCAGCGGAATAATTGCTACCATTAATATAATGAAAGGAGTGGAACGCGTTGCGTTGACAATCGCGCCCAGAATAGTGTTAAGCGGCTGGTTCGGCAGGATGTGATCCTTGCGGGTTACGGTAAGGATTACGCCCAGCGGAATGCCGATTAAAGTGGAAAGTGCGGTAGAAGCGAAAACCATGTAGCAGGTTTCCCAAAAGGATTTTATTAAAAGGTCAATCATATCAGGACTCATAGCCAATTACCTCCGTTTTCAGATGCTGCTGATGCAGATATTCCAATGCATTGTTAATGCGCTCGCGGTTACCGGAAATCTCAATCAGCAGGGTGCCGAAGAGGACATCCTTCAGCTGGTCGGTATTACCGGAAATAATGCTTACGTCAACATCAAAATGTTTTACCATACCGGAAATAATAGGCTCGCTGGCACTGTCGCCGATGAAGGAGATACGCACCAGCAGCTTGCTGCCTTCGGTATAGGTATCGCTTAATTTCATCTGTTTAACGATATCAGGCAGCTCGGCGTTGATAACGCTCTTGGTAAATTCCTTGGTAGTGGGATGCTGCGGATTGGTGAAAACGTCAATCATCGGGCCTTCCTCAATGATGTTGCCGCTTTCGATAACAGCAACGCGGTCACAGATGGTTTTTACAACCTCCATCTGGTGTGTAATCAGCACGATGGTCAGATTCATCTTTTTGTTGATGTCCTGCAGCAGATGCAGAATAGATTTGGTGGTCTGCGGGTCGAGAGCACTGGTTGCTTCGTCGCACAGCAGTACCTTAGGATTGCTTGCCAGGGCGCGGGCAATGCCTACACGCTGTTTCTGGCCGCCGGACAACTGGCTGGGATAGTAGTTGGCACGGCTTTCCAGCTGTACCAGCTCCAGCAGCGGACGTACGCGCTTGTCGATTTCGCTCTTGCTCAGGCCTTGGATTTCCAACGGAAAAGCAATGTTATCATAAACAGTACGGCTTGCCAGCAGGTTGAAGTGCTGGAAAATCATGCCGATGCTTTGACGTGCTTTACGCAGCTGTGCTTCGCTCATGGCGGTCAGCTCCTGACCGTCAACGAATACCTGGCCTGCAGTCGGTTTTTCCAGCATGTTGATGCAGCGCACCAATGTGGATTTGCCGGCACCGGAAAGACCGATGATACCGAAAATTTCGCCAGCCTTGATGCTCAGGCTTGTTTTGTGCAGAGCATGGATGTCGCCGGCTTTGCTGTAGTAGGTTTTTTCTACATTAACTAGTTCTATCATTCTTGTGTTCCTTTCTAATGTGACCGCAAGTTTCAGCAGTCCTTATTTTAGTGTGAGAGATTATTTTCCAATAGAAGTCAGCGGATGCTGCTTGAGGGTCGCATTCTCCGGTGTACGTCCGCTGTCGGAATCGACGGCCGACGTAAAAAAATCCTTCACCGGCACGGCGAAGGATACTTTGCATCTGTAATCTTCATCTGCCGGAATTATCCGTTGGAATTGGCACCGTTCACTGATGTGTGGTTGCCGTAGCTTCATAGGGCCAGTCCCTCGGCTACTCTTGATGAAATCTCTGTTAAGTTTGAATGAAATAATCATACATCTATTTTAGGATATTGTCAACAGTTTTGCGTAAAATTTACTGAAAAACTGTAAAGCTGTAAAGCTGCGTCCAATGGATTTCAGGAATTGCTCAAATTATATCAAAATACTAGGTAATTGTAAAGGGAAATGCGAAATTTTTTACAAAACCTGCGGAAAAAAGATTTTTTGTAAATTTTTCTTGACTTTCACGAGATAAAGTATTAAAGTGTTTTTACGAGTTAGTGAGTTAAAGTACTATCGTTATATGCACGTAACGCACAGGAGGAAACTAAAAAATGGCAGCAAATATTCATGATCATTTAACAGACCAGTTATTCAAAGCTATTCTCAGCTTAAAGGATGAGGAGCAATGCTATAAATTTTTTGAGGATATCTGTACTATCAGCGAGCTTAAGGCAATGGCACAGCGCCTGGAGGTGGCGCGCATGCTGGATGAGGGCTGTATTTACGAAACTATCGTAGAGAAAACCGGTGCCAGCACCGCAACCATTTCACGCGTTAAGCGTTGTCTTGTTTACGGCGCTGACGGTTATAATTCTGTTATGCAAGTTATAAAAGAGGGGAAGAAAGAAGATGACTAACAAGGTATACCAGGTTCCATACGGAACCAAGGATATTCTGCCGGGAGAGATGAAGACACGCCGCGGAATTGAAAATGCGATTATCAACGTTTTTGATAAATGGGGCTATGATGAGGTAAAAACACCTGATTTCGAATATGTTGATACTTTTGGCGCCGCAGGTAGCAAAGGGGACTTTCGTTTTTTTGACCGCAGCAATAATCTGCTGGCGCTGCGCAATGATATGACGGCACCGATTGCCCGTCTGACAGCGACACGCCTGCAGGGCGGCGAAAAGATTAAACGTCTTTGCTATCTGGCAAATCTTTACCGTTATGAAGAAATTCAGGCGGGACGCCAATGCGAATTCGAGCAGGCTGGTGTAGAAATGCTGGGTGCCAGCGGTGCCGCTGCCGATGCCGAGGTTATCGTGCTGGCAGCCGAAGCATTGCAGGCTGCAGGCTTGCAGAAGTTCGCTATCAGCCTGGGCCACGTTGATTTTATCAACGGCCTGGCGGAGGAAGCAGGCTTTGATGCTGCTCAGCTGCAGCAACTGAAGGATTGCCTGCGCCGTCATGATGCTGTGGGCATGCAGCAGATGGCAGATGCGATGGAAAATATCCGTCCGGAAATCAAGCAGCTTTTTGCCGATTTCCTCTTCCTGCAGGGTGGCATAGAGCTTTTGGACAAAGTTGCTGCAATAGTAACTAACGCTAAGTGCCAAGGCGCTCTGAATGATTTGCGCAAAATCTACAAGCTGGTGGATGCTTACGGTGCAGCAGGTTATTTGAGCTTTGATCTTGGCTTATATCGTTCGCTTGACTATTACACAGGCATGCTTTTTGAAGTGTACCTGCCGGAAATGGGTTATCCGGTGGCAGGCGGCGGACGCTACGATAAGATGATGCAGCGCTTCGGTCTGGAGTGCCCGGCAACAGGCTTTGCCGTCGGCGTGGACCGCGTACTGCTGGCTTTGGAGCGCAACGGCGTTATTACCAATAACCGCACCTGGGATGTACTGGTAGCTTGGAGCGAAGGCAAGCTGCCGGAGGCGATTGCCAAAGCGACAGCATTGCGCCGTGAAGGCCGCAGCGTTAAGCTGCTGACCGAGGCTGCGGACCTGCAGGGAGCAGCGCTCGCAGTGAAGGAATATGGCTGTAAATCGTTAGTATATGTAGAATAAGCTTAACAGAAAGACAATATACACATTAAGCTTATGGCTGGGAAATATAGAGGGGTATTTTTATGGACGAATACATTACTATAGCTTTGCCGAAGGGCAAGCTGTTCGATAAGTCTGTACGCCTGCTGGCGAAGGTAGGCTACAGCGCCGAAAACGTTACCGAGGATTCACGCAAGCTGGTAATCAGCAACGAGGAAACCAAGGTACGCTTCATTATTGCCAAAACTGTTGATGTGCCGACATATGTTGAATACGGTGCGGCAGATATCGGCATCATTGGCAAGGATGTGCTGCTGGAGCAGGATAAGGACGTAGTGGAGCTTTTGGATTTGGGCTTTGGCCGCTGCCGCCTGATGATGGCAGTGCCTGAGGCCAAGCGACGCGCCAAGCTGACGGATTACGCTCACCTGCGGGTAGCAACGAAGTATCCTAACTGCGCCAAGGCTTATTTCAATAAGCTGGGCATTCAGACAGAAATTGTGAAGCTCAACGGCTCGATTGAGCTGGGACCTATCGTGGGCCTGAGCGAAATGATTGTAGATATAGTAGAAACAGGGCGCACCCTGAAAGAAAATAAACTGGCGGAGGTTGATTCTATTTTTACCGCTACTGCCAGACTGATTGCCAACCGCGCCAGCTTCAAGCTGAAATTTGCGCGCTTGCACAAGCTGGTTGAGGATTTACGTATTGTTTTAAATGAGGAGGATAAATAAAATGCAGGTTACAGACGCAAGAAAGATGAGCGCAGCAGAGATTGCTGCTTTAATGAAAAAGAAGGCTTTTGACGAGGTGGAATTATCTCCGCGTATTCAGGCAGGTACGGACGCTATGTTCGGCAGACACATGACGGCAGCACAGGTTGTTGAGCAGATTGTTGCTGATGTGCGCAAGAACGGTGACGAAAGCCTTTTTTACTATACTAAGCTGATTGACCGCGTAGAGCTGACACCGGGAAATATCCGTGTAACCGAGGAAGAATTTGCGGAAGCGGAAGCTATTGTCAAACCGGAAGTGAAGGCTGCTTTGGAGCGTGCCATCGCCAATGTTATGAAGTTCCATGAGGAGCAGATGCCGAAAACCTGGCTTACGAACCGTCCTTACGGTTCACTGCTGGGCCAAAAGGTTACTCCGGTTGATTCCGTCGGTATTTATGTTCCCGGCGGCACTGCTGCTTATCCTTCGTCCGTAATGATGAATGCCTGCCCGGCAAAGGTAGCAGGCGTTCCCCGCATTGTGATGGCTGTACCGCCCGGAAAGGACGGCAAGGTTAATCCGAACGTACTGGTAACGGCAAAATTAATCGGCGTTACCGAAATTTATAAAATGGGCGGCGCACAGGCGATTGCTGCGCTGGCCTTTGGCACCGCAACCGTACCGAAGGTAGAAAAAATTACCGGCCCCGGCAATATCTTTGTAACTTTGGCTAAAAAAGCCGTTATCGGTCACGTTGATATTGATATGCTTGCCGGCCCGAGCGAAATCTTGATTGTAGCAGATGACAGCGCTAACCCGACTTATCTTGCAGCAGACCTGCTGAGCCAGGCAGAGCATGATCCGCTGGCCTGCGCCATCCTGATTACCGACAGCGAGCGCGTGGCTAACGCTGTGGGCGAAGAAATCGAAGTACAGCTGGCGCAGCTGCCGCGTAAGGAAATTGCCGGCACCTCGCTGCAGCAGGCAGGCAAGATTATCCTTGCCAAGGATATGCCTACCGTTATCGAAATGGCTAACCTTTCTGCACCGGAGCACTTGGAAATCATGACTAAGGCACCGTTTGAAATTATGCCGTATATCCGTAATGCCGGTGCTATGTTCCTGGGTGCTTATTCACCGGAACCGCTGGGCGATTACTATGCAGGACCGAACCACGTTCTGCCGACAGGCGGTACGGCGAAGTTCTATTCCGTACTGAACGTAGAAACCTTTATGAAGAAAACAAGCATCATTGCCTACACTGCTCCGGCATTGATGGCTGCTGCTGACGATATTATTACCTTGGCTGAAGCAGAGGGCCTGCAGGCTCATGCCAACGCTATTCGTAAACGTGTGGGTAAATAAGGAGGCAGAAGATGAGTAGCTTTACTGTTCGCCAAAGTATTGAGGCGATGGAGGAATATGCCGTAGAAAGCGTGGCGGCGGATATTATTGTTAACTCCAACGAAAGCAATTACCCGCTGCCGCAGGAGATTGCGGAAAAAATTACCCAACGCACCGCGCGCTTTCCTTTTAACCGTTATCCGCCGATTAAATCGGAAAACCTGTGCGAGGTTATTGCCAAAGAGCTGGATGTGGATATTGACTGTGTAAAAATCGGCAACGGCTCCAGCGAGCTGCTGGAAAAGGCCTGCTATGTTTTTGGCGGACCAGGGAAAAAGATTGCCGTACCTTGGCCGTCATTTTCCATGTACGGCGAGTACGCTGCCCTTTCCGACAGCGAGGAGGTGCGCTATCCGCTGACAGCCGAAGGCTTTGTTGATGCTGACAGTGTTATGGCTTTTTGCAAGGAGCAGCAGCCGTCGCTCTTAATCGTCTGCAATCCTAACAACCCGACAGGCAATTATAACAGCCTGGCAGCTATGGAAAAAATTCTCGCTAATGTAGATTGCCCTGTTATCATGGATGAGGCCTATATGGAATTTGCCGATGGCAAGGAGCTGGCACCGAATGATTTGCGTCCTATGCACAAGCTGTGGCTGGTAGCAGGCTCTACTTTGAGCTTGGTCGGACGCTACAGCAATCTGATGGTTTTCCGCACCTTTTCCAAGGCCTATGGGCTGGCAGGTCTGCGTTGCGGTTACGCAGTGGGTGCGCTGGGGCTGGTGCGTCAGCTGGGCAAGGCGCTGTTGCCTTATCACGTAAATGCCTTTACGCTGATGGCAGCCAAAACTGTTTACGAAAACAAGGAATTGTATAAGGAGCGCATCAAAACAATCCGTGAGGAACGCGATAAATTTGCGGACTGCCTGAAAGCCTTAGGCTTTAAGGTATGGCCGACGGCAACTAATTTTGTTACCTTCCGTGCGGAGGGAGAAATGATGCAGCAGTTTGCCAAGGCTTATGCGGCGAAATTTAGCGAAAAATTGTCGGAGCAGGCTGCCGGAGGTAAGCTGATCTTTAAATATCTTTTGGCCAACAGTATTCTGGTGCGTGATTTCAGCACGCATCCGGTGCTGCAGGGCTGCCTGCGTATCACCATCGGCTTACCTGAAGAAAACAAGCAGATTATTGCTAAAATCACCGAGCTGTGTGCGGAGGTAAAAGCATGAGAAGCGGTAATGTAGAAAGAAAAACACTGGAAACAGGCATCAGCGCCGAATGGTGTCTTGATGGCAGCGGCAGCTGCGAAATTAATACAGGCATCGGCTTTTTTGACCATATGCTGACGCTTTTGGCAAAGCACAGCTTCAGTGATCTGGTGGTGCATGCTGTTGGTGATTTGGATGTTGACAGCCATCATACGGTGGAGGACTGCGGTATTGTACTTGGTCAGGCACTGAAGGAGGCTGTGGGCGATAAGGCAGGCATTCACCGTTACGGCAACTGCTTTTTGCCGATGGATGAAGCGTTGGTGCAGGTGTGCCTTGATTTCAGCGGCCGTCCGTATCTTGTTTTTGACGCGGATATTCCTAAGGTACAGCTTGGCATTTACGATGCCGAAATGACGGAGGAATTCTTCCGTGCTTTGGCAATGCAAGCAGGCCTCACGCTGCACATCCGCGTGCTTTACGGCAAGAATACGCATCACATCATCGAAGCAATTTTCAAGGGCTTTGCCAGAGCGTTGGCAGAGGCAGTAGCCTTTGACAGCCGTGTGCATGGTGTTATGAGCAGCAAGGGGACACTTTAATGCGTGTTATAAAGCACCAGCTGCATCACACGTGTTTTGAGTTAGCATGAGGGAAAATATATGAGTAAAAAAATAACGATTATAGATTATGGCATGGGCAATCTTTACAGCGTACAGAATGCGCTGTGTTCTATCGGCGCGGAGCCTGTGGTGACAAGCGATGCTGCTGTGATTGCGCAGGCTGAAAAAATTCTGCTTCCAGGTGTGGGAGCCTTTGGCGATTGCATGGCTAACCTGGAAAAGTCGGGCCTGATTCCCGTGATTATGGACAGCCTGCACAGCGGCAAGCCTTTTCTCGGCATCTGCCTAGGCATGCAGCTTTTATTTGAGGGCAGTGACGAAGCGCCGGGAGTTAAGGGCCTGGGCTTTTTCAAAGGTCAGGTGCGCTTGCTGCATACCGAGCTGAAGATTCCGCATATGGGCTGGAATAAGCTGGAGTTGCGTAGTCCGTCCCCGCTCTTAGAGGGTGCGGAGGGTAAATACGTTTACTTTGTGCACAGCTTTCATGCGGAGCCGGAGGACAAAAGCATTATTACCTCGGTCTGTGACTATGGCATGGAGGTTACTGCTTCCGTAGGACGCGGTAAGGTACAGGCCTTCCAGTTCCATCCGGAAAAGTCGAGCAGAGTCGGCATGCGCCTGCTGAAAAATTTTGTTGAATTATGAGGGGAAAATTATGATAATATATCCTGCAATAGATATCCGCGGCGGACGCTGTGTGCGTCTGACGGAGGGACGCTTTGATGCGGAAACTGTTTTTGCCGATGACCCGGCGGAGATGGCTGCCAAGTGGGCGGCCTGTGGTGCCGAATGGCTGCATCTTGTTGATCTTGACGGTGCGCTGGCGGGCGAGGGCAAAAACCTGCCTGTGATTGAACGCATTCTTAAAACTGTAAAAATTCCTGTCGAGCTTGGCGGCGGTATCCGCAATCTGCAGGCAGTAGAAAGACTGCTGGAGCTGGGCGTGGAGCGCCTGATTTTGGGCAGCGCTGCCGTAAAGAATCCTGAGCTTGTCAAAGAGGCCTGCGCCAAATATCCCGGACATATCGCTGTCGGTATTGATGCGAAAAACGGTGATGTAGCTATCGAAGGCTGGGGCGAGGGCAGCGGCGTTGCCGCAACCGAGCTGGCCAAGCGCATGGCAGACTACGGCGTGGCAACGATTATCTTTACCGATATCAGCCGTGACGGTATGCTCAGCGGCGTAAATGCCGAAGCGACAGCGGCGCTGGCGCGTGCCTGTGGCGTACCGATTATTGCCAGCGGCGGCGTAGCTTCGCTGGATGATATCCGCAATGTGAAAAAATACGAAAAGGACGGCGTAGCAGGCTGCATTATTGGCAAGGCAATTTATACCGGTGCCGTTAACCTGCCGGACGCTTTAAAAATTGCTGCGGCAAAGGAGGAATAAGATGCTTACGAAGAGAATTATTCCTTGTCTTGATGTTAAGGAAGGACGTGTTGTCAAGGGCACGAACTTTGTCGGGCTGCGTGATGCCGGTGACCCGGTGGAGCGTGCGGCGGCTTATGACGCCGAGGGTGCCGATGAGCTTGTTTTCCTTGATATTACTGCGACCTTTGAGGAGCGCAAGGCGATGCTGGATGTTATCAGCAGAACTGCGGCCAAGGTTTTTATGCCGCTGACAGTAGGCGGCGGCATCAGCAGTGTGGAGGATATCAAAAATGCTCTGCGTGCCGGTGCCGATAAAACCTCGCTGAATTCCGCTGCCGTAAAAAATCCGCAGCTGATTGCCGACGGTGCCAAACTGTTTGGCAACCAATGCATTGTTCTCGCAATTGATGCACGTAAATGCGGTGAGAACAAGTGGGAGGTTTATGTGCAGGGCGGGCGTAAGCCGACGGGCCTTGATGCTGTAGAATGGGCAAAAAAAGGTGTGGCGCTCGGTGCCGGAGAAATCCTGCTGACAAGTATGGATGCCGACGGCACGAAAAACGGCTATGACATTGCTCTGACGAAGGCCGTGAGCAGTGCCGTAAATGTGCCTGTTATTGCCAGCGGCGGTGCAGGCAAGCTGGAGGATTTCTATGATGTGCTGACAGAAGGTGGCGCTGACGCTGTGTTGGCGGCCTCTGTTTTTCACTATAAAACCTTCACCATTAAGCAGGTGAAGGAGTATCTGCGTTATCGAGGTATAGAGGTGAGGTTATAATGCAGATCGATATTTCTAAAATCAAATTTGACAGCAGAGGTCTTGTGCCTGCTGTTGTTGTAGATGTACGCACGAACGATGTTGTTATGCTGGCGTACATGAATGAGGAGTCATTGCTCAAAACATTAGAAACAGGTTATACCTGGTTCTGGAGCCGCAGCCGTCAGGAGCTGTGGAACAAGGGCGCAACAAGCGGTAATCTGCAGAAGGTTGTAGAGCTGTTCTATGACTGTGACGGTGACGCGCTGCTCGTAAAGGTAGAGCAGCAGGGAGTAGCCTGCCATACAGGTGAATATTCCTGCTTCCATAATCCGCTGTGGCATACGTCCAATTTGCCGGTGCCTGAGGTAGAAGGGTTGCCGAAGGTTATCAGTGAGTTGTATCGCATGATTTTGTACAAGCGTCAGGCTGATGATGCGGAGATGAAATTCCTCATGAGCGGCAGTCAGGATAAGCTGCTGCAAAAGCTGGGCAACGAAATTACGGAAACGATTATAGCGTCCAAAAACGGCGAAAAGGATAAGGTGCTGCACGAAATGGCAGATTTGTGGTATCACTGCCTGGTGCTTCTGGCTTATCACAACATTACGCCGGAGGAGCTGCTGCGTGAGCTTGGGGGCAAGAGAGCGTAACCCGTCATAAAATAAAGAATCTGCTATGCGAAAGCGTGGCAGATTTTTTATTACCTTTGTAACAATTTTCTTCTCATGCTATAACCTGAGATACTTTTTTTCGCTAAAGCATTACAAAAGCATTTAAATATAGTATAATGATAACATATTATTTTCTGGCACTATTTTAGGGAGAGGTGTAATTACTCATGGATGAAAGAAATAATAAGCCCGTGCCGCAGCTGATAGAGGTTGAGCCAATGCAGGATGGCTACCGCTGGGTCGCAATCACGGCGATGCTGCTGGCAATCGGTATTATTCTGCACACTGTAAGTCCTAATGTCGGCGGTGTAACGCCTAACTGGACAATTGCTATGTATTCTATTGTTATTAACTTGACGCGTCCCAAGCTGTCGCAGGCTATAGGTATCGGTTTTATCGCCGGCCTGACGCTGGTGCCATCCTCCAAATCTGCTTTCCCGCTGGGAAATGTTGCCAGTGAGCTGGCTGGTGCGACTGTCTGCTGCCTTTTGGTTGAGGCTATGTTCAAAGCAGGTATCAGCGAATGGAAGCTGCGTCCTTTTATCACCGGCTTTGTTGCCACGATGACCAGCGGCGGGCTGTTTACTTTTATCCTGAAGCTTATTTTGGGCTTGCCGCTGCACGTATGGATTTATGCTATGCTGCCGGTTGTTGCGATTGTAGGCCTGCTCAATGGTCTGATAACCTTCTTCCTGTACGCTCCCGTGCGGAAGCTGTTTTACTTTCAGGAGGATGAAAAATAATGGAAAGCGTAATCAACGTAGAGAATTTTTACTTTGCCTATAAAAAATCGGATCTGGTGCTGCGGGATATCAACTTTGAAGTCAAAAAAGGCAGCTTCACCGTTATCACCGGACCGAGTGGTGCCGGGAAGACAACGCTGTGCAAGGCTATGACCGGTATCGTCCCCTATTACATGGGCGGACGCTACAGCGGCGATGTTAAAATTAACGGCGAAAGCACTAAGGGCAAGCGCGTCAGTGATATTGCCATGCGTGTGGGCTTTATTATGGAAGACTACGAAAGCCAGCTGGTTTCCTTAACTGCCGGCGAGGAAATCGCCTTCAGCCTGCTTAACCACGGCTTTGCGCCGCATGAGGTTGAAGAGCGCACCAGACAGGCGCTCGAGGATGTAGGCCTGCCGGGGCGTGAAAGCTATCAGCTAGACGAGCTCAGCGGCGGTCAGCGCCAGCGTCTGCTGTTGGCTGCAACGCTTGCCGTGCATCCGGAGATTATTGTGCTGGATGAGCCTGTATCCGCAATGGACCCGGACGGTGCACGTTCCCTGTATAAGCTGGTAGATAAAATCCATAAGCAGTATGGTACAACAATTATTGCCGTTGAGCATCGCGTGGATTATGTGCTGCCTTACGTAACGGATATGATTGTACTGAACGAGGGCGAGCTGGTGGCGGCTGATGCCTTTGAGGCTGCTGCTCCTAAAATGTACGAAAATCCCGCATTACGTCCGCTACTGCCGTCACTGTGGCAGATTAAGCTGGGCCTGGAGGAAAAGCTTGGCGTGGATCTGGGCGATTGGCGCAGCGAAGAGGATGCGCTGGCTGATTTTCGCACCTATGGGATTGCTGCGGCAGAAGGGGGAGCTGACTGATGTTAGAAGCAAAGGATGTCAATTTCGCTTATATGCGCGGACAGCCTGTAATCAAGGATATGGATTGCAAGATAGAGGACGGAGAATTTGTGGCGCTGCTGGGACATAACGGCAGCGGTAAAACAACCTTGAGCCGTCTGTTTATGGCACTGTGCCATCCGCGCAGCGGTCAGGTTTTTGTTGACGGTGAGGATATCGTTAAGCGTGAGCCGGCAGATTTGGCCGACAAAATCGGTTACGTGTTCCAAAATCCGGACCTGCAGATTTTAGAGGATACTGTATTTGATGAGGTTGCTTACGGTCCGCGTGCCAAAAAGCTGACGGAGGCAACTATAGAGCGTCAGGTAAACGAAGCACTGGAGGCTATGGGCCTGACAGAGCTGAAGGACGAATACCCGCGCCTTCTGTCCTTCGGTCAGAAGCGACGCCTTGGCGTTGCGGCGGCACTGGCACTTAATCCGCGCACGCTGATTCTGGACGAAATTACCAATGGCCAGGATGCGTTGGAAAAGGAAGCTATGATGAGCTACCTGCAGGCAATCAATGAAAAGCGCGGTATTACGATTGTACTGATTTCGCATGATATGGATATTGTACGTTGTTACGCTAAGCGTGCAATTGTATTGCATTACGGCAAGCTGGTTTACGACGGTACGCCGGCGAAGCTGTTTGACGGCAGCCAACCGGTAGAGCGCTGGGGTCTGTGCCGTCCTACGGTAGCAGCTCTGGCTGCATCCCTGGGCATTGAGGCCGCAACTGCCGAAGAATTTTGCAAGCAAGTTATTTGTAAGGAGGGAAGCAGATGAAGCTGACAGCCTTTACACAGATTATAGTTACTCTGGCGGTTACTGCCTGGGTGTTCATTCTGCCGGTAGAAGCGGTAGCCACGATTCTTGTTTTGGAGCTGGCGCTGCTGCTATACATTAAGCATGACAGAATGACGATGGCTGCTATCGGCGGTCTGGCAGTTTTCACCGGTATGATGATTTTACTGCAGCTGCTTTTCGGCTCTCCGCTTGATGTATCGCTTACCGGCGGCCTGCGTATGCTGGTTATGACGATGGCGTTTTTGTGCCTGCTGGCTGCGAGCCGTATTCAGGACATTGCCAAGGCTTTGGTAGACCGTTTTCATATGCCCTGCGAATATGCCTTCATGCTGACTACGGCGCTGCGCTTTGTGCCTAACTTCCTTACCGATAGTGGAATTACGTTGGATGCGCAAAGCTGTCGCGGCTATTCTAACCGTGGTAATATGTTCAAGCGCTTCTTTGCTTATCTGGTTGTTATCCGACCGCTGGTTATGCGTGCGGTAGCAAAATCGGAAACACTGGCGCTTTCTATGGAGCTGAAGGGATTTGGCGGCAACACCTATAAGAATATGCCGCCGGCACCGCTGCGTTTTGCAGATATTTTCGTACTCCTTTTGGTAGTAGTGCTGAGTACTTATCCGCTGTGGACTAAATACCTTTAAAAAAATAAAGAACTGCGAAAGCTCTGTGCAGTGTATTGCTGTACAAAGCTTTAGCAGTTCTTTTTTGTTGCGTAAGCAATCTTTATTCGCCTTTGGTTTGGAATTCGGCAATGGCAGGATTAATCAATGCCATATAATAACCGGCGACAACCTCGGGACCGGGATGCATTTTGTTTTTGAGCCACCAGCGTATCATGCCGACAAAGCTGCTGGTGAGGCTGTTGATTAAGAAGTCCTCCGGCACTCTTTGAGAGTATTCGTCGTAGGAACCGCTCATCTTGATGCTGACGTTCTGCAGCATGTAATCGCGGAAGAAGCCTAAGAACAGCGTACAGTCATCGTAATTGATGATGCCAAGGTAGTATTCGCGTTTGTCGCGCAGGTGATAGAGAATATGCGTAATACGTGTTTCTGTGTTTTGCGGCATATCTGAAAAATTATGTGTGGAGCAGGGAGGAATAACCGGACTGAAAATATGGTCGAAAAGCTCGAAGCAGATTTGGCGCGCCAGGTCATCTTTTGTTTCGAAGTGGCTGTAAAAGGTACTGCGTCCGACGTCGGCTGCATCGATGATATCCTTAACGCTGACTTTTTCATAGCTTGTTTTGGTAAGCAATTTAACAAAGGCATCGATAATTGCCTGCCTGGTCTTTTTTTGTCTTCTGTCCATAGTATGCCTTGCTCCTTTCCCGATAATGTACATTTTATGAAAAGTGTTCATTAAAGCACGAATCTCGATTTTTGTAGATAGATTTTTCACCAAAATTAGATTATCATATACATAGAGTTTAGTCAAGAACTTGACTTCGCTTCATGATATACTCATACTCATCAAAAAACGTAAAAGGCGTCTGGCGGCAAACGGACGCTTTTTGCGTTGTGCGCAAAAATACAAAGCCCCGCGGTCTGACAGACTGCGGGGTTTTGCTTTTGATGAGTATTGAGTAGAAAAAAAGGGTTGAGCTGTATATCTTGTGTTGCCGCACAAGCTACAGAGTATATAGCAAAAAGCTCCCAGGGGATGAAGCTTTTTACGGTTATATTGAAGGGAAAGAGGATTAATTAATTTTTACTATTTTTGCCTTGCCTTAATCCTGAGGCGGTTGGGGAATTTCACCGTTGTGCTGTCTGTAACCGTGGAATTCTCCACGGTTATGCTTGTAGCCACGGAAATCGTCTTTATGGTGTCTTTGCGGCAGTGGTCTGTTGGCTCTTACTGCTTCGCGCTGCTCGGGAGTCATATTCTGCAGGCGCTCGTGACGTGCCTGGCGCTGTGCCATATCGTCCTTGATGAACTGTTGCACTTCTGCCTTTTGGGCGGGAGTGAGCTTAGCCATTGTTTCCTTGGCGTATTTTTCGTGAGCTTCTTTGCGCTCTTTGCGCATTTTTTCTACAGCTTTTTCACGCTGCTCGGGTGTCATGCTTTTCCATTCCTCGCGCATTTTTTGGAATTTAGCACGCTGCTCCGGGGTGAGCTTGTGGCCTTGGCGATGCATTCTGTGAACCGGCGGCGGGCAGGGACGGTCTGCGTCGTTTTCATGCAGAATAGCGTTTACGCGCTCGCTCATAGAAGGCTGCGGCTGGGAATCTGCAGAGGCAGCAAAAGCGCTGGTGCAGAAAGCCGTCAAAACTGTACCGGTAACGAGAATTTTTTTCATATTCAACATTAGAATCACTCCTTATATTTTTATTGCTTAGTAATCTTATACAGCAGTTAAGGTATTGCTTTTGGTTGTTCCTTAACATTGCTTATATTGTACAGGCATATTATGACTTTTTTATGTTTTTTGACTTAATTTAAGCTGAAAAATATCTTTTTTTGCGTCATACTTTTAACACACATAGACGTTAAAATGTAATATAATGAAAGAAAGGTGATATAAGGAGGCTTTACGATGAAAAAGATACTTATCGCTGATGATAATAAACAGATTACGACAATTTTATCCGGCTATGCCAAAAAGGAAGGCTTTGAGCCGGTTGTTGCTCTGGACGGAGCAGAGGCGCTGGATAAATATCTGCAGTATGAGCATGAAATTGCTGTCGTACTGCTGGACGTGATGATGCCGGAAATAGACGGCTTTGAGGTTTGCCGCCGTCTGCGCAAGGAATCCATGGTGCCTATTATTATGATAACGGCGCGTGGTGAGGATTACGACAAGATTATGGGCTTGGATATCGGTGCGGACGATTATGTGATTAAGCCGTTCAGTGCACCGGAGGTGATGGCCCGCGTGCGTGCGGTACTGCGTCGCCTGGGTGCGCAGGAGCCGGCGAATGCTCAGACTCTTTCTTACGCAAATCTGTACATTAATCTGGAAAAGTATGCAGTGCAGATTAACGGCGAAGAGGTACCGTTGACAAAAAAGGAAATTGAGCTTTTGTGGACGCTGGCGAAAAATTCTACGAAGGTTTTCAGCCGTGATAATCTGCTGGACAGTATCTGGGGCTATGACTATTTCGGTGACAGCCGTACTGTTGATTCGCATATCAAGCGCCTGCGCGCCAAGCTGGATAAGTACGAGCATCCGCTATGGGAAATCAAAACTATCTGGGGCGTAGGCTACCGCTTTGAGGGACACAAGGATGAATAATAAAATTGCGTTAAAGCTGACACTGTATTTTTCGGCAGTGCTGCTTGTTTTTGCGTTGATTATCGGCGGTGTATTTTACCAGTTCTTCAAGCAGCAGACGGTTGAAATCAAGGAAAAGGAAATGCGTCTGCGGGCGGAAAAGATTGCCGAAGTATTGAGTGATAATATGGCGCGTATGGAAAGCCGTCACGGTGATGGTATTGCCAACAGCAAATTTATCAGCTATTTGGATAATGTGACGCAGGAAATCGTCTGGGTGGTGGACAGCAACCGTCAGCTGAGCATCAATAAGGACAGGGTGAAGCGTCAGCGCAGAGAGGTGCAGAAGCATCATGAGCATAGTGGTTTCACTCTTTTTAAACGTCAGATGCCGCCGATTGCCTGGAAGGAGTCGCCTAAGACTCCTAAGGAGGCCTACGAAAGACTGCCGGTTCAGGTCAAGGAAAAGGTTGAGGATGGCTTTAACGGCAAAGAGTTTATTATCGAGGAATATAATCCTATGCTTGACGGCATAATGCTGACAGTAGGCAGACCGATTTATGACAGCCAGGGGCAGGTAAAGGCTGTGCTTTTGCTGCATTCTCCGGTAGCAGGCTTGCAAGACGCTATCTGGTCCGGCCTGCGCATTCTGCTTATCAGCCTGTTGGTGGCGATGGTTTTGGGTATGCTGCTTTCGGTAGTGCTCAGCTGGCGTTTTACCGGAACGATTGAGAAGATGAAAAATATTGCCGAGCGCTTGGCGGAACGTGATTACACCGCCCGCACCGATATTAAGCAGAATGACGAAATCGGCGAGCTGGCGCGTACGCTGGATATTTTGGCGGAACGTCTGGAGCTGGCAGATGCTGAGAGCCAGAAGCTGGAAAAGCTGCGCCGCGAGTTTATTGCCAACATTTCGCATGAGCTGCGCACGCCTGTAACGGTTATCCGCGGCAGTCTGGAGGCCTTGCGTGACGGTGTGGTTACGGAAAAGGCCGATGTTGAGGAATTTCATGAGCAGATGTATAAGGAAAGCCTGTTTTTGCAACGTCTGATAAATGACCTGCTGGATTTGTCACGTTTGCAGAATACAGATTTTCCGATTGAAAAGGCTCCATTGAACTTTGTCGATGTTATGCATGACGCAGTGCGCAGCGGCAGGCAGCTCGGTGCTGATAAAAAGCTGCAGATTACAGGCAGCGCGGATAAGGATATTTACATGCTGAACGGTGATTACGGACGCTTGCGTCAGATGCTGATGATCTTTTTGCATAACAGCATCAAGTTTTCTCCTGAGGGCAGCGAAATCAAGCTGGAGCTGGCAGACAACAGGCTTAAGCTAACAGATCATGGCTGCGGTATTAAGGAAGAGGATATTCCGCATGCCTTCGACCGTTTTTATAAAGCGCGCAACGAGCATAATAAGAGCGGCAGCGGTTTGGGACTGGCAATTGCCAAGCAGATTGCGCAGCGTCATGATATGCAGCTTCAGCTGCAGAGCAAGCTGGGCGAGGGTACGACAATTATTATTACTCTGCCGCCTGAGCTGAAGGAAAAGGAGTATGCTGATGAATAAGATGAATTACGGCTGTGAGGGATTATGCGTTGTTATCAGCGGCGGTACGTCGGGCATCGGGCTGGCGGCGGCGTTACGCTTTTTGGCAGACGGTGCGCGGGTATATATTTTGGGACGCTCCAAGGAGCGCGGTGCGCAGGCTTTGTGTTATCTGGATGAACAGACGGGAAAGCAGGCAGTGTATATTTCCTGTGATGTAACGAAGCAGGCTGAATGCAAGGCTGCTGTGGCAAAAATTGCCGAGCAGGAAGGCAGGCCTGATTGGCAACTGGATATTTTGGTCAACAGCGCCGGCTTTTACCGCGAGCAGCGCTTGGAACAGATGACGGAAGCAGATTTTGATGCGATGATGAATGTCAACGTTAAAGGCATGATGTTCTTGACGCAGGCAGCGCTGCCTTATCTGCGCAGTAAAAGCAGCGTGGTAAATATTGCGTCTGATGCTGCTGTCAGCGGCAATTACGGCTGTGCGCTTTATTGCGCGACCAAGGGTGCGGTGGTGGCGTTCACCAGAGCCTTGGCGCTGGATTTGGCACCGTCGGTGCGCGTGAACTGCGTTTGCCCGGCAGACGTGGATACGCCGCTGCTGGCGCAGCAGCTTGCTGACGCGAACGGCGGTTATACACTGGCAGATGTGGCTGCAGCCTATCCGTTGCAGCGGATTGCTGCAGCCGGTGAGATTGCTCACGTAATCTGCAGTCTGGCAGCGCCTGCAAACAGCTTTATGACCGGCAGCGTTGTGACAGTTGACGGCGGTCTGACAGCCGGATAAATATTGTAAATATTGAATTGCGGTAAAACAGGTAAAGAAATTTTCTTTGCCTGTTTTTTATATACGCAAACGTATATAAGTGATATAATTAATGTATTAAAGTATAAAAAATACGGGAGGGTATTTTTATGGATAAAATGCAGCCAATCGGCGTACTTGATTCGGGAGTCGGCGGTCTGTCGGTTTTGAAATGCCTGCATCAGATGCTGCCGCACGAGGATTTTATTTATGTGGGTGATACTGCGCGTACGCCTTACGGCACCCGTACTGAAAAAGAAATCCGCAGTTTTGTGGGAGAAATAATCGATTGGCTGACAGCCAAAAACGTTAAGCAGGTAGTTATAGCCTGCAATACGCTGACGATGCTTGGTGTAGACAGTCTGCGGGGGACGCATCAGTTCAGTGTTGTCGGTATGTCTAAGGGGGCGCAGCAGCTGCTGGCGGCAAGTCCTCATAAGAAAATCGGCGTGTTGGCAACGCAGTTTACTATTGCCAGCGGACTGCACAAAAAGGCTATTCTTGCTGCAGACCCGCAAGCGCAGGTTTATCCGGTGGCTTGCCCGAAGTTTGTACCGTTGATTGAGGGAGAGCAGTTTGAAAGTCCGGAGCTGCGGCAGGCTATCGCCGAGTATACCGAGCCTTTTAAAAAAGCGGGCGTTGAGGCAGTGATTTTATCCTGCACGCATTATCCTTTTATCAAAGAACAAATCGAAGCCGATTTAGGGCCGAAGGTAAAAGTGCTTGACCCGGCGGCTGCCACCAGTGCCGACGCTATTGCAGCACTTAAGGAGGAAGGCCTGCTGCGTACAGAAGGCAAGGGACATCTGCAGGTTTGCTGCACGGCTGATCTGGCAAGAGTTGAGCGCTTGGCCGGCAGAATGTTGCCTGTAGACGATTGCGATTTTTCTTTAATCGATTTAAAGAAAAATTGATTGCATAACTTTTATTCCTTTCAAAAAAGAAGCAGGAATTTTCTTTTTAATGTCTAATTTATAATAATTAAGAGCGAGAAAAGGCTTGCTTTTTTGGTGGCTTGCTATGCGAGCTGCCTAATAGGTATTTATGTTACTGAATGCCGATTTTATGAAACTGTGAAAGCGGTATTTATATTTTCGCAGCTATGTCATCTGTATTGACGGATGACTGGTTACGCAAATGCTATTATATTCAAAAATAATATAAAGAAAGGTGGTAGCTGTGGAAAAGCAGGGAGTATTGAACGATAAAAAAATTGTAGGCTCGCCTATGGTGCATATGACATGTCTTGCTCTGGTGCTGTTTGCATTCTGGATGATTTTGTCAGGCAGAACGGAAACAAAATTTGTCGTATACGGTATCCTTACAGCTGTGGTGACAACTTGGGTTACATACCCGCTTCTGCTGGTACCGAATAAGGATGGCAGTAAAAAGTATTATGTTTTCGGGTTTTCGATTCCGAAAATGATTATGTACTTTTTCTGGCTGATGTGGCAGCTGGTGCTCGCCAATATTGACGTGCTGCTGGCAACTACAGGTCAGGAGCTGAACATTGATCCTAAGGTTGTCCGCTTCCGCTTTAGGGCCGATAATCCTATGGCATCTGTTATTTTGGCGAACTCAATTACGCTGACACCGGGTACAGTAACAATGAATGTTACCGACGACGGTGTGTATGAGATTCATGCACTGACCGTTGGTGCGGCCGCAGGCGTGCTTGATGGCGGCATGCAGAAAAAGGTTGCCGATTTATATGGCGAAAAATTTGATTTTGCAGTAGTAGAGAGTGAGGAATGATTATGCAGATTATATTTTATATTATGATGGTAGCCATTCTTCTGATCATCGGCACAATGCTGCAGCGCTTGTTTAACGGACCGACAATTTTTGACAGAATGAACGCCTTGGGCGTTATCGGTGCCGATACAATTCTATTATTGGTACTTTTCGGCTATATTGACAAACGTCCGGATATGTATGTTGATATAGCGATTTCTTATGCAATTTTAGGCTTTATCGGCTCGCTGATTGTAGCTAAATTTATAGGAGGTAAAAGGATATGATTGAACAATTCGGTTTTACCTCCCTGCGCGAAGTTATCGCTGCACTGTTTCTGTTAAGCGGTCTGGTATTCTTCGTCGGCTCAGCTATCGGTATGCTGCGCCTGCCGGACTTCTATTCCAGAATCCATGCCTCCGGTAACAGTGAAACTCTTGGCTGTACGCTTTCCTTTATCGGTCTGATGATTTATGAAGGACCTACACTGACAGCGGCAAAGATGGCTTTTGTATTTTTACTTGTTTTTATGGCGAATCCGATCGGCTCGCATATTCTGAGCAAGGCAGCCTATAAATCCGGACATCCTGTCTGGACACTGCAAAGCAAGGGCGCCAAAAAGCTTGTCGGTCTGGAAAAGGCTGACCACAGCGCTGACGAGCCTGTTGGTCATATCCGTAAGAAGACTGTAAAAACAAATCGTAATCAGGTACATAAATATCATAAGAAGAAAGGAGATAAATAAAATGGAGATTTATACTATTGAAGCTCTTTTACTTGTCTTCCTGATTCTCATTACCTGTGCAGTTATTTTCTGCAAGGATATTTTAAGTGCTGCGATTATCTACAGTGCGTTCAGCTTCTGTGCTGTGTTGCTGTATCTGATGATGGGTTCCCCCGACGTAGCCTTTACGGAGGCTGTTATCGGTACGATTTCTACCATCTTCTTCGTAGCTTCGTTGAAAAAAATTGATAGGTGGTGTAAATAATGCGTGGATTAGTTGCTGTTATCCTGGCGATTATGACAGGCATGTTTTGCTCTGTCGTAACCTACCTGCCCGAAATTGGTGACGCGAACACTGCGCCTAACCAGCATGTTACTCCGACCTATATCTCCCGTAGTGCGGAGGATACAGGCTCGCCCAATATCGTAACGGGCGTCATCATCGACTATCGTGGCTTCGATACTATGTGGGAAACCTCGGTAATGTTCCTCGCCGGTCTGACAACGGTGCTGGTGCTGACTAGCAATCCGGTAGGACGCAGACCTGAGGAAGAGCCGGAGGATCCGGAGGAAGGAGAGATTATCAAATGAAAGAACCATTTGGCGGTCTTATCCTAAATGTGGCCTTCAGAATGCTGGTGCCGTTCACGATTACCTACGGCATTTACGTTCTCTGCCTGGGTGAGTTTTCTCCGGGCGGCGGCTTCCAGGCAGGTGCGTTGCTTTCTGTAGGCGTGCTGCTGGCACGTCTTATCCTGGGCTTTGATACAAAGTTCAATGTCTTAGGCAAAACCTCTGTTGTTCTTGCCGGCGTGGGCACCTTCCTGTATGCTTTTACCGGTTGGCTGACATTGTTCGGCGGTGCAGACTTTTTCCTGAACTACAATTATATGCCGATTCATATGGAGCCGCAGCATGAAATGCATGCTATGGGCATTTTCCTTATTGAAATCGGCGTTGCCATCTGCGTAATGATGACAATTATTAATCTGCTTGATGCAATCGTGAAAAGGGGTGACGAAGATGGAAGTGCTCAATGAGTTTTTGAAAACAAAAGGCATTTATTCCCTGGTCATGATTCTTTTCTTCCTGGGTGTGTATGGCATGGTCCTCAGCAAAAACTATATGAAGAAGCTGATGGCGATGAACGTTATGCAGGTTGCCGTAATCTATTTTTATCTGTGTTTTGCACAGAAGGATGGCGCAATGATTCCTATCCAGAACGGCCTGACAACAGATCCTAATGCTTACATTAACCCTCTGCCGCATGGCCTGATGCTGACCGCAATCGTTGTAAGCCTTGGTACTACAGGCGTAGCAATTGCACTCCTCATGCGTATTAAAGAAATCTACGGTTCTGTTGAAGAAGTAGAGGTATTGAGGAGGGCTAGTAAATGACACAGCATGCTCCCGTCCTAATTGTACTTTTACCTCTGACAGCATCGTTGCTGTGTATGTTATTTTCCCGTATCAGTAAAAATTTAGGTTCCTGGATAGTTATGGCTTCTATCGCCGGTGCCTTTGCCAATGCCTGCATCGTACTGCAAAGAGTGTTGGAATCCGGCGGCAAAACCTGGCATTACTGGATGGGTGGCTGGGAACCGCCAATCGGTATTGAATTTGCTCTTGATCCGCTGAACAGTATTCTGGCAGTAGTGGTAACATTTATTTCTCTGATGGTTTCGCTTTACAGCCGTCCGTTCGTCAAGGATGAGGATTGGCTGCATGTAGGCGGCTATTATACGTTGTTTGGTTTGCTGACGGTAGGTCTTTCCGGTATGATTATCACCGGTGACGTTTTTAACCTCTATGTATATCTGGAGATTATGTCACTTTCCGGTTACGGCCTGATTGCCCTTGGCGGCAGAAAATCCATGCTGGCAGCCTTCCGTTACCTGTTAATCGGTACCATCGGTGCTTCTCTGTATCTGCTTGGTGTCGGTTATCTGTACGCTATGACAGGTACTCTGAACATGGCTGACCTTGCTGCACGCGTAGTTCCGCATCTGAATTCGCCGCTGTTTGCGATTGCTGTAGCCTGCTTTATCATCGGCTTCGGTATCAAGATGGCGCTGTTCCCGTTGCATGGCTGGCAGCCTGATGCCTACACCTTCGCTCATCCGGGCGCTGCTGCGTTTATTGCAGGCTGCATGAGTAAGGCTCCGGCATATGCTTTAATTCGTTTTGTATATTATATCTTTAAGGTTGATAACCCTGTAGTTCAGAGTGCGCTCAACGTTTTGGGCATTCTCGGTGTAGCAGGTATTCTTATCGGTTCTATTATGGCGATGGCTCAGTATGACTTCCGCCGCATGCTGGCATATTCTTCTGTGGCACAGATCGGTTACATTGCAATCGGGTTGGCAATGGGTAATATGTACGGCTTCATCGGCGCCGTGCTGCACGCTATCAACCATGCTTTTATGAAGAGCAGCCTCTTCCTGGTTATCGGCGGTATTGAGTATCGCTTCGGTGAGGTCAATCTGTACCGCTTAGGCGGCATGAACAAAAAGATGACTATCAGTACGATTACCGTGCTGCTGGCTTCTCTGTCTATGATAGGCCTGCCTCCGACCTGCGGCTTTTTCAGTAAATGGTATCTTATGCTTGGTGCCTACACCGGTGCGCAGTACTTCTACATCGCTGTACTTGTTATCAGCTCTCTGCTGAACGCAATTTATTTCTTCCGTATTATTGAGCAGATGTTTATACAGCGTGAGGCTTCGCTGACCGAGGTACATCCGCATAAGGGCAAGCTGGGCTTACCGCTTTCCATGGTTATCCCGATTCTCGTCGGCGGTATCATGATTCTGGTACTTGGCTTCTGCAGTGTTGACATCGTTACCGATGTTGTTAAGTTAGGATTGCCGGAGGTGTTTCTGAGATGACTATTTTAGATTGCAGACCATTTCTGGCGGTTGGTGTATCTTTTATAGCTGCTGTACTTATCGCGTTCAGCAGACGCTGGCCTAACCTGCGTGAAACCTGGAGCGTTATCGCTTCCGTACTTAAATTCGGTATCATCCTGTCGATGCTGCCTGCTGTTCTCGACGGCAATCAGTATCAGTGGACGCTGTGCCAAATTACCGATACCGTGGGACTGACGCTGCGTACCGATCCGGCCGGCATGATTTTTGCGGTGCTCGCTTCGATGCTGTGGGTACCGATGAACTTCTATTCCATCGGCTATATGCGCTGCAATAACGAAAGCGAGCAGACCGGTTACTTTGCTGCTTTTGCTATCTGCATGAGTGCCGTAATGGGCATTGCGATGGCCGAAAACCTGTTGACCTTCTTCATCTTTTACGAGCTGCTGACTCTGGCAAGCTATCCGCTGGTACTGCATAAGCGTAACCAGGAAGCATTGATGGCCAGCCGTAAGTATTTGATTTATACCTTGATTTCCGGTCAGCTTTTCCTGGCCGGCGTTATCGCTGTTTACTGCATCAGCGGTACGATGGACTTTACTCCCGGCGGCTTCCTGACTACGGACATGGCTCCGAGATGGGTGCTGCAGGCTATCTTCGTACTGATGATTTTGGCAGGCTCCGTAAAGGCTGCGGTTATGCCGCTGCATGGCTGGCTGCCGGCAGCAATGATTGCGCCGACTCCGGTATCTGCATTACTGCATGCCGTTGCTGTTGTTAAGACCGGCGTTTTCGCCGTACTGCGTATCATCGGCTTTGTCTTTGGTCCGAAGCTGTTGGCGGAAATCGGTGTCGTTGATGTATTGGCGTGGGCTGCTGCGGCAAGCATTATCATTTCTTCGCTTATAGCTCTGCGTCAGGACCATTTGAAACGTCGTCTGGCGTTCTCCACTATCGGCCAGCTTTCCTACATCGTGTTAGGTGCTGCGCTTATTTCTCCGCTGAGCATCAAGGGTGCTTACCTGCATCTGGTAGCTCATGCTGTTATGAAGATTACCCTCTTTATGTGCGCCGGTCTGATTATCGCGCGTACACACAGAAACAATATCAGTGAGCTGTATGGCATCGGCAAGAAGCTGCCGGTAACAATGGCCTGCTTCACGATTGCTTCTCTTGGTATCGCCGGTACGCCGTTCCTCGTTGGCTTTGTCAGCAAATGGAATCTGGCACTTGGCGCTTTGCAGGCAGGCAAGCCTCTGTACATTCTCGTCTGGGTTGCCAGTGCGCTTCTGGCTGCCGGCTATCTGATGCCTGTTGTACAGATGGCATACTTCCGCAAGGATCCGCAGGAGGAGTTCCGTGAATATGGCGATATCAGCTACTCGATGCTGATACCTATCTGCGTTACAACTATTATCGCTGTTGTCCTCGGTATCGTGCCGGATATTTATCCGCACTTCTATGAGCTGGCAACAATGGCCTCCAACGCTATTTGCGCAGGCTGGAACGGAGGTTGGATGTAATGAGCAAGAAAACTGTTTACATGATAGCTGCTGCCGTGCTCGTGCTTTCCGCAATCGGAGAGCTTTGCGGCGTACATCTGCACAGTCCTGCGTGGTGGCCGCTGCCGTTTGGCTATGATATTTTCTTCGGCTTCTTCGGTTGCTGGCTGCTGATTATTCTGGCAAAAATTATCATGACGCCGCTGCTGCAGCGTGATGAAACCTACTATGATGATCCTAAGGGAGGTGAGGACGATGAGTAATCTGCTTCATCCCGGTCTGATCCTCATTGCCGTGGGCGTTCTTGCGGTACTTGTGCCGAAAATGCTGCGTAAGTTTATTTTGGCTATAGGTCCGTTCTTTGCCCTCTTTGCTGCACTTTCTATGCCGGTTGGCACAGATTTGAGCATTGAGTTTTTTGGTACAGGCTATCACTTGGGCTACATGTTTGTAGATAAGCTCAGCTACGTGTTCTGCATGATTTTTGCGCTGATGGCTTGCATCGGCGGCATTTATTCCTGTCATAACGAGAACCGCATGGAAGCATTTTGCTCCATGTCCTACGCCGGCTGTGCTCTTGGTGTAACACTGGCTAAGGATTGGCTGACGCTGATTTTCTTCTGGGAAGCACTTGCCGTAACCTCTCTGTTCTTGATCTGGTGCCGCAATACTCCTCAGTCCCGTCGCGCAGGCCTGCGCTATCTTTTGGTGCACATGCTCGGCGGTAACCTGCTGCTGCTCGGTATCTTCCTGAAGGTTGGCAGCGGTGATTCTCTGATTGCAAATCTGTCTAAGGCTCCGCATGACCTTGCTTTCTGGGCAATTTTAATCGGTGTAGCTGTTAATGCGGCAATTCCGCCGGTTAATGCCTGGTTGGTTGATGCTTATCCCGAAGGCACGATTACAGGCAGCGTATTCTTAAGCTCCTTTACTACGAAGGTTGCTGTTTACGCTTTAATCCGTATCTTTGCCGGAACAGATTTCCTGATGGGCTTTGGCTGCTTTATGGCGCTTTACGGTGCTGCCTATGCGATTATGGAAAACGATATGCGTCGGCTGCTCGGTTACCATATTATCAGCCAGGTCGGCTTCATGGTTGCCGGTGTAGGCGTTGGCACTGCGATGGCACTGAATGGTGCTGCGGCCCATGCCTTCTCGCACATCCTGTATAAATCCCTGCTATTCATGTGTGCCGGTGCGATTATCTATGCAACTGGTATCCGTAAGATTAACCAGCTCAGTGGTATGGCGAAAAAGATGCCGTTTGTGGCAGTATGCTTCTTTGTAGCAGCGTTCTCCATTTCCGGTGTACCGTTCTTCAACGGTTTCATCAGCAAAACGATTACGATTGCCGCTGCATCCGCTGCCGGTTATGATTGGGTATATACACTGCTGGAGCTTGCCAGCATAGGTACTTTCTTATCCATTACCTTGAAGATGGGTTACTTCATCTTCCTGCGTGATGCCGATAAGAATGTAGAAATTAAAAATCCTCTGCCGAAGAATATGTATATCGGCATGGGCTTTGGCGCAGCGCTTTGCTTCCTGTACGGCGTATATCCGGATCTGCTGTATCGTTATCTGCCGTTCGGTTATCCCGATTACCAGCCGTTCACTGCAGCGCATATGCTGAGCTACGTAGAAATTCTTGTCGTAACTATGGTTCCGTTTATGATGTTCCTGCCGCGCATGGAGCCTCATACAGCGCTCAGCCTCGATACAGACTGGTTCTACCGTAAGCCGATTAATTTTGTCATCGTCCGTATCAGCATGCTGCTGTGTGCAATCAGCGGCGGCCTGGGCAGTGCTTGGGGCGTACTGTACGAAAAGTTTATGGACCTTACGAGCAATCCGATGGATTTCCTCGATGCCAGACCGTTCCGTAAACGCACGCATTATAATCCTGAAAACTACCGTACATCTATCGCTGACCCGATGATGATTACCTTAACGGTGCTGGTAAGCAGCATTGCTTACTTCATTGCTACTTTGTAATTTAATTGATAACAGAATAGCTGTTTCTGAAAAGCAGTTACTGCGACGTTATGTCATAGTAACTGCTTTTTTCATCACTTTAATGATTATTTGCTATTATTTTTTAGCTCTAAAGTAGTGTAGTATAGAAATGAAATTCGCTTAGTAATATAGGAAAGGAGCTAAAATAAATGGAGATTAGTCAGTTAGAGTACTTTGTAATTCTGGCGCGGATAAAACATTTTACCAAGGCAGCACGTTCGGTAGCAATTACGCAATCGGCACTCAGTCATTCGATAGGAAAACTGGAACGTGAGTTGAACGTATCCCTATTTGATCGTACAGAACAGGGAGTGTTTTTGACATCGGCGGGAGAATATTTTTTGTCGCATGCTGAAAAAGCCCTCAACGAATTAAAAAAAGGACAGAAAGAACTGAAAGAGATGAATGACCCTAAAAAAGGTCTCATTCATTTTTCTTTTATTCATTCGTTAGGGACAGATTTAATACCTTCACTGGTGGCAGGTTATGGAAAATTGCATCGCCATGCCCGGTTTGTCCTGACACAAAATAATTCAGTCTTTCTGACCAGTAATCTGCTGGAAGGAAAGGATGATATGTGCCTTTGTCCGCCGTTGATGAACATGGAAAATATTATCTGGGTATATTTATATTCTGAAGAACTTTTTGCTGCGGTTCCGCAGGGGCATCGGCTGGCTGGACGCAAATCTCTCATGATGCGGGATCTGGCAGGTGAACCGTTTATGTCTTTAAAACGTTCTTATAATTTACGTCTGCTTTCGGAACAGCTTCTTGCTCAGGCGGGGATAACTCCTAATATCATTTATGAGGGAGATGATGTACATACTTTGGCAGGCCTGATCGCTTCGGGTATGGGAGTTTCCATTTTACCTAAAATCACTACTATTGTGCTGCCGGATGTGGTATTCATTCCGTTTACGGATGTTTCCTGTAAACGCGAAATAGGTTTGGCGTGGAATAGTGCGGCGGAAATGCCACCGGCATCTGATGCTTTCAGACAATATATTTTGCAGCGTTTCAGCAGTGCCAGTCGTAAAATCGGAAAAGAGCTGTTTCCTAAAGAAGCAGAAAGATAATAACATTGCTGTGCATAACGCGAAATACCCTGTTGTCTCATTTTAAGGCAACAGGGTATTTCCCGTTTTTTGAAGAAAAATTTTCCTTTGTAGTAAGCTTATCAGAATCTCCTGAAAGTGCCGCCTAGACGTTTAAATTTAGTGTCTGTTACAAAGGGATCTTCAATTTTACGCATATCCTTACACATTTTATCTTCTTCAGCAATACTTTGGCAGACGCTGGTACCCTCTAGTTCTATCATCTGGTCAATAATACTTTCACCGGAAGGGGTGTGATTTAATGCGTTTTCTTCTTTTAAATCTACCCATTTGCCGATGAGACCGCTGTGATGCGGTAATTTTTCGGCATTTGCAAAACTGGAGCAGGGTTCCGTTTCTAAAACTGAAATACCATTGTTGTTTTGAGCTTTTTCCTGAACATGTAACCATTTTTCTGTAGACATAATATACTCCTTCTTTCTAAATTTTTTATAAATAACGTAGGTAAATGTATCCACTGCTGATAAGAATGGATAATAACATTAACGGAAAAGCAATTTTCATAAATTGCAGGAATGTGATAATCACACCACGCTTAGTAGCCATCGAGGCTACCAGCACATTGGCGGATGCACCTATGAGAGTGCCGTTACCGCCAAGGCAGGCGCCTAATGAGAGAGACCACCAAAGTGGGTTCAGATTAGTAATACCCATATTTCCCATATCTTTGATCAGAGGAATTAAGGTAGCTACAAAAGGAATGTTATCCACAAAAGCGGAGCAGATAGCGCTCATCCAGAGAATAAGCATAGCAGTAGCAGTTTCATTACCGCTGGTAATTTCCATAGCTTTCTGTGCCAACATGCTGATGATACCGGTATCTACTAAAGCCCCTACAAGGACGAACAATCCAGCGAAAAAGAAGATCGCCAACCATTCTACGCTGCTCAGCATACGGCTGATCATAGGCTCGTTTCTGTGGCAGGCAAGTAACAGCAACAGACCGGCACCGGTTATGGCGGCAGTAGCAGATTCAATTTTTAAGGTGCTGTGCAGGACAAACATAACAACAGTTAAAGCCAGAACGAAGAGACATTTATAAAGCAGGTTCCAGTCCTGAATCTGGTCTTTTTCCTCCATACACATCACATGATGTTGCCTTTCTGGTGTTGTTTTGAGACCTTTGTGATAAAGTAGAATGAGAATTAAATCAGTTACGATAAAAATGAAAAGACAGATGCCTGCAAGGTTGGTAATGAAATCAACAAAAGAAAGACCGGTAGCACTGCCTATCATAATATTTGGCGGATCACCGATAAGCGTTGCTGTGCCGCCTATATTGGAGGCAAGAATTTGACTGATCAGGAAAGGCTTGACATCAACCTGCAGTTGGGAAGCCATGCTGAAAGTCAGGGGAACGGTAAGTAAAACTGTGGTTACATTGTCTAACAGACCGGAACAAACCATAGTAATACCAGATAGAGCAAAGAGCAACGCAGTAGGATTGGCGCGCACTTTTTTGGCTGCCCAGATTGCCAGAAATTTGAACAGACCTGTCTCTCTGGTGATGTTAACGATGATCATCATACCTATTAAAAGCCACAGCGTGTTCCAATCGATATGGCTGATAGCACTTTCCTGTGTCAGAATACCGCTCCAGATCATAAGCGCAGCGCCTAAGAGGGCGATGATAGTACGATGAATCTTTTCTGAAATGATGAAGGCGTAGGCCAGAATAAAAATTCCGGCGGCCAGGGGTGTTTGATAATCCAAGAGAATAGGACTTCCTTTCCTGAAAATTTTCTATAAGCGACTAGCTCAGCTTCTCTATCTTGTGCTTTTGGTACAGTGGAGGGAGAAGATAGGGAAACTGAACTGCCTTACGATCAATACTATAACGGATAATATTGCTAATTTCTAATGAATAATTGATGCTTAGCTAATGAATTAATTTCATCGTATTAGCAGATTGCTACGCTAAGCAATAAAAAACACCGCTGCCCAAAGTTCAGGGTCACCTTGGGTTTTGGTGTTTTGCTTATCAGTCTGTTAATGTCAATTTAAAAATACAGGAAAACTATCTATGCTATTGAAAAGTAAAGGCTGTTAGTTCCCATTTGAAAAATTGGAAGACGTATTTTCTAATGCTTTTAAGATATCTCTGCGGGTGATAATGCCTACTAAAGTATTTGGTTTTTCAATGACAGGGATATTAGGAATATGTCCGTCTACGGCAAGCAGCATGATACTTTCTAGTGATGTATCCGGTGTTACGCAGCGCACATGGCGGGTCATGATGTCAGTGACATAGGTATTGAGCTGCTTTTGGAAAGAAGTCATGTAGCGACCGTAACCAGTATAATAGCTGCCTGCATCAATGACATCAATGTATTGCGGGCCGTAAGGATAAAGCTTTTTGTAAAGAATATCTCCCATGGTGACAACACCAAGAAGCTTATTATCTTCTTCAACGACCGGAATCAGATCCTGAACTTCTTTATCCCGCAAAAAAATGCTGATTAGTTCATTAATAGTGGTATCTGCTTTAACAGTAAGCAGATTTTGACGCATGATTTCCCTGGCCACACATATTTGACTTTTCATTATTAAACCCTTCTTTCTGAGATAAACCATAAAAATAACAGCGTCGTGTATAGGAAAGCTGTTAGAGGTAATAGATAGTTTTTCACTGTCTTCATATCTATATTAGCACAAAAATATCTGGAAGGGAGCAACTTTAAAGTCTTTATGAATAACTTTCATAAGGCAAATGAATGACTTTCATGAAATTTTAGAAGCGAATCAGGGACAGTTTAGTAAGCGGAATATTGACAATATACTATATTCTTTACTTGTCAAGTTTTTGATTAGGTGCTATATTATGTAGTACTGATATGTCTATAAAATTTCTATTAAATATATTGGGAGAGAGGAGCGGTAAAGTTGCTCAAAGGTATAATTCTGATTATAGGTGCCGCAACCTGTTGGGGCATGGGCGGTGTAGCAGGACAGTATTTGTATCAATATCATCAGGCAGATATGATCTGGCTTTGTATGGTACGTCAGATTTTGGCAGGCTGTATGTTCCTGCTTTTTGCGGCCTTTGTGCAGAAGCAGGATATCTTTGCTATTCTTAAGGCAGATACCTTGAATATTATTGAGTTTTCGTTTTTAGGTATCTTGGGCGCGCAGCTGGGTTTTTATTACACCATCGGTTTGTGCAATGCGGCGACGGCGACGGTTTTGCAGTACATGGCACCGCTTTATGTAATGCTGTGGATGAGCTATAAGTCAAGAAAAATTCCCGACGTACGTGAACTGATAGGCATTGTCGGCGCACTTGTCGGTGTCTTTCTTATCGCAACGCACGGCAGTCTGGATAGCCTGGCGATTTCGCCAATGGCATTGACAATCGGTGTATTGTCTGCGCTTTCCTATGCATATTACAGCATTAAGCCGGGCCAAATGCTCAAAAAATATACTGCGGCAACGCTTATCGGCTGGGGCCAGCTTATCAGCGGCGTGGCATTAATTATCTGGCGTAATCCCTTTACGCCTGCAGGTCATTGGGATATGAGCGGTTATTTGGCTTTTGCGTATCTGCTGTTGGGTGCGACTATTGCGAGCTATGCATTTTATCTGTCAGGTTTGAAAATTGTCGGCCCTACCAAGGCGAGCCTGATTTCCTGCGCCGAGCCTTTGGCTTCTATTATCTCCGTAGTTTTGCTGCTGAACACAAAATTGGCAATGGCTGATTATATCGGTATGGCGTGCATTATTTTTACGGTTTTATTACTTTCACTGCCAAAAAAATAAACATTTTTCATAGCAGATATGATAGAATAGAATTAAGTAAAATTGCTTAAGCTAAGCAGGAGGAGGTACGGAGATGACTGATTATAAGTACAAATATGGTCATGGCTACAAGGAGTTTTCTCTGCCGGAGGAGCATGTCCTGGGCGAACTGAAAATGAAGCAGATGATGCCACTGGAGAATTTAAAAGCAGCTGTTCTGGATGCTTTGTATCATCCTATCGCCAGCGCACCGATTGATGAGCTGGTGCAGCCCGGAATGAAAATTGCCTTTATCTGTAACGATTCAACCCGTGTTGCCAACACGCATTCCTTTATGCCCATTTTGGTTAACGAAATGAATAAACTGGGCGTTAAGGATGAGGATATGCATATTGTCTTTGCTTTGGGTACACATCGCTGCATGAGCCACGAGGAAATGGTGGAGCAGGTCGGCGAGGATGTTGCCAAACGTCTGAAAATGTATAACAGTGACTGCCATGTGCAGGATGACTTCGAGTATTTCGGCGAAACAGAGCATGGCACTCCTGTATGGCTTAATAAGCATGTTTGTGATGCTGACCTGGTTATTTTGACCGGTACCGTTGTTTATCATTTCTTCAGCGGCTTTGGCGGCGGACGCAAGGCTGTGCTGCCCGGTGTTGCCGCTATGGAAACAGTTCGCAAGAACCATAGCCTGATGATGAGTCCGGAGGCAAAATTAGGCAAGCTGCATGGCAATCCTGTATACGATGATCAGGTTGAGGGCGTGCGTCTTTTTGCTAAAGAGCATAAGATGTTCCTGTTCCATTCTATTTTGGATGCGCAAAAGCAATTTCTGAAGGTTTTTGCCGGTGACTGGTATGAAGCACATCTTGAAGCCTGCAAATTTGTCGAGCAGGTTTACGGCGTACCTATCAGCGAGCCTGCGGATGTAGTTATTGCCAGCTGCGGCGGTTATCCTAAGGATATCAATATTTATCAGCTGCAAAAGACGATGGATAATGCCTGGTGTGCTGTTAAGGATGGCGGCGTAATCATTATTCTCGGTGAATGCGAAGAAGGCAGCGGCAGTGCCGCTCTGGAAAAGGCATTGGAAGAAAATCCTTCTCCGGATGCTATTAAGGCGGAGCTGGAAAAGAATTTTGTCATCGGTGCGCATAAGGCTTTTGCTATCACCCGCCTGATGAAGAAGGCACATTTTATCCTTGTATCCGCTTTGGATAAAGAGCTTGCCAAAAAATTGCTGTTTGAATCTGTGGATGATGTAGATGCGGCTATGAAGCTGGCAGAAAAATATGTCGGCAAAGATTATAAGGTTTTACTGATGCCGCAGGGCAGTCTGACAGTGCCTGTGTTGAAAAAATAAAATTTTATAAAAAAATAAATGACTCTTGCCTTTTACGATGATATCATATATAATTGTAATGTTATTAGTATGTGATTAAGTAGAAGGGGAGAACGTTTGTGAAGTTAGATATTGATTATAAGGCTATAGGACTGAGGATAAAGGCCGCTCGTGCCAGAAAAGGATTAACTCAGGGAAATATAGCTAATCTAACTGGTCTGTCAACTCCGCATATCAGCAATATAGAAACCGGTAATACTAAGCTTGGCCTGCCTACAATTATTCATCTGGCTAATGTACTGGATGTTTCTGTGGACGAGCTGCTGTGTGACAACATTCATCACAGTGAGCAGATTTACTGCAATGAGCTGGCTGACCTGGTTAAGGATTGTTCCGTAGATGAACTGCATATTATTTCTGAATTAGCAAAGGTCATCAAGAAGGCCGGCATCAATAGTGCCAAGAAGGTCAGAAAGCGTCGTACTAAGGCAGAGATGGCAGCAGCTAAGGCAGCTGAAGAAGCTGCAATGCAGATGGAAATTTAATATAGCTTTTGTGCTACTGTAGCTCAGCTGGTAGAGCAACTGATTCGTAATCAGTAGGTCGCAGGTTCAAATCCCGTCAGTAGCTCCAGTAAAACCCGCCCCCAGACGCAAGTTTGGGGGCTTTTTGTATGCTTAGGTAGCCCATTTGGAAGCCCTTTTATGAAAAAGAATAAAGCCTCTGCTACTGATTTTGAGCAAAGGCTTTTGTAAGTATTATTTTGCTATTGATTCTAGAACGCGAGCATACTCGTATGCTTGGCTTGTGATATATTCAAAGTCTATTGGCTTGGGTGCCTTTGATGATTGGCCAAGTAAGTTAAGCATATCATTTTTTAATCTAAAATAAGGATACGCTTTGAATGTGGACTTACGGGGATCGTCTTCGTAAGGAGCATGGCTTTGAGATAGCCTAAAGAGGGAATAGTAAAATACTATTGTAGCCCTTTCTTCTAAAGAGTATAGTGACTTTCTAGAACTATCTAAAGCATACTTATCAGGTAAAGATATGGTGTGTTTATCACTGGAATCTCCGTTGTAGAATTCGAATACACCTGCACCTGATTGATTACACGCAATCATAGAAACTTCAAGCTTAGAAAGTAAGCTATCTGATAGAGGACTATTTGCATTACCGGTGAGCCAATCAAGTGTGACACCGAAGAATTTTGACATATTAAGCAACATGTCAATCTGTGGCCAGTTATTACCTTTTTCCCATTTAGACACAGATGCTTTATTGCTAACATTAATGGCGAATGCCAATTCTTTAGATGCAACCTTATATGATTCGCGAATATGTTTTAGACGGGCAGAAAAAATAAAAATATTTTGCATAGACTACTTGCACAAAACGAAACCTTGTGGTAAAATAAAGTTGAAATAAATTCAACTTTATTGGCACAAAATCAGTGGAGTTGCATAAAGTAAATGCGCTTTGTTGATTATCATGCACTGCAAGGATATCGTAAATCCTTTCTGCGAATTTTTTTCATTATATCACAAAAAGGAGGAAAAAGCCATGAATGATCAAAAATTGTACTACACGATTGATGAGGTGCGTAAGATTATCTATGCTAATGGTGTAAGCAAATCTACGTTGCATAATATGATCAATAGCGGAGATATCCCATCTAGACGGTTGATGAAACGAGTCTTTGTCCCTCGCTGGTGGGTTGACAAGGAAATTGCTATTGCAACTCACGCCCCGCAAGAGGTTAACTAATGGCTAGGTCGCGTGGTGGCAATGGCGAGGGATCTTATTACTACGATGATATCCGAAAACGTTGGATATGGCGACGGCGTATTGTGGACGCAGATGGTACGCATAGGAGGATAACATTAACGGCGTCCAAAAGAGCCGATCTTGTTAAAAAGGTAAGACAGTACCAGGACAATTATGAATTAACCAATGGATTGTCTGGAAATCAACGAATCACAGTTGCGCAATGGGTAGATAAATGGGAGCAGAGTACTGCACTTGTACTGAAACCCAAAACGACAGAATATTATCACAGGTTTTGCATGAATTATATTGTGCCTAGTCTAGGCGCAATGAAATTAGTAGATATTACTATAATCGCCGTCCAGAATTTTTTGAATGCTGCGAGTAAATCTCCGGGTAAATCAGGCAAAATGCTGACTAATAACAGCATCAATGGGATCCGGACAACGTTAACAGCCTGCTTGGAGGCAGCGGTAAGAGCTGGACTGATAAGCAAAAATCCCGCAAAGCACACAAAGCGTATGCGTAACAGCAAGAGAGCTATAGTGGTGTTGACAGCAGAGCAGTTAAGAAATTTTTTGCAAATCGCAGAGCAAAAAGAGTACCTAAAAGATACTCCATATTTGCTAAGTCACTGGACGCAAGCGCATGATTATCTTGCTCAATGTTTTGCTGCTGCTATTATATTGGCGGCGGAGACCGGTATGCGTTATGGTGAGATTTTTGGGTTACAGTGGGATGATGTTAATTTGGATGACGGCAGCATATTTGTGCGGCACAATCTGTCAGAGAGCGGGAGCAGCATTGTGATAGATACGCCCAAAACAGCTAACTCCATGCGCAAAATATCGCTCACTAGGAGGAGCATCGCAAAACTAAAATATTGGCAAGATTATCAGGCGACGTATGCTAATGATGTTGGTGATTATTATCGTAACAAGGATATGCTTGTATTTACTACGTCCGTGGGTAGTGCTGTAAGAGTGAGCAATTTCCGCAGGAGTTGCTGGAGTAAATTGTGTGCTGTTGCGGATATACCGGATGGTTTTACTTTCCATGCGCTCCGCCATACTCATGCTGCGTTGCTTTTGCAGGCTGGAGTTAACCCTAAAGTGGTATCCGAGCGCTTAGGGCACGCTAGCGTACAAATAACATTAGATGTGTATGCACACGTGCTACCGGATATGCAAAGGACAGCCGTTGAGGCTTTTGAAAAATTGTAGAATTATAAAAAGTAAAAAGGGACAAAAAAATAAGCACTGTAGCAACAGTACTTAAAAATAAATGGTATAACATCGCACTATTATTATACCATATTGTCCCAGATAAATCTAGATATGTACTAGATATGTAAAGGAGACAATCATGGGCTCGAAAAAAAAGACGTATTATTATATAATGCTTGCGTCTGAGTTTTTTGCAGATGAAATAGTATCAAGGCTTAGAGCTATGGATAACGGAGATGCCTTGGCACTGGTATATCTCCATATGTTAGCTTATTATGTAAAAACTGAGGGTGTAATAGTTATCGAGGTTGATACGGGCGAAAGTATTGCGGAACAAATGCATTGGCAAGTCCACGAGGATGTTGCGTTAATTGCAAAAGTGATAGAAACCTTGGAAAAACATAAAAGGTTAGTAGTAGAAGAGGAAAATGTGTATGTGCTCAAAGGCATTGATAAGCTGATTGGGCAGGATACTAATTTTGCTGTGCAAAAAAGATCAGAGCGTGAGCGCAAAAAAAGTAATGACAATAATGGCGACAATTTCAATGATAGTGTCGACAGTAGTAACGACAAAGATAATAATGATGTCGGTACTAGTGTCGACGATGGCGACGATGGCAATAATAGTGGGCCTTTGGCGGACGTTGTCAAAAATATTAAAGCCAAATCAGAGGCGAGCCATCAAAAAAAGATGGCTAGTGCTAGATTGGCAGAGATTGGGGTAGTTGGTAAAGTGGTAGATGAGATCGCAGATTGGGCTACGGTACAGCAGATCAATGATGTGTATCGTAGCATCGATGGGGCGACCAACATCAACAACAAACCGGGTGCGCTTGTGGCTGCATTGCGCACTAATAAGGCACAATTAACAGCGCCTCGCCTCAAAGATATCACCTGTCCTAATTGTAATGGGCAGGGAGTAGTATTGGATGTAGACAGGGATGACGGATCTATGTGTACGTGCCCTATTTGCAATGGTAACGGACAAATTACCCAAGTATAGGCATCAATATTATATTTTGACCACCCTCTCTACCTATGTAGTGGAGGGTGGTTTGTGTGTCGAGGCACAGTACGAAATAAGGAAGAGTATTATTGGAAATGTGTCGGTGTATAGTACGACATAGAAAAGCTAACGTCGGTAATATGTCGGGATAATTACAACAAATAGAGTCAAAGTTACAAATACAATAAAAATCAAAGGCAGAAAAATGTTAGTGCTGTTGTCCTTATTAAAGTAGGATTAATTGGTTTAATGGTGAATACTAAAAGTGAGGTGTATTATGACGATAGCTGATTATTTAGACTCTGCTACCTCACCTGAGATGCGGGCGTATATGGAGCAATGCAACGATGTATGGAGTAATGATGCAGTAATAGGATATGTATTACTAGCTGCTAAGGCTGCTGATATCAGTGATAGTGATGTGCAGAGGCTATTAACGTATTTGTCAGATGCTTTTGATGGCTATAGCGTAGATGACGCTGTAGCAGTCACACTAACTAGTCATAATCTAATTACTGATATGCGGTAATGCAAAGGAGTGTGCAAAATGGATGTTGTAATTGATTTGACTGCTGAGGAAAGAAAACTTGCAGAGAATTATGCTGAAATGCATGGAAGTTCATTGGAGGATTTATTTAAACAAGCGCTCTTTGAGCGTATAGGGGGAGAAAAGGCTAAAGGAAGAGCAATAAATGGGAAAATCCAAGTTGCCCAAGAATAGGAAACGATGTTAAAAAGGACGCACCTTCTTTGTACTTTGTGCAGAAAGGTGCGTTTTGTGTCGGTATATGGTACGACAGAAGAAAAGGTATTGTCGAAAATGTGTCGGCGTACAGTACGACACAGAAAATATAAAGTCGAAAATATGTCGGCATATAGTATGACAGGAGCAAAAAGTTGTCGGAAATATGTCGGGATATATACAACAATAACAACAACTATAACAAGAGTTATAATCAAAACAACAGCAAAAGCAAATAGTCATTGTTGGTGGTGTTGTCGCAAAAAATGGAAGCAGTGATTTGTTTATTTTGCACTCAGTAAATGCTGTTGTTGATTAGTATAACTCATGCTAACATTGGCAAATTTTTTAATTTAAGTGAGTCCGATGAGGATAATACCACAATGGACGCTACGTTTTGAAAAAAGCTGGAGTTTTAGCTCGAAATGGGCTAAAAAAACGCTGGTTAATCATTTCATATACTCATTATTTAGTGCGGAGTATGTATCCCATAAGCATACTTTTTAAACGGTACTAATGTAGTGTTCGGAAATATGGACACATTCGTTTTTGAAATGTTTTGAAATTGTTTTGGCGTTTTTGAAACAAAATGGTATAATATTATTAACTAAAAATGGGTTGTATTACGCGACTGGAGGTGGCGTATGGCTAATGTATTATATGTCCGTGTGTCAAGCCAACAGCAAGATCTCGGACGGCAGAAGTATTTATTTTCCGAGAGGAATATAAAAATTGACAAGGTTTTTGAAGAAAAAATTTCTGGTAAAAACATGGATCGAGAAGTGTTTAAGCAAATGATGGATTGGGTTCGCGAAGGAGATGTGCTTTACATCGAATCTTTTTCGCGTTTGGCAAGGAATACCAGAGATTTGCTGGATATAGTGGAAAGACTAAAAAGTAAATCGGTTAAGCTTGTTTCTCTCAAAGAAAATTTTGATACTACTACTCCGCAGGGAAAGTTAATGCTTGGCGTTTTCGCCTGTCTTTATGAATTTGAACGGGAGTGTATGCTTGAACGCCAAAAGGAATCTTATGAGGCAAGGCGATCTGCCGGACTTCCGGTTGGAAGACCTAAAATAAAAATTTCTAAGACCTTTAAGAAAAATTATGAGAAGTGGGCCGCTGATCCCAAGGCTTATACAGCTACTCAATTTATGAAGGATGAGAAGCTGTCTAGGACGACTTTTTATAGATTGCTCAACGAATACAAGGAATCATTAAACTCTTCTAAAAATAATTTGTTGTGGGGAGGAAGCTCTTTATGAAAAATGTTATTGCGTCTTGCGTACCTAGAAAAAGCATTGTTGAAGGTACATTTAATCCCGAAGTTTTCACAGCGACTTTGGGACCTGTTGTAAACTATTACCGTAATGGGAGTAGTTCTTTGGACAGCGTTTATACCAATGCAGAAACTTTTTTTAGAGATGCCACTTATGTTACTGATGGCTTAAGAAGTACTGTAAACAATATTTTTCGTCGTATAGCAGGTGATACAACTGCTCCCTCTATTCAACGCTTGGAGACCGCTTTTGGTGGTGGTAAAACCCATACATTAATTGCATGCGTGCATATTGCTAATAGAGGCAAAGACATTGCGGGAGTAGTTAGCAATATTATTGATAGCCAGTATCTGCCTGATCCTGGTACTGTTACTGTTGTTGGTATTGCTGGTGATGAGATTAAGACTAGCCAAACTATTGCAGGCAAGGTTGTTCCATATACCCTTTGGGGCGAAATGGCTTTGCAGATTGGTGGTCAGGAACTATATAACGTAGTAAAAAAGGATGCTGAAAGCTATTCTGCACCGGGCAGTGATTATTTTGAGACGGTTTTAGGCAACAGAAAACTTTTGATTGTATTTGACGAGTTGGCTCAATATGCCTCCAGATTGGAAGTGCTTAATAATTCTAGCGACCAGCTTGCTGCATTCCTAATGACGTTGAATACCTATGTTCGCAACAGACCTGGTATAGCTGTTGTAGTAACACTTGCCGGTAGTGTTGATGCTTTCGCTAAGGAAACAGAAAAGATTGGTAAAGTCCTTAATACTATGACGAGTAAACGACTGACACAAGATGATGTTATGGGCGTTACTGCTACTGCAACAAAAAATCTTAAAAGCGTTGTAATGCGTGATGCCAGTGCAGTTACTCCTGTACAAGCCAATGAAATTTCTGCGGTGCTAGCTAAGCGTCTATTTGAAAGTGTTGATACAGATAATGCTAAAGAAGTAGCTAGAGCATATAAGGATACATATACTAAAAATAAAGGCATGCTGCCTCAAGAAGCAACAAGCATGAATTTTGAAGACCGGATGGTACAATATTATCCGTTCCATCCGACTTTGATTGATTTCCTCAATAACAAGCTTGCTTTAGCAGAAAACTTCCAAGGCACTCGTGGCGTTTTGCGTACTCTTGCTATGGCGGTACGTAGCATTTGGAAAGCTCAAAAGAATATTTTGCTGATTCATGTTAGTGATATAGATTTGCATAATGCTAGCATCGTTGATGAAATCCTAGGCAGGACCGGCAGCAGTGATTTAAAACAAGTGCTGACTGCTGATGTTGGTTCTGTGGAAACGGAAAGCCATATCAAGGGCGGCAAGAGCAATGCTCAATATGAAGATGAAAATAACCCTCATCCGGATGGAATAGCCATGTTTGAAAATACATGGAAAGTAGTTTTCCTTAATAGCTTAGTTGGTAGATCCCAAGGTTTAAGTTCTAACGTATTTGGCGTATCTGAGCAGGATGCGATTTTCCAAACTGCCACTCCGGAGCTGCTTCCGTCCCAAGTACGTATGGCGTTGGAGAAGATTACTGATGTAGCGTATTACCTCCGTTGTGAACATGGTAAATACTTTGCACACCTTGAGCCTACAATCAATAGTGTCTTAGCACGTATTCGTGGAACTATAGAATACAGCAAGGTCCTTGGTAAGTTGAAAAGTGTTGCCAATAACTTAGTTACTAATGCAGGCATTTTTGCTGTAGAGCATAATGTAACGAAGCCCGATGACATTAGGGATGATTATGAGAAACCTGTTGTAGGTGTAGTTAGCTTAGAGGTAGAAGGCACGCTTAATGTAGAAAACTTCTATAAATTTAAGGCTGGAGGGCAGTTCCGCACAAGAAAGAATTTGCTGATGCTGCTTGTTCCTAAGACTATCAAACTGCAGGGCCTATCTCAGTCTGAGTATGAGAATGTAGATCTTTTTGATGAATTTGCTAATAACCACAATGACGAAAAGGAAAAAGAAAGAGTAGAAGATTTGGCTCGTCAAGTTTTAGCAATTAATATTCTGCAGGATAATCCTGAAGAGTATGGTATTAGCTCTTCTAAACTGCAAGATCCTGATTTTCGTAACCGCCAAAGCAGTAGACCGCAAGAATTGGCTATTGCTGTTGCCAATCTGTATACTAATTTTGTTTACTATAGCGTTGATGGTATTGTGCGCAGAGAAATTAAGACTGGTTCTGGCGAAAGCACTTTGACTTTGATTCAGAAAAAACTTGTTGATGACAACGAGCTGATTCTGCAAAAAACGGATAGGTATGGTACTGCTATTCTCAGAGATCTTTCTGATAACTATATCTTTAAAACAGCTAAAACTATTGAATGTAAGTATATTCTAGATAATTTCTATAGCATCGGTAATTGGCCGGTATTGGCTAATAAGAGCATCTTGGATAGCATGCTTCGCGAAGGTGTAGAATCTGGGCTGTGGGCAATTTATAAGAAGTGGAGCGATCCTACTCAAGCTCGTCCGACGGAGATTTATTTCTCTGACAAGCCTGTGCCGATGAATATAGATATTATTAATCTTGAATATAAAGCAACAACAGTTGATTTTGCTAAAAAGAGTGGCTGGCTTGATGTAGATAAGCCTTCTCCAGAGAAGGTTAAAGAGGCTATTAGTAAGCTGTTAGCCAATAATGGCGCTGTTGCTGTAGACGATATTGTAACGCAAGTCAAATTGAGCTTAGCAAAAGCGGAAGATACGCAGATTTATGATGGCGTACAGGATTTGGCCACCAATAAGGGTTATGCCATTTATAGAGGCAAGGTAGACCAGGTAGATAGACCTAAAGAGGAAGATTGTTTCGAAGGGTATAATGTTCCCGGTCATCCTATTGAAGGCACGGATGTTCTTATCAGCAGAAGTGAGCAGTCTCAAAGAGGATGGTTTACTAATCCTGCTAGAGGTGTGCATGTTCAAGGTAGTGACGGCGACAATAAAGTACAAAAAGTAGTAGAACTGCTTGGCTCTTTAGGCAGTAGTTATCGACGTGGTAAATCTAAGAGCGAGGTTGATTCACTTGATTTGTATGATTTAAGACTTCCTAGCGGTGGAACTATGCGCATCGCTCTTGCCAATGCTACTGCGCAAGATTTTAAAATTCTTGACGAGCTTTTGAATGACGTAAAGAACAAGCTGAAGGTTAGTGGTAAAACCGGTGTTGATGTGGAAATTAAAGATCCGCAAGATGGCTGCGAATTTGCTGAAGCCATTAAAACATTGCAATAGGGAGTGTTGAAATGGACGTAACAAATGAAAAATATCTAGACATGTTGCGAAACATGACCAACTTAATGGAAGTTGCTCCCTGGATTATGCAGGTCAAAGAAAATGGCGATGGTGTGGTATTAGTACTGCAAGAGCGCCAAAAGGACGATAACGGGCAGACTGTATGGCATAAGTGGGGCGAAATAGCTTGGAGTAAGGTGCGCTCCTGTAAGGAGCCTATTCGTTATATCTTGAGCGGCGTATTGGACTCCTTGGGAAATCCTTTAGGGCTGCAGGCTTTGATTTCGTCTGATATTGCATATAGAGGGGATGTTCCATTGAACAGGGAAGCTGGAACAAAGATGGCTTTAATTGCTATTCTTACTGCTTCTGTGCAAATAGAGCCTAAGATAGAGCTGCTTGGTTGGCGTATAGAGCGCTTTTCTGCAGAAGAAGCATTCTATTGGTTTGGCAAAGCAACTATTCCTGTATACGGCAAAAAAGCCATGAATTGGTCTGTTATAGGCATGCGTACCATGCTTGCCGGGCCTACTGACCAAAAAGTAAAGTATGATGACTTGCTAGAAAAGCTGAGGAGATAAGATGATGTATGAAAAAAGGCTTATAGAAGGAAAATTTCCTTGCGGACAAGTTGGTGCAGAAACACAAAGAGAGCGTGGAGCTAGTTCAGCTCTTCCTCCTTTATATTTTCTACACGTTTGGTGGGCTCGTAGACCTTTAACTCCTAGTCGTGCTGCTGTCTTGGGAAGCATCCTTCCTGCAGATGTAAATCCGAATGATTTTCTGCGCAATTTAGGTATTGTAAAAAAACAAGTTGTAATCAATAGTCGTAGATGGACCTTGGTTGGGAAAAACTTGGAATTGATTCGTAACGATGGATACGGGGAATACATTCCTTACTCCGAAAAATTTGATACTGCTCTTGCTAAAGAGAATGAACGCAGAAGGGCAGTAAGAGAAGCGTTAGGTAAGCTGTGTCAGGCTGATCCAGTTTATAGAACTTCTACTTTGATAGAAAGGTGGTTGGATGAAAACCAGCATTTAAGCGAGGAGTGGCTTTTTGGTAAGACCAGCTTTAAGGTCGAAACTGTTGTTGCGGATCCTGTGGAGGTTAACAATAGAATTGATGTTGCAGCAAGCTCTAGTGTAAAAGAGATTTTTGGGCATGAAATAAAAATAGATCCAGAAGATTTATATGGGTATGGCAGAGCTTATCAAAGCCCTATTAATGCTAAATATAATGATTTTACAGTACTTGATTGCACAGCAGGTGGTGGATCGATTCCTTTTGAAGCATTAAGACTTGGATGCAACGTTATAGCAAATGATTTAAATCCGGTTGCTAGTGCTATTGAGAAAGCTACATTGGAATATCCTGCTGTTTATGGTAAAGAATTAATCGAGCATATCAGTAAGTATGGTAGTCTTTTAGAAAGTACTGTAAATAAGAAATTGGAAAACTACTATCATTTTGAAGATGGGGAAATTGATATTCAGGGATTATTATATCACCGTACTGTTACATGTCCCCATTGTGGCGAGCGCGCTCCTTTATTGAATGCTTACGCCTTGCAGAAAAAAGCAGATGGCTGGATGGTTATTCCGCGTATTGATGGCGTGAAAGGACATAGAAAAGTCCATTTTGAACCTGTGCGCTTGGTTAAAGGCAAGGGACCCAATGGTGAAAATCCGGAAGACGGCAGTGTAAAACGCGGAGTTGGTACCTGCTTGCACTGTGGGCAAATTATAGATTCGGAAGAAATTAAACGACAGGCCCAGGGCGTTTCTGAATATGGCACTTGGTCTGATGATTTGTATTGCGTAGTTGCTAAAAGACTGGTTCCAAAACTTGATAAACAAGGGAAAACGATGGTTATCAAAACAGGTCATTTAAAAGGTCAGGTTAAGATGGCGGAAGAATTGTACTTCCGCGAACCGGTAGAGGCTGATTTTGCTGCCTTAGAACGCGCAGAGCAGGCTTTAAAAGATAATTGGGAACGCTGGGAAGATATGAACTTGATTCCTACTGAGCGTGTTCCTGAAGGTAATGATGCACGTCCTCAGATGTATGGTTCGTATAGATGGTGTGACATGTTTACTCCTCGTCAGCTATTGGCACACTTGACGGGCATGGAAACATTGCAGGATCTAATCCCCAAACTGGAGCAAGAACTTGGCGAAGAAAAAGGCCATGCAGTGGCTCACTATTTGCAATACATGCTTGATAAAGGCATCGACTATAATAGCAGACAAACTAGATGGCACTATTCAAGAGGTGTGGCGATAGGTACATTTGGCAGACATGATTTTTCATTGAAGTGGTCTTTTACTGAAATGATATATTCAGGAATAAATAGTGGCTTAGTATGGGGGAAAAACCAAGTATTAGATGCTTATACAGGCTTGTGTGAATTATTGTGTGATGACCGAAATACAAATATAAAAATAATTAATGGGTCTGCGTCTAGTCTAGACTTAAAATCTAACTCAGTGGATGTAATTTGCTTGGATCCTCCATACTATAACAATGTTCAGTATGCAGAGCTCTCAGACTATTTTTATGTATGGCAGAAACGAACCTTTAGAGATATTTATCCTGATTGGTTTAGTCGTCGGTTAACGAATAAAGATGATGAAGCAGTAGCTAATCCTGTAAGAGATGGTTCTGCGAAAGAAGCAGATAAAGTTTACGAAGAACGCATGAGTGAGATATTTGCTGAATGTCGTCGTGTAATTAAAGATGATGGCATTATGACTATGATGTTCACTCATAAAACGCAGGAAGCATGGGAAACATTGACCAAAGCTTTAATTGTAAATGGTTGGATTATAACTGCGGCCTTCCCTGTTGATTCTGAATCTAGTGCGTCTTTGCATCAAAAAGATATGGCTGCTGCAGCAAGCTCTATTTTCATCGCTTGCCGTAAGCGTTCTTTAGAGGATAAACCTGCTGCTATTTGGAAAGGCTTTGGTAATAGTGGCGTCCTGCCCAAGCTGCGTAAAGCTGTTAGGGATAGCTTGAAGGAATTTGAGCCTTTACACTTGAACCCCGTGGATGAAATGGTTGCCAGCTATGGCAGTGCCTTGAAGGTTTTGTCCGAAAACTGGCCTGTAATGGATGGCGATCAACAGGTAACGCCTATTGCAGCCATGCGTGAAGCTAGTACCGTAGTTGCTCAATATCAGCTTACTAGATTGACCAGTGGCAGATTATCCGTTGAAGATGTTAATGCAGAAGCAGGCATCGCCTTGACGCTGTTTGGCATTTATGGCATGAGCATCTTCTCTTATGATGATGCCCTCAGCTTGTCTAGATCCCTGAATATCAGTCTAGTTAATAAAACTGCCGGATACGTAGTTGATAATCAATCCTTAGGCATCAATGACGAACGTACAGCAAAAACAAGCAGAAATGAAGAATTTGAAGGCTATTTTGCACCTGTAGTCCGTAAAACCAATAAACTGCGTCTTGCAATGCCGGAAGAACGTGCTAAGAAACGCTTGGAAGAACCGCAAACCGAGTGGGATGTAATGCAAGGCCTGATAATGGCATATCGTGAAGGTGAAGCACCATTGGCGCATGCTTATTTGGAAAAACATGCTCAAGGACATGAAGACAAGGTTATTGGCGTGTTGAAAGTTTGGGCAGATGGTTGTGGTAGCGAAGAACTCAAGAAGGAAGCACAACGCATCCTGTTTAACTTGAAATAACTTGTTAGTGCAGGAGTAATAACTCCTGCACTTTTTTTGAATGGTGGTAAAGCGTATGGAAACACAGAGCTTGAAAGAAATAGCATGGGAAGCAGATTATCGTAGTTCCAGTGTTAAAGATAACGGGGAACCGGTTGACATCCTGCACGATTTTTATATTCCTGCATTGGAACGCAGCGTGAAATATGATAGAGTAGCAGGCTATTTCCGTTCTACTTCTTTGGCAGCAGCTTCGCAAGGATTTACTAGTTTTTTAAAGAATGACGGGCATATGCGCCTTATTGTCGGAGCTGATATGGCATTAGAGGATGTAGCTGCAATTTTAGAGGGTAATTCTCAAAGATTATCTGATAAACTTATGCAGGAACTTGATGACGAAGATGCGTGGACCGATGAAGTAAAAAACGGTGTTGCTCTGTTGTCTGAAATGGTTGCCAAAGGAAGATTGGAAGTCAAAGTAGGGTTTAGAATTAATTCTAACACTGGCAAACCACTTTTTTTAGATGACAATGAAGATGGATACGTCCATGAAAAATGGTTCATCATGACTGACGCCGAGGGTAATAGTATTAGTTGTAGCGGGTCTCTCAACGAATCCAAAACAGCATTGACAATTAACGCGGAAAACATTCATGTAACCTGTGCATGGGATGGGCCAAAGTTCCAAAAAACAGTAGAAACAGCAAAGAAAGATTTTGAGGCTTTTTGGGCAAATAAAAACCCACATATGAAAGTTTACACCTTGCCTGAAGCAGTAAAGAAAAAATTAGTCAGACTCAAAAATTTAAGAAACAAGCCTACGGAAATAGATGGAACGGTCATTAACATCAAACCCAAACTTAGCAATGAAGAACTTTTGCAGTTCGCAGTACTTAAAGATGCGCCTAAGATGGCTAATGGTATCTATGTCGGTATGTATTCTGCACCTGTAGAAGCATGGCCTCATCAGGAAGTGGTCGCACGTAGATTAGTAGAGACCTTTCCATATTCATATATGATGTGTGATGAAGTAGGTCTTGGCAAAACAATTGAAGCAGCTTTAGCGATGCGTAGCTTGATCCTTTCCGGGAGAGCTAAAAGAGTGCTTGTAATAGCACCAGCAGGATTGACGGAACAGTGGCATCGCGAACTTGCGGATAAAGCATTGCTGCCTTTCGCACGTAGCTGGAACCATTATGGTGCGGATGCAGGTATTGTTAGCGAGTGGATTTATCCTTATGCAAGGGATTGCAAACACGATAACCTTTACGCGGAATCCTTAAATGTTGTTTCTAGTGGCTTAGCTCAGAGACCGGAACGTAGACCGCAATTGAACGCAGCAGGAAATTTTGATATTGTCCTTTTAGACGAAGCCCATTATGCACGTAGAAGTAATCCTGCCAAGGGAACATCTGGTATGGCACAATATAATCGCCTTTATAAACTTTTAAGTGAAAATGTGCGCAAACATACTAAAGCGTTATGGATGGCGACAGCTACACCTATGCAGTTAGATGCAGTAGAGGCGTATGATTTACTCCGCTTAGCTGGTCGTTCCGGACCCTTTATGGAGGACTCGTCCTTGTGTATGGGCTATTTCGAATTACTGTATAATATCACTAAAGGTGAAGACCTTACTCAACAGCAGTGGTCCTTTATGGGACAAAGCTTTGTTCAAATAGAAATGCTAGACCACTATTTATGGGATTTCTTGAATGCTACAGTAATAGATGGTCGCAATAAGAACGTTTTGAAAGATATGCCTTTTAAGCAACCCAAAAGAATCGATGTGAAAAATCTTAAGAAACCTCTTTTTTCAGCTTCTCCGTTGGCAAGAGTTATGCAAAGACATACAAGATCATTGTTGGAGCTTTATAGTGCAAAAGGCAAGCTTAAAAGTAATCTTGCCAAACGAAAAATTCGTCCTATAGCTGCCATTAAATTTACAGATGAAGAAGCGGATTTTTATGCTTCGCTAGAAGAGTATTGCATAGAGTTGCGGAATCAGATGTTAAGGTATAACAAAGAAGCTAAAGATGCACTTGCTTTTTTGTTGAATTTCTTGCAGTTGCGCTTCGCCTCTAGCTTATACGCTATCCAGAAGACTTTGGAACGACGTTTAAGCAAGGTTAGGAATACGCTTTTGTTGGGAGCAAGAACGTTTGAAACCGAAGATGAACTAAGAGAAGCAATAGAAGCTTTGAAGGACATCAAGGATGATGATGGTTACGATGAAAGTGACTTCAGCGATATTACCCTTGATGTGCTACTTAAATCACGTACCAAAGGAGATTTAGAGTGGGAAGCCAACAAGTTAGAAAAAATGCTTGGAAAGCTAAATAATATTACAGGCACTCCTTCTAAAATCAGTCGTCTGCTAGAAGAAATAGAAATACGCAAAGATGGTGAACGCGTTAAACAGCTTGTAATCTTCACGCGTTTTTACGATTCCTTGTATAGTATTCGCCGGTACTTATCCATAAAGGAGCCTAGGCTGAGAGTTGGCGTATATTCCGGTAGCAAAGTGTGCTACTATGATGGAGAAAAAGGCAAGGATGTTGAAACGAGTCGCGATCATGTAAAAAGACTTTTCCGCGCTGGGGAAATAGATATTTTGTTATGTACTGATGCTGCTGCCGAAGGTTTGAACTTGCAATCAGCGGATTTCCTGATAAATTTCGATTTAGGTTGGAATCCAATGAAAATTGAGCAGCGTATAGGCCGTATAGACCGTATCGGACAGAAGTTCCCTAAGATAGAAGTCCTCAATATGTGCTATCTTGATAGTGCTGAGGAAATCGTATATGGTCGGTTACTTCGTCGTTTGACAGAGGCAAACTATATTGTTGGTACGCAACAAGTTTCTATGCTCCCTGTAACACCTGATGATTTCCGAAAGCTTCAATCAGAAGAACTTTCTTTGGATGAACTTACTAAAGAAGCGGAGAAAGAACTAGAGGAAGAAAAGAAACAAGTTGCATCTATGGAAATATCTGCCCAAGATATTTATGACATTTACGATAAGTTGAGCAAAAATGCGAAACAAAAAACTTTGCCTGCAACAGTTGAGGATATGTGGGATGCTTTTTCCAATTCTTCTTATCTAGTTCAATCCGGGATGATGTCTGTCGATGGCGATATGATTACACGATTAGATGGCGTGAATAGTGTGTCTTATACTAAGGACAGAAGCAAGTTGTAGGATACGGCTAAATATCTTTCTTGGGGGAGCAAATTAGCAGATGAAGTTTTTGCTTATACGGAGAACAAGCTACAAGATGTAAAATGGCTCAGACGTATTGAAGTATCTAGTGGAAACATTTCGCTAGTTGGTTACGCTGTAGCTACTCTGTCCGGAGTTCAATTTGTAGATAGCTATGCTCAGCTTGCAGATTTAAAAATTGATGGCAGAGCAGTATTGAAGGAAGCAGATATTGCTACGTGTAAAGCTGAATTGGAGCACAAGCTTAGAGCAGAAAGTGTTATTAGCTCTCAAATCCAAGATACTTTGGCTAGGAACGCAGAAATTGCAGAGCTGAATGCCAAACTTATTCGCTTTACGGCTGCTGCTCTTATTAAACATTTCACTGATGATGAACAAGTTGATTCGTATAATGATGTTTTCAAAAAAATAGCAGAAAACGAAACAGTTACCACTACTGTCGATCTTCCATCAGGGATTTTTGCGGGAAAAGCACAAACGCTTCTATTTAACATCAGCGAATATGGTGGCAAAGTCACCATAAGCATTAATGGTATGCTTAGAAATATAGTAGTTGACTGCATGCAACGCGAAGTAGATGGTATGAAGCAAAAACGCTCTGCAATACTAGCTAAGGACGTAGTTCGTAGGCTTCAGGGGAAAGATAGAATTAATTGATATCTTTGCCTCATGTTAGCAGCTTCCGCCAATGGAAGACTAAGGCGGGAGCTGCTATAAATTAGCTCATGAATAAACCAATCAAGTAATTGAAAAAAAGAGGCTGGGACAAAACTCAGAACTCTATACCAAAGCCAACAGTATACACGAAAATGGTATAAACGATTTTCAATATATTGTGTCGAGCTTTAAGGGTAGAGTGGTTTTGTTCCAGCCTCTTTGTATGGTACATTAGTCTTCGATTAATTCATGCTCTGTCAATTTTGCCTTGCCTGATTTTACATCATCTATTAATCTTTTTAGATGAGACATGTTTTCTTCAGAATAAAATGGATCCATGGAACTGTCGAAAGAAGTGCATTCTTCATTGATAACTTTTGGCTGATTGCTGAGGCAGTTTAGAAGAATTTCAGCTGTCTTGCTAGGATAGGTGCCAATGTATTGGGTAATTTTTTCCTTGGTTATATGGTATGCTTTGAGGTATTTTCTTATGGCATCATAAACCTCATTATGCGGTTTGTCAGTAAACTTATCTAAATCATTTAATAAATCAAGCAGCTGGAGAATGTAGTAATTATTGTTAGTGATAGGACACCGAGCTTTTCTAATAATAAATTCTTGCCCACATAAAGTTTCTTTCCTGCATTCAGTGGCAGTGTTATTGGTTACTATTTCAGTGACGCATGGAACTTGTGTGCTTAGGCCAATTTGATTTGCCAATGCGTGACCGGTATGATATCCTATAATCTTTCCAGACCTCATAATATATTTATGATTGATGACAGTAGTAGGTGATAAAGTAATGCCATTTTTTAGTATGGATTTCTTTGGAATATAGTAAATGCCTTTACTAAATATTTTTATTTTGCCAGTATCGCAAAGAGATTTTAACCTTTGGAGCAAGTGGGTATGACTAATTGGCAGAGTAATATCTTCTATAAAAATAGGCTCATTTGGCTTATAATGCGTTAGTAAATAATCGTACAGCATTGCGTATTCCTCCTTTATTAAGATTATAGCATGGTTTGTCCGTAAGGAGTGTGGTGATAGAAATTAAAATTAAAAAGTTGTGTAGACTAACGACACAATGGCTAGAGGTAATGATCTAGCGAAGTCGCACTCCGTAAGGAGTGCGTGGATATGGATAATATGTAAATTACTAAAAGATATGCTTTATTGTGCCTACAATAAGACTGCTCGTTGAGCGGACCGTGGGGGAGTAGACCCCGAAGGTGTCCGCTGAATGAGCAGTCTTTCGTTTTTCAAGTTATTGCAAAGCTATTAGATAGATTGAGAAGGTACTAGCAGTCATCATATTCAATGCTTACGGTCCTCTAAAACTGAAGTATATCAATTGTTAGTAGAATTTTTATGTAATTTATCATGACAGTCGGCGTGTAACAGGTAAAGGGTAGAAAGGCACTGTTCAGAAATTTCAGGGCGGTCGGCAAAACAAAGCTCGCAGTTTGGAACTTCGCGGTAAATATTGCCCTTGGTATCTGGAGCGTACCTTTTTATCAAACTAGACCAACAATATCGAGTGTAGTCAGAATGATGCACTTGTGCTTCGTCTGAACATGGATGAGCAATGATTTCGTGGCAAATAGGACAACGATTGTGTTGCCGATAGGCCAATATCGTTCGTAAATCTGGATTTTGGCCGGCTCTTTCAAAAGCAAAAAACTTATCAAGTCTGTCCAAAAGCTTATGAGCTTGTTTTGCTGTTTCGTAATCGATTTTAGGTACAATAGGCATGGGAGGTGGGTACATAATTTGATTATTCCTTTCTTAGATATTTTTTATTGTCATTTTATTTTGCATATACCTCATTGGTTAAAAGTAGAGATTTTAACCAATGAGGTATATGCTTTTATATGCTTCAATCCCGATTTTCCACGTCTACTATCTCCACCAAATTACGTACAACGTTGCTGGAATCCAGCCTAAAGAAAAAATCAAAGCAAGCGTGTCTGGCAAAAAATGTTTAATTGTATATGTCGTTTTGATGATTTTGATTTTGTGCAGATATGCAGCATGTATTTTCTTTTCAGCGGTTTTTACGGCAGTATAAATCCGCTTTTTTTGCTCTTTTTCTGCTGCTATTGCCTCTGCTGTGGCTTTTTGAACGAGAATTTCTTGTAGCTTGATTTGATACGCTTTGACGAGCTGGGCGACTTTGAGCGGTACGCGATCGCTGTTGTACATCTTCTCGATTTCTTCGCTCATTTCTTGCAACATAAACTCGTTGCTCTGCAGATTGATTTTCAACTTCTGTATTTCTTCTCGTAACTGTCGATTGATTAATTGCAGTTCTTGATTCTTCAGCAGCTCTTTCTCCAACTGTCTCCGCAATCCGTCCTGCTGCATTGAGTGCAAAGACATTCTCTAACGCCTCCTTTGAGATTTCGATATTGTAATATCGCTCTAACCTACTATTTCGGACTCTGCAGAGTTTCCCGCTTCTAGTAACTTCAAAGACGATATACTTATGATTGTCTTGCCAGTCTACTGTTATACCTGCGGCTTGCATCAGATCTACAAAATGCTTACGGCTTGTCGCCTCCGCTTGGAATTTGATTAAGGCAACTCCAATGTCTCTTACCCAACTGTCCGCTTTGCCCTCTTCAGCTTTTTTGAGATGCCTGTAAGTCTCTTTTTTATACGCTACGACGTTTTCTCTGTCCTGTCCCTCAAATGTTTTGCCTTTGACGCAGACTGATAGTCCAGCGACTCGGCAAAGGTTGTCTGATAAATTCTTCATCGCCTGTAAGTCGCGTTTATTCATTTGCAGTTTTTTACCAGTACTGTAGCTCACACTGTTAACGACAAAGTGAGTATGGACATGTTTGCGATCCTTGTGGGTGGCTACCAAAACTTCAAATCCATCAAAAATGGGACACTTGCTGACAAAATCCATAGCGAGCCTGTGGGCTTCCTCCGGCTTGATTTTTTCCGCCGCGTGAAAGCTCTGTACAAAATGGTAGTATTGCGTTCCGCCAAGTTTCCCATAAAATTTTTTGGTGTTCATCATCTGCTTGCCTGCAAGTTCAGGGTTACAATCTTTGCCGCTGAGGAGTTTCTCCTCTGTCTTTTCGCTTTTAGTTACGTAATTGGTTATCGTACTCAAAGGCGCTTGCGAAGTAACTGATTTAATTGTTGCCATGCTTTTTGAGCCTCCTTAATTTGATGAACATACTCGTCAGAGCAGTCCGATTTTGAGTTGAGAGCTTTTGCGATTTGGTTAATATTGACTCCTTGATGGTGTAGCTCCGCATATATTTGTTGCAAGTACTCTGGAGGGACGACTGGAATTCCCATTGCGCAAGTCCGCAAAAAATATTGACGGCTGAGTTGATATTTTTCGAGACGAGCCACAAAATTTTTGAGCTCGTCGTCATTAAGACGCACTTTGATTTCGTGCGAGCGTTTTCGTGCCATTGTGATATACTCCTTTCTGCTAGCGGGTCGAGGGCGGCAGCCTCGTGGGGGTTTTAGGGGGCAAAGCCCCTTGGGGGTCAAGGGGGAATCCCCCCTGCAAGCGTATTTTGGGGCACCAAAATACTAAGCTTGCAATGATGTTATTTCTTGGCTATACATATAATATATCCATAGGTGTTGTGTAATCGTTAATTTGTGATTTGCTGTGTCAATGGCTGTTGTTAATATTGGAGTAAGCGGTAAAAAATAAGCCAAGGAGACATCTCCATGGCTTATTTTTAGCGGTGTAGTTAGTTGAGCTGATTGAGTTGTTGCTGCTTATTGCGTCGTTTAATTTCATAAGAAAAACGATATCTTTTTTCTATGGAATGGAAAGATAACATACATAGTAAGTGCATGGGTTGCTAATCACCCGATGAGTATTTTGATAAATATCTAGACAGCAGCTATGCAGCCTAAAGGATTGGAAAGATTGTACGACTTGCTATTGTAATTTAGGGTTTTATATGAGATGAATTATGAACGTTGGACCACGCAATTGGAACACAACTATGGAAAATAGAACTGATTGATAGTCGACTTAGCATCGAATTCCGTGGCACTTGACTATGGGATAAATGATGATATAATAAAAACATAAAAATAAAGTAAACATACGCTGTAATATATCACAGGGAGGTGCTGAGATGGAATTATCTTATATGGATTATATTTGTTATTTGGTTAAGCAGAGCGAAATAGCAAAGCCTATTTACTCTGCTGGACTCGCCCAAAAGGTCGCAGAAAGGTTTGCTATGCCTATAAAAAAAGCTGCAATGGCCACAGCAGTTGCCTTAAAGAGAATTTTAGATGGTAGGCTGATAAATGACTTTCGGTTCTATAAAAAGGGAATATATTATAGAACTAAGGTTACTCCGTTTGGCGAATTGGGTATTGATAAAGAAGCAGTGATTGCGGATAAGTACCTAGCTGGTGATAACGGGTATGAATCCGGGCTGTCCTTATTGCATAAATGGGGGCTGACAACTCAAATTCCTAATGAGAAGGTTATTGTGACTAATGTGGTTGCTCATGGTGCTAGAAAGGATAAAGTGCTTGGTATTGTCACCAAAGCTCCTAAGATAGCTGTAAATAAAGATAATAAAAGATATCTACAGATCCTTGATGTTTTAGAGCTTCTTAACAGAGCACCTGTGGATGCCGAAGAACCATACCAAATAATTGCAGAACTAATAGATAAATTGGGATTGTCCTACAGAATGCTTTTAGCTTTGGCGGGAGAGTATTACAATGGAAATACAGTTAAGCAACTGAGTAAAACAGCGATTGCAGGAGGATTGGCGGCATGATTCTACATAACGATCAGGATGCTTTCAGAGTACTGCTAGAAACAATACATAATGAGACTGGGTATCGTAAGGACGTTTTAGAAAAAGACTATTATGTAGTTTTATTGCTGGAGGAACTGTCAAAATTGCAGAGGGACGGATTGCCAGCTTATTTTAAGGGTGGAACAGCTCTGTATAAAGCATTGAAAACTACAAATAGGTTTTCAGAAGACATTGATTTATCGGTTGATACAAGAAATTGCACCCGTACAAGAAGTGATAAGTTGCTTGAAAAGGCTACCAAGAAGTATGTATCGTTGGAACGTGATGCGAGCAAGGGAGTAACACACAGATCTGAGGTAATAGCAGTGTACAACTATAATCCAGTTACTGTTATTGACGAAAATGATGCTTTGCAGAGATTTGGTAACGTAAAAATTGAGGCAACATCATTTACAATTAGTGAGCCGGTGGCACCGTTAGAGGTAACTCCTATGCTTTATGAGTTAACAGATGCTAGATTTAGAAGTATATTGGAAGATACATATCAGATTAAACCATTTACTGTTGATACGATAACTTTAGAGAGAATCTTCGTTGATAAACTTTTTGCTGCAGAGGCCTATATAAGAAATGCGAATGTTGGTAATAGAGCATTTGAAGCGGCTAAGCATATCTACGATTTGTCGGTGATGAAAGAGCATCCCAAAATCAAGAAATTCATTAGGGATGATGAGCACCTTCGTAAACTTGTAATGATAAGGCTTGAGGAGGAACTGCAAAGGCTAGATGGTATACCCAATGTTCTGCCAGATGAGTTTCTCTTTTTGAAAGATTCTATTCATAAATCTATGGTTAAGGATGCGTACAACATCATGCAGAAACAGTATGTATTGTTGGACAAGGATAGGATTAGCTTTGCCGATGCAGAGAAGGCTATTGGTGAAATTGAAGCAGAATTAAAAAATAAAACTGTATGGCGCAATTTGAAACTATAGGATTAGGCTCACTAAAGGTAGCCACTATATTTTAATGCTCACGCTCTTTTAAAACTGAAGTCTATAGATTGTTAGTAGAATTGTTGTGCAATTTATATATGTACTCAGTATAGTTGATATGAGAAATTGATGTAATTAGGGAGCCCTTTTGGAAGCCCATTTTGTATAAACTCAAAATTCTGTGTGGAGAAAAACCGCAAAAATGGACTAAATGAATGAAAAAAAGGACAAAGTTACTAATTTTGCAGTATAAAAATGGTGTGTTTAAAAATATATATTATTCGTAATCAGTAGGTCGCAGGTTCAAATCCCGTCAGTAGCTCCATTAAAAAATCAAGCACCCATGCGGGTTTCGCGTGGGTGCTGTTTTTATGCGCGGGTAAAAATAATGCTTGTTGGTTGCAATTTGGTTTTAATTTCGCTTTTCGGTAACAGAGAATTTGGCTAGAAAATAGATGCTCTGCAATAAAAAAGCCGTTGGTCAAACCAACGGCTTAGTAAATTCTGGTGGAGATAAGCGGGATCGAACCGCTGACCTCTTGAATGCCGTTCAAGCGCTCTCCCAGCTGAGCTATACCCCCATATTATATATCTATCTTACAAAAGAGAGCGGTGTTTGTCAAGTAAGCAAAAGCACTATTAATCCGCAAAGTAACGTATGAGCAGAAATGTTTCATACAGTATAAAACAGATGTACTTTTAAAATTACTATATAATTTAATTTCCTGCCTGATGCTATAATGTAAAATAAAAGCCGAGAATCTGCTGGAAGGCGGCAACTGCTAAGGAAAATATATTGTGCATAATTTATTTCGTAAGCTTAATGATAGTCCGGGCGGAATTTTAGTCAAAAATTTGACTAAATGCGTGAAAAGTATTAAAATATAAACGTTGTATTAGCTTCGTAAAAATAAAAGCATAGCAGTTTAATAGATATTAAAAATAAAAGGAGTATCAGGATGAGTCAAAATTTCTTGGAGCGATGTAATGAGAAAATGCAATCAATATATGATTGTTGCGGAAAAAAAGTAAACGAATTGTATGCTAAGCTGGCAGAAGAAGTGCAATCATTATATAATCACTGTAAAGCACAGGCAAGCGAACTGGTTGCCAAGCTGTTAGAAAAAGTGCAGTTATTATACAATGGCTGTTTAGAAAAAATAGTTGCGATTGTTGCTCAGGTGAAGGCCGTAATAGCTGTTGCCGCAGCTGTTGCAAAAATTCAACTGACTATGCTTGAGCGTCGCGTGCGTCTGCATGTTATGAGCATTGTGAATAAGCTGCAGGCTAAGCAGCAGGAGATTGTCGGACGTATGAAAGCACGCTATCATGCGCTGCTCAGTACTTGGCGCCGCAATCAGCATTTTACCTTCTGGTTTATTCCGGCAGACGGTCAGAATATCGCTAAAACCCATGTAAAAAAGACTCATTTGAAATATGCTTTGACAGCAGTTGCTTCATTCCTTGTTTTTGTGTCTTGTACTATCGGTGTACTGGCTCATTTTGCTGTGCAAAACGAGCAGCAGAAGCAGGAGCTGGCTGCTTATAAGCAGACTAAATCCGAGCAGGAGCAGACTATCAGACAATTACGCCTGATGGCAGAAACCAACCAGAAAAAGCTGGCAGCTTTGTCTAAGCTGGAAGACCAAGTTCGCAGCCAGATGGAAAAAAGCGGTGCACAGCTTCCTCCTAAGAGCAATGCTTCCGATTATGCAGGTCAGGGCGGTCCTGTATTGGGTTCTGCCAACCCAGCAAACATTGTGTTGGAGCAGGAAAAGAACATCGGTCTTGAGGCCGATGCGAAAAAAGTTGATTTAGAAAATTTGCTGAGCGCTATTGAAGCTGAGAACTATCGTCGTGAGGTTACTCCGAGCCAATGGCCTACCAGTGGCGGTTATATTTCCTCTTCTTTCGGCGGTCGTGCTAATCCCTTTGGCGGTTATGGTCGTGACTGGCATCCGGGTATTGATATTGCTACTGATTATGGCGAGCCGGTTTATGCCAGTGCAGCAGGCTATGTGCAACAGGCAGGCTGGTATGGCGGTTATGGAATTTATGCACGTATAAACCATGATTATGGTTACCAGACAGCCTATGGACATATGAGCCGTGTTGTCTGCAGTGCAGGACAATATGTGAAAAAAGGCGAGATTATCGGTTATGTAGGCAGCACCGGTTACAGCACCGGTCCGCATCTGCATTTTGAAGTTATTCATTATGGCGAGCAGGTTGATCCTTCCAGCCTGATGTAATTGTGACTGATAAGTAAATACTGAAAATTTTTAAGTTCGTCGTACTTAGTGCGGCGAACTTTTTTTAAACAAAAAAGAAATAAATTTCAGAAATATCGTTTACATATGTTCTGACAAATGCTACAATGGGAATAACGAAAGGAGCGGATAAATTATGCTTACTTTAGAAATGCTGGAAAAAATGCTTTTGGCAGCGGCAGTTGAGCTTGAAGAAAAAAGCAAAATGCTGTGCGAGCTGGACAGCGTAGCCGGTGATGGTGACCATGGCGTTACTATCGCGCGCATGGCAGAGTCCATGAAAAAGAAAGTAGAAGCACATGACAGCGCTAATATTAAAGACCTGCTGGATGATTTGAGCATGGCTTTTATGAACAGCAACGGCGGCAGTGCGGGACCTTTATGGGGAACTGTTTTTGGAGGCCTTGCTGATGCTGCCCCAGAGGATGCCAAGGAGGTTTCTTTGGAGGAGCTTCACGCTATGCTGGCTCAGGCTAAAGAGGATTTTGCGGATATTTCCAAGGCTAAAATCGGTGATAAGACGATGGTTGATGCTCTGTATCCCGCACTTGAAGCAGGTATGGCAGCCGAAGGTGATGCGAAGGCTGTCTTTGCGGCTATGGGTAAGGCTGCAGCCGAGGGCGCAGAAAAAACTACTGATATGGTAGCACGTTTCGGCCGTGCCAAAAACGTAGGTGAACGCAGCCTGGGTACGAAGGATCCCGGTGCAACGTCTATTTCTATTCTGCTGACAGCAATGGCTGCGGCAATCTGATTTGCTGATAAAGCGCAAGCTTAAAAAATAATAAATAAAAAACGGAGGCGTCATTATGCAAAAATTCATTAACAATCCGGAAAATCTGACAAGTGAATTATTGGAAGGTCTTGTGTTATCTAATCCTGATATCATCACTCTGGAGCAGGGAAACCTCATTGTAAACAAGAAGTTGGCAGAGGCAGACCGTGTAACTATCGTAACCTTGGGCGGAACCGGCCATGAGCCTGCTATCAGCGGCTTTGTCGGCGAAGGTATGATTGATATTTCTGTTGCAGGTAATATTTTTGCTGCACCCGGCCCTCAGGCTTGCGTAGAAGCAATTAAGATGGCTGATAAAGGTCATGGCGTGCTTTTCGTTGTACTTAACCATGCAGGTGATATGCTGACCGGCAACCTGACCATGAAACAGGTAAAAAAACTGGGCATTAATGTTGTTAAGGTTGTAACTCAGGAAGACGTTGCCAATGCTCCGCGCGAAAACGCTGACGACCGCCGTGGTCTGGTTGGCTGCGTTCCTCTGTACAAGATTGCCGGTGCTGCAGCTGCTGCAGGCAAATCCTTGGAAGAGGTTGCTGCTATTGCACAAAAATTTGCTGATAACATGGCAACTATCGCTGTTGCTACCAAAGGCGCTACCCATCCCGCAACCGGTATGGAAATCGCTCATATTGCCGAAGGCACCATGGAAGTTGGCATGGGCCAGCATGGTGAAGGCGGCGGCGGTACCCAGCCGATGAAATCTGCTGACGAAACAGCTGCTATTATGATGGACGCTCTGCTGAAGGACCTGGACGTAAAAGCAGGCGAAAAGCTGATGGTTGTTATCAACGGCAGCGGTGCAACTACTCTGATGGAACAGCTGATTGTGTTCCGTGCCTGCCATAAGCTGTTGGCAGAAAAAGGCATTGAGGTTGTGGCAAGTGCTGTAGGCGAAATCCTTACCGTACAGGAAACCGCAGGCTTCCAGATGTTCATCGCACGTATGGATGATGAGCTGCTTGGCTACTGGAACGCTCCGTGCCGCACTCCGTACTACAGAAATTAAGCAGGTGACTGAATATGGCAGATAAAGAAGGTAATGTACTGGCAAAAGACTATGGTATCGGCATTGCTCCGCCGGAGCGTCCGTTCCCGGTAAAGGGACACGCATCCGCAGGCTGGGGCATGCAATCTCGTCTGGGACAGATTTTTGCTGATGACGGCCGCACTATTATGCTGGCCTTTGACCATGGCTATATCATGGGCTCTACCGCAGGTCTGGAACGTCTTGATCTGACAATTCCGCCGCTGATGCAATATGCAGATTGCCTGATGGCAACAAGAGGTGCTTTGCGTACCTGCATTCCCGCTAACCATCACAAGGCTGTTGCTCTGCGCTGTACTGCTGACACCAGCGTACTCAAGGACGACATGAGCTTTGGCAATGTGGGCGTAGAAATTGAAGATGCTATTCGCATGAATGCTTCCTGCATGGCAGTTCAATGCTTTGTAGGCTCTGCAGGCGAGCTTGACTCCCTGCGCAATTTGTCTTATTATGTAAATATGGGCGAACGTTTTGCAATTCCTGTTCTCGGTGTTGTAGCAGTTGGCAAGGAGATGGAGCGTACCACGCGTTATTTCTCCCTGGCTACACGTCTGCTGGCCGAAACCGGCGCACATATCATCAAAACCTATTATTGTGATAACTTCGAACAGGTTACTGCTGCATGCCCCGTACCTATCGTAATTGCCGGCGGCAAGAAGATTCCTGAGCGTGATGCACTGGAAATGGCTTATCGTGCCGTAAACGAAGGCGCAGCCGGTGTTGATATGGGACGCAACGTTTTGCAGGCTGCCGCGCCGAAGGCAATGCTACGTGCAATCCGCATGGTTGTACATGAAAACGCTACTCCGGAAGCAGCTTACCATGCTTATGGGTTATGGCAGAAGGATGTGGATTAAATGAAAGAATTTATGCATGTCGGCGTACCGACGACTGTTGCAAGAGAAGGCGAGATTTATGCAGAAGGCATAAAGACACATCTCATTACTCCTGATACCAATGAATTTCATATTGAATACCTGCGCTTCGAAAAAGATACTCCGTTGCCGGAAGAGCTGCAGACCTTAGTGCATGTAGCTTATAAGGTTGATGACCTTGATAAGCAGCTGGCAGAAAATAAGGTTGTAGTTGAGCCCTGGATGGCTGATGAGCATACCCGCATTGCTTTCATCATGAAGGACGGCATCCTGTTCGAATTAATGGAAGAAGTTAAATAAATGCTATCGGTTCATGAACGGGCACAGCTTGTAGCTGCTGCCCGTTTATATTATGAAAGCAATCTGACGCAGGCGCAAATTGCGCAACGCCTTAATGTGTCACGTCCGTCTGTCAGCAAGATGCTGGCAAGAGCGCGTGAGCTGGGAATTGTGCATATCGAAATCCGGGCCGGAGATGAGGGAAAGGCGGATTTGCTGCAGCGTCTGCAATCTAAATATGCCTTGGCCGGTGGCTGTGTGCTTACAGATGAACAGGACGAATTGACGCAGGCTATGCATTATCTTATGGCTGAAACAACGGCTGACAAGAGCCTGGCTCTGGGCTGGGGTTATGCCTTGGGTGAAGTTGTACTGAAGGCTGCGGACTGCAGCAGTTATACGCAGGATGGCATGGTATATCCGCTGATCGGTACGGCAAATTTTCCTAATAAGGGCTATCATCCGGATGAGCTGGTGAAAATATGGGCAAGCGCCTGTGGCAGAAGCTGTTATATGCTTGGCTGCAGTGCTTTTCCTGGTTCCGAGGAGGAACGCGCAGAACTGGAAAGCAGGTCGGTTTATCAGCAGCTTCTGCAGCAATGGCAGAGTCTGGATGCTGCTGTTGTGTCTATCTGCGGCTATCCTGCCGTGCCTGATGAAGCAACGGCAACCCGTTTCGGCGATGCGTTGGAGCAGCAAAAGGCCGTGGGAAGCTTTTTATCATATTATTATAATCAGCGCGGTGAATTCATCAGCGGTAATAATGATTACTGTCTGCATATTCCGTTGGCACAGCTGCGCCGTTGCAAGAAGCTGATTGGCCTAGGACTTCATGCCAGCAGCAAAGCTTTGCTTGGTGCTTTGGCAACAGGACTGTTTACGCACTTAATTGTCAGCGAAGAGCAGGCCAAAGAGCTATTGAAATAACTGAATTTAAAAAGACTGCTTCACGCTATAAGTGTGAGGCAGTTTTCCTTTTTACAGTAAAATTTGTAACTTTTTATACAGTAAAGGTATATTAAAATACTAAATAGAGAAAAAATTTCAAAAAACTTTACAAACCAAATATAAAAGCATAAAATATCCCTAACTACTTTATATGAATTTTGTAGCATGGAAGGATGGTAGAAAATGATTTCTCTCAAAAACAACAAAATCAAAGCATTGGCAGCCGGTCTGATGCTGACCCTCGCCTTGGGGGCATTAGGGTGTGGCGGTGACAAAAAGGAAGCAGGCGCAAAGGCTGAAAAAGTCAATGTCGGCATTGTTCAATTGGTAGAACATGAGGCGCTTGATGCGGCCAACAAAGGCTTTGTTGACGGCTTGGCATCTAAGGGCTATAAGGAAGGTCAGAACATTACTTTTGACAAACAAAATGCGCAGGCTGACCAGTCTAATCTGCAGAACATTGCTCATCGCTTTGTAAATAATAAGGTTGATTTGATTTGTGCTATTGCAACTCCTGCGGCACAGACTGTAGCAAATGTTACTAGCGATATTCCTATCGTTGCAACCGCGGTAACCGATTACAAAACCGCTAAGCTGGTTAAGGACGACGCTAAACCGGGCACTAATGTAACCGGTACAACTGATATGAACCCTGTTGCCGAGCAGCTGGATTTACTGCTGAAGCTGGTTCCTAATGCTAAAACCATCGGCACAATTTACTGCTCCAGCGAGGTTAACTCCCAACTGCAGGTTGAGCTGCTGAAGAAGGCTGCAGCTGCTAAGGGCATTACCGTAAAGGAAGCAACTGTTTCTACTGTTAATGATATCCAACAGGCTGCCCGCAGCCTGGCAGGTGATGTACAGGCAGTATATGTACCTACCGATAATGTATTGGCTTCGGCTATTCCTACTCTGATCAGTGTAACCGAGGAAGCAAAGCTCCCTGTTATCTGTGCTGAAGGCGGTATGGTAAGAGCCGGCGGCCTTGCAACTCTGGGCGTTGATTATTACAAGCTCGGCTTTCAAACCGGTGTGATGGCTGCCGACATTCTGAGCGGTAAAGCAAAACCGGCTGATATGGCTATTCAGGCACAAAAAGAATTTAAGCCTACCATCAATCTTAAGGAAGCAGCTAAGATTGGTTTGAAGGTTCCTGAAGATTTGCTGAAGGGTGCAGATGTTATTAAATAATTAAAATTTGGAGCCTGCCGTTAAAAAAGCAGGCTCTTTTTTCGCTAAGAAGATTGGGAGGAATTGGGAAATGATTAGTTTGCTGATACCTACAGTGGCACAGGGCTTACTGTGGGCGTTGATGGCTCTTGGTGTATATGTAACATTCCGAGTGCTGGATATTGCTGATTTGACGGTAGAAGGCAGCTTTCCGCTGGGTGCGGCAACAGCTGCTTCCATGATGGTTGCAGGCTTCGGTCCTCTGGCAGCACTTTTGGGTGCCTGCATTGCCGGTATGCTGGCTGGTATTATAACCGGCATTTTGCATACTAAAATGAAAATACCTGCTCTGTTGGCCGGTATTTTGACCATGATTGCTTTGTATTCTGTTAACCTGCGCATTATGGGCAAGGCTAACTTATCTCTGCTTGGTGTGGATACTACTTTTAAAATTGCCAAGTCTATGATGGACCTGTCAATGGCGCAGACAACGCTTGTTGTTGGTCTGGCTGTAACCGTTCTGGTGGGCTGCTTCATGTACTGGTTCTTTGGTACGCAGATTGGCGCTGCTATCCGTGCTACCGGCTTCAACCAGCAGATGATCCGCGCTCAGGGCGTAGATACTGACGTAACGATTATTCTTGGCTTGCTCATCAGTAATGCTCTGGTTGCTGTTTCCGGTGCTCTAGTTGCGCAGTCCAACGGCTTTTCCGATGTTGGTATGGGTACTGGTACAATCGTTATCGGTCTGGCATCCGTTATTATCGGTGAGGTGCTTTTCGGTACACGCAGCTTTAAAAACTGCCTGATTTCCGTAGTTTTAGGCTCTATTGTTTATCGTATTGTAATTGCAGTTGTACTGGCTATGGGTATGCCTCCGAACGACCTGAAGCTCTTTACCTCAGTGCTGGTGGCAATTGCTTTGTCTATGCCGCTGATTAAAAGTAAATTCGGTGCCAGAAAGGCGGTGCGTTAAATGCTGCATGTAGAACACGTTTCCAAAACATTTTTCCCCGGAACTATCAATGAAAAGAGGGCTCTGCAGGATTTATCTCTGCATCTGGAGCCCGGTGATTTTGCTACAGTTATCGGCGGTAACGGTGCCGGCAAATCTACTACGCTGAATGCGATTGCCGGTGTTTTCCCGATAGATAAGGGCAAGATTATTATTGATGGTGAGGATATTACCAAAAAGCCGGAGCATAAGCGTGCTAAATATATCGGCCGTGTATTCCAGGATCCGATGCTGGGTACTGCTGCCGGTATGATGATAGAAGAAAATCTTTCTCTGGCGGCTCGTCGCGGCGAAACTCCCGGCTTGGGCTGGAGTCTTTCCAGCGATCAGCATGACCGTTTTTATGAGCTGTTGAAGGAGCTTGATTTAGGCCTGGAGGACAGAATGACTGCAAAGGTCGGTCTTTTGAGCGGCGGTCAGCGTCAGGCACTTACTTTGCTGATGGCAACGCTGAAAAAACCGAAGCTGCTGCTTTTGGACGAGCATACGGCAGCACTTGACCCGAAGACAGCGGCGAAGGTGCTGGCACTTACGGAAAAAATCGTAACCCGTGATCAGCTGACAACGCTGATGATTACCCATAATATGCGCGACGCTTTGCGTTACGGCAACAGACTGATTATGCTGCATAACGGCAGAGTAATTATCGACGTTAAGGGAGAAGAAAAGCAGCATTTGCAGATAGCCGATTTGCTGGATATGTTTGAAAAGGCAAGCGGCTCCGAGATGGCAAGTGACCGTTTGCTGCTTGGCTGATAGGCTGAATTTCTTGATATGGACACAAGTTTATGTTACGTGAACGAGAGTACCATAAAAAAAGAATTTTAGCATTTCACTAGAAATTTAATAGCTTCATGACTAAAATATAGAGGAAAGTAAATAAAATATACGAAAAAACTCTTGCGAAATCTGAAAAACGTGGTAAACTTTAAATAAGTGCTTTATTAGTTTAAAAAAATTTGTCGCAAGTAAACCGAAAGGCGGTGCTAGGAAATTGCAAGAGGAAATTAAACTTATTGGTCGCAGAATCCGTTTGCTGCGTACCGCAAAAAATCTGACACAAACAGGGTTGGCAAAGGAGATGGGGATTTCCCAGACACACCTGTGTAATATAGAGTGTGGCCGTGTTCCTGTAACTCTGCCCAATCTGCTTAAGCTGCATAGCTTATTAGAGTGCAACATGAGCATTTTCTTTGTTGATTTAGATGAACAGGCTGATGCCAAAGATAAAGATATCAGCTTGGAAGAAGTTCTGCAAATTGTAAAGTTGTTAAAACAAAAAGGTTAAGCACTTCTGCTTTACGAGGAGAGAGAGAATTTTAAATAGCCGGTGCAAGGTGAGTGAGAGTTTGATATGTACCCCCAATACTGGACACCCAGTATTGGGGGTATTTTAATGAAATACAGCTATAAGTTCAA